>OJPW01000011.1_pt1 | contig 308156 bp, 264 predicted proteins | sample 1598571 | NCBI WGS metagenome assembly OJPW01 (sample SAMN03922493, study PRJEB24848) | human gut metagenome | isolation source: stool sample | host: Homo sapiens | place: Germany | collected 2011-05
ATCTACACAAGGAGTATCGTCGGCAGCGTCAGATGTGTATAAGAGACAGAATCAAGATTGCAACATTGCGGACGGGCAGGCGTTGCACGCTTGCGCCGCAACGTTGCAAGTTGAAGGTTGCATTTTCTATGAAGTCGCAGTGTTGCAATCTTCCTGGCCAGCAGGGAGTATCCAAAACCACTGGTTGCCCTTTTTGCGTGATTTGACGCCTACATGGGCCTTGGCGCTGTCCAGAGTCCGTTTGGATATTCCCAGTTCTTCCGCCTTGCGGTATATTTCCTCTGCCAACAACGAGCCTTGCGCAAGTTCACGCTGGAGCAAGGCGGCTGCGCGGTCAAAGGCTGTCTCCTTTTTCCGCCAGCCGCCTTCGAAATCAGCCCCCAAGAGTTCGGCGACGGTGATCTCGCTTTTTCCGAGCCATCGAAACCCTGTATCCGGGTGCAGCTCATAGCTTATGGACGGGCCTTCCGGGGCAAGGTTGGCCTTGGTGTGGGCGAAGGCCCGCACATGTTGCTGATCTTTTACCCTCCCGAAGGTCAATACGCTTCGGGCGGCAGAGTAGATATCCACGCTGCCAAGACCACGATACTGGCTTTTGTTTGCGCTCTTGTTCAGATGCCCGATGACGACAAAGGCGCACCGGTATTTTTCAGCAATATCGCCAACCTTCTTGAGAACCGGCCGGACCTCGTTGGCCCGGTGCATGTCCACCTTTGCCCCCAGATACGCTTGAAGCGGGTCAAGGATAATGAGCCTTGCCCCTGTTTGCAAAATGGCCTGTTCTATCCTTGCATCGTTGAGCGTCAATCCTTCCATACTTTCATCGACTACATGGACTCGGCAGACGTCAGCCTTGGCCTGGAGGAGGCGCGGCTTGATAGTGTCGCCCAGGCCGTCTTCGGCGGTTTGAAAGATCACGTCAAACGGCCCGACTGCCTGTTGGCATTCCGGCAATAGAGCGCCGGTTGTAACGGCAGCGGCGATTTGCAGAGCGGTTGTGGTTTTGCCGTCGCCGCCGTCACCCTGCATAATAGTCAGCTTGCCGAAAGGGATGTAGGGATGCCAGAGCCATTCCGTTGTCTGAACCGCCACATCCCGCATGTTGATGAGTTTGAGGTTAGTCATTTCCCCTCCACGGGCCGTCAATTTCTCCAGTAGGCCCTTGAGGACGAAAGACGCCCAAGAATTGCAAGACGGATTCTCGCGGATATCGGATTTGTCCTGTCGGGAGCTTTATATAGTCCGGCCCCCGTTTTTTTCTGCGCCAATCCTCAACCGTGCGCGGGCTTGAGTGAAGCAGTTCCGCAAGGCCTTTTGTTGTAAGAAATAAGGGAAGCCCATTCATATGGTGCCCTCCCTGGAAAGCCGTTCCATGACTTCACGAATTTCACGGACATCCCACAATGACGTTTTATGCCCGAACTTCTTGGGAGCAGGAAAGGTGCCTGCTTTAACCATTGCCCATATTTTGCTTTTTTGGACTCCAAACAGGGCAAGGACTTGCGGGAGTCGTATGAATCCTTCTGGGGGCAGCGGGGGGATTTCTGCTTTGTGCGGCATAATGCCTCCTGATTGTTTGAAATAAAAAACAAAGTCGTCCGTATGAGCGCTCATACGGACGACTTTGGCTTATCCACGCCGTGGATGGTCAAGGGTGGACGGGTGGATAATCAGGTGGACAGTTTTCCCATGACTTCCCTTTAGTCTTCTCCAACAATTTGTACAGCCGATAACCGTACTTTTTATATGTAGCTGGGGCTAAAACTTGATCACGCCAAAGCCATTGTCCGATATCCGTATTGTCAAAACGGGGAAATCCTGCATCGTAAAGAGCTTCAAGGGCAATAACCCTTTCATCCCAGGTGTTCACGCTAAAGTTTTTAAGGAGCTTTTCGGCTTCTTCTTTTGCTTTTTTGCCATCAGGCGATAGGCTTCCTTCAGTTTTTCCACTGGACTCTGCCAAAGACAGCATTGATGAAGCTGCTTCCATGTCTGTTGCGGAAAAGTGAGATGACAACGACTCTGGAGCCAGGGGAAGCAAACCATCCACAGCGGTTCGCACTTCTACCCAAAAATCACTCGTTAAGCTGTCGTTGCCGTCTTTGATCTTTTTCTTGCGGTTCATAGCCCGGCGCCATGCCCATAAAATAGATAAGGCAACCTCATTGAGGTTATCCGGCGTAGCCAGGAGAAGGGAGTCTTCTTTGTCTTGCAGAGGCCGTTTTCCTGTATAGTTGAGATGTTCTTTTTCCAGGCGCTCTACGACATGGCGCAATACGAAAAGGTTGAAGAGGTTCGGCAAAAATGGCTCGAATGGTGTGGTGATATGTACGGGGCAGAGGTGAAAGACGTTTCCCCCGTCTTGTCCAGTGACAACATCATCGCACAAGTACAGGGCGAGCGGCGGGGAGTCTTCATCTATTTTGCCGTCATAAATATGCCAATGAAGCTCATAGGCAATATTGATGATAGCGCGATAGGGCCAGCGGAGAATGAGGTCGGTGAAGCTGATGACATTGTCGGTCCGCTCCCATCGTTCCCTGGTTGGATCAACGCGCAGTTTTGTGGGGTCAAATTCCGGCATTATGCGCATCCTCCCTTAATCCATCCAGATAGTCCGCATACCGCTGCAAAAGCTCCCGGCGCTCGTCTATTGCCGTGCGCAGGCTGGTTTTGTGATACGCAGCCCTGATTTTGTCCTTCTCTGAATGGGCAAGTTGTAGTTCGACAACCAATGAAGACGCACCGAGCACATTGTAGGAGGTAGTTGAGAACATGCCACGAAAGCCATGCGTGACAAAACGGTTGCCGCTTTCCGCGCTATAACCCATGCGCCGAAATGCCTGGATGAGTGCCATTGTGGACACGGACTTGCCTTTGCCGAGCGAAGATGTGGACGGAAACACGCAGGACCGTGTGCCGGAAAATTCGTGGACTTTCTTAAACAACTCGACAGCTTGGCGCGGCAGCGGCACCAGATGTGGCCGCCCCATTTTCATGCGTTCCGCCGGGATAATCCATTCCGCATCTCTGAGATTGATTTCGCTCCATTGCGCGCCAAGCAGTTCAGAAGGGCGCACCGCGCAATACGGGGCAAGGAGTAAGGCGTGCGCTACGGGAGGCGTCCAGCGCCGCCGATTTTCGAAAATGGTGAGCATGAGCTGGCCTATCGCGTCCGGTGTAAGTTCTTCCTCGTACAGGCTCTTTTTCTTACGCTTGGGCATATTTTCTTTGTACCACGTCAGGCGCACGACAATATCCGGGTTTTCAATGACCTGAACCGAGAGGCCGTATTTGAGAATGCAAACGACGAGCGTATGGACACGCCGGGCGACCTCCAACGACCCTCGCTCGATGATGAGTTTCAGCGCCCGCTCAACATCGGCAACGGTGATTTGATCAACGGGCAGATGCCCAAGCACCGGGTATATATTTGCGGCCAGCCGCCCCCGGTTCTGTTTTGCCGAGCGTTCTTCCCATTCAGCGGTTTTCAGATCGAGCCAGTTCTCGGCCAGCTCTTGAAAGGTCGGCATCTTCTCGATGCGGGCCTTATCCATCTTTTCTTCTTTTCTTACCCGCGCAAGGTTTGTGTTCTGAGTCTTGGCAAAATTTTTCCGTTCGTACGCTTCGGCGCGGGCTTCTTTTAGGCCGAAGTCTTTGGTGAACTCGCCCAGGCTGACGATGTTCTGCTTGCGCTTGCCTTCCGCAGAAACCGTGTCATAGCGCAAATACCAGCTCTTTTTCCCTTTGGGACTGATGCGCAGAGAAAGACCGTCGCCGCAGGCTATGTTTTGCGTCTCTCCCTCTATGGCTTTCAGGTTTGTAAGGTAGGTGTGGGTAATTTTCTTAGGTTTTTCAGCTTGTTCCGCCATTGTCACCGCCGTCCTGCCATTGTGTATAAAAAGATCCGTGTATAAAAAAACACCGGGTTTTTGAGGCGCGTTTTATACACACATCTGTGCACAAAATTTGCGGATTGTCGAGGATTTTTGCGGACGCATGGGGATAGCAAAAGGCCGAATCGCGTTGGTATCACTTACGATTCGGCCTTTTTCGGATTTTTATGGAAGTAAAAATGGCGGAGAGGGTGGGATTCGAACCCACGTGCCCCGGTTAAGGGACAACTCGATTTCGAGTCGAGCGCGTTACGGCCAGCTTCGCTACCTCTCCGCAGGTCTGGGTGTAGCCCCCGTGACCGAAGGCAGTGTATAGCGCATCTTGCGCGGAATGGCAATGGGCGCGCTTGGTGCCGCACGGCAGTTTTTCATGCTGTCTGCCGATGGTGCCGGGCTGCGCCGGATGGGGCGCCGGGGGAGGGCGCTGCCAGTTGGTTCTATTCGGCGGAAAGTATCTGCCAGGCATGAGCGGCGGTATCGTGTTACCGGCGCTCCAGCGCTGCGATAACCTCCAGGGCTTCTGGCTGCCCCGGGTCTTCCTGAAGTGCTCGAAAGGCCATGTCTTCTGCGGCCTGTCGTTTGCGCCATGCCAGGTAGAGCGCAGCCATCTTGCCGAAGGTCGAGGGGTGCCCGCCAAAGGTGCGCAGCACGGCCTTATAGATGTTTTCGGCTTTTTCGTACTCGCGCAGTTCCATCCACGCAGCTACGGCCCCTGTGTAGGCGGCAGGCTCTCTTGGTTGGATTGTAATGGCTTCTTCATACATTTCCGCAGCTTCTTGATACAGCCCCGCTGCGGAAAAAATTTGTCCAACCTGTACGCGTATGCCATCTTCCCGGCTGAATTCTTCCACAACGCGCTTTAAAAAGGCCCGTCCTTTGGCGGTCTGGCCTTCGCGCACGAACTGCAGGCCTGTTTCAATGAGGTGCTTTTTACGCTCCATCCGTGCGGCAAGTTCAGCCTGTACACAGTTTTCTGCCTCTTTTTGCAAAATTCGCCCCAGCCCGTCCAGCACAGTAGCCAGGGCGGCTTCTTTGCCCTGCTGAAAGGGAATGCTTCTGGGCTTGCCCGTATGCTCCGGATCCAACAGGGGCTGCATGGTCTGATGATGGATAAGGGAGGCCAGAAATTCGCTGATCTGGATATCCAGTTCAGCCCTGGCGGAGCGCAACATTCTGACCTCGGCCATGCGCCGCAGGGCTTCGCTCATGGCCAGCAGGGAACGTTCCACTTCATCCCGCCGCAAGTAGCCTACAGCGCGGGCAATGTTTTCACGTATATCCTTGGGGGCAGTTGTCAGCATGGGCTTCCTGCCTGTTGCCAGTGTGTTCGCACGGTTTCTTCGCTTTCACGCAGGATTTCAAAAGCCGCCCGGGGCAGCAGAAAATCCACTCTCCGGTGTGCCAGCCACAAGGCGCGCAGGCGCGATGCGCTCACATCAAGCCACGGTAAGGGCAAAAAATGCGCCATGCCTCCACCAGGCAAGACCATACAGGGACCTTCGCCCACCAGCGGTTCACACTCTTCGGCCTCGGGCCACAGGCGAGTGGCGGTGGTTGCCATGTCACGACCGTCCTGCCCGTCTCGCGGCACGACAACGAAGTGGCACAGGCCGGGCAGTTCCAGACCCCTGTGCCAGGTGGGCAGCAGGGCAAAGTCCGGGCTGCCGAGTATGAAGTAAAGCTCTGTATCCGGAGCGGCCTCGCGGTAGGCAAGCAGGGTATCCCAGGTATAGGACGGTCCCCGGCGTTGGCCTTCAAGCCTGTTACAGCGCAGAAAAGGCAGATCCGCTATGCTGGCTTCCAGCATCCGGGCGCGCAGGTCAAAGGGCAGCATGCCGGTCATGGCCTTGTGCGGCGGCACCGCACAGGGAATCAGGTCAACACCGTCGGTCAGGGATGCCAGGGCTTCGGCGGCCTCAATGGCCAGCCGCAGATGTCCCACGTGGGGCGGATTAAAACTGCCCCCCAGGATGGCCCGTCCCGTGGGCGGGCTTGCAGAGTCTGCTGTGGGCCGCAGAGTGCGCCGTATGGTCACTACTGCCGCACCTGCCCCTGCCCCAACACCACAAATTTGGTGGTGGTCAGTTCTTCAACGCCCATGGCCCCGTAAGCATGCAGCTTGGAGGTGGATATGCCGATCTCCGCGCCCAGGCCGAGCTGCCCGCCGTCGTTGAAGCGGCTGGATGCATTGACCGCCACCATGGAGGCATCGGCTTCGCGCAGAAAGCGCATGGCCTTGGCATAGTCATTGGTGCAGATGATTTCTGTATGGTTGGATCCATAGCGGGCAATGTGGTCCAGCGCTTCATCCATACTGTCCACCACGCGAACGGCGAGAACAACATCATGAAATTCCTGACCAAGGTCTTCAGCCCGCTGGGGAACAACGCGGCCTTGCGGGGCCTTGTTCATAAGGGGCAGGGCCGTGGTGTCAGCCCGAAATTCCACGCCCGCCGCGCCGAGTTTTTCCGCCACCAGGGGCAGAAAGGCCGAGGCTGCATCCTTGTGTACAAGCAGGCATTCCAGGGCGTTACATACGCCTGGCCGCTGCACCTTGCCGTTAAAAACAATATCCAGCGCGCGCTCAAGGTCGGCGTCCGGCTCGATATAGGCGTGGCACACGCCCTTGAAGTGCTTGAGCACGGGCATGGTGGCGGCTTCGGTAACCGCGCGTACAAGCCTTTCGCCGCCGCGGGGGATGATCACGTCAATATACTGGTCAAGCTTGCACAGGGCGTTCACAGCCTCATGCCCCGGGACCGTCACAAGCTGCGCCGCCGAAGCGGGCAGCCCGGCCTGGACCATGGCTTCTTGCAGGGTCTGGGCCAGGGCTGTGTTGGAGTGTATGGCCTCGCTGCCGCCACGCAGAATAACGGCATTACCCGCCTTGATGCACAGGATGGCCGCATCAATGGTTACATTGGGGCGGGCCTCGTAAACCATGGCGATCACGCCGAGCGGTATGCGCATCTTGCCTACCAGCAAGCCGTTGGGCCGTTGCCACTGGCTTTCGGTAGCGCCGACAGGGTCTGGCAGGTTGGCCACATGGGCGCAGGCGGCGCGCATTTCTTCCATAATGGCCGAAGTCAGCGTAAGGCGGTCCAGCCGTGCCGCATCCTGCCCGGCGGCCCGGGCAGCTTCAATATCGCGGGCGTTGGCGGCCAGAATTTCCGGTTCGCGCTGATGCAGCAGTTGCGCCAGACCCAGCAGGGCCTGGTTCTTGGCTTCGGGCGTGGCCCTGGTCATGGCCCGCGCCGCATCCTTTGCCTGCGCGCCAAGACGCGCCATTTCTTCAGCCGGCGTCATGCAAGCTCCTTGTGGCAGCGGCCATGAGCGCGCCTTTGCGGCTCTGGCCGGGGGATATTTGTTTTGACAGATGGACGTTTTATGGCCTATGAAGAAGACTTCCGTCCTGAGCCTGTCCCCACGTGAGCGCTCTGCGCACACGCCGGAAACGGCGGCGATTTCGCCCCTAAGGAGTTTTTGATACATGAATCCGCAAAAGAATCAAGGCGCGGGCGACGCGCCCCTGTTGCGTGACCTGCAGGCCGAGGTGAGCCACGAAAACGCACCCCTTCTGCAATTCATGCTGCGCCATGCCGGACTTATTGCCGGTGTGCTGGTGGTTTTTCTGCTGGTGCTTGTAGGCACCGGCATTTATAACTGGCACGGTGATTCGCGGGCCGAAGAAGCCCGTGATGCCCTGGCACGCGCCACGCTGCAGCACAGCGGTACAGATCAGGTCAAGGCTCTGGCCCAGTTGGCAGAGAGCGTGCCTTCGTCCACGCGCTTTGCAGCCTATATGGCCCTGGCCCAGAGCGCTCTGGCCAACGGTGATTACGACACCGCTGCCCAGGCTTACGGCAAGGCCGCCAAGAGCACGGACGGCGCTTTCAGCCTTTCTGCTGCCCTGGGTGAGGCCGGTATTCTGCTTCAGGCCGGAAAAAGCGCACAGGCCCTGACCCTGCTGCAGGGATTGCAAAATGCCCTGCCCGGCGGAGCCAGCGTGCCGCAACTGCGTCAGATGCTGGCCGAAGCGGCCATTGCCGCAGGTCAGAAAGAACTGGCCGCCCGTACCTATCTGGCTCTGGCCCGCGAAACTGACGGCGTGAACAGCAGCTACCTGCGCACCCGCGCTGCCGAACTGGATCCCACGCTGGCTGCTGCCGACGAACCCGTCGCGCCGGAATCTCCCGCTGCGGATGCCAAGCCCAAGCCGGATGCCGCCGGACAAAAAGACACACCGTCCAAACCGTAACAGTTTCAGACGACAACCCGCAAGATGCTCCGCACTGCGGGTTGTTGTGCAATAAAAGGGTGCGCCACCGGGCGCACCTTGCATTATCAGTGCGGCCCGCGAGCCATGCGCCGGGGCCGGGAGGAAGCATGAGCAACAATCCCCTGTTGCACGGCGCCCAAGGTGAGCGCCATCTGTTGTTGGGCAACGAGGCCATTGTGCGTGGCGCTCTTGAGGCCGGTGTGCATGTGGTTACCTGTTATCCGGGTACGCCTTCGTCCGAAGTGCCGGACACTTTCCATCGCATCGGCGGTGAGGGCCGTTACCGGCTGGAATATTCCGTCAACGAGAAGGTTGCCATGGAGGTGGCCGCAGGCGCTGCCCTTGGCGGGGCCATGAGCCTTGTGACCATGAAGCATGTGGGGCTTAACGTGGCCGCCGACCCGTTGTTTACGGCGGTGTATACGGGCCTGCCCGGTGGCCTGGTTGTACTTTCTGCCGATGACCCCGGCTGCCACTCCAGCCAGAACGAGCAGGACAACCGCTATTACGCGCGTTTTGCCATGCTGCCCTGTTTTGAACCGGCCTCGGCGCAGGAAGCCAAGGACATGACGCGCGAGGCCTTCAGCCTGGCGCGTCGCCTTGAACAGCCCGTGCTGCTGCGCACCACAACGCGGATCAGCCATTTGCGTGGTCCTGTGGATTTTGATGCCTTGCCCGCGCCGCAGCCCAAAAAGGATTTCCAGCGTGACCCAGCCCGTTTTGTTCCTGTGCCTGCCGTGGCCCGCAAGCGGCATGTGGTGCTGGACGAACTGATGGCCCGTGCCCGTCAGGCCGCGGAAGAAAGTTCCTTCAATACGATTGCCGAACCTGCCGAAATCACAAAACTGGGCATCATCACCAGCGGTGTTTCGCGCAACTATCTGGCTGATGCGCTGGCCGCCAATGGATGGGAGGGTCGCGTACGTGTGCTGGAACTGGGTATGACCTGGCCCCTGCCCGAAGAAAAAATCTGCACTTTCCTTGCCGGATGCGAGCGGGTGCTGGTGCTGGAAGAGGGGGAGGACCTGCTGGAACAGGACATTCGTGTTCTGGTGCAGCGGCGTGGTCTTTCCGTGAGCATTGAAGGCAAAGACGACATTCTCACCCATCAGGGCGAGTATTCCACCACACTTGTCACGCGCCGTCTGGCCCGTTGGTTTGATGAAACCTGTCCCGTGCGGGAGCCGCGCAGCATGGAGCCAGATCTGCCGGGCCGTCCGCCCAACCTGTGCCCCGGCTGTTCGCACCGCGCCGTGTATTATACGGTACGGCAGATCTTTGGGGACGAGGCCTATTATTCCAGCGATATCGGCTGCTACACTCTGGGACTTCTGCCCCCCCTGCGCACGGCTGACTTTCTGGTGTGCATGGGTTCATCCATCTCGGCAGGCAGCGGTTTTGCCCGGGCCTCGGAAAAACCCGTCATTGCCTTTATCGGCGACTCCACTTTTTTCCATTCCGGTATGACCGGGCTTGCCAACGCTGTTTTCAACCAGCATGACGTACTTATGGTCATTCTGGACAACGGCACCACGGCCATGACCGGGCATCAGCCCAATCCCGGCATGCAGCAGGATGTGCTCGGCAGCATGAGCAGCCATATGGATATTGAAACCATTGTGCGCGGCATGGGCGTGACCGAAGTGGCCAAGGTGCGTGCCTTCAATATCAAGGCACTTACAGCGGCCCTGAATGACATGAAAGACAAGCCAGGCGTGCGAGTGCTTATCACCGAAGAGCCATGTGTGCTTTATGCCCGCCGCCAGCTCAAGAAGGTTGCCCCCCAGGTGGCCGTAGTGGCGCAACAGGGGGCGGAAGCCATGCGCTGCCTTGAAGAGCTTGCCTGCCCTGCGTTTTATCGCCACGGCGACAATCTGGAGGTGGATGCGACCCTCTGCACGGGCTGCATGGTGTGTTTGCAGGTGGCCCCCGGGGCTTTCAAGGCGCGCAAGCGCCAGGGATAGGTGAAAGACAATGACTATGCAGAACAAGCAGAAGCGCATGCGCGTTTATTTTACCGGCGTGGGCGGCCAGGGAACCCTTACGGCCACGACCTTGCTGGCCCGTACGGCCCTTGAGGCCGGGCTGGATGTGGTGGCGGGCGAAGTGCACGGCATGGCCCAGCGCGGCGGCGTGGTGGAATCTGTCATGCTGCTGGGCGGCTGGCGTTCGCCCAAACTGGACCTTGGCGAGGCTGACGTCATGCTGGGCTTTGAACCTTTGGAAACCCTGCGTGGCCTGCCCTATCTGCGGCAGGGCGGCACGGTGTTTTCCAGCAGCGACGCGCTGCCGCCCGTGGGAGTGTCGCTGGGCAAGGCCGTGTACCCTGATATGGCGCACATAGAATCCAGTGCGCGCGCGATCGCCGGACAGTGCCTTTTTATTCCCTGCCGTGAACTGGGCAGGCAGGCAGGTTCTGTGCAGAGCGGCAATACCGTGCTCTTGAGCGCGGTATGCGCTTCCGGCGTGCTCCCCTTTGGTGTGGACGCGCTGGAGGCGGCCATCAAAAAATTCCTGCCCCCGAAACTTCAGGAGGTGAACCTGAAGGCGCTTGAGCTTGGCAGGCAAGTCCTCAAGGGCTGATGCGGTCAAGCGAAAAACAGGCATAGGATATAAATGCAGCGGCCCGGCCTGTATAAGGCCGGGCCGTTTTTTTGTCAGCAGGAAAAACCGCCCCAGGCCTGCGCAGAGTTGTGCGCGTGTCCGTTGCGCAGTCCGGGGCGGGCACGCTTTTTATTCGCAATTTTTCGGATCAGCGTCCGCCGCGGCTGTATCCTTCTGCCGGGCAGCCTTGAGCTGGCCGCAGGCCGCCTTGATGTCCTGCCCTTTGCTTTTGCGGATAATGGCAGTGATATCTTTGCTCCAGAGGTATTTTTCAAACGCCAGTATGCGTTCTTCACTGGGCGCCTGGTAAGGGGAGCCTTCTGCAGCGTTGTACACGATGATGTTCAGCTTGCCCTTGACCGCACTGACCAGGGGGGCCAGTTCTCTGGCGTGTTCCAGACTGTCGTTGACACCGCCGAGCATCAGGTATTCAAAAGTGATGTGTTCGCGCGTTTTGAGTGGATAGGACTTGAGTGCTGCCATGAGATCATTCAGTCGCCAGCGGGCGGCCTTGGGCATAATGCGCTCGCGCACCGCCTGGTTGGGGGCGTGCAGCGATACGGCCAGAAAGGCCAGCCCGGATTCGCCCAGCTCTTTCAGGCCTTTTTCAATGCCGCAGGTGGAAACCGTGATGCGGCGGGGCGAAAATCCCAGTCCCTTGTCGTTATTGAGGCTTTCGAGTGAGCGCATGATTTCTTTCAGGTTCAGCAGGGGTTCACCCATACCCATGAAAACAAGGTTGCGCAGTATGGGCCAGTGCAGGCGGGTATCGCCCAGATGTTCCCGGGCCACCAGAATCTGGCCGAGGATTTCTCCCATGGTCATGTTGCGCTCAAAGCCCATTTGTCCTGTGGAGCAGAAGGTGCAGCCCATGGTGCACCCCACCTGGCAGGAGAGGCATTGCGTCCAGCGGCGCACGCCTTCGCGCGAATCAGAAGGGATAAGCACGGTCTCAATTTGCGCGCCGTCTTCAAGGCGCAGCAGAAATTTTGTGGTGCCGTCCCGGCTTTCTTCCACAGCACTGACTTCCGGCCAGACGATACAGGCCTTGGCGGCCAGAAGCTCGCGGCAGGGGCGGGATATGTTGGTCATGGTGTCGAAATCGCGCGCCATGCGCTGCCATATCCACTGCCACAGTTGCATGGCGCGAAATTTGGGTTCGCCCAGTTCTGACTGCGTCCAGGCTTCCAGTTCGGGAAGTGTGAGATTGAGAAGATTTGTCATGGTCCTGCCGGACTGTTCATCCTGTGTTACGGTTGCGGCCGCGCCCTGCGCAAACGGCCCGGACATCTGTTTACCGGGAGGCGCCGGAGAGCACAAGGGGATTTGTTGAGGGAGAGCCTGCGACGAGTGGAAGGTGGAGGATAAAGGGCAGGGCTGTTTGCGATGGGGGTATGTTTACGGTCTGAGGGTTTGCGTTTTGATTCCGTTTGGTACGCCTTCTGCCGCCCGCCGCACAGGCGGCCCAAATAAAGGACAAGGGAAAGTTCCCGTACCCGCCGGTCGCATCTAAATCAATCTGGTGGAAAAGCAAAATATAGCGGCAAACAAGAGTTGTTGTCGCCTGCCCTCGTGGTCAGACACCAAAAAGTAAATAAAAAAGGCCGCCCCATATTTCAGGGCCGGCCTCAACAGTAACCTGCACTAACTGCGACTACTCCCGCCAGTTAACCCACAGATTTTCTCGCATACTCCCGCACAAAACTCACGGCCGATTCCAGATCCGTCACTTCCCCGGCAATCTGGGCCTTGAGCAGTGCATCGCGGATAATCCCCACCTGCGGACCGGGCGAAAGCTTGGTTTCGCTCATGATTTCATTACCGTTAAGCAGGGGTTCCAGCATCTGTTCCGGTGTTTCGGCGCGGTCCAGATACTTCATATTGTGGTTGAACGACGTGGGAATGCCATCACGCGCCTTGAGGTCGGCCCGGGCCATGGCAATAAGGCGGGGGTAGTCGTCCAGCGCCTTGAACCGGCGAATACCGCGGTCGGTCATCATGAAATGGAAGCGCATGTGGTTGCGCACCAGGTGGCAGAGCAGGTCGATATCTTCCTGGGCGAAGTGCAGTCGCCGCAGAATCTTGCGTGTGACCTTGGCCCCCACGCGGTGGTGCTGGTAGTAGGTCCACTGGCCGTCATAGTATTCACCGGTGTACAGCTTGCCCACATCATGGAAAAGCATGGCCATGGTTCCGAGCCAGTCGTAATGGAAGTCTTCTTCGGGGTAACACTTCATGCACTCAAGGGTATGCTCGAAAACATTTTCGGTGTCGCCTTCTTTATTGCGCATCTGGGTCAGGCAGGAAAGGGCCGCCACTTCGGGGATAAGGCCCTGAAGAATGTGGGCGTCAAACAGCAGGCGCACAAAGCGGTACATGTTTTCGGCAGCAACCTTGCGCCATTCGTCCATAATGTCCGTGGCGGGGACGTAGTCCAGCACACGGCTCGAGGCGCGCACAATGGCGAGCCAGGTATTGGGTTCGATGGGCAGGTCAAAGTTGGCGGCAAAGCGCAGCGCACGCACGGCCAGCAGGTAGTCGTGCCGCAGGGTTTCATCGGGCAGGCCGGTCAGGCAGATGGCCCCGCTTTTGATATCCTCAAAGCCATCGTATACATCGCCCGTGTATTCGGGGGTACTGAAGCCCGTAAGGCGCAGCTTGAGGCGCTCTTCATGGCTCATGAGGTCAATCATGGTGGGGGTGATCTTGATCAGCGAAAGCTCGGGATGCCCCGCCGCGGCCACTTCAAGGGGATAAAAACGGTAGGTGACGCCGTTTTCTTCCATAATGGCCAGAGCGCGTTTTTCAGGCGCGGCCTGTGCCTTGGGGAAAAGTTTGAACAGCGTGTCCATATCCGGTTCGCAGGCAATATCTACAGCCAACTGACCGGCCCTTTCGAGCAGATGTTCCTGCAAGGGGGCGTTGATGACATGAGCGTCATAACCGTTGCGCAAAAATGTTTTGCAAATGGTTATGGCGTCTTTGAGCGCTTGCTTCATCTTGATCTCCTTGCAAAAGAATGGCGGCAATGACCTGCACTATGCCTTTTGAGACCTATGAAAGTCAAGCATGTCGCCTTGTTGTGCAGCCGCGGGGCTACCCTTTGGGGGAGGGCCAAGCGGCAATGTTTTTTTGTTTGTGCTTGCCGTTATGCAGCACAAAGCCTGTGTGTTTCGGCGTGTGCTGCATTTTTGCCTGTTGCGCCGGCAGAATTGTTCGCGTCGTCTGTATATGTTCAATGATGCAAGTCAATAAGTGCATTTTATCACAATGTGGGTATATATGAAAGCCCCCGCACGGACATATCCGCACGGGGGCTTTATTTCATGAAAACCAGGCCGGCCTTGGCCGGGATTGGAACAGGCTGGCATTAAAAATGGTTACCGGTTCCGTGCGGACGGAATAGACGTCCGCGTCATGCAACGCTCTAGTCGTGCATCTGGTTTACTTCCATCTTGACGCCGAGGGCAATCTTCCACAGCAGGGAGAGTACCAGGGCACCGATGGCGTACACGCCAAGCGCAACGGCAATTTCCTTGGCCGAGGGCATGTACGGGGTGAAGGCTTCAAACATGTTGGGCGTAAAGCCCGCGACCAGCAGGCCGAGGCCCTTGTCGATCCACGAGGCCAGCACCAGCATGATAAGCGCGATGGGCAGCACGTTGGCATTTTCGCGCAGTTTGGGCGGAATAAGCAGGGCCAGCGAGGCGAAGGCCATGATTACGGCGCCCCACATCCAGTAGCTCACCCAGGTCAGGTGTCCGCCATGACCGAAGAAGAGGAAGTGGATGGGTTCTTCATGCCCGGGAATGCCGCTGTAGAAAGCGGTGAAGATTTCCAGCAGGTAGAAGAATACGTTGATGCACATGGCATAAACGATGATGGTGGTCAGGGTTTTTACGGCTTCCTTGCCGGGATCGAAGCTGGTCAGGCGGCGCAGCACCATCATGAGCAGGAGCAGGATGGCGGGACCGGAACAGAACGCCGACGACAGGAAGCGGGCGGCCATGATGGCGGTGAGCCAGTAATGGCGGCCGGGGATGCCCGCGTACAGGAAGGCCGTGACCGTGTGAATGGAGAAAGCCCACAGGATGGACAGGTAAATAAGGGGCTTGATCCATTTGGGCGGGTCAATTTCGTGCCTTTCGGCCTCAAGGGTGACCCAGCCGATGATGATGTTGAGGCCAAGATAGCCGATGAGCACCATCATGTCGTAGAACATGACAGAATTGGGCGAGGGGTGGAGCATGACGTTAAGCATGCGCTGGGGCTGGCCCAGGTCCACCACGATGAACAGCGCGCACATGACCACGGCCGCTACGGCCATGAATTCGCCGAAAATGATCATGCGCTTGAACTTTTTGTAGTGATGGAAGTAGGTGGGCAGCACCAGCATGACAGCTGAGGCCGCCACACCCACGAAATAGGTGAATTGCGAAATATACAGTCCCCACGAAACGTCGCGGCTCAGGCCGGTGACGGAGAGACCGTTGTACAACTGATCCAGATACACAAGGCCGCAACCCGCGATGACGACGAGCAGAAAGAGCAGCCACATGTAGAAGGTCTTGGGACCGTCGAGCAATTTTTCAAGCATGGCCTGTTCTCCCTAAATGAGGTAGTAAACGCCGGGCTGGGTGCCCAGGCTGGGCTTGCGGCGAATACTGTAGTTGGTGGCCAAAGCCTGACGCACCGTTGAGTTGGGGTCTTCCAGGTCGCCGAAAAGAATTTTGCCATTGGCTGCTTCAACGCAGGCGGGCATCTGGCCCACGGCCAGGCGCTCGGCGCAGAAGGTACATTTTTCGACCACGCCTATCATGCGCGTGGGATACTCGGGATTGGGCACAGGGTCCGCCAGGAACTTGCGCGGGTCCTTGAAGTTGAACGAGCGTGCGCCGTAGGGACAGCCCGCCATGCAGAACCGGCAGCCGATGCAGCGGTGGTAATCCATGGCAACAATGCCGTCGTCCATTTTGTAGGTGGCCTGAGTGGGGCACACGCGTACGCAGGGCGGATTGGTGCAGTGGTTGCACAAAAGCGGGTACATGGATTCGCGGGTGTGCGTGTTCAGGTGCGCGTTCATGTCGTCAGGGAAGACATGGGCGTAGCTGTCCAGCCAGAACCACTTGATGTCCTGATTATCAGGAATGTGCGGCACGTTGTGGTAGCTGTGGCACGCCTCGATCAGGGGCTTGTAGTCTTCAGGTCCCTTGAACTGGCGCGTATCGATAACCATGCCCCAGCGCTTGGCGTGCAGGGCGTTGGCCGCGCGTTCATACTTGCCGGGGGCAATCTGCGCCTGGGCCACGCCAGACAGGGCAGCCATGCCGCTGGTAAGGGCAAAGGCCGAAAAGCCCGCCACTTTCAGAAAGCTTCTTCTGCTCTTGTTCATTACTTGCTCCCCTGGGGAATGATGTGGCAAGTCCAGCAATACGGATCAACGCCGTTGGCTGTATGGCACTTCTCACAGAATTCCTTGTAGTTGCTGTGGCACTTCAAGCAGGTATTCTGCAGGCTGATGGTCCATTTTTTGCCGCTGGTGGCCACATAAACGCGGTTTTCCTTGCGCAGGGCCTCATCGCGCCATTCATTGAGCAGGCGCATGTGCTGGTCGCGCATGAACTGCACGTCCTCGATGCATTCCTTTTCGCCCTTGGGCAGCTCAATGCCTGTGCTCTTATAGTCCTGCCCCATCATGCTCAACCAGAAAGGGGAGGTAAACAGGGCCACAAAGATGACGATTCCGACGATAACTGCTTTGGCGTTATACATTTATTGGCCCTCCCCCTGCGCTTCGGGCGCATCCTCATCATCCGCCACGTTGGGCAGATCTTCCTGGCGCAGGTCCATGGTACGCTTGCACTCGCCCTTCATGACAAGGGCGTTGCCCACCAGTTCATGCAGCCCGCTCACATTGACGCCGGGCGCCCAGTAGTTGGCAAGCGGGGGCAGGGTGGCGCGGTCGATGGCGCACACGCAGGCCATGTGGTTGACGCCGTATTTTTCTTGCACAAAACGCAGGGCATTGCCGCGGGGCATACCGGCGCGCATGCGCAGTTCCATGATTTCTTCGGTGTTCAGGCCCGAACCGGCGCCGCAGCAGAAGGTTTGCTCGCGGATGGTGTTTTCGGGCATTTCGTGGAAGTTGTTGCACACGGCGTTCAGCACGTAGCGCGGTTCATCCAGCAGACCCATGGCGCGTGCGGGGTTGCAGCTGTCATGGAAGGTGGTGATGATATGGTCGTTACGGCTGGGATCCAGATTCAGCTTGTTGTGGTGAATCAGGTCGGCCGTAAATTCCGCAATATGCACCATCTTGGTGGAGGCGGCGTTTTTGAACACCGTACCCGTGATGGGCGACACGGGGATTTCCATATTAGCCGGCGACGGGCCGTTGTAGGTATCCATGTACTGGTTGATCACGCGCCACATGTGGCCGCATTCGCCGCCCAGAATCCACTTGGAACCCAGACGCTCGGCTTCGGCATACATCTTGGCGTTGAGCTTCTTGGCCATGTTGAAGGAGGTGAAGGAACCGAAGTTGCCGCCTTCAGAAGCATAGGTCGAGAAGGTGTAGTCAAGGTCAAGCTCGTGGAAGAGCATGAGGTAGCCCATGAAGGTGTAGATGCCGGGGTCGGCAAACACGTCACCCGAGGGCGTGATGAACAGGATTTCGCGGCCCTTTTCGTTGAAGGGCGTTTTGGGGCGGATGCCGGTGATGGTTTCGCAGTCATCGGCCAGCATTTCCACAATTTCCACGAAGGAGTGGGGCTGGATGCCCAGGTGGTTGCCCGTGAAGCTGCAGTTTTTCACCGGGTCCATGATCCAGTGCGTGCCAAGGCCTACCTCGTGCATCAGTTCGCGCACGATGGCGGTGATTTCAGCCGTGTCGATGCCGTAAGGGCAGAAGAGCGAACAGCGGCGGCACTCGGTGCACTGGTAAGCGTAGTAGTACAGTTCCTTGACAACGGACATGTCCCAGCCGCGGGCGCCGACCTTTTTGCCAAGAAGCTTGCCCAGCATGGTGTAATCGCGGCGGTAGAGCGAGCGCAGAAGCTCGGCGCGCAGCACGGGCATGTTCTTGGGGTCGTTGGTGCCGAGGAAGAAGTGGCACTTGTCGGCACAGGCGCCGCAACGCACACAGATGTCCATAAAGAGCTTGAGCGAGCGGTGCTTCTCAAGCCTGTCGGCAAAGGCGTCGCACAGGATTTCTTCCCAGTTTTCGGGCAGATTCCAGTCTTCTGCGGCCGGATCCCACTCATGGGGATTGGGCATGTGCAGCAGTTCCATGGTTTCTTTTTTGGCCGGATAGCAAAAACTGCCCGGCGTGAACTCCGGCTTGACGTCAAGCCAGTCTTCGGCCGGAAAGTCCGGACGGCTGGCGACAAGCATTTGCGGTGTAGGTAATTTTGCCATGATGAAGACTCCTTACTCGGCGGCCTTTTCGGGTTGCTTTTCCAGCGGCAGCCCGGCTTCAGCCATGGCTTCGCGGTAGGTATCCTCGTACTCGGCGTAGGTGAAGTACTGCTTGGGCGGATTCCAGGGGTTGATATGGCGCACCCGGCGGGAATTGTTGGCCAGATTGCGCGTGGGGCTGAAGAACACGCCCGGCATATGCATGAGCTTGGAGAAGGGGAAGTAAATCAGCAGTACGCACACCAGAGTAAGGTGGGTGAAGAAAAGCGCGTTGATGCCTGCAGTGGACACGGGCGCAAAATGCGTGAGGCCCATGACGAAAATCTTGACCTGGGCTATTTCGGTCTTATCGAAATAGCGCAGGCACAGGCCGGAGCTGATGATACTGATGATAAGCCACAACGGGAAATAGTCGTTGAACAGCGAGATGTAACGCAGACGCTGGTCGAAAATGCGGCGGCCAAGCAGAAAAAGCACGCCTACAAGTACCAGCCCGCCGGTCATGAAAAAGCGGGGCGAACCAACCTGCATGATGCCGTCGATGGTTTCCAGAAAAGAAATACAGGACGGGATAGGCTCCATAAAGAAGCGGAAGTGGCGGATGAAAACCAGCAGAAAACAGTAGTGGAACAGCAGGGCAAACACCCAGAGCCACTTGGAGGAAAAATAGATGGTGCGCGGCCCGTTGCTGATGGGGTCATTTTCGCGCACATCGGCAACCGTGTTGCGGAACAGCGAACGGAAGAAAAATACTTCCAGAAACATGCGCCGCACGACGTCCCAGGTGTTGCTGGGGCTGTCGAGCCGGTTGGGCTTGATGAAGTCAAGCGAAACTTCCTGGCCGCCGGTGGTGGGGATGGAGAAGGGTACTGGCGATTTGGCCCAGTACACCATGCGCCAGATAACACCGACGATAAAAACGACGACTGCAACATAAGGCAGCACAACGCCGAACAGAGGTGCAAGCCCTATGGCCGCTCCCGCCCAGGCGATGGCTCCTATGAGCAGCACCAGCAGTAATGAATTGAACATTCCCTACCTCACTTCCACTAAAGTTGCCTCAAAAGCCCACCACGGGATATTGAGAAATGCCTGGGCCGCACGCTCCAAAGACCCGCCAGGCATGACGCGGGCGGGAGGTGCGGGGTTCAGCGTTAATCCGCAGGATGCGAAGGGCCGCCTTCCAGCTTTTGCGCCCAGCGCGCCAGCTGGGCGTACTGGTTGCGAATTTCTGTTATGCGCAGGTCGGCCACAACCTCGCGGGCCTCAGTATACATATCAAAGGCCAGCAGGGTGAGACTGTCCAGGCGCGATTCGGCTTCCATATAGGGGGCCGTATCGCCCAGAGCTATGAACTCGGGCAAAAGATGCGTGCGCAGAATGGGCTTCATGAGAAAAAACACGCCCAATCCCTGGCTGGGAGCATATTTTTGCACCGCGCGCAGCCTGATAAAGCGTTCAAGGGCTTTTTTGGTCTGCCCCGGATCAACATGCTCGCCGGCCATGGCGTCATATAGCGCACCGGCCGCTTCTTTGGTCATATGGGCGACAGGATTGGCAAAAGGATCATTGCGTGTACGCAAAAAACCTGTCGTTTCAAAAGGGTAGGTGTCAAACACCTCCTCGGCCCAAAGGCGAACAATTTCACTTTTGTGCTTTCTGAACAATTCCTGTGCTTTCATCCCGCCCTCGCGCCTTACGGATAAGGCTGTTTCATATAAAGGGGAAGCGCAAAGGGCGTCAAGCCCCTTTGCAGCCGGACAGCAGCACTTGCGCACTTTTTTGCACAATGCCGCGTTCTGCTTACACGGTGTTCGGGGTTTGGTCCAATTGCGTAGTCCAAACGTATGTTGGAGCATGTGTGGCCGCTTTTTATTTCAGCAGCAGAGGCGTTATGCTGTCTGCTGCGGAGCCGCTCCCTTTTTTCAGATATCCCCGTCGTTGGCCCTCACGGGGCCGGCCTGCCATGGCTGTTGCCAGCTTGCGGCAGGCTTTTTGCCCGGCAGCGTCCGGGCAGGCGCAAATCTGCGCCCGCAGCCTATTCCGGGCAGGGGGCAGGGCCGCCGCACTGGCCCGCAATTTGCGGCTCCAGCGGCAGGGCGTCGTTCGTGCCGCCCGGCTGGCCTTGCCATTGGCCGGTTCCCGGCATGCCCGAAAAGCCGCCGGTCGGGGCAGCATTGCTGCCGGATCCGCGCGGGCCGGTGTTTTTGCCCTGCTTGACCAGCATGGAGGGCAGCCCGTGATATTCAAAAAAAGGTACGGTCTGCGCGCCGGATACGAACACATGGGCCTTGTTGCGCAGCATACGGAAGCGCAGCCATATCATATCCGGACTCCACGAACCAAGGCCCCCGGGGGCGGTCGCGTCCTGCGAGCGGGTCATGGCCTCGGCCATGCTGTCGCCCTGGTCCAGCAGGCGGATCATCTGCGCCACACGGTACACGTCCGTATCGTTTTCGGCCAGGGGGTAGAAGGCCACGTCTACATGTCCGGAAAGAATGGCCACGCCCTCACGGCAACTGGAGCAGGACGGCGAAAAGAACATGCGCACCGTGGCGCTGTCGTGGTTGTCGGTAATGGGCCACACAGTGGCCTGTGACCGCGCCACAGCGCCCAGGTTGATGATGAAGAGCAGACCCCACACCAGCACGAGGAGGGAACGGCCCGCCTTGCCCGAGCGGCTGCGCGCCGTGGCTGCCTGGCGAAAACTCATATAGGTGAGCACAAAGAAAACCGCCACCACCAGACAGCTTATGCAGGGTGCGGTAAGCGCCATGACCAGCAGCAGGCCCACATCACCCACCAGGGCCAGCGCAGCCAGCGTGCGGCCCCAGTGGGCGGCGCCCAGCAGGGCCAGAAAGCACAGGACTGCGAAAACGCCGGCCCCGATCCACCACAGCGAAATGCCCGCCACGGTGCTGTCCTGGTACAGGGAGCAGCCTGCCGTCACACACAGATTTACTTCGTTGCCAAGGGCGCTCCATACGCAAAATGCCGCGGCCAGCAGGGCAAGAAGCAGAGCGCCGGTAACGATTTCGTGGGATCGGTTCATGAACCACCTGTAATATGGGTTTGGCGGGCGCGCCGCCGGAACTTGCAAAGAAACGGACCGGACCGCGCGGCGGCGGCAGCCGCGGCACGAGTCCTGTATCCTGAATGTATCATGCCTCTATAGGCTTTTTTTGCCTTCAGGTAAAGCATGGTGTGGCTGCAAGGCATGCAGGGCAAAACAAAAGGACGCCCTTGCGGACGTCCTTTCGCGTTGTGACTGCGGCAACCCTACATGGTGGAACCAGAGGCGGCACGCTGCATCTTGACTTCGACTTTTTCGGTAAGACCGGAGTAGTATTCGCGCAGGATGGCGAGCACTTCATCGCGGCCAAAGTGATCCGGTACATCCGCGCCTTCAGAAAGCATCTTGCGCAGCTTGGTGCCGGACAGGATGACGCGGTCTTCCTTGCCGTGCGGGCAGGTGCGCATGCTGGCCATGCCGTCGCACTTCTTGCAGTAGAAGGTCCAGTCAATGTTCAGGGGTTCGCAGAGCAGGCGCTTGCCGGAATCTGCGGGGGTGGGCATCTTGCGGAAGATCTCCTGGGCTTCAAACATGCCGTAGAAGTCGCCCACACCGGCGTGGTCGCGACCCACCAGCAGGTTGTTGATGCCGTAGTTCTGACGGAAGGTGGCGTGCAGCAGGGCTTCACGCGGGCCGGCATAGCGCATGTCCAGGGGGTAACCGGCCTGGATGACAAAGTCTTTCACAAAGTACTTGTCCACCAGGGTGTCGATGCACTTCACGCGCACTTCGGCCGGGATGTCGCCGGGCTTCAGGGAGCCGACCAGGGAGTGGATGACCACGCCGTCGCACACTTCCACGCCGATTTTGGCAAGGTATTCATGCGAGCGGTGCATGGGGTTGCGCAGCTGCAGGGCGGCAACCTTCTGCCAGCCGCGTTCGTCCATCTTGGCGCGCAGCTGGGCGGGGGTCATGTACACGCCGGGGAATTTCTCGGGGAATTCGCCCTGCGAGAGCACTTTGACGGGACCGGCGATATTGTATTCTTTCTGGGCCAGAACCATTTTCACGCCGGGATGGTCTTCGGGGGCCACTTCCCAGAATTTTTCAGAGTCAGGGCCTTCGCCCTTGAAGACCAGCTCGCACTCCATCTTTTTGTCGGCTTCGGTCATTTCATAGATTTCTTCGACCTTCATGGTGGCCATGACTTCGCCCTTGCGGACCAGGGCCACTTCTTCACCGGCCTTGATGCTCTTGGCTTCGGCAGCGGAGACGTCAAGGGTTACGGGCACGGGCCAGAAGGTGCCGTCGGTGAGGGTCATTTTTTCGCACACGCTCTTCCAGTCGGCCTTGTTCATGAAACCGTTCAGAGGCGAAAAGCCGCCAATGCCCATCATGATGAGGTCGCCCTTGGCGCGGGAAGAAATTTCGATCTGCTTGAGGCCAGCGGCCTTTTTCTTTTCATCTTCCAGGGCCTTGCCTTCAAGCAGGCAACAGACCAGACCCTTACCGCCGTGAGGAGCTACCAACTTGGACATCGCGAAATCCTCCGTGTTTTGGTTATGACAGCCTCCCGCAACGACAGCACGCACAGCCGAAATGGGGAGGGCTTCTTTCGAAATCCATCTTGTGAATAATCTAACAAAAAGTCAACTACCTCTCGCAAAATTTCCTGACTTTCAAACATGCGAAAATGCGAAAAGGCCTTTGTTAAAGCCAAAAAACATAAATACCATCTTACGGCATGTTTTTAAAAAAGAGAAGCCCCCCGGCTGAAAAAAACGCACATTGCCTCTGTTTTGTCATTTGTCCGGATGGAGAAAAATAGTACAGATAAAGGGATTTTTATATGAACAATAAATGTCATAGTATGAAGATGCTTCGTATAATATCTTTATTTTATTGTATTAAAACTATATTGTCATGGTTTTGCCGCAATCGCCGAAGACAGGATTAACTTGCCTCTGTCTGCTGATAGCTGCCCTCAAAAGTTCGATGGCGCTTTTTTTCGCAATCTCATGGAGGGCGCTTTTTAAAACGCGGATGAAAAGATTATTTGAAAAGACGGACTGTTGCCGCATCGCTTTTTCAGGGAAGCCGCGCCTGCCGCGTTTCTTTCGCGCAGGGGCAAAGGCCTGTGCGCACGGCGGCAGGGTGCAATAGCCCGAATCTGTTGATGTAAGCAGGCAGATCATGTCTGGGGGGCCAGCAGCCTTGTGAGGCTGTTGGCAAATGGGGCAGTAGCCAGCGGCAGTGCATATTATATCCTGCCTGCCCGCAGCCGTGCCGTCAGTGCGTTGGCTGTGGCAAGCCGGAGGCCGCCAAGCCGTAGGAAGAACAGTGGGCTTCAATGCAACACGTGCTCCAGTCCTGAGAGCTGGAGCACGTGTTGCATATGCCGTGCGGCAGGCGTGTAAAACAGAAGGGAAGAGAGCGGCAGCCTGGAACGGCTTTATTGTGGCGCTCTGGCGATGGTCCGAGTGCGGGGCTGCCTGAAAAGGCGGGTACAACGGTCTGGGGCTGCCAACGCCGGACGGGACACCGTAACCCTTTGTGCATGGCTGCGCTCAAAGGCAGATTGCGCCGATGGCTGCGTGATCTGCCGTCCGCCGTAAGAGCGTGCCTTAACCTTAAGAACGTATATTCTCAAAGGCTGAATGCTCTAGAAGGGGACTTCATCCATATTGGAGGCCTCAGAAGGAAAGGCCGGGCCAAGGTCGTCATCCGCAGGTCTGCGGTTGCCCTGGCTCTGCTGGCGCGGAGCACCCTGGCCGCCACGGGGGGCATTGCCGCGGGGCGCAGCAGCGCCGTAATCGTCCTCATAGCCGCGTCCGCCGCTGCCTTCACCGCGCGGGGCATCGCCTTTGCGGTCAAGAAACTGCACGCGCTGGGCCTTGATTTCTGTGGTATAGCGGTCCTGCCCCTGCTGATCCTGCCATTTGCGAGTCTGCAGGCTACCTTCCACGTACACAAGGCTGCCTTTGGTCAGGTAGTTGGCACAGTTTTCGGCCTGGCGCTGAAAAACGGATACGCGATGCCATTCGGTGCGGTCCACCTTGTTGCCGTCGCGGTCGGTATAGGATTCGTCGGTGGCTATATTGAGGCTAGCCACAGGCGAGCCGCTCTGGGTGTAGCGCAATTCGGGGTCGCGCCCCAGGCGGCCGATGATCATGACTTTATTAAGCATGTGAAAGTCTCCGATAATACTGCTTGTTCCGGATATCTCAGGCCACAAAGGCCTTTTCAAGAGTATCCAGCACGTCTTCAAGTTTGTCACTTAAAATATTGGCCTCACGGGGCTGCCAGTCGGCCAGCGCCGCTTCCAGTGCCTGCTTGAGGCGCACGGCTTCTTCAATGCCGGGACCCATGGCCTTGCGCCTGGCTTCGGACCAGGGCAAAAACTGCAGGCCGTCGCCGAGGGCGCGCACCATTTCAAGAACGCCGTGCTTTTCGTGCTTGATGGGTACGCTGAAGGCAAGCTCTGTGAGTTTGGGCCACAGCTTTTCAAGCAGGTCTTCGTTCCATGTCACGGCAGAGACGCGAATCTGTAAAGCCTTGCCCATGAGTAGCCTCCGTGATGTTTGCCCGGCCGGAATCGCGCGGGCCTATTCCTTTTCGGTCCATTCGGTCTGTACACGCATGATCACGTCCTGGATGGCCGGCAACTGGTCCTTGGGGCATACGCCCAGAAGCGGCGCGCCCGCATCCATATTGTCGTTGATCTTGAAGTAGACTGCGTAAATCACGCCGTCGGGTCCCGTATAGCAGAGGGGAACCTCGCGTTTCATGCGCGACATGATGAGCAGTTCCATACCGTCCCGTACAGCCACGGACTGGGCGTCGGAGGCGCGGATCTTTTTGTCCACTTCAGGCGTAAAATAGTATTTGGCGCGTTCGGGCGCACGGAAGAGGTGCAGGGTTTTTTTCAGGATGATGCTTTGTACCTCATCCTTGGTCAGCATATGGCGCAGCACGGCAAGGGGCGCGCCCGCCTCTACAAACTGGCCCTCAAGTTCGCTGTGTATCACGCTCACCTCGCCTTTTTCAGGCGCGCAGATGGGCTTGGGATTGTGCTCGCGCTCCAGCGTGGCAATGAGTGTTCCGGGCTTTTCTTTCCACTGGCCCTGCGGGCCCAGGGCCTGATCGCCCTGCTTGAGTCCCGCAAAGGTGACGCGGCCCGTATGGGGCGTACGGATGACTATTTCGCGGTAGGGCGAAGCCTTTATTTCGTCCAGCAGTGAAGATATGTTGATCATGCTTGGTCCGTTATATGCTTGGGCGCGCGTACCGCCGGAGCGGCGCGGGCGCCTGGTTTTCTTCAGGGTTGCCCTGTGTGATGTGCGTGGCGGTTTTGCCGGGCCGCCCTGGTGGCGGCGCTGCCCGCATTCCGGCTGTTCCGGCGCGGGCGTACCCGGGGGCACATCACCGGGGCGTACGCATCAGGCGGCGGGGTGCATCCCCTGCCTGCAGCGCAGTTTTTACGGCCGGGAACGAAAGCGCTGATCTGGCGGCAACGCCTTGTCATCCGTCCCCGGCATGCTTTTTTGCCTACCGGTAATAAAGGTTTCTGCCGCCGATGGTGAGCAGCGCCTGCTTGAGGTTGGCGCGCACCTGCCTTCTGTCCCATATGCCCTGGATGTGCCCGCGTGACAGGGCGCGGTACGAGCGGTGGTACTTGGGCGGGATGTCCATCCCCGTGGTTTCCTTGATAACGCCCGGCCCGGCAAAGCCGATGTTGGATGAACGCACGGCGAACTGGTAGGGCGAGCAGCCAAGAAAGCTGGCGACCGGCCCGGCAAAGGAGTTGGTGTCGTACAGCACCATGTACAGGCCGCCGGATTCGATATAGCGGCGCACAGCCACTGTGCAGCGCGGCATCTGGATGACACCGTGTGTGCCTTCCTGAATGCGTATGCCCGCCGTGCCGTGTACGTATGCCAGGAAGGGATAGCGTTTTTTCTCGGCGCGCTGGGCGGCTTCCACAAACTTGTAGCCTTCGGCCGCGCCCACGGAGCCGCCGCGGAAGGTACCCATAAGCATGGCTACCACCATCTTGGTATTGTCGATACGGGCCTCGAAGGTCATGCAGCCGCTTTTGGCCCCGGTTTTTTTCTGGGCAGCGGCGACGCGGTCGTTGAAGTCGGGGAAGTCCAGCGGATTGCCCGCTTCGATTTCGCTGTTGAACTCAAAGACCGAACCGGCGTCAAAGACGTTTTTTACATACCATTCCGGCTCCATGGGGAAGTGGTAGCCGCAATGGCTGCACACGCCCGCGAATTCGGCGAAAAGGTCCGGTCCCCAGAGGTCCAGGCAGCCGTAAGAGGCGCTGTTGGGGCAGGTAACCGTACGGTCGGCCTTGTAGCGCGGGGATATGTAGTTCCACTTGAGGCGGCGCGAATCGTCTGCCCAGGTGGAAAGGGCCATGAGTTCCCTGGCCTTGTTGTCCTGCTTGCCGGGCAGTTTATGGGTAAGCTTGTGCCAGGGAGCCAGCAGGCGGCCCTTGAACACATCCCACTCGTTGCCCATTTCTTCCATAAAGGTACGGATGCGGCGTTGATGCTTGCGATAGAAGTCGTATTTGAAGCTGACCCAGGGCTTGGATATCCAGTCCCAGGCTGCGCCCGCCATCTTGGTGATGAAGGGCCTGCGGTCACGCGCCGCCTGACGGGAAAGCCGCAGAAACTTCTGCTGGCGGCGTTCGCGCAGGCGGTCTTTGGCCTTGGAAGAAAGCCCCCAGCGGGTATGCATTTCATCCAGGTTGGCATCGGGCCTGCGCAGGCGTGAAAGCGTGAAGCCCTTGAGGATGGGCATCACGCGGGTGGAAACCACTACTTCGTCTGTGGCGCGTATGACTTCTTGCCGTAAGGTGCGGAAAAAGTCGAAGTGCCAGGGGCGCGCGCCCAGTGGCGGCTCCTGCACGATGCGATCGATATAGCCGAACTTGATGTTGTCCTGCGCGGTGATCTTGAGGTTCTGGGCGCAGTGCTCGATCAGTTCGGGGGCAGCACGCTGCCCGGACTTGAGGCGGCCTTCAATGGCTGCGGCCCCTTCGGGTGAAATGACCGAATAGTAGCCATGCGAAAGCATCAGCCTTTTATCCGCCAGGCCTATGGCCTCGGCCCCGCCGGAACCGCCTTCGGAAATGACGGCGATAACGGGTACGCGCAGACCGGCCATGCTGTAGATATTGCGCGCGATCTGCTGGGCCGCGCCGGGGTAGTCCTCAATGGGATACGAGCCGGGCGTGAAGATATAGGCATGTACGGGAATGCCCTCGGTTTCCGCAACGCGCATATACTGCTGCGCCTTGGCGTTGCCCCAGGGCTTGACCGAGCCGCCGTTGCGGAACTCCGCCCCGTGGCCTTTTTCCTGCCCGATAACCATGACGGACTGGGTATAGGTCTTCTTGCCCCTGCGCCGGGTAATGACGGCGCGGGCTATGAGCATGCTGGGGTCCAGGCTGTGCTCGTCCTGTCCCCCGACTTCGGTGAAGTTGTCGTAGACGTTTTCCAGGATGTCCCGCAGACAGATGCGCTGCGGGTGGCGCACGATGCGCACCTTGTCCATGGGAGTAATGTTGCCTTCAAGGCGGCGCTCCACATAGCAGAACAGGTCTTCAACCGTGGCCAGCTCCGCATAGGGGTCTTCAATTTCCCCTGCACGGGCGCGTGCCGCGAAAGAGGTGAGCTTTTCTTCCAGCAGTTGCGCATTGTCTTTGTGCTTGCCGGCAAAAATGTCCACCATATAACTGAGCCTGTCGCGCAGACTCTGGATTCGTTTCTCTATATTATTGTCCATAACTCGCATGCGCCGCTAAACGGGTTTTTTGAGGTAATTGGAGTAGGATGAGTGCAGGGCGGCCAGCGGATTGTTGCCGAGCATGCGGTCCTTGACGGCCAGAACGGTCGTGGGGGCCTCAAGATAGCGCATGGCGAGGGTATCGTGCGCCACACACAGGCCCAGCAGAACATTGAGTTCCACCTTGGCGTCGTTCATGATCTTGGCTTGCAGCACCGGGTTGCACATGGTCTCCGGCTTGGCGGGATTGTGCAGGTGCCCGGCGTCAATGCCAAGAGTGCTCTTGGATACATTGCCGACCTTGCAGATAACCGAAACCACTTCAAAACCGTGAGCCTCGAAAATGTCGGCAGAGGCCTTGGCGTCTTCACGCAGGCCGATGCAGAACAGAAGTCCGAGACGTTTGTATCCCATGGCCATGGCGTATTCCATAATTTCAAGAATGCGCGGGTGGCAGGGAATGCGCGTGCCGTCGGGCAGCGTCGTGTAACAGTTATATTCCACAATGGCCGATTCGCGCGCCATGCGCAATATGTCATCCTTGTAACAGCCCAGCGCCGCATCGCCCAGGTCGTGCCGCATGGCAGTGGGGCAGTTGGCAGGGTGCTTGCCGCCGGCTTTGACGCACAGGCGGTCTTCGCGCTTGAAGGGGCAGGTAGCGCATGTGGGAAACTGGGGGGTCCCCATGATTTGCTCCTTTGGTCAGAAACGGAGAATCCGTTCCGTATTGGCCGCTAAAAAGTTTACGTTGGATTTTAGGGTGTCTCCTGCGCCGTTATGCCCCTCAAGGCGCAGATCGTGCAAAAATTCAAGACCACGGGCCTTGGCTTCTTCAAGGTCTTTGCCCCATATGATGGCAAGAGCCAGGTTTGGATCAAATTCGGTCGGGATTTCGTATGGTTCCTGGGTGGGAACGTGGGTGAGCATGGTCAGCCACGGCTGTTCTTTCCACTGGAAGCGCTCAATGCGCCCTACCCAGGGGGTAAAGTTGCTGTCCGGGTCTTCGGCGATGAGCCGGTATTCGATGCCCACGCCGTCAAAAGTGATGTCGTCCTGGGTATAGCCCAGGGGATCGCCAAGGCCGATACGTATCTGTTCGGCAATGATGTCCACATCGCCCTGCCCCTTGACCTTGGAAATGCGAGCCGAAACGCCGTTTTCCACCTGGATGCGGGTATTCACTTCCATAAGGAAAGGTTCGCCCTTGCGGGTAACGATCCATTCCCATGTGCCCACGTTGTCGTAGCCGACCTTGCGGGCCATGGTCAGGGAGTAATGGACAATATCCTTGAGCACCTTGCCGGCGTCAAAGGTGTACTTGATTTCTTCCGGAACAAAGCCGGGGGCCACCTCGATGCGCTTTTGCAGCCCTGTGGACTGGATGGAGCAGTTACGCGTGCCGAAATGCACGGGATTAATTCCTGTGCGGTCGGAAACGACCTGAACTTCAAGGTGGTTAAAGTCCGTAATGCGCTGCTCGATGAGTACGCCTTCGTCTTTGAACTGGCGCAGGGCATAGTTGCGGATGCGGCGGTAGACGGAGCGGAACTGGTCCGGGTCGTATACTTCCTCGATGCCCATGCCGCCGCCGCCTGCCGAAGCCTTGACCAGCACCAGCGGGCGGGTGATGCCTTGCTGGGCTTGAAATTCAAAGATGCTTTTGGCGATGCGTTCTGCCTCCATCTCGTCATAGATGGGCCGGTCAGAGCCGGGAACCGTGGGCACGCCAAGGCTGCGCGCCAGGCGCTTGGTGTTGATCTTGTCGCCCAGTTCACGGATGATCTTCCACGAAGGGCCGATAAAGACGAGTTTGCGATCGCGCTTGGTCACACGGCGGGCAAAACGGAAGTCTTCGGCAAAAAAACCGTAGCCGGGATGCACGGCGGTGCAGCCTGCCTCGTCAGCCACAGACATAAGCTCGTTGGCGTCGTGGTAGGAAGAAACGCGAAAAAGGCTTTTTTCTCCACCTTCTTCGCGCGCAAGGCGTACATGGCCCGAAGCCGCATCCTCGGCGGTGAATATGGCGGTAAAAGCCACACCCAGCTTGCGGCAGGCCCGCATGATGCGCATGGCTATTTCGCCGCGATTGGCTACCAGAATTTTGTGCTTGTGCAGGGGAATGGTTTCCTGAGCGTTGTCCAAGCCTGTCTCCCTCATTATGTGGCGCCCTGGGGGCGCAAGCGGTAGTTGTTGGTCTGATAGTTCCGGCGCGGCCACGTAACGCGGTCGCCGAAGCGTAGTCCGGCCCGCCGGTTTGCCCTTGTGGGACTGGGCCGGGCGGGCTATACAGGATTCGTATCAACCGAGCATACGCACTTTCCGTGTGAAAATCCACACGCAGTACTGTGGGCGGATGAAAAAAGTCGCCCCCGGTCATTGCGCGGCATTACCCGCTGCGGCACTGTTAAAATCAGGAGGGATAATATGCAAAATCCGCAAGAAGTCCAGTCGGCCGCGGCGGCTCTGCGCAAGGCTCTGGAGGCTGCGCCATGCAGCTTTTCACAGGTTATGGGCATGCGAAAAATCACCGGCGCTACGGCAGAAGACAACAGTGTTCCCGTTGGTCTTGTGCTGGGTACGGGCCTTTCGGGTCTGGCGGACCGGCTGGCGGAGCGGGTAGCCGTGCCTTATGCCGATCTGCCGGGTTTTCCCGTATCCAGCGTGGATTCGCATGTGGGAGCCTTTGTGTGGGGGCGTTTTCCCTCATCCTGCGGCGAGGACGATGTACCGGGCCGTCCTGTGCTTATCCAGCAGGGGCGCTGCCACCTTTATGAAGGCCGCAGCCCGGCCGAAGTGTGTATGGGGGTGCGCGTCATGGCGGCCATGGGCGTCAAGACGCTGGTGATCACCAACGCGGCGGGGGCGCTTAATCCCCATTTTGACGCCGGGTCCATCATGTGTATGAGCGATTTTATCAACCATACGGGGTATTCGCCTCTGCTCGGCTGTAACTGCGAGCAATGGGGACCGCGTTTTCCCGACATGAGCGCGCCCTTTGATGCGGACCTGCGCACCCTTGCCATGGAAACTTCCGCCAGGCTGGGCCTGCGGCTGGAACGCGGCGTGTACATTGGCGTGCGCGGCCCTGAAATGGAAACCCCTGCCGAAACGCGCATGTACCGGCAGTGGGGAGCCGATGCTGTGGGCATGAGCACGGTGCTTGAGGTCATTGCGGCGCGCCATCTGGGTATGCGCGTGCTTGGCCTTTCATGTATTTCAAATAAAAACTTGCCGGACTGTATGACCCCGGCGCCTTTGGAAGAAATTATTCTTGTGGCTGCCCAGGCGGGTAAAAATCTGGGCCGCCTCATACGGGCAATGATGACAAAACTTTAAAAAATACGTACAAGCGCAGCCCGGACTCATTTTTTTACACTAAAAGGCAAAGCGCCCATGCATTATAACGATTCTCTTCGCAACGTTGCTATTATCGCCCACGTTGACCACGGCAAGACCACTCTGGTGGACGCGCTCTTCAAGCAGGGCGGCGGCCTTCGCGCCGGCCAGCAGATGGACGACCGCGTCATGGACAATATGGACATTGAACGCGAGCGCGGCATCACCATTGCCGCCAAAAACTGTGCCGTTTCGTGGAACGGCGTCAAGATCAATATCATCGACACCCCGGGCCACGCGGACTTCGGCGGTGAGGTGGAACGCTCGCTTTCAATGACCACAGGGGCCATTCTGCTGGTGGACTCTTCTGAAGGTCCCCTGCCGCAAACCCGTTTTGTGTTGCGCAAAACGCTGGAAGCCGGGCTGCCTGTGGTGGTGGTCATCAACAAGATCGACCGCAAGGACGCACGGCCCGAAGAAGTGCTGAACGAGATCTACGATCTTTTTATCGACCTGGACGCCAGCGAGGCGCAGCTCGAGTTTCCCGTGCTCTACGCCATCGGCCGTCAGGGTGTGGCCATGAAAAATATTGACGACGAGCAGAAGGATCTGACCCCTCTGTTTGAAGCCATACTGAAGCATATTCCCGGTCCGGCGCACGATCCCGGGCAGCCCTTCCAGATGCTGGTGGCTGACCTTGACTATTCCGACTATCTGGGCCGCCTGGCTGTGGGCCGCATCATGCACGGGCATGTGCACAGCAAGGAAACCCTCGCCTGCATCGGCGAAAACGGAAAACCGCGCGCTCTGCGGGCCACCAAGCTTCAGGTGTATGACGGCCTGAAGCTTGCCGAGGTAGAAACCGCCGCCCCCGGCGATATTGTAGTGCTGGCAGGCATTGAAGACGTGACCATCGGCGACACTATCTGCACCAGCACCAATCCCCGCGCCCTGCCGCGCATCAGGGTGGATGAGCCGACGGTGGCCATGCGTTTCGGCATCAACACTTCGCCCCTGGCCGGACGCGAGGGCAAGATTGTGCAGAGCCGCGCCATTCGCGACCGCCTGGAAAAGGAAACCCTGCGCAACGTGGCTGTGCGCGTGGAAGACACCGCCGACCGCGATGCTTTTCTGGTCAAGGGGCGCGGCGAATTTCAGATGGCTATTCTTATCGAGACCATGCGGCGCGAAGGTTTTGAACTTTCCGTGGGCCGCCCCGAGGTAATCCTGCGCAAGGATGAGGACGGCAAGGTTCTTGAACCCATTGAGCGCCTTTATGTGGACTGCGACGAAGTCTTCATGGGGGTGGTTACGGAAAAGCTGGCCCAGCGCAAAGGGCGCATGCTCAACTGCGTCAACAACGGCACGGGCCGGGTGCGCCTTGAGTTCACGGTGCCTTCGCGCGGTCTTATCGGGTATCGGGATGAATTTCTTACGGATACCAAGGGTACGGGCATCATGAACTCGTATCTTGAAGGCTATGAAGAATGGCGTGGTGATTTTCCCACGCGTTTTTCCGGCTCCATTGTGGCCGACAGGTCGGGCAGCGCCGTGGCGTATGCCCTTTTTAACCTTGAGCCGCGCGGCGTGCTTTTTGTGGAGCCGGGCAATCCCGTGTACGAAGGCATGATCGTGGGTGAGCACAATCGCGACAATGATATTGACGTGAACGCTACCAAGGAAAAGAAGCTCACCAACATGCGCGCGGCGGGCAAGGATGAAAACGTCATCCTGACGCCTGTGCGCCGCATGACGCTGGAACACGCCCTGCACTTTGTGCGTGAAGATGAACTGGTGGAAGTGACGCCCCAGTCCATCCGTCTGCGCAAAGCGGAGCTTTCAGCCCAGAAGCGCTACCAGATCGCGGGCAGGCGCAAGGGATAAAAGCATTTCACACGATGCATGCAGACGCGGCAAGGATTTTCAGGAATCCTTGCCGCGAATACGTTGTGGCCTGTTTTCAGACGGTTTGCGGCACTGTCAGCGCGCCCGCCATTCCATATGGAGCAGGGGGTAGGGACGGCCTGCGCTGTCCAGCGGCGAGCGTCCCGTTACGGCAAAGCCCATATGCCTGTAAAAAGCCAGGGCGGAAGGGTTCTGCTCGTTGACGTCAAGTGTCAGGGCAAAGCCTTCTTTGGTGGCACGTTGTTGCGCGCGTTGCAAAAGCGTCTTGCCTACGCCCCGGCCGAAAAATGCCGGCTCCACAAACAGCATCTCCACCTGCGGGCCGTTGCAGCCCATAAATCCGGCAGGGCGGGCCCGTGTTTCATTTTCCAGCCTGTATTCCGCCAGCCATACTTCTTCCACTGCGGGCAGGTAATCCCGCAGCACGGCGGTGTAAAGCTCATCTACGGCCAAAGGGGAAAGAAAGCGGTGCGTGGCCTCCACACTGCGCCGCCAGAGATCGGTGAGCGCGGCATGGTCTTCGGGCTGTGCACGGCGTAGGTGCAGTGCGGGGGCTGAGAAAGGGGATTCGCATTTGTTCATGTGTTAATCTGCAGGCTTCAGGCTGCGGTACTGCAAAATTGGCTTGCATTCAGCGCCGCGCCCATTTTTTTGTCTTCACTTGGGGCGTCTGCGTGGAAGATGGTGGCACACTTGGAAAAAGCTACTATTTGAAATGCATCAGCCGGTCTGGTTTGGGCCGCCTGCGCGGCGGGCGGCCAAGGCAAAATCAGAAGAAAAACCCTGTACCCGCAGGGCGGCGGTAACAGCCCTTCCCGCAAGACAGGTCTTTTTCTCTATGCCTGAGGGGTGCGGCATGCTGCCGCGAACAGCTACGCCGCCACGGCGAACGTCTGCTCACGCCACCGCCAGGATAATTTAACGGTCAATTTGCTCTAATAGTTATATTTCCAGCGTATGCCGCCCCAAGTGTTCTGCTGTTCCGAGCGCAACTCCAGGTTGGTACGCGGGGTCAGTTCAAGCTGGATGATAAAGGCCGTACTTCCCTGTTTCATACCCTGCTGCACGCCCACATAAATGACATCCGTAATGTATTTGCCCAGTTCCACGGCAGTGCCTGCGCCCATGCCTTCATCATCGGAGGAGTCGCCTGATCCGCTGCCCGGTGTGGAACTCAGGCGCAGCACATCAACCCCCAGGGCATTGCGGGTAACGTCAAAAATACCCCCGCCGCCCGAACCGAAGCCCGCCAGTTGTGCCACGGCTCCGGCCAGACGCAGGTTTTCCAGGCGTCCCAGTTCGCTGGTGCTTTTACCGAAAAGAATCTGGGCGAGGATTTCATCCCGCGGCAGTTCCGGTTCGCTGCTCAGCGAAAGCTTCATTTTACGCACGGTTCCCGTGATGTTCACATAAGACGTGAGATTGGGCGTTTCATTGGCAAGCTTGATATCCAGCAGGGGATTGCTCAGTGAGCCGCCCGCAAAGGTGATTGTGCCGCGTGAAAGCTTGAATATCTTTGTCAGAAAATCAAAGTTGCCCTTGACGGCCATGATCTGCCCCGTGATCTGCGGATCTTCGGGCGTACCCGCCACCAGCAGGTCGGCTTTCCATTCACTGCTGAGGCCGTGTCCTTCCACCAGAAAGCGCCCGGGGATCACGATGCGCAGGTTGAGGCTGCCCTCTGCCTCGGGCTTGCTGGCCACCCCTGTGGGGGAGGCGGCCTGTACCGCGCCGGGCGCGGGGTTTTTGCTGATGGGCAGGGTGGTGACACTGCCCCCCACGGCCAGTTTGTTCAGTTGCACAAGGCCCTGGTTGACGGTGATCAGGCCATCTACCCTGGGCGCAGCGGCGCTGCCTGTCACGCCCACATCGCCCGAAAGTTCGATGCGTATGTCACGGCGGCTCAGGGGGCGCAGATGATCAATGGTGGTCTTGATATCCAGCTTGCTGCCATCAAGGCTGCTGTACCCGGCCACACGCAGTTTGCCGCCAAGGCCGCCGGCGGCGTCCAGTTCAAGCCGTGCTACGCCGGGCAGGGCGCCTGCCCCTTTGCCCCGGCCTTCCTCAAGCTTGAGGCGCAGGTTGATATTGGTCAGCAGTACGCCCTGGAGCAGGTTTTCATATTTCCCCTTGTCGACAAGAACAGATCCCTTGGCGGAAGGGGCGGACAACGTGCCGCCAAGGTCCACGGACATGGCCACATTGCCCGCAAAGCGCTGGTCGGCCACGGGCAAGAGGGACCACAGCGGCCCGGCGGCCCCTTTCCAGCGTACCTGACCCCGCAGGGGACCCTGCATGTCGGGTTGTGGCAGACCGTCCTTGCTGAAGACAAGGGGTACTCGCGCTTCAAGACGCGCCTCTGTGCCGCCCAGTGCCTGGATGCTTTCCTTGTCCACGGCCAGCCGCGCCACAAGGGTTGTGCCTTCAATGCGCCCGGTGAGGCCCAGATTCAGCGGCTTGATGGGGCTGCCGGGAATGCGGAGCTGGCGGACGCCAAAGTGAAAATCGCCGCCCGGGCGGGCAGGATTGCCCGTCAGACGGGCGCGGGCCTCCACCGTGCCTTCGGGCAGGGCGGGGACAAATTTTTTCCAGGGTGTGAGCGTAAGGCCGTCCAGGTCAAGGCGGGCATCCAGCCTGTCTTGTCCAAGAGCGGCGTTGGCGCGCAGCCTGCCGCCGGGGATGAGGCGTATATCAAGGCCGGCCAGGGTAATGCCGGAATCGCCATAGCGCAGGGTTGCGCCCGGGCTTGTCCTGAAGCCGAGGTCATGCCCGGCCAGGCCTGCTTCAAGTTTTTGCAACTGCACAAGGCCCGGTTGCCAGCGCGCATTGATGCGGGCGGCCACACTGCCGCTTGTTTCCACGCTGGCGTCCAGCGGACCGTTGAGCGAACCGTTGGCCCGTACCTTTGTTCCGAGAGAAAGATCGCCCTGACGCAGGGCGGCCAGGTCCAGGCGGGCGGCCAGGTTCGCCGTGCCGAAGAGGTCACGCAGCGTTGCCTCGCCCGCAAGGCTTTGCAGGGTCAGCGGCGCTTCTGCCCCGGCGCTGTAGCTCAGGCGCGGCACATTCCAGCGCAGCACGGCCTGCTGGCTGAAGCGCACTGCCGGGGCAGGCGCAGCCTCGGTTGCCTGTGCGGTATCTGTTTGCACGGGACCGGTCTCACTGCCGCCCCTTGCGGTCGGCTGGCCGCCATTTTGCGCTGTTTCTCGTGGTGTTGCGGCGCGTAGTGCGTCCGCAGCTTCTGGAGCGGCAGGGGCTGTGGTACGTTCGGTCCGCAGTTCAAGGCTCAGGGAAGCTTCGCCATCCAGGCGAGCGCCCGGCACAAGGCTTGAAAGCGCAGCCCAGTCGGTTACGCGCACGTCCAGCCTGCCGTCACAGCCGGGCATGCTGCCGGGGGGAAGTATGGCGGTCGCCTGCCCGGCAGCTTCCACTCCCAGAGCGTTGAGGCGCAGTTTGCGCAGGCCCGCCAGGAGCATTCCGCCCTCGGTGCGGCCCGCAAAGATCTGTCCGCCAAGGCTCAGGGGGCGGTTATCCCACTGGCCGCTCACATCCAGCTGGAGCACAAGCTGCGTTGCCGCCTCCTGCCCGTCTTGTGGGGTGCCGGCTTTGGCTGCGCCATGAACAGTGTCCGGCGTTGAGCCAGGTCCTGCATCAGGCGAGTCGCCGGGATTGGCTCCGGCACGGCTGCTTTTGCCGTCCGCGCTGCCCGGTGCGTGATACTGCCCGGCGGCTTCCGCCGGGGGAGCGCTATCGTGATCTTCTGCCGGAAGCAATGCCTGGCGCCAGTGCAGCGGGCTTGCGGCAAGGCTTGCCACAGCTTTTTCCAGCCGGTGGCTGCCCAGGCGCAGGTCTGCGCATTCCAGGCGGAGGTTCAGGGCGGGGGCTTCCAGAGGGCCGTTAGCCGTGAGGCTCACACTGCCCGGCGCGGCCAGTATGTCCAGAGGGCTGCCCGCCTCGTCTCCAGCGGCGCGTGCGTGAGGATTTTTTAGAGGGGCGAGGCTCAGGCGCAGGTCCACGTCCAGTGGACCGGAAAGCCATGACGTGGCCTGTGCCGCACCGGTGAGCCGGGAGGCGGCAGGTCCGGCAGCGGGGGCATCAGGGCTGTGCCATGCGGCGTGCCCCGTGCCGGAGAGCGGGCCGGCCTTGAGGTCAAATGTTGTCAGTCCGGCGCGGGCAGTGGCGGCCATGTCGTCAGGTGCGCCGGGGATGGCCTGGGCCTGGGCTTCAAGAGTCAGGGAAAGGCTCGCGCCACCGGCCAGCAGCGGGGCAAGAAAGCTGTGCGGATTATACGGGGCGGGCTGGCCTTGCGGACTGGCCGGGGGGGCCGCGCCGGAGGAAGCGGCGGGCGTTTCCACCGTCTTGCTGCTGTCTTCAGCCGGCGCTGCGGCGGAAGCGGCAGGCAGAACCGCGGCTTCAAGCCTGCTGTTGACGGTCAGGGTCCGGATAACGGATTTGCCGGATTTGTCTTCCTGCGGCGAAAAATTTGCCTCCACGCGCACTTCAAGGCCGCCGCAAGAGGTGTCGGCCACAAGCAGGGGGGCATGATCCCGGCCGGAGGCGGTCAGCATTACGTTGAGGCTGCCGCCCTTGCTGCCTGCCCTGAGGCTGGCGTCAACATCCGCCTTGAAGAACGCGCCGCCGGAAAACGGCGTGGAATCGGCTGAAGGCTGTGGTGCGGCCTGCCTGCCTTCTGTTTGGGTATCACCCGCCTGATGTGCGTTTGCCTGCCCGTTCTGCGCCGCCGGTGTACTTGCCGGTTCATTGTGCGGGGCTGTCGGCTGTGTGGCACTGGTGGGAGACATGCCCGGAGTGTTTGCGGCCTGGTGCTGCCCGGCGGCATCTGCATTGCCGCTGTTTTCCTTGTTCTGATCTTTTTCCTGTTTCTCTGCGCCAGCCGGAATGACCGCGCCAAGCAATGCCTGGGGCAAAACGGCGTCCACAACGGCCAGGCGGTCCATAAGCACAGCGGGCAGCCAGCCGGGCAGGGTGTTCAGGGTCTGCACAGCCTCGCCCAGCATCGCGCGCAGGCTCTTTTCCGTCATGGGGGGGGAAGGCTCGGACGGTGGGGCGGGCGGGAGGTCCGGCAGGCGGAGCAGGCGAGGATTATGGCTTGTGAGGGCGCGTATGCGTACGGTGCCTGGCAGGGCTGTCCAGTCCCATTCAAAGGTGTTGAGGGGAGCTTCAAGCCACGGGCCGTGGGCGTCCGCCAGTTCAAGCCCCACCTGCATGCTGAAGGGCAGCGAGCCGGAAAGGCGCGTCAACCGCACCTGGAGGCCGCCTGTTTCTGCCGGGGCGGCCAGAACGGCATTGACCTCGTCCTTGAGCCAGGCCTGCACGTTCTCGTTGCGCAGCGCCAGAAGAATACCCGCGAGAAAAAACAGCAGTAACAGCAGCAGAAAAGCCAGACCACGCCATACGATGCTCCAGATGCGGGAAAAAAGGGCTGCGCCGCGTCGTCCGCCGGGTCGCCCCGGGCCTTTGCCGGGTTGGCCGGAGCCGGAGACATGCGCACTGCCTGTCGCAGCGCCGCCAACAGCAGCACCGGCAACAACAGCGCCGCCATGGCCGGTATGAGAAGAAAGCGTCGTCATCAGAAAGACTGCCCTATGCTCACATAAATTTGAACCGGCGGGTCGCCATCCCTGGGTTGCAGGGGAAAACCCACATCCAGCCGCAGGGGTCCTATGGGCGTGTAGTAACGCAGACCCAGGCCCGCGCCCCAGTCCATATCGCCGATAATGCGGGGAACTTCATCCCGGTAGACCATGCCGCCGTCCAGAAACGGAACAAGGCCCACGTCGTCGGTGATCTTGTAGCGCGCCTCAAGGTTGATGACCTGAAAAGACCGGCCGCCCAGGGGGTCGCCGTTTTTATCTTCAGGCCCGATGGACTGGTAGGCGTAGCCGCGTACAGAGCCGGCCCCACCCGCATAGTACCGCAGGCTGCCGGGAATATTGTGCAGGGCCGCGCCGGACATGGCCCCGGCTTCTACCCGGCCAGCCAGTACCAGCTTGTCGTCGGGGCGTCCGTCTTTGCGGAAGGGCGCATAGTAGCCGCTGGCCTCCAGAGAACCGGCCATGACCGTAAAACTTTCGCCATAAAAGCCCGTATTGGGATTGGCCTTGAGGATGATCTCAGAGCCGCGCGTGGGGTTGAGCACATTGTTGCGGCTGTCGCGCCGTACGCTGGCTCTGGGACCTGCATAGGCGTAAAACTGTTCGGTCCTGCCATTTTCCTTGATGGAACCGCTTTGTCCGCCAGCGCCCAGGCTGCCCCACCACAGGCGCGAAAGGCGGCGCTCAAGCGCTGCCGAAGCGCTGGCCGAGGTACTTTTGTAGGCCTCGGTATCTTCGCGCAGGGCCGAGCCGGAGGCCAGCAGACGCTGCTCGCGTACCAGAAAAGCAGGTTTTTCAAAGGCCGCCTTGATGCCCTGTACCTGCGTGGCAATAGGGGCGCTGACCATCAGTTTTTCGCCGTTGCCGAAAAGATTGCGGTGCTCCCAAAAGCCTTCCACCCCCAGGCCGGTATCTGTGTCGTAGCGCGCGCTGCCGCCCACGGACCGGAAGGGCAGTTCGCTCACGGCCACCTCAATGGGCAGCACGGCAGGGCCGTCCTTGCTGCGGAGCGGAACGCCGCTTTTGTCAGCGGCGTCTTTTCCGGCCAGCAGTTCTTCCTTGGGGCGCACTTCTACAGAACGGAAAAGGCCGAGCCCGCGCAGGTGGTTGGCGTAATCGTCCATAAGTTCCGTGTCCCACGGCTCATCGCCGGGAATCCAGGGGGTCAGCCGTTGCAGGTAGGCGGCATTGACGCCCTTGTTTCCTGTCACGTCCACGCCGCCCATAAGGGCGGGAGGGCCGGGATTGATGCTGATGTCGGCATTGACCTGCTTTTTTTCTGGATCAAGGGTGTAGCGGGCCTGGGCCACGGCAGCCAGGGGGTAACCCTGAGTGCGCAGCTTTTCCGGCAGGGCCTCCACCGCGTCCAACAGGGTGTCTGCCACAACAGGTTTGCCCACGGCAACGCCAGGCAGCACCGGGGGAAAGGACGGTGGGGGAACAGGCTCGGTTTGCAGTCCCCAAAAGCCTACCTCGCGCTGGCGGTCTTTAAAGGGAGCCGGCACGTCCGGCGATGGTTCGTAGACTACGTCGGCCCGGCCAAGGGTATAGCGCGGCCCTGCCACAAGGGTCAGCGTGACGCGCAGGGGCCTGGCTTCTTCATCAAAGCTGAAAGAGGCCGAACCTTCATAGTAACACTGGGAATGCAGAAGGCGAACGGCCGTGTCCACATCGGCGCGGGCGCGGCGTTCCAGGGCAAGCGTACTGTCGGGCGGTTCATTGGCAAGCTGCGACAGCTGGCTTACGGATTTCATCTTGCCTTCAAGGGAGGACGGGCCATCCTCTACCTTGATGCGCAGGGAGTACGGCACCGGCTCACCGCGCCAGGCGGCTTCAAGGGATTCCTGCTCCTGCGCCTGCCCGGACATGGCATCGTCGGGTTTGGGCTTCAGAAGGCCGCAACCGCAAAGGCACAGCGTCAAAAGCAGCAGCAACAGGCAGCGCAATGCCCCGGCCCCCGGATTCGCCTCAGGCAGGGGAAAGAACACGGCGCGTTCAGAGCGGAAGAAATTCAGGGGCTTTTTGCAGGGTGCAGCACGCATGGCGGCAATATACGCCGTATGTGCGGGCTTAGCAAGAAGCATTCGCACAATGCTTGTCCGTATTATCAGCAAAACCACATGGCTGCGGTGTGCACATTCTCCATTGCTTGGCAAAGCGCCAAGCCCCTGCTACTACTTGTGGCATGCCCGGCGTTTGCCGGAACCCGCAGCCGGGTTCCATCCGGCGGCAACTTATGGAGAGTATGTATGAATTACGATCTCTGCCTGCATATTGACAGCAATGAGCCTGCCATTCTGAAACTGGTGCTGAAAAATGCGGCCAATTATATCAAGGGCCTGCCCGGCCAGCGGTTCCAGCTCGTGGTAGTAGCCAACGGCCCTGCCGTGACCCATTTTACCCGCAAGAACGAAGAATTCCGCGCTGTGGCCGCGCCCCTCCAGGACCAGGGGCTGCGCATCCTGCTCTGCGCCAACGCCCTGGCCGACAACAGCATAAGCCATGACGATATCTGGCCCGGTTGCGATGTTGTACCCGCAGGTCTGGTGGAAATTGTGCGCCTGCAGCGTGAGGGCTTTGCCTACATCAAGCCCTGACGGTTCTATACAGAGAGTTCCTGGTCCGGATGGCCCCATCGCGGATTGCGCGGGCCGTTTCCGTATTGCCCGCAGGTGCCTCCGGGCGGCCGTCTGCGTGCATGGTTGACATCTGTGTGTGGTGTGCGCCGTCTGCCATGACGGCCTGGGCAGAAATGAAATGTGGATGTGCCGGGTGCTCCGTGCCGGGGGCTGTGTGCCGTGCCGGTACAGGGCGCATGTTTGCCGTTTGTGTTGCGGGCGGCTCGAGACTTCCGGCGATGCATTGTTTTGCCGGAAGGAGGTAGGATGACAGTTTTTGCGGATATTCTTGATACAGTGCGGCGTCATGAGCCGGTGGTGCACTGCATAACGAACTACGTCACGGTTAACGACTGCGCCAATATGGTTCTGGCGGCGGGCGGATCGCCCATTATGGCCGACGATGCGGCGGAAGTGGAAGATATTGTGGCCCTGTCGCAGGCGCTTGTGATCAATATAGGCACGCTCAATAGCCGCACGGTGGAATCAATGCTGGTCGCGGGCAGGCGGGCCAACAGTATGGGCAAGCCCGTGGTGCTTGATCCTGTGGGTGCGGGGGCCTCGGCCCTGCGCAACAGCACCTTGCAACGGTTGCTGGGCGAAGTCCGTTTTGCGGCCATCAAGGGCAATGCCTCGGAAATAGGTTTTCTGGCCGGCAAAGATGCAAAGGCCAGGGGTGTAGATGCCCAGGACTCTTGCCTTGTGACCGAAGACAGGCTTGAAAGCGCGGCAGCTACGGCCCGCCACTTGAGCGAAAGCACGGGAGCAGTGGTGGTTGTCAGCGGAGCCATTGATATCGTGGCGTATTCCGGTGGCGCTTGGGCCGTGCGCAACGGGCATCCGCTCATGGCGCGTATCACGGGGTCCGGCTGCATGTCGGCTGCGGTTATGGGGTGCTGCCTTGGCGTAGCGCCGTATGAAATGCCCCAGGCGTGCCTGTGCGCTGTCAGCGCTCTGGGGGTTGCCGGAGAGATCGCCGCTGAAACTATGGTAGGTGGCGGCGGGGAGATGGGCGGCCTGGGCGGCGGCACTGGCAGTTACCGGGCGCTGCTGCTGGACGCCATGAGTCTGCTTGACGGGCTGGCGCTTGGCAGCCGGGCTGATGTTACACGCATCCAGATGTAGAGCGTTTTTACGTTGAAAAAGGTTAAATGCTTAGAGGGTCTGACGTTTGAGGTGATTTTAATAAAAGCCCTTTCCTTGCAGTCAGGCTGCCGCCCTGCGGGCGCGTAACCATTTTTTCTGCTTGTTATTCTGCCCGTCTGCGTAGCGGGCGGCAGAGGGGGCTATCAGGGGCTGCGCTCCCTCGAGGCCCCTCTGCACTCTCCCCGGAGCACCCCCAGAGCTTTCCAGTTCCCTAAGGCCTGCGAAGGCTGCGCGTTTTTTTGCTGTGTAAGCTTCCTCGCTTCGCCCGGTGACCTCCCTCCGCGCCGCGCAATGCCGTCAATGACTTTATGCTGTCCAGGCGGGGGCGCATCAGGTTATCCGATGCAGTGCCATCAGCGAGACTGGCTTTGGCGGCTGGCTGGATGGCCTTGGGGAATGGACAGCAAAAGCCTGTTGCCGGAGTGGCGCTTCGTGGTTGTCACGGTCCAAGCCGGGGTGGGGCACAAGCGTTGACTGTAGCAAATTATTCTTGAAGAGGCCGCCCTTTGGGCGGCCTCTTCTGGTTTTGGTCTGCTTTCCGGCAGGGCCATGTCTTAAATTATTGCGGGCCGTTCATGGGCGGGAATGTGTCAGGCCCACAGCACAAGTCCTGTTTCAAGCGGTGTTGCCAGATTTTTGTGGTAGGGCAGCACCCGCACGCCGTAGCGGTATTGCCCGCTGTGGGTGGGAATGTAGGTGGCGGCATAGTTCATGCCGTTTCCGCTTTCGCCGTTGTGGTCGGCTGCGCGCGGCTCAAGGCGCAGTATTTCGGGCTTGTCAATGAAACTGCCGTTAACCAGGGCGCGGCCGATGACAAGCTGTACGAGTATTTCTTCCGGCTGCATTTCGCCCAGGTGCATATGCAGGCGCACACTTACCGGCTCGCCGCAGATCATTGTATTGTTTTCCACGCCGCTGATGAAAAGTTCCTCTACCTTGACCGTGCCGAAGCGGGCGGGCAGGTCCTTTTCCCAGGCGGCAAGGCGGCGGCATGCCGACCAGTCGTTTTCGGCCAGCATGTTGCGGCGGCGCGCAGCCCGCAGGTAATACTGGCGGATATAATCATTGAGCATGCGGTTGCTGCCGTACATGGCCGTAAGGCTTTTGAACGACCGTTTGGCCATGGCGATCCACTGGGTCGGCAGGTCGCCCTGGGTGCGGTCGAAGTAGAGCGGCAACACGGCATTTTCCAGCAGGTTGTACAGGGCCTCGGCGTCTGCATAGTCGTTCTGCTCATTGCTGGGCAGTTCGGTGGTGACGACCGGGCCGATGGTCCATCCGTTCTGCCTGTTATAGCCTTCGCACCACCAGCCGTCAGAGATGCTCAGATTGATGCCGCCGTTGACGGGCAGCTTCATGCCGCTTGTGCCGGAGGCCTCGTGCGGACGCCGGGGTGTGTTGAGCCAGACATCGCAGCCCTGGGACATGATGCGCGATACCGAAAGACTGTAGTTTTCCAGAAAGAATATGCGCCCGAGAAAGCGTTCGTCCTGGCACATGCGCATGACTTCCTGAATGAGATTGATGCCCGCTTCGTCCGCCGGGTGCGCCTTGCCGGAAAAAACAAGCACCACGGGGCGGTGGGGATTGTTGAGTATGCGGGCCAGGCGGTCGGGATCGGCAAAGAGCAGGGTGGCCCGCTTGTAAGGCGCGAAACGCCGGGCAAAGCCGATAATGAGGGTTTCGGGCCGCAGCAGGGCTTCCATTCTTTTACGAACGGCGGCGTCCAGTTTGAAGCGTTGCGCAAAAACGGGAATGCGCTTGCGCAGGGCATCGAGCAGGGCTTCTTTCTGATGCTGCCGCGCTGCCCAGAAAGCCTCGTCGGGGATGTCGTCCACCTTGTCCCACACGGTGGAGCCGGGCAGCGCCTGCAACCAGCCCGCGCCCAGATGTTTATGCAGCAGTTCGTGCATCCAGCTGCCCACATAGGACGGCGTATGCACACCGTTGGTAACATGCCCGATGGGGGTTTCGGCCGTGGGCAGGCCCTTCCACAGATTATTCCACATGTGGCGCGACACCACGCCGTGGAGGCGGCTGACGCCGTTGGCCCAGCACGAGAGCCGCAAGGCCAGCACCGTCATTTCAAAGGCGTGGCTGTCGCCGCCCTCGATCTGCCCGAGCTGCACGAACTGTTGCCAGGAAAGGTCAAGGTTTTTTGCCATACCGCTGAAATAGCGTTCCATCAGTTCCAGCGAGAAGGATTCGTTGCCCGCAGGCACGGGGGTGTGGGTGGTAAACAGTGTGTTGGAGCGTACACGCACCACAGCTTCGTCATGGCTCATGCCCTGGGTCATGCAGTCCCGCACGCGCTCAAGGGCCATAAAGGCCGAATGCCCCTCGTTCATGTGGTAAACGCCGGGGATAATGCCGAGGGTGCGCAACAGGCGCATGCCGCCCTGACCGAGCAGTATTTCCTGCAGCAGGCGTGTTTCGCGGTTGGCCTCATACAGGCGGTCGGTGATGCGTCTATCCTCGTCCGTATTGCGGCTGGTGTCCGTGTCCATAAGATAGAGGCTTATGCGGCCTACCTGTAACCGCCATACCCGGGCGTAAAGGATGCGGCCCGGCAGCTCGAGCTGTATGTATACGGGCTGTCCCTGGGCGTCATGCACCTGCTTTATGGGCATCTGGCCAAAATTGTTGACCGGATATTGTGCCACCTGGCGGCCGCTGGAATCGATTTCCTGCATGAAATAGCCGCTTTTGTAGAGCAGGCCGATGCCCACCAGTGGCAGGGCCATGTCCGAGGCGGATTTAAGGTGGTCGCCCGAAAGCACGCCAAGGCCGCCGGAATAAATGGGCACGGATTCGTTAAGCCCGTATTCAGTGGAAAAATAGACAATGGGGTGTTCGGGCGTCACGTCCACGCTGAGTGAGCGGATAGGTTCGGCCATGTAGGCGTCGAACCTGTCCATAACCTTGTGGTACATGGCCATGTATTCTTCATTGGCGATAAGCTCTTTGAGGCGGGCCGGCCAGGCTTCTTCAAGCATTTTCAGCGGATTGCGGCATGCCTCCCACAGTTGGGGGTTCAGCGCCATAAACAGGGCCTTGGCCTGATCGTGCCAGCTCCACCAGATGTTCTGCGCCAGTTCGCGCAGGCGCGAAAGCTCGTGCGGAACCTCGGCAACAGCCATGATGGGGCGCAGAAAAGGCGTGGCCGAGCAGGACGCCGTGAGCACCCGGGTAAGCGCCCCGTGCGCGGAATCGTGGTCGGTGCGCGCATCGGACTTGGCAAGGGCGATGTCAAATGCCTTGATATAATTGTCGAAAAAATAGCTCCACGAGGTTTTTTCAGCCAGATCACGGGCATGCCCGCGCCAGGAGCACAGTTCACCCTCCGGGCAGGCGGCGGCCCCCAGCACTCTTTCGTGCAGCCGGTCGACGCTCTGGTCAAAGCTCATGCCGCGCCTCGGCATGACGCAGACGCCCGTGCGGTCCATGCTTTCTTCTTTCATCTGCTCCCGCGCCCACATGCCGAAACCCGAAAGGTCTGTGGTAAGGGTGGGCACGGCCCAGGCTGCGCTTTCCTGCGGCGTGTAGCCCCACGGTTCGTACCATGAAGGAAAAAAGCCCATATCGCAGGCGGCCAGTATTTCTTCATAGGGAATGTCGAAAAAGCCGTCGTGGCCGTCGAGCATGGCGGGTACAAAGATGACCTTGACGCGCCTTTCTTCGCGGTTATCAAGGCCCAGTCGGCGGCAGGCATTGATGATCGGGTCTTGCGGGGCATTCCATACGCGGTGGGTGCATATGAAGGGCATGCCGTTGTCCGTATCGTCAGGATTGCCGGAAACCGCGGCCGCGTTGACGCCCGTATGCCCGCCCATCACAAGGCACAAGGCCAGGATGGAGCTGTTTGTGCCGGAAAGGTTGCGGTCGGCGCGTGCCAGGGCTTCAAGGAAAATATCCACACCCTTGTTGTGCATTTCGTACCGGCCGGAAATGGTGAAGATGCGCGTGTGCTCCGGCAGGGATCCGCGCAGGAAGCGTCCAGCCGCGCTCATGATTTTGGCGCGCGTGGCCGAGGGGACCTCGCGGTCGTCGGTATAGTCCGGTATGACCCGCAGGTCGAGGCCATTGGTGGTGATGACGTCAGGCTGGCGACCCAGAAATACTGTGGACTCTTCACCTGTTATGGGGCTGACAGTGGTGAAGGCGTCCGCCTCGCGGGCGGCGGCGCTTTCCATGGACCACTTGGCCGTGATGTTGAGCGCGGCGGCCTCGTTGGCGGGATTGATATTGCGCATGTTGGTGTAGATGTCACGTCCTGTGCCTGCCATGGCGCGGCCCAGGGTGGTGGCGTGGGTGGTGAAGACCGTACCCACTTCAGGGGTGAGCTTTTTCACCGTGAGCAGGCCCGCGCCGCACATCCATTCATGAAACAGGGCCACGCTGCGGCCCTGCATCGGTTCTACCCGGCTTTCGTGTATGGTCGCGATAACCTCGCCGCAGGCTGTGGCAAACATGATCGGCTCAATATAGTCCCAGCCGCCGGAGAGCGAGTCCACCCCGTAGTTTTTCCACATTTCAAACAGCAGCTGGTTGCTGGAATAGCGCTTGTCAAATTCCACCAGTATTACCTTGGGGCGGCCGGGTATGTTCCATCGACCCAGGCGGCACTTGAGGTCCCGCGTGGCAAGGCCCATACGTAGTGAATCCCAGGCATGTTCGTCTGTTTCTTCAAAGCCGGGATTGCTCTTGAGGGCCGGACCAAGAAGAAAATAGTCCTCGCCAAAATGCTCCACGGCCTGGAGGGCCTTGCTGGTGACAACAGAGTGGATGCCCCCCACCTTGTTGCAGACCTCCCAGCTTACTTCAAACAGGGTTACCAGGGACGAGTTGAAATTCATGCCATCTCCTTGTCATGAAGGTCGTGAAGCCGTGCTGCGCGGCCTTGTCATGCATTTTTGCGGCTTTTGCGCAGCGTGGCGGGCTTTTTTTCTTGGTTTGCACGGGTGGTTCCGGTTTTTTTACTGCCTGCTGCCCGCGTGTCTGCCGAGTTTGCGTCCTGTATTTCGGCAGGGGATTTTCCGCCGCGCCGGGGCGCGGGGGAGCCTGCGTTCTTGACGGCGGACTTTGTACCGTTATTTCGGGCCGCGTCTGCGCCGACCCTGCCTCTGGCCTTTGCCACAGGGGCTGCGTCCGCGGGCTTGCCCGCAGCGGCTGCCGTTGCCCGTGCGCTTTCGTCTGCCTTGAGGCGCAGCTCAAAATCGGCGAGCACATTCATATAGGTGATGTAGGCATCATACGGGCTGGCAAAGGGGCTGGGCCTGTCGGGGGCCTCGTTGGAAAACCATTTGGTCGACATATGCCGAAAGTGGTCGGCGGTCTGAAGGCGGTCAAAGTCGCGCCTGAGTGCGCTGTTGCAAGCGGCTGTTCGGGGGCCCATGGCGTAGAGCGCGTGTATGGCGTCCTTCTGCATGTCGTTGCCGAGCCATGCTGTGAGGTCGCGCCCTTCATCTTCCCAGGACATGAACTGCGGCACGTCCACCTCGCCCACGGGCCTGAGATTTTCTGCGGCCAGAGCCGGGGTGGTAAAGCTGAATTCTTCATGGGCCAGCAGAGCACCGGGCAGGGCCTCCATAAAATCGAAAATGCCCGATTCTTTATCGTGGCGAAGGCCGAACACATGATAATCATTGAAGATATTTATGATGTCCGCCGACCCTTCAAGGCCGTGGCACCATGCGGCGAATGTTTCGGCCCTGAGAGGCCATGCAGGCCAACTGTGGTCTGAAAAACGCAGGCCCACATCGCCGGAAAGCCCCGCGTTGCGCAACAGCAGTGCAAGCCCCGGAGCGCTCGCCGGGCGGTAAAGATAGTTGGCGCTGCGCCAGCCGAGCACATGGTCGGCTCCTTCGGCCAGCACAGCCCTGAAGCCGTGTCCCGCCACGGCGGCGGCCAGATCGTTATTGTAAACGCACTCGGTATTTTTGAACGTCACCGGCTTTACGCCGAAAAGATGTTCAAGACGGGCGGACTGTTCCCGCACCTGCCGGTCAAAGTCCTGTCTGGAGTAGAGAAAGGCCAGTGAGTGCGGCGCGGTTTCGGCCACAAACTCCACGCAGCCCGTGCGGGCCAGCGCCGTGAAGCTTTCCAGCACCTCGGGGGTGTATTGCTCGAAAAGGTCAAGGGCGACACCGGAAATGGAAAAGGACAGGCGAAAGGCGCCGTCGTAGCGGCGGATGAGCCTGAGCATAAGCTCGTTGGCGGGCAGATAGCACAGGCGGGCCGCACGCAGGAGGGCTTCGCAGTTATGGTCGTCGTCCTCGTAGATGGAGTTCTGACCCATGTCAAAGACGGTATAGCGGCGCAGCTGGTAAGGTTCGTGAACCTCATAGCAGAAGCAGAGGGCTGGCATCAGTGACCTCCCTGTACGTTGCGGTAAATGACCAGCAACTGGTCGGCGGCGTTTTCCCAGCGGATGGACTTCATTTCTTCGTGGCAGTTTTTCACCAGTTCGGCGGCAAGGCAGGGGTAGCGCAGCACGGCGCAGATTTTGTCGGCCATGTCGCGTGTGTCCCAGAAGTCGGCCTTGAGGGCGTGCTCCAGTACTTCCGATACGCCGGACTGGCGCGAAAGCAGCACGGGCACATCATAAAGCATGGCCTCAAGCGGCGTGATGCCGAACGGTTCGGAAACCGAGGGCATGACGTACAGGTCGCTCAGGGCAAACATGCGGTCCACTTCTTCGCCGCGCAGAAAGCCCGCGAAATGAAAGCGGCTACCCATGCGCAACTGGCCCGCCCGGCGGATGAGCCGGGGCAGCATGTCGCCGCTGCCCGCCATGAAAAAGCGGGCCTCAGGAATCTTTTGCAGCACAAGGCGCGCTGCTTCCATGAAGTATTCCGGTCCTTTCTGAAAGGTTACACGGCCCAGAAAGAGCACGCGTTTTTCATGCCGGATGCGCGGGGGAACAGGATAGCGCCGCCGCGCCTCGTGCCGGGCTACGGCATTGTGCACCACCAGCACCTTTTCCGGCGGGATGCCGTAACGCTCTATAACGGTCTTGCGGGTGAGGCGGCTCACGGCTACCACAACATCGGCGGCCAGCATGCCTGCGCGCTCAACGCCCGCCACCTGTTCATTGATACTGTCTCCGCTGCGGTCGTATTCCGTGGCATGGATGTGAACCACAAGGGGCTTGCCCGTGATGTTTTTTGCCAGCATGCCCGCGGGGTAGGTCATCCAGTCGTGGGCGTGGATAACGTCAAAATTTTCACGGGCGGCCAGGGCTGCGGCCAGGCGGCCGTAGCGCAGCACTTCGCGCATGAGGTCAGGCCCGTAGCCGCCGTGCAGGGTATAGGTGAATGTTTTTCGGCGTGGGCCGCGCATTTTTGAGGCGGCAGGCGCGGGCGGAACGGAAAGGCCGGCAGGCCCGGCGCTTTCATGCACATCGTGGCGGCCCAGGGCACGCACATACTCGTGCGGCGTCAGGTAGGGCATGAGGGGGCTGTCTACTGGCATGCAGCGAACGCCGCCGGGCCATACCACCTTGTGCTCATGCTGCGTAGGCTCCATGCGCCGGGCCAGATCTTCGGTAATGGGTGTGCCCGAAGCCGGGCGTAAACGCAGAAAGCCCTCTTGCTCCACGTCACTGTCGATACGGGGCAGTACAAAGATGATTTCCGCCCCTTTACGGGCCAGGGCCTGGGTCATGCCAAAGCAGGCGGTGCCAAGGCCGCCGCTGATATGGGGAGGAAATTCCCAGCCGAACATAAGAACTCGCATGGATTCTCCCTCGTGGCGGCACAGCCGCCAGGTTCGGCAGCCGCTGTTTTGGGCTGCCTCAAATGTGTTTCTTCCTCCACTGTGGTCAATACTTGCGGTCTGTGGCCGTAGTTGCAGGTTCGGTGTCTTTCTGCCGGGCAGGGGCGTGCTCCCTGCCGCCGCCCGTAGCCATGCTGATGCGGCAGATGCCCGCCGTGTCGCCGATAACGGGGTGGCTCATGCGATGGGCCGCTAGTTGGTGCCAGCGCCGGTATACGGCGGGCGCGGCTTTTTGCAGGTGCAGTAACAGCCGCAGGCATTCGGCCACGCTCCAGGCCTGCGCAATGCAGCCGTTGGGCTTGTAGGGCGGTGAGCCGTCAAAAACTTCAGAAATACTCGCCAGCCCTGCCTGGGCAAGGTGGTCGCAGTACAGCGGCGTAAGGGTGTCCAGCAGGGCCATGACCGCGCCGTCCACATCCCAGGCCGTGCGCAGCAGGGCATCGGCATAGTGGCCCAGAAGCCAGGGCCAGACCGTGCCCTGGTGATAGGCTCCGTCACGCTCGGCCGTGCCGCCGTCATAGCGCCCCTTGTAGTGGGGATCGTCGGGGGCCAGGGTACGCAGGCCGTAGGGTGTGAGGAGCTTGTTGCGCACGCATTCCACCACCTGGGCCTGACAGTCTTCGGCCAGTATGGCGTGCGGCAGGGATACGGCGAAAATCTGGTTGGGCCGTACGGCGGTATCCAGCCTGCCATCGCGCCATACATCGCCAAGGTAGCCCCCGCCGTGGGGAACCCAGAAACGCTGTAAAAACGCCGTACGCATGCGCCGCAGGGCTTCATGTCCTGTAAGGGGGGCTTCGCCGAAGCGGGCGGCGAGCTGGTCGGCAAAAGCCAGGGTATTGTACCACAGGGCGTTGATCTCTACAGGGCAGCCCTGCCTTGGGGTTACGGGGCGGCCGTCCACGCGGGCGTCCATCCAGGTGAGCTGGCTGTGGGCGTTGCCCGCATGCAGCAGGCCCTCGTCATCCACGCGGATGTCCAGCCGCCGGGCTTTGCCCGCCCCCGCACGGTAACCGGAAATAACGGCTTTGAGCGCGTGCCAGGCATGTTCACGCAGCCATGCAAGATGCTCCGCACCGGACTCAAGGCAACTTTGCAGGGCAAAGGCGTACCACAGGGCCGCGTCTACGGAATTATAGGCATGGTCGCCCGTGGGGGAGAACATGTTGGGAATAAGCCCGTCTATGACGTGATTGCCCATATCCGCCAGAACACGCAGGCCGAAATCCGTCCGGCCGGCATGAAATGTCAGGCCGGGCAGGCTGATGAGGGTGTCGCGCCCCCAGGCGTCAAACCAGTGGTAGCCCGCAAGCACCTCGGGTCGCCCCTCCGGGGAGGTGATGCAGAACTGCTGGCCGGTGCGGGCCAGATGCCCGGACAGGCCGCCACCATTTTTGCGGCTGTGATCACGGGTGCGTTCGGCATCTTCCCACAGTTCGCGCATATCCCCGTCGCAGACGGCGGTTCCGGCCGTCAGATATACGCAGGCGTTGCCGCCGGACAACGGCGGCAGGGGCACATCAAGCGTGCCGGGCATGAAAAGGTCTTCACTGTAGGCAAAGCCGCGTTCGCGCTCTTCAAGGTATTCCACATTGTAGCACCAGTCCGGCTGCGGCGTGAAGGTATGTTCCGCATCGGCGCGGCACTGGATGTAGAGGGAGGGCAGCCCTTCGTAAGGACTGATGCTGAAGCCGTCGGGCAGCAGCGTGGCGGCCGAGCGCAGATGCGCGTTGGCATGGGTGAGCTTGTGAAAGCTGCGGTAGGCCAGCAGGGGGCGCAGGCGCAGGGTCAGGGCAGGCACGTGTGCCGGGCCGCGTATGCTCCAGCGTATGGCCAGGCGGCTCTGGCCTTGCACAAGCAGGATTTCGCGGCACAGATGCACATCGCCCACGCGGTAGACGCATCTGGGCCAGTGGTCCAGCCTGAAGGCCTCCAGATAATCATGTCCGTGAGGGTAGAGCGTGTCGGGGTGCTGGCGGGTGGAAAGCGGAAACTCCCGGCCCCCGCCCACAATGGATTCTTCAAGGGCAGAGAGCAGCACATGGCGGCCGTGAGGCGTGTTGACAGTAAGCAGGCCGTGATACTTGCGCGTATTGCAGCACAGTATGGTGCTACCCGCATAGTCGCCAAGACCGTTGGTGAGCAGCCACTCCTTGCGCAGCGCCCTGCGGGTATTCTGGCAGGCAGCCTTGTCAAAGCTGAACCGCATACGTCCTCCCTGGCGATATGGGTGCGTGGGAATGACGCTGCGTGAGACGAGAAAGGGAGGCGAGATCGCAGCGGGCCTGTGTAAGACTGCTGGAAGGGCGGACCGGGCGTGCCCGCGCGAAATGTCATACGGCCGCCCATGCACTGCTGATCCGGCATGCCGGATGCCCGGACGGAACGCCTCGGCTGAAAACACCGGCGCAATGCATGGCCGAGGCATGCGCCGCACACAGGGGAAGCGACGCTTTACCTGTATGCCTGAGCATTACCATATAGCAGATTTGTCTGCCTGTCGAGTTTTACGGCATGACGACAAAATGGCTGCAATATGCACGCAGCATGAAACATCAGTAAAAACTGTTTGAATATATTCAGGTTATGGCATTCTGCGTGCAATGCGGCGTTCGCCGAGCGAAAGGGCTGCACACAGACGGCGAAAAAGCGCTGCTGGCTTGAAATGCGGCAGGCTACGCCTGCCGCCGGATTTGGGGCGGTAAAACTGGGGCTTTTTCTTTACGGGAATTTGAGGTATGCTATTTTGTTACTATCATCACCGAATACCGGACGGGGGAGTTTTTTATGAAAGCACTTGGTCGTTTGCTTGGGGCGCTGGCCCTTACCCTGCTGGTGCCTATGACGGCTCTGGCCGGTGACATCAAGGTCGGTCTCATGTGCCCGTTGACGGGCAAATGGGCTTCCGAAGGTCAGGACATGAAGAATATCGTCAGCCTGCTGGCTGATGAAGTGAACGCCAAAGGCGGCATCAATGGCCGCCAGATCAAGGTTGTGGTGGAAGACGACGCGGGCGACCCGCGCACCGCTGCCCTTGCCGCGCAAAAGCTCGCCTCAGCGGGTGTGGTGGCTGTTATCGGTACCTACGGCTCGGCCGTAACCGAAGCCAGCCAGAATATTCTGGACGAAGCCGGACTGGTACAGATCGGCACGGGTTCTACCAGTGTGCGACTGACGGAAAAGGGCCTGCCGCTCTTCTTCCGTACTTGCCCGCGTGACGACGCCCAGGGCCGCGCGGCGGCCGATGCCGTCATCAAGGGCGATTACAAGGCCGTGGCGATTCTGCACGACAATTCCTCTTACGCCAAGGGCCTGGCCGAAGAAACCAGGGCCGCCCTGAAAAAAGACGGCGTAAAGGTGGTTTTTTATGACGCCCTCACCCCCGGAGAGCGCGATTACACGGCTATTCTGACCAAGCTCAAGGCTGCCGGTCCCGATCTTGTGTTCTTTACCGGCTACTACCCTGAAACGGGCATGCTGCTGCGCCAGAAAAAGGAAATGGGCTGGCCCGTGCCCATGATGGGCGGCGATGCCGCCAACCATCAGGATCTGGTGAAAATAGCGGGCAACGAGGCGGCCGAAGGCTACTTCTTTATCAGCCCGCCCCTGCCGCAGGATATGGACACCGCTGAAGCCCGGTCTTTCCTTGAATCCTTCAAGGCCAGGTATGATGCTGTGCCTGTTTCCGTGTGGGCCGTGCTGGCGGGCGACGCCTTCAAGGTGATTGAGGCCGCGCTGGCCGCAGGCAACGACAAGCCCGAAAGCATGGCCGCGTGGCTCAAGAATCTCAAGGATATGCCGGGGCTTTCCGGCAGCCTGGGTTTTGACGCCAAGGGCGACCGCGTGGGCGAATTCTATCGTACCTATACGGTCAACGATAAGGGCGTATTTGTCTTGCAGCCCAAGTAAACAGGCCGTACAGTGTGCTCCGCGCCCCGGCGCGGTCCGGCGGTTTTTTGCCGCATACCCGCGCGCCGAAAATGGTACGCGCATACACAGCAACTTTGGCCGTGGCCGCCGGAACCGGAGCAGTCCGGTTCCGGCCCCGGGCCGGTAAAGGGGAGCCGCCGTATAACGGCTCCGGCGGCGGGGCGCAGCCTCTCCGCCCACGGTGAGGCGCGCGTTTTTTACGCCGTCGGGACGTGGCAAGGGTAATAACGCGTTATGGAACAGTTTTTACAACAGCTTTTGAACGGCCTTGCCGTGGGGGGCATTTACGCCCTGGTGGCCCTGGGCTATACGATGGTGTACGGCGTGCTGAAGCTCATCAACTTCGCGCACGGCGACCTGTTCACCATCGGGGCCTATCTTGGGCTGACCCTGCTGGTCAGCTGCAATCTCTCGGGCATGCTCAATCCTGTGGTGGCCGTGCTGGCCGTTTTTGTCATGGTGGCCCTGCTGGTGGCCATCATCGGTTTTCTGCTTGAGCGTACGGCCTATCGGCCCCTGCGCAATGCGGGCCGCCTTTCTGCCGTGGTTTCGGCCCTCGGGGCCTCCATATTTTTTCAAAACGCCGTCATGCTCATCTATGGCGCGCGCTTTTATGTTTATCCGGACTATCTCAGACCCGACTTTACCGTGCATCTTTTCGGCCTGGCCGTACCTGGCGTGCGTCTTCTGGTCATTGCCGCCAGCGTGATACTCATGCTCGGCCTCTGGGCCTTTATCCAGCGTTCGCGCACCGGCGCGGCCATCCGCGCGGTAGCCATCGATCCCGGCGCGGCCCAGCTTATGGGCATCAACGTGGACCGTATTATCGGCCTGGTTTTTCTTATCGGGCCGGGCCTCGGCGGAGCCGCCGGGCTTATGGTGGGCATCTACTACGGGCAGATAGACTTTACCATGGGCTGGAGCTACGGGCTTAAGGCCTTTACCGCAGCCATTCTGGGCGGCATCGGCAATATTCCCGGCGCCATGATCGGCGGGTTGCTGCTCGGCGTGATCGAAGCCCTGGCCGCCGGCTACATCGCCATTGCCTGGAAGGACGCCATCGCCTTCTTTGTGCTCATTCTTATCCTCATCATCCGTCCCACCGGCATTCTGGGCGAGCGCACGGCGGACAAGCTATGAGAACAGAGCCTCTTCGTATCGCCGCCAGGGTTGCTCTGGCGGCGGTCATCTGTGTGCTGCCCCTGATCAGCAATGCCTACTGGACAGACGTGTGCGTGAGCATTGGCCTGTACGCGCTGCTTTCGCTTTCATTGAACGTGATTCTGGGCCAGGCGGGTATTTTTCATATGGGGCACGCGGCTTTTTTTGCCGTGGGCGCATATACCACCGCCATACTCAACACCCTGTGCCAGTGGCCCATATTCTGGACCATGCCCGTGGCCGGAGCCGTGGCCGCCGTATTTGCCCTGCTGGTGGCGCGCCCCATCATTCACCTGCGCGGCGACTATCTGCTTATCGTGACCATAGGCATTGTGGAAATTGTGCGCATTGCGCTCATCAACGATGTTTTCGGCCTTACCGGAGGGGCCAACGGCATTTTCGGCATCAGCCGCCCCAGGTTTTTCGGCTTCAGGATAGTAAAGGGCATACAGTTTTACTATCTGGTCTGGGGCATGGTGGCCGTGAGCCTGCTGCTTTTTTACGGCCTTTGGCATTCGCGTTTTGGCCGCGCCCTCAACTACATCAAGGAAGATGACGTGGCCGCCGAGGGCTGCGGCATCAACGTCACCCACTACAAGCTCATGGCTTTTGTGCTCGGAGCGTTCTGGGCGGGTATGGCGGGAACCCTGTATGCGGCCAAAATGACGACCATTTCACCGGAATCGTTCAGCTTTATGGAATCCGTCATTATTTTTGCCGTGGTCATCCTTTCGGGCGGCAGCCAGATAGGCGTGCTTATCAGCGCCTTTCTGTTCATCGGCCTGCCGGAACTGCTGCGGGAGTTTTCCAACGCGCGCATGCTTATTTTTGGTCTGGCCATGATGGTCATGATGGTCTGGCGGCCCCAGGGGCTTCTGCCCCCGCGCCGCCGCCGTTACCACGTGGATGCCCTTTCCGGAGAAAACGCCCCGCAGGATGCCCCGGGTGAGGGGGATAGCGGGACTGCCAGCGGGAGGCCCGCATGAGCCTTTTGCGCTTGCAGGAAATGACCAAGGTTTTTGGCGGTCTTGTGGCTGTCAACGATCTCACCTTCAGTGTTGACGCGGGCAGCGTTGTGGGCCTTATCGGTCCCAACGGGGCGGGCAAGACCACGGTATTCAACTGCATTACCGGCAACTATACGCCTGAAAAGGGCCGTATCTTCTTTGACGGCGAGCCTATTGCCGGACTCAAGCCCCATCGTGTTGTGGAACTTGGCATTGCTCGCACCTTTCAGAGCATACGGCTTTTCGGCAAACTTTCCGTTCTGGAAAATGTGCTTGCCGGGCGGCACTGCCGTATGAAGTCGGGCATGATGTCGTGCATGCTGCATCTGCCCTGGCAGCGCAGTGAAGAGCGGGCCGCCGTGGCGCGCTGCATGGAAGAACTGCGTTTTGTAGGCCTGGCCGATAACCATGCCGAAGCCGCCGGGGGACTTTCTTACGGCAACCAGCGGCTGCTTGAAATCGCCCGTGCGCTGGCATCAGACCCACGGCTGCTCATTCTGGACGAGCCTGCCGGTGGTATGAATGATCAGGAAACAGTGGCTCTTGTAGACACCATTGCGGCCATTCGCGACAGGGGGATTACGGTGCTGCTGATTGAGCATGACATGCGGCTGGTCATGAAAATATGTGAAAAACTGGTGGTGCTGGAGCACGGCACCATGATAGCCCAGGGCGAGCCGGAGGCCGTGCGCCGGAATCCGGCCGTGGTGGAAGCCTACCTGGGCGTAGAAGACGAGAAGTGGTAAGCCATGTGCCTGTTGCAACTTTCTGACATACGGGTGAGCTACGGCAGCGTCGAGGTGCTGCACGGCATCAACCTGCGGGTGGAAGAGGGCGAGATAGTCACCATCCTCGGTGCTAACGGCGCGGGCAAAAGCACCACTTTGCTGTCCATCAGCGGGCTTGTGCGGCCTACTTCGGGCGAGATTCTTTTTGAAGGGCAAAACCTTCTGCGGCTGCCGAGCCACAAGGTGGTGGGGCTGGGTATTGCCCAGTCGCCCGAGGGGCGGCGCGTTTTTGGCGTTATGAGCGTGCTTGAGAATCTGCGATTGGGCGCTTTCTGCATTGAAGACAAGGCTCGCAGTGAGCGCACCCTGGAATGGATATTCGATCTTTTTCCGCGGCTGCTTGAGCGCAAAGACCAGCTTGCAGGCACGCTTTCGGGCGGCGAACAGCAGATGCTGGCCATTGGCCGCGCCTTGATGGCCGAGCCGCGCCTTTTGCTGCTTGATGAGCCTTCGCTGGGCCTGGCCCCGCTTTTGGTGCGTTCCATCTTTGAGACCGTGCGGGCCATCAACAAGCGCGGCGTCACCGTGCTGCTGGTGGAACAGAACGCACGTGCGGCCCTCAAGCTGGCTTCGCGCGGCTATGTGCTGGAAGTGGGCAACGTGGTTATGGAAGACAAGGCCCAGAGCCTGCTGAACAATGCCAGCGTGCGGGAAGCCTATCTGGGCGGGTAGAGCATTCACACTTGAAATGCCTACAAGGATTTGCCTGTAACTCCTTGTAGCCAAATGATTGCAGGGCGGCTTTGCCGGCCGTTAAGCAATCATTTGAAGCGTTAAATGCTCTAGGTGTAGTGTTCCAATAAGTTGTGCACCCTCCCCAAGTCGGTAAAGCTGGAGTTAGCAGGCAACAGCAAACCGAGCGGGGAGAAGGGATGAATAGCCACAATGTTTTTGCGGCGTTTACCACAGCGCTTGGCCGTGCACGCACTGTGCTTGCGTTTTTGTGGGCCGGTTGAGCAGGTTTGGGCATTGTTCAGGCTACGGCCTTACCTGACCGTGCGGTGGCGTGTTGTTCCCTTTGCCCCGTAAAAGTGTGTACAGTCTGCACGGCTAGCCACGGCGCACAATCCGACATTTTTTACCCTGCGCTTTTTTGCAGCAAGCCCCGTCCTTTCAGAAAGGGCGGGGCTTGCTGTGTGCAGGTTCCGGCAGTTTATTTTTTGACGTAATAGTCCAGCGGCTTTACCCGATAGCTGTTTACGGGCATCTGGTCTGTGGTCACGTACCCGGGGGCGGCATTGATGAGGTCGGGGATGCGGTTCACCAGTGTGGCGCAGGTCAGTTCAACAGTAGAGGGCCGGGTGATGACCACCTGGGTGTCCGGCTCGCCCACAAGGGTCCAGTCGTTGCGGTCCACCTCATCGGGAGCATAGACCTTGCCTATGCATTCGCTTTCAATGGTGATGCCTTCATGTGTTTCGGTGGTGACAACCGCCGACATGCCCGTGGCGTGTCCGGCAGGAATAGTCATGCCCAGGGTTTCGGATTTCAGTTCGGCGGAGTGGGTCATGGGTACGCATTTCTGTACCTGGCTTTTTACCGTAAGGCCCAGGCGCGCCGCCAGCCAGCCGTTGACGTTCCACATATAGGAAGGCAGGAAATCGCCTTTTTCAATAAGGGCGGCACGTTCGGCTTCCGGGATATTGTCGGCCGCAGCGATCTCTTTTTCAAAGGCGGCAAGGTCCAGCCCTGCCCCATGCGCCTTGGCAAGGGCAATGCCGTAATCTTCCACATTATAGCTGGATTTGCCACGGATTTTTTTAATGGTGTGCATGGCTCCGGCCAACGTGGCGATAAGGTTTCCCCAGAAGACGTCCTGGTAGCCCGTGCCGCATATGGTGCAGCCGGTCTTTTTGGCGGCTTCGTCCAGCTCGCGGGTAATGGCCGGTGAAGAATTGGCGGGAAAGATGGCCTCTTCGCAGATGGTGATGGCGTTGACGCCGCTACGGGCGCAGGCCATAAGCGCGCCCCTGACATCGCGGATAAGGCTCATGGTGGTGATGAGGCAGGCATCGGGCTTGACCTGGGCCAGCACCTTTTCTGCCTGGGATGCGTCCTGAACAATAACGCCCTTGTTTTCGCACCCCATGATGGAGCCGATATCACGGCCGATCACCGCAGGATTCATATCAAAAGCGGCGACGATCTCGGCGCCTTTTTCGTATACATAACGCATTGAATATCGTGACATTTTTCCGCAACCGTACTGGACGATCCGAAGCCTGCTCATGGATTCCTCCTGGTTTGGAACGGGTTGATTTAGATTGAAAATCAATTTCAATAAGAGTGTACGCGCTCTTTGTGAAAAATCAAGCGTGCGTGATGGCGTGTCAAAGCGTGACGGTTCTGATGTTTTTTGCGGTTGTGCCGGTCTGAAAGCAAACAAAAAGGCCGTGATCCCAAAAAAGATCACGGCCTTTGGCCTTTGGCTGCAGGCAACCCTCTCACATGCAGATTGCTCTAAAAAGCGTACAGAAAACCCGCATTGAAAGAGTACGTGGTACTGCGTTCCACCATGGGGCTGTCGGTCACTTCGCTTCCCAGAAAAAGGGCCTTGCCGTTGACAAGGACGCTCCAGCTGTCGGTAAGCGCCACGCGCAGCGTCAGCCCGGCATAGGGTGAGAACGCGCTTTCCGGGCTGTATTCTTTCAGGCCGCTTTTGCGCGACTCACTGGAACTGACACTGTAATAATAGTCATTGTAGTTGCTGTCAGTCCACTGCGCACCCACCGAGGGCATGATGACAATATTTTCGAAGCGCAGTGGATAGGCATAGGAAACATCGGCCATGACGCCGTTATTGACGCCGAGAACGTCCGTGGACAGTGTGGCCGAAGCCAGGCCATAGCGGGAGCGCAGGGTGTAGTTCAGACCGGCCATGAGCGAAGAATAGCGGTCATCCAGCCGTTTCATCCTGTCATTGTCGCTCCAGGACGCATAAAAATGCTGTGGCAGATAGGAAAGCTGGACATTGAACTCGTGATAGCGGTTTTTGAAGACGTGCACACCGCCGCTCAGGCCACGCAGGTACAGCCAGTTGCCTTCGTAGCCCAGCAGGGGCAGAGGCGAACCCAGCGAGTTGATGCCCTTGTATTCCGATGTGCGCAACGATGCCCCGATGCCCGCATTAAAACCCCACCGGTCCTGCTGCGCGGTTACGGCAGGGGCGTCCGGATCATCTTCCCACAGTTCCTGGGCCTGGGCGGCGGGCGCTGCCAGCAGGCAGCAGATCCACAGCGGCAGCAGAAGCAGCGAATTCAGGATGAAGCGTTTTTTCATGCGTCCGCCTGGGCGCGGTCTTCCAGCGCCGCAACGGAAGGCAGTTTTTTGCCTTCAAGCAGTTCCAGCGAAGCGCCGCCGCCGGTAGAGATATAGCCCATGCGGTCGGCCAGGCCGTATTTTTCCACGGCAGCTACGCTGTCGCCGCCACCCACAACCACAAAGGCCTTGGAATCGCTCAGGTATTCGGCCAGGGCCTTTGTCCCGTCGCCAAAAGGTTCTATCTCAAATGCGCCGACCGGGCCGTTCCAGACCACCGTGGCCGCCTTGGAGAGAAATTTTTCATACAGGGTCAGCGTTTCGGGGCCGATATCAAGAATCATCTGGTCGCCCGGCACATCACCCACGGCGTGCAGCATGGTCTGCTGGCGGGGGGCCAGTTCTTCGGCGGTGATCACGTCCACGGGCAGGGGCAGTTCCTTGTTGAGGGTCTTTGCCAGCGCCATGATTTTCTGGGCTTCGGGCAGCAGGTCTTCTTCATACAGAGACTTGCCCACCATATATCCGGCCGCGGCAAGAAAGGTGTTGGCGATGCCGCCGCCCACGATGAGCACATCCACTTTTTCCAGCAGGTTTTCGAGCAGGGTCAGCTTGGTGGAAACCTTGGCGCCGCCGACAATGGCCACCACAGGCCTGGCGGGATTGTCAAGCACCTTGTCAAAGGCTTCCAGTTCGGCCTGCAGCAGGGGACCGGCGCAGGCCACAGCGGCGGTGCGCACAGCGCCTTCGGTAGAAGCGTGGGCGCGGTGGGCCGAGCCGAAAGCGTCCATTACATACACATCGCCAAGCCCGGCAAGTTTGGCTGCCAGTTCGGGATCATTCTTTTTTTCTCCGGGCAGAAAGCGCACGTTTTCGAGCAGGGTTACCTGTCCGGGAGCAGTTTTGGCCTCGTCCAGGCTCTTTGCCAGGGTCACGGGCTGCCCCAGCAGCTGGGCCAGACGGTCGGCCACGGGAGCGAGAGAAAACTGCTGGTCATACTGCCCTTCAGTGGGGCGCCCCAGGTGCGACAGCACAATGACGCCCGCGCCTTTTTCCAGCGCCAGCTGTATTGTGGGCAGGGCAGCGCGGATGCGCTTGTCATTGGTGATGATTCCGTCCTTCATCGGCACATTGAGGTCTTCGCGGATGACAACCGTTTTTCCGCCAAGATCAAGATCCTGCATTTTTGTTACGGGCATGGCGCTCTCCTCTTTGTTGGACTTGCAGCGTGATTTTCAGTGAAAGCAAATGCCCGGGCGGGCCTTGCAAGCCAGAGCATGCCACCGGTGAAGTATGCGCATGCCCTGCAGGAATTTTTACGAAAAACCCTTGCCGCGCAACAGTCAGGCTGATCCTGCCTGCCGCCGGCATGTCAGGCAATATGTTTTTATACGCGCGGGCGCGTCTGAAGAAGCGCCCGCGCGGAAGTGTTGTCAGCGTTTTCCGGCCATGAGGGCGCGGGCTTTTTCCAGCGTGTTGGCTACGGTAAAGCCAAGACGTTCAAAAACCACCTTGCCCGGAGCCGAAGCCCCAAAGCCTTCCATGCCGATAACCGCTCCGTCAAGGCCTACATACTTGAGCCACCAGTCAGACGCAGAGGCTTCAATCGCCAGCCGCGCACGGACAGCGGAAGGCAGCACGCTTTCTTTGTATTCATCGCTCTGGGCGTCAAATACCTCGGCGCAGGGCATGGAGACGACACGCGCCTTGCGGCCGTCAGCGGCAAGCTGTTCGGCAGCGCCAAGCGCCAGGGCAACTTCGGAACCGGTAGCCATGATGATGATCTCGGGGGTTCCTTCGCAGTCGCGCAGCACATAGCCGCCACGGGCAATAGCCGCCACCTGTTCCTCGCTGCGCGGGCAGAAGGGCAGGGTCTGGCGCGAAAGGGAGAGGCCCGAAGGCGTATGCCCGGCTTCCAGGGCGCAAGTCCAGGCCACGGCGGTTTCCACTGTGTCGCAGGGGCGCCAGAGGTTGAAGCCCGGCATGAGGCGCAGCATCCCCAGCTGTTCCACAGGCTGGTGGGTGGGACCGTCTTCACCCACGCCGATGGAGTCGTGCGTCAGCACCCATATGACGCGGATGCCCATAATGGCAGCCAGACGCAGGGCGTTTTTGGCTTGATCGGCAAACGCAAGGAACGTTCCTGCATAGGGAATAAAGCCGCCGTGCAGGGCCAGGCCGTTCATGATGGCACTCATGCCGAATTCGCGCACACCGTAGGAAATGTAGTTGCCGGTGTGATTCTTTACATCCATATGTATCGACGAGCTTGTGAGCGTACCAACAGAGCCTGTGAGGTCGGCAGAGCCGCCCGCCAGTTCGGGCAGGCGCGGCACAAGATATTCCAGGGTTGTTTTGGAGGCCACACGGGTAGCCGTATCGGCCCCCTGGCTGACGGCCTCGGTAACGGCGTTGCGGGCAATTTCAGCCCAGTCTGCGGGCAGTTCGCCGCGCATGCGCCGGGTCAGTTCGGCGGCCTTTTCAGGATGGGCTTCGGCATAGGCGGCAAAAAGATTGTCCCATGCCGCTTCCAGAGATTTTCCGGCCACACGTGCGTTCCAGGCGCTGTAGATGTCCTGCGGAATGGTAAAGGGCGGTTCGTGCCAGCCAAGGGCATCGCGCGTGGCGGCTACGCCGTCTTCGCCCAGGGGGGAGCCGTGGCTGGAGGCCGAATCGGCCTTGGGAGAGGCGAAGCCGATGTGGGTGCGGCAGATGATGAGGCTCGGGCGGTCCGTATCGGCCTTTGCTTCGGCCAGGGCTTTGTCCAGAGCGGCGGCGTCATGCCCGTCAACAGGGCCGATGACCTGCCAGTTGTAGGCGCGGTAGCGGGCGGCCACGTCTTCGTTGAACCAGCCGTCGATCTTGCCGTCAATGGAAATACCGTTGGAGTCATACATGGCGATGAGCTTGCCGAGGCCCCAGGTTCCCGCAAGGGAACAGGCCTCATGCGAAACGCCTTCCATCAGGCAGCCGTCGCCCACAAAAACGTAGGTGTGGTGGTCCACAACCTTGTACTCGGGAGTGTTGAACTGCGCGGCCAGCATGCTCTCGGCCAGGGCCATGCCCACGGCGGAGGCAATGCCCTGCCCCAGAGGGCCGGTGGTCATTTCAATACCCAGATGCGGCTCGTATTCGGGATGCCCGGCGGTTTTTGCTCCCCACTGGCGGAAATTGCGTATTTCTTCCATGGGGATGTCGTAGCCCGTGAGGTGCAGCAGGGCGTAGAGCAGCATGGACGCATGCCCGTTGGAGAGTACAAAGCGGTCGCGGTTGAACCACAGGGGATTGGCAGGATTATGCCTGAAACCGTGCCGCCAGAGGGCTTCGGCCATATCGGCCATGCCGAGGGGCGCACCGGGGTGGCCGGAGCGGGCTTTCTCAATAGCGTCCATGGCAAGGGCGCGGATGGCGTTGGCGCACTGTCTGCGGGTGGGCATGATCATTCCTCTATTTTTGCTTGGGATGAGTAAGGGCAAAGGTCTGACGCCGGGCGGCCTTTTGCAGCGCGGGGCGCTGCTCGCGGCCGTCCAGAGATTTCATGAAGGCCGCCAGGCGGGCGTCATAGGGCTTGTGCCCGAAAAAGGCCGAGCCTGACACCAGCACGTCGGCCCCGGCTTCTACCAGCTGGGCCGTATTTTCGGGGCATACGCCACCGTCCACCTGAATAAGAACATCTTCGCCGCCGCAGGCATCCAGCAGGCGGCGGGCACTGCGGACCTTGTCAAAGGTGGCGGGAATGAAGGCCTGGCCGGAAAAGCCGGGGTTGACGCTCATGACGAGCAGCATGTCCAGATCATTGACAAGCCAGCGTATGGCGCCAAGGTCTGTGCCGGGGTTCAGCGCCACGCCCGCGCGGCAGCCCATGTCGCGGATGGCGGCAAGCGTGCGCTGCGGGTGGCGGTCGGCCTCTGTATGAATAACAAGCATATCCGCCCCCGCGTCCCTGAAGTCCTGAATATAGCGGGCGGGGTTTTCCACCATGAGATGCACGTCAAAAAAAAGCCCGCTGCCGGGCCTCAGGGCCTTGATCAGCGGGGGACCAAAGGTGATGTTGGGTACAAAGGCCCCGTCCATCACATCAAGGTGCAGCCAGGTAACCCCGGCGGCCTCAAGAGCTTGCAACTCTTCGGCCAGGCGGGAAAAATCGGCGGAAAGCAGCGAGGGTGATAGAATCATGAGAGTAGTTCTGTCTTGTGTTATGGGGAAGGGCCTTCGGGCTTGGCCGTCCGCAGAGTCTGACTGACCCGGCCGCCGTGTGCAAAGGAGTCGCCTTCCCCGCGTCCCTTTGCCTCAACCTGATGTTCCACCGTGCGCAACGACCGGATATTCGGCCGGATACCATATGCCCGGCCAGTATTGCACACCTGATCGTTTTTTGCCGCGCGGTGTACCGCGCTTTTTTACAGTCATGCCCACCCGGCGCATCTTTATTTTGAGAATATACCTCTCAAAATTTTTTACACGCCTGCTTTGGCAGCCAGCCGTGCAGGTATACTGCGCTGCTGCCTTCATCCGCAAGCTCTGCGGCACGTGCTGAAGCTGCGCCACGCCTTTGTGGCGGACGTTTGCCCGCGCCGTGGTCAGGCAACCTTACTGCACGATTGCCCTGCTGCGGGCCGATGCGCTTGCGGCATCTCTGGCCGGTTTTTTGTCCGGCCTTTGCCCGGTGTGCGGCTATGCGCCTACTGGCCGCTGAGCAGACGGCGCACCGCCGTAAGCTCGCGCCGGAGCATGCGCATGAAGTCCGGGTCCGGCACTGCGGCAACACGCTCAGGCAGGCTTTCGTCCAGTACGGCGCTGCCGTGCAGCACGCGGCGCGCGCCCTCAATGGTCATGCCCTGTTCATGCAGCAATTGCTGTATGCGACGCAAAAGGCCTATGTGGTCTTCTGTGTAAAGGCGTTGCCCCTTGCCCGTGCGCAGGGGGGCCAGTTGGGGAAATTCCGTCTCCCAGAAGCGCAGCACATGGGTCTTGAGGTTGAGCATTTCCGCCACTTCACCGATGCGGTAGGTTTTTTCTTCACTGTGATCCGACATAGGGCACCCCCTGACGCCCTCGCGCGGCATCATGCCGTCATAACGCATGCAAGCGCCAAGCGCCGGAAGCATGGCGTTCCATGCTCCGGCGGGCGGCGTAATTTTCAGAGCGGTCTCACTTTGCCTGCCGTGTTGCGGCGCGGCAGCGCGACTAGATTTTTACTCCCAGAGCCGCTACGAGCGACTGTGCCACTTTTTCCCGTTCCTTGTCCACTTCTGCATCCTTGAGGGTGCGGTCCGCGTGGCGGAAGGTCAGGCGGAAGGTGAGGTTTCGCACAGCCTCCTGCCCCTCGGCCGGCTTGGGTTCAAAGCAGTCTACAAGAACAAGGTCTTTGAGCAGGGGCAGGGCAAGGCCGCGCACATGCGCCATGACGGCGCTCACAGTAAGCCCCGGCCCGGCCATGACCGTAATGTCGCGGCGTACCGGCGGATACACGGGCAGAGGCCGGAAGCGCACCTGGGCCGCATCGTGCAGCTCGCGCAGGATTTCCAGGTTCAGCTCGGCCAGCCATACGTCTTTGCGGGCATGAAACTCATCGGCCATGGCGGGCTTGACACGCCCCATAACGCCTGCGGCACGGCCGTCAACGGCAACTTCAACGCAGGGCAGCAGGAAGGGATGTTCCGCGGCAAGCGTGCAGACCGGCGCCGGCAGGTGCAGAAAACGCATAAGGTTTTCCACAATGCCCTTGAGGTCCATATAATCCATGTCGCCTTCAGCCTGGGGCCATGCCGTGTCAAAACGCGAGCCGTACAGCAGCACGCCCAGCATGCCGGTTTCGCGGGCAGTGGTCTCGGAGGCGGCATCAGCCTCAAAGGTATGGGCAAGCTCGAAAAAGCGCAGCCCCTGTGCGCCCTGGGCCAGGTTGTTGCGCAGGTCGTGCAGCAGGCCGGGGGCCAGTGCGGTGCGCAGGGCGTCCTGCTCCGCTGACAGGGGATTCATGATGGAAATGCGGCCTTCGCGTGGCAGCCCCAGGTGATCCAGATCCTTATGGCCCACAAAGCTGTAGTTGACGGCTTCATTCAGGCCCAGCCCCGCTCCCCAGTGCTTGAGACGCAGCCAGAAGGCAAAGCGCGATTCCGGTTCGCCCGCATGCGCAAGATCGCGGCAGACGGGGGGCAGTTCGGGGGCGATGGTGTCCAGCCCGTGAACCCGGCCCACTTCTTCGATAAGGTCGGCCTCGCGGGTGAGGTCGGGCCGCCAGGAGGGCTGCCCCACGCGCCACACGTCGGTGGAGGCGTCCACCGTGCAGCCCATGCCGGTAAGCACGGCCTGGTCAAATTCCGGCGCGAGCTTTACCCCCAGCAGGGCATTGGCCCGGGCCGGGCGAAAGTCGATGCTCGCGGCCTTGAAGGGGCGCGGTTCGGAAACGGAAAGGCCCGGCTGTACCGTGCCGCCGCTCAGGGCGGCCATCATGGCGCAGGCGCGGTCCAGCGCCCATACCGTGCGCTGCTGGTCAATGCCACGTTCAAACCGGTAGGAAGATTCGGACGAAAGTCCAAGCCGGCGCGAGGTCTTGCGGATGGCCGCAGGCAGGAAAACAGCACTTTCAAGAAAAACATTGCTGCTTTCTGCGGTGATTTCCGTATTGAGGCCCCCCATTACGCCCGCCAGTGCCACGGCGCGCGAAGCATCGCGGATGCACAGATCCTGCGGGGTGAGGATGCGCTCCTGCCCGTCGAGGGTGGTGATTTTTTCGCCGTCCTTGGCGCGGCTGACTACAATGCGGCCGCCCTCGAGCTTGTCGAGGTCAAAGGAGTGCAGGGGCTGGCCGTATTCAAGCAGGATGTAGTTGGTCACGTCCACAATATTGGAAACCGGGCGCACACCCATGGCATGCAGGCGATGCCGCACCTGCATGGGGGAGGGGCCGATTTTTGCTCCCGTGATGACCCTGCCGGAATAGAGGCGGCAGAGGTCGGGATCTTCAATATCAATGGGAATGAGGCGCTGCGGCGCACTTTCGTCCACCTGAAGGGGCAGGCCCGGAATGTTCAACGGCAGGCTGAAGGCCAGCGCGGCTTCACGGGCGAGACCCAGGACGGAAAGGCAGTCTGCCCTGTTGGGCGTAACGGAGATATCCAGCAATTCACGGTCCAGCACAAGCTGGTCAACCAGTGGTTTGCCCACCTCAAAACTGTCGGGCAGCACCATAATACCGGCGTGGTCTTCGGTCAGGCCCAGTTCGCGTTCGGAACAGATCATGCCGAATGACGGCGCGCCGCGCAGTTTGGCCTTTTTGATGACGAGGCCGTCAGGCATGGTCGTGCCCACAAGGGCTACGGGCACCTTTTGGCCTTCGGCCACGTTGGGGGCGCCGCAGACGATGTCCAGCAGTTCGCCCTGGCCCGCGTCTACCTTGCAGACATGCAGGTGGTCGGACTGGGGATGGTCTTCGCAGGCGACTACCAGCCCCACCACAATGGAGCCGATGGCGTCAAAGGGACGGCGGATGTCTTCCAGCTCCAGGCCGAGCATGGTCAGGCGGTCGCCCAGAGCTTCAGCCGTGCCTTCGTAAGGCGTAAATTCACGCAGCCATGAAAGTGAGAGCAGCATAGCATGTCCTGTTTGCGCGGGGCCTTGGGCCGCCGCGTTGGGCGTCATAGGTAGTGGTGTTCATTACAAAACAGGGCCGCAAATAGATGCAGCCCACGCGCCGCAGGCCTCAGTTGAAATTCCAGACCGGAGTGTCGTCAACCTGTTCGGGGTCCGGCAGGGGGCGGTCATGCTCCTGCGCGGGCCTGTGTCCGTAAGCTCCTGGCCGTGGCCGCCGCTTGGGCGACTTTTCTTCCGGCTGCGACTCGGTGACAGTATTGCCGTAGGCGTCGGTATAGCCCATGCCGCCCTCGGCAGTACGGCTCATGTCCTTGCCGGGCAGGCCTTCAATGGGCTTCGGGCCGCCGGGAGGCTCCAGGCCGGAATTGCGCGGGCTGAAGGCTGATTTTGCCAGAGCAGCGCCGCCGGTCTTTGTGCCTGTCGGAAAACAGCCGTCCGTCAAGGGCCAGAACGCAGGAACCAGCAGCAGGGCTGCCGTCACTGCGCAGGCAAGGGCGTGACGCAGCATGCCGGAGGCGGCACGAGGACGGCAGGGACGGCTGGCGGAACGCAACACGGCTTTAGCCTCAGCGGGCGAATTGGCCCAGAAAGCGTACGTCGTTTTCAAAGAACATGCGCAGGTCGCCAATGCCGTATTTGAGCATGGTCACGCGCTCCACGCCCATACCGAAGGCAAAGCCGCTGACATCGGCATCATAACCAACGGCTTCAAACACTGCCGGGTCCACCATGCCGCAGCCGAGAATCTCAACCCAGCCCGTGGTTTTGCACACACGGCAGGGGCTGCCGTCAATATGGCCCTGGCCGCCGCACATGCAGCAGCTCATGTCCACCTCGGCAGAAGGCTCGGTAAAGGGAAAAAAGCTCGGCCGGAAGCGCACACGGGTGTCGCTGCCGAAAATGGCGCGGACAAAGGCCGTGAGTGTGCCGCGCAGGTGGGCCATATTGATGCCCTGACCAACCATCAGCCCTTCGATCTGATGAAACATGGGAGTATGGGTAAGGTCGCTGTCGCGCCGGTAGACCTTGCCGGGAACCACAACGGCAAGCGGGGGTTTGCGGTGCAGCATGGTGCGGGCCTGCACGGGCGAGGTGTGGGTGCGCATGAGCACCTTGTCGGTGATATAGAGCGTATCCTGCATGTCGCGGGCAGGGTGCTCGGGCGGCATGTTGAGGGCCTCAAAGTTATAGTAGTCCAGCTCCACTTCGGGGCCGGAGGCGACGTCAAAGCCGAGTCCCTGAAAAACGCCGCAGATTTCCTCCATCACCAGAGTGGTGGGGTGCAGGGTGCCGCTCCACGGTGCGCGCCCGGGTACGGAGGGGTCGAAGCGCTTGAGGGCTTCGGCTTCACGCCCGGCCTCCAGCGCGCCCTTGCGGGATTCAAACAGCGCATTGCAGCGTTCCTTGACGCTGTTGGCTGTTTGCCCCACGGCGGGGCGCTGCTCCGGGGCGAGCGAGGGAAGGCGGCTCATGATCTGGGCAATCCTGCCCTTGCGGCCCAGAAAATCCACCCGCAGGGCTTCAAGCCCTTCCAAAGAAGAAGCCTGATCCAGACCTTTTTCAAGCTCAGGGACCAGGCCTTCCAGTGCAGAAATCAGATCCATACGGATTCCCGATGCCGCCTGCGCGGCGCTGACGTTGAATTTTGTGTGGCTCAAAAACAGGGCGTGGGCAGCACATGTGCACCGCCCACGCCCTTATAGCACGTATGGCCCTGCTCCCGCAAGCCGACCCGCCGCACGTTATCATGTGCGGGCCAGCGCGGCCTGGAGGCCAGCTCCGGCGCGGGGAGCGCCAGCCCGGGGCTTATTTGCCCAGGGCAGCCTTGGCCATGTCGACGATCTTGGCGAAGTCGTCTTTCTTGTAGACGGCCAGATCAGCAAGAACCTTACGGTTCAGTTCAATGCCTGCAAGCTTGAGGCCGTGCATGAAGCGGCTGTAGGAAAGACCGCTCAGGCGGGCGCCGGCGTTGATGCGCAGGATCCACAGGGTGCGGAAGTCGCGCTTGCGCAGCTTGCGGCCCACATAGGCGTACTGCAGCGAACGCTCAACAGCCTCGCGGGCGGTGCGGTACAGACGGCTGCGGCCGCCGCGAAAACCTTTGGCGGCGGTCAAATATTTCTTGTGGCGACGATGACCGGAAAGACCTCTCTTGACACGCATGGTGTAACCTCCTTCTCCCAACCAGGCGGAGGAAAGCCCGTTGGGGGGTGTAAAGTATCATGAACCCTCGGTGAGGGGGGCGGATTGAACATCGGTTACGGCTCCGCACACGCCGCGACGCTTGCGCGTCTTGAATTTTCAAGCCTGCGGCAGGGCCGCTGCTGTTTCCAAACAGGCTTGCCCGGGACAATACAGCTGTAACAGGCTGTAGTTCTGCGCGGATAGTTAAAAAAACACACCGCCAGAGGTTCGGAAGGGAACCTGATTGCCGGGCAGGCAGGCCGGGGCAAAAGCCCTAGCCGTTGGGCAGCATGCGGCGCACGGCCTTTTCGTTGGCTTTGTCCACGGTGGTGGACTGACCCAGGCGCATTTTGCGGCTGGCGGCCTTTTTGGTAAGAATGTGGCGCAGGTTCTGGCGACGACGCTTGAACTTGCCGCTGCCGGTTTGCGAAAAACGCTTGGCGGCGGAACGCCGGGTTTTGATCTTGGGCATGGCGTACTCCTTACGAAAACATATACCCGGCAGGTCTGCAGACGCGCCAGGGGAAGGGCATAATGCCCCAAAGCGCCATAAGGCGCAAGAGCTGGAACAACTTCAATGCAAAATTGTTCTCGCGGATATGTGGGCAGGCGTTCTTCACGAGCCGCAGACAGGCATAGTAATCCTGCCGCCGCCGGACTGACCGCGTTCAGGCCTTGAGAATGCGTACTCTCAAGAGCCGGCTGCTCCAATGTGTTTTGCCGTATGAGGCCGGTTACTTTTTGGGTACCAGCATCATCTGCAGGGTGCGGCCTTCGGCGCGGGGTTCCTGATCGACCCTGGCAATATCGGCCAGGTCTTGCACCACTCGCTCCAGAATGGCTATGCCGCGGTCTTTATGGACGATTTCACGGCCCCTGAAAAACACGGTGATCTTACAGCGGTCGCCTTCTTCCAGAAAGCGGCGGATGTGGCGGACCTTGGTTTCGTAGTCATGGTCATCCGTCTTGGGGCGGACCTTGATTTCCTTGATCTGCACCACAGCCTGGCGTTTTTTGGCTTCCTGCTTTTTCTTCTGCTGCTCGTATTTGAACTTGCCGTAATCCATTATGCGGCAAACGGGCGGCTCGGAGTTGGAAGAAACTTCCACCAGGTCCATGCCCGCTTCTTTGGCCATCACAATGGCTTCGTTACGTTGCAAAATACCAAGCTGCTCGCCATCGGCGGCGATCACGCGCACTTCACGGGCGCGGATCATTTCGTTGCGACGTACGCTGTCTTGCGGCATGTCGCGGCGGAATCTCATGTTAGGCGAAGCTATAGCGCATCCCTCCTTGTTTGAAAGGCTCTTCGGCGTCCGTGCGTATGAGTGCGGCGATTTCCGCTACGGACTTGAGCCCCAGGTTGTCTCCATTGCGCAGGCGCACATTGGCGCCGCCCGCCTGCACTTCCTTTTCTCCCACAACAAGAATGTATGGAACTTTGGCCAGTTGGGCCTCACGCACCTTGAAACCCAGTTTTTCATTGCGCGTGTCGGCCTGGGCGCGGATGCCCAGAGCCTTGAACTCTTCAAGCATGCTGCTGACGGCTTCGTCGCCGGCTTCGGTCACCGTAAGCAGGCGCGCCTGCTCGGGCGCAAGCCAGGTGGGCAGCGCCCCGGCGAAGTTTTCTACAAGAATGCCGATGAAGCGTTCAAGAGAACCCATGATGGCGCGGTGCACCATGACAGGGCGGTGGCGTTCGCCGTCCTGCCCCACATAGGTGAGATCAAAACGTTCGGGCAGGGTAAAGTCCACCTGAATGGTGGAGCACTGCCATTCGCGGCCGATGCAGTCCAGCAGGCGCACGTCGATCTTGGGACCGTAAAAAGCGCCGTCGCCCTCATTGATGGTGTAGGGCAGGCCGGCCTTTTCCACTGCCTGCACAAGGGCGCTGGTGGCCATTTCCCACGCTTCATCCGTGCCGATGCTGCTTTCGGGCCTGGTGGATACTGCCACCTTGTATTCAAAGCCGAAGAGATTCATAAGGTCACGGATAAGATGTATGACCTCAAGAATCTCGCCTTCAAGCTGTTCAGGCGCGCAGATGATGTGGGCATCATCCTGGGTGAACTGGCGTACACGCAAAAGACCGTGGAGCACGCCGCTTTTTTCGTGGCGGTGTACTACGCCAAGCTCAAAATAGCGCTGCGGCAGGTCGCGGTAGCTGTGCAGTTCGTTCCCGTAAATAAGCATGTGCGAGATGCAGTTCATCGGTTTGACACCGTAGGCGTCTTCCTCGATCTGCGTAAAGTACATGTTTTCGCGGTAATGGTCGTAATGGCCGGATTTCTGCCATGTTTCAACACGCAGAAGCTGCGGCCCCTGTACTATATCATACCCGCGCTTGAGGTGCTCCTTGCGCCAGAAGTCCTCCAGAATGGTGCGCACAAGCATGCCCTTGGGCAGCCAGAACACCATGCCGGGGGCAACGTCTTCCTTGAAGGTGAAGAGCGAAAGCTCGCGCCCCAGCTTGCGGTGGTCGCGGCGTTTGGCTTCTTCCATCTGCTTCAGGTAGGCGGCAAGGGCTTTTTCGTCCGCAAAGGCCGTGCCGTAAATTCGGGACAGCATACGGTTTTTTTCGTCGCCGCGCCAGTAGGCCCCGGCAACGCTCATGAGCTTGGAGGCTTTGGCAAAGCCCGTGTGCGGCACATGCGGGCCGCGGCACAGGTCTGCAAAGCCGCTGCAGGTATAGACCGACACCGTATCTGCATCGATGCCTTCGATGATTTCAACCTTGTAGTCTTCGCCCATAGCCTTGAAGCGCTCTATGGCTTCAGCCCTGGAAAGCACTTCGCGGGTAAAGGGTTCGCGCGCATTGGCAATGCGCTGCATTTCCGCTTCAATGGCGGAAAAATCTTCGCTGGAAAAGGGCTTTTCCACGTCAAAGTCGTAGTAAAAGCCGGATTCGATGGAAGGCCCGATGGTAACGCGGGTTTTGGGAAAAAGCTGCTTCACCGCCGCCGCCATGACGTGGGCGGTGGAATGGCGGAGTATCTGCAGGCCCTCGGGCGAGTCGGCATACACCGGCTCGATGCCGGTGCAACCGGCGGGTACCGGAGAGGAAAGGTCAAGCAGTTCTTCCGCGCTGTCAAGGGCGCGGGCGGCCACAACGGCCTTGAACTTCTTGCCGCTCAAGGCTTTCTGGAGTATGGCGGCCACGCTGTCGCCAGCCTGCCCCTCTACCATCTGCCCTTCCACACGGACTTCCATGACAATCTCCTTGCATCGCCGGAGGCGCTGCCCGGCCAGACAAAAAAGCCAAAACAAAATGGGGAGGTAAACCTCCCCACTGCGCCGATACCGGTCATTCGACCACCCTGCGGCAGCCTGTGCTATGGGCGGGGCCAAGGCCTTCCGCCGTTAAGGGGAACCATCCCCGAAGTTTCTTTTGGTAGGAACGAGCAGACTTGAACTGCTGACCCCTTCCGTGTCAAGGAAGTGCTCTAGCCACCTGAGCTACGCTCCTACATGAGGCAAGGGGTTATATAGCTACTCATGTGTGGCCCGTCAAGATTTTTTTATGCCTTTCTGCATTTTCTTTAATTTGCTTACGAATCCCATTTTTTTGCCGTAAAAGAGATGACCATCTGTTTTTGTGTTTTGTATAAGGAAGTGCGCGCCGGAAAGATGGTGGAGCAGGGCCGGAGGCCGGATGCGCCTGTGGTGTGGTCGTCATCCGGCCTAATGCGTTGCCGGCCACGATCCCCTTTGTTGCATAATATGCGCGCGGTGCGTTGCGGCCCGACATCTGGCACTGGCGGGGCAGTCTCGTTGTGGCCGGAAGAAATGATGAAAAACGTGGGTATATCGGGATTTCAAGCTATGCGCGGTGTTTTTTCATCTGTTTTTCGGAGGAATTGCCGGGACGCAGGGTAATGGATACGTTGACTGTAAAGGGCGTTGCCGGGGGTAGAGCCGCGATTGCGGACAATGGGCAATGGGCGGAGAGTGTCGCGCTGACGCCGCAGGCCCTGGCGTGGGCCTGATCCGGCCCGCACAGTATTAATGAGTGTATCTGTAAAACATAGGAAGATAGTATGGGCATTATCAAGGCCATCTGTGTCAGCTCCAAAAAAGGTACAGCCAAGCAAACCGCTTCTTCCGCCACGCTTGTGGTGGATCACGGTATTGAGGGTGATGCTCACGCCGGAAAATGGCACCGTCAGGTCAGTCTGCTTTCCTGGCAGGCCATCGAGGCATTCAAGGCCAGGGGAGCCATTGTGACCCACGGGTGTTTTGGTGAAAATCTTGTCGTGGACGGCATTGATTTTGCGGCTCTGCCCGTGGGAACCCGCCTGTCCTGTAATACTGTGCTGCTGGAGGTTTCGCAGATAGGCAAGGAGTGTCATAACCACTGTCAGATATACCACACTATGGGGGATTGCATCATGCCCCGGCAGGGTGTGTTTGCCAGGGTTCTGAAGGGCGGGCTTGTTCGGCCCGGCGACGTCATGGATGTGCTGCCTGCCGCAACGGATTGCCCGGAAGGGACGGCGCCGTAACGCGGGATGGCCCTGTCGTGCGCATCACGTTGAGGAGATGGCTTCAAGGCCGCACCGTTTTAGAATCCAAGCCACATCCAGAGTTTTGTGAAGGGAAAAATAAGCACAAGGGATGGGATCATGGTAATAATGGGAATGGTTTTGATGCCACACATCCGTATTCCTGTCGCAAGAAAAATGATGCCCCCAGTAGAGGTGAAGTTTTGCAGCATTTCAGGAGTAATCAGCGGTATGATTTTATTTCCTGACCAGCATAGCCCGGCAAGTATCAAGAATTGAGGAATAGCAATAATCCCGACGTTGGCCCCCAGGCTGGCTCCGAAGATAATGCCGCTGCATAAATCAAGAACGCTTTTTGTTAATAATAGTCCTGTAGTTCCGGTGATGCCTTCTTCAACCGCGCCGAACAGTCCCATACTTCCGAAGCAGAATGCGGAAACAAGCGTTATATACTGAAGGGCAAGTTCTTCGTTGTTGATGTCGCCGGATTTTCTTGAACGTGTCAGAAGGCGTTTGATTGCAGTTTCAAGGCCTTTTTCAAAATAAAACAGTTCCCCAATGGCAGCGCCGACAAGGGTGGAAAGAACAACCGCAGGAAAATGTGCGGCTTTTCCGACCAGGGAGCTGCCCAAACTTAGCGTGATAAGCCCTGCTGTCAGGGGAAGTGATGATTTTACACGTGCTGGAATATAGCAGGCAAAAACAGCTCCTATGATGCTGCCTGCCGCCAAGCAAGTGCTGTTAATTATAGGACCTGTCATGGGCTGCCTCCACAATAAGATTTGCCGATGCTATCCGCTCACATGGATATGGTCGTGTGTCAAGATGGGATTTGTGCATGATATTTGCGTGGTGGTGCGGCTTTTAAGGCAGGGCCGCGTATTCCACCCATCTGGATGGACTGCTCAATACCGCGGCGGCCATCTTGTGCCGGGCCGGAGCGGAGCTGTTCGCACACGGGGCGTTGTGAGCGGGCTTTCAGCCAGGGGGAGTGCGTCTGGATTATCTGGCAGGAAAGCGTGAGATACACAGCGATATTGTGCTTGGGCTGAAATATCCGGCATGGCTCCAAGCCTCGTCAGGCAGGACTGCAAAATGTGCGGAAATTATGAATACTGCCAAAGTTGCCGGGCTACGCGGCGTAGCATTGTAACTTTCAAGCAACAAACCGGCATCGATAGTAGCGATCGACGCCGGTTTGTTATTTATTTTTTATGATGGAGAGTATTTTTTCTTCTTTGCTTTTGAGAACATTTAAAACAAGACGTAATTTGTAATTCATAGTTACTCCATTTTTTTAGATACCAGAGGATCACAATACAACCATATAATTGTTGTGCAAAAATAATTATAAAAATAATTTTATGCTGCTATCTAGCTACCAATGCTGGTAATAATTTAACAAGGTTTGGTTTTTATGTAATAATAACAAATTTGCTAAAATAGTTATTGACAACGTGCGGCCCTGTCTTTACGTTTAGAAATCATTGATTGGGTATAGTAAATTTTTCGCCAGAGACTTTACATGGGTAAGGCTTCAGCAGAAAGTCTACCTCCCCCGTAACCCCCCCATGGAGTCTTTTATGGCTACTTCTATTTATGTTGGTAATCTTTCTTGGTCTACCACGCAGGGCGACGTTGAATCCCTGTTCAGCGCTTTTGGTCAGGTGCTTTCCGTTAACCTGATTTCAGATCGTGAAACCGGTCGTGCTCGCGGCTTTGGTTTTGTTGAAATGGAAGATGACGATGCTGCCAACGCGATCTCTGCTCTTGATGGCAAGGAAGTTGACGGCCGCAGCTTGCGCGTGAACAAGGCCGAGCCCAAAAAGCCGGCCGCCCGCCGCTGGTAAGCCTAGCGCATACTAATGAAACAAAGCCCCCGGCACAGATTGCCGGGGGCTTTGTTATTTCCTTTTCCGCTGGCGTCATGACGATTACTCCCCCCCCCCAGCAATTGCACCGTACTGCCAACGTTATCCTGAAATGCTGGCCGGCCGGGCTGTGGTAGAAAGAAGAGGTGTGAAAAAACAGGTCGTTTTCATGCGTCTGCCTGTTTTTTGCGGTGAAGCTGTCAAACACATGTTGCTCAGGAATAATACATGGGCTGCCAGCCCTGCTGGGTATGAGTCGTCCGTCAGAGGCCATGTTTCCGAATCCGTGAACTATCATGACGCCCTTGGCGTATACCCTTGTCTACACACAGGCCAAAGATGCAGACGGCCTGTGCCAGGCCACAGCCGCCGCAACCCCACGGCGTGGCGTGTCCGTAACGGCGCCCGCCATGCGAAGCTGTACAGACCAGTGCGCTGCCGGATGTTGTCGGAAGGAGGTCACTGGCTGTCAGCGGCCAGCGGCGTACAAGGGCTTTCTTGACCTTAGGGTGGCACCAATGCCGAGAGCAACGCCAGCATGCTGACAACCCTGCTTGACTACATGCGCAACCCACCCGCCGGCGGCACAGTGGCAGATTGTCGCCGCTGGCGCGGTCTGTTCCCCGGTGTGGTAGATGTCACGGTTTACTGCTACAGCAGGGATCGGGTAGCCACACCGCAGCGTTTTACGATCTGGACGGGCAGACATACCATAAGATGTTCTGGCAGCGCACCTTAAAAGCGGTCAGCGAGAGGAGTATCTGCGCGATAATTTCCATCGCACTACAGTGTATAAACTCCGGCAGTTCCGGTATGTGCGGTTTCTCAAGACGAACTGGCAACGTCGCCTGAGATTGCCCATCGAGCCGTATCCCAAGCCGGAAGTGATGTGCTGAAAATGACACAAAAGCTGGGTTGTTACCCCGCTTTTGTATGTGCCAACGTGCGCGCGAATCAGTGTCAACTTTCGCGCCTGCTTATTGTTTCGGCCTAGTCCCCTTATCCCGCTATATCCCTATATATTTTGGAATATTCCGGATCACCTTCTCGGTAACTCTATGTATCGCTTAACATTAAAACCGTGATTGACATGCAGTGGTACACAAGAACAGCTTGAAAGGGCCTTATGGTTTTACCCATAAGGCCCTGTTTTTGCTTGGTACCCGGAGCGGGACTTGAACCCGCACACCTTAACGGCCAGGGATTTTAAGTCCCTTGTGTCTACCGATTCCACCATCCGGGCATGCACGTAACCGAAGGCCGCGCAGTGTCGGCCTTTTCCTCATCGGCGAGTGGCAGGTGCAAATTTATTCCGCCCCTTGATCTCTCGCTGCAGGCGTGCCCTCGCCAGTGTGCCAGACCCTGAGGCCCGGCGGCGGCTCAAGGGGAACAGTGCGTTCCTCTTCCTGCCATTGCCCTGCGCGCAGCCAGTATATATGCAGGGAATTGAAGTCCTTGTCCAGACACAACATCTGCCCCCGCACGCCCGAAGGCAACAATGCGGCCGTTTCCAAGGCAATTTTTCGGTAAACGTAGAGCTTGTGTGCTTCAAAGGCGCACTGGAACATGAGCGCGTCGCCCAGTGGGGTAAAGTCCAGGTGCGCGGCGTCTGCCCGCAGCAGCAGGGCCGTGAGGTCAGCGGTAAGGTTTTCTTCCACAGCCAGCAGATCCTCATAGGTCAGGCTGTCATCATAGCTGAAGCGCCCAAAAAGTTCGCTGCGGTTTTTGTCCATGCCATGCCTATACGGGAAAGCTGTTTTTTAGGCAATAATGCGCAGGTCGAGCATGAATATCGGGGCGGAAAAGTATGCGTCGCGCTCGTTTTGTATCCGGCCATGCGTGTTTTCATTCTGGCCCTGGATACATAAAATGGCTAGACTGCATGCGCGAGAGTTTTTTGCTAGGCAGGAGGACGGTATCCGCATTTCGGTTGCGCGCTGAACCTGGTCCCTGTCTGCCTGCTGACGTTTTTTTGCCGCACTGTGCGGCGCTCAAATCTGCCCGGAGCAATAATGCGCCTGAAAGACCAGTTGGTTCTGTACTTTTGCCGTCTCGGTGTGGCCGGGCTGGACCCCAAGGCTCCCGGAACCTGGGGAACGGCCATGGCCTGTTTGCTGGCCCCCTACATTTTTTTGCCCCTGAATATCTGGCTGCGGGCGGGGTTGCTGCTGGCGCTCTTTTTTCTTGGGGCCATGGCTGCCACGCGCGCGGAAAAGCTGTTGGGCCGCAAAGATCCCGGTGAGGTCGTCATTGACGAACTGGTGGGGGTGTGGCTGGTGCTGCTGCCTTTTCCTGATCCGAGTTTTTTTATGGTGCTGGCGGCTTTTGTGGCTTTTAGGATTTTTGACATCGCCAAGCCCTGGCCGGTCAAGGCTTCGGAAAAGTGGCTACCGGATGGTTACGGCGTCATGATTGACGACGTGGTAGCCGGTTTGTGGGCCTTGCTGTGCGTAGGCGCACTTGCCTGGATGGGGCTTTCGTAACGGAAATGAAGACGCAGCATGGCTGCGAAAAGAGAAGAGGGGGCGCGGCCAGGGGCGGTTCGGCCACAGCAGTGGCTATAGAAAAGCCGCCGCGCCCGCTGCTACTTCATGCGGTAGGTGATGCGCCCGCGGGTAAGGTCGTAGGGAGAAAGCTCTACCTTGACGCGGTCGCCGGGCAGGATGCGGATATAGAATTTGCGCATTTTGCCGGAAATATGGGCCAGCACTTCGTGACCGTTTTCCAGCTCCACGCGGAACATGGCGTTGGGCAGGGCTTCCTGCACTACGCCGTCAACTTCAATGGAACCTTCTTTAGCCATGTGATCTCCGTAAAAAATGATTAGGATAAACGGCAGACAGCTTCACAAAAAAGTGGGCTGGTGTCAACTGCGCGGCTGTTTGACACAGGCACGGTCAGGCGGCAGCCTGCAGAAGCAGGGCCGCCTTCTGTGTGTCGTGAGCTGTCCGGCGTTGCTGTGTGCGGGCCGTGCGGTGGTGCTACAGCAGGGTTTGTGCGCAAAATATGTATAGGCTGCCGGGTGTGGCGTGTGCCTGCAATGCCTGTTTCAAGCCGACAAGATGACGTTGCCCGCAGCAGCAAGCGGAAAAAACGCTCTGCGCCCGGCGCCTCGTGTGCCGGATGTGCTTCAATCCGGAGCAAGGCTACTTTTTCGGCTTGCGTTTTTTATTGTTGCGGCCGTCCGGCTTTTTTGTCCCGGGCCGGTCTAGGACCACATGCATGCCCTGTTGCATGACCGGAGCCTGACGGCAGAGCAGCCACAGGCCGACAGCCATGAGCGGAAGGCAAAGCACCTGCCCCATGGTCAGCCAGCCGAACGCAAGGTAGCCAAGCTGGGCATCGGGTACGCGCACAAACTCGACGATAAAGCGGAACAGGCCATAGCCAAGGGCGAACAGGCCCGAAACAGCTCCCCGCTTGCGCGGTTTCAGCGAATATATCCACACCAGGGCAAAAAGAACCAGTCCCTCCAGCAGCGCCTCATAGAGCTGACTGGGGTGGCGCGGCAGGGAACCGGCGCCGGGAAAGACCACGCCCCAGGGGCCAGCCGTCACCTTGCCCCACAATTCGCCGTTGATATAGTTGCCCAGGCGCCCGAAAAAGAGACCCTGGGGAACCAGCGGGGCCACAAAGTCCGAAATATCCAGAAAGGAGCGGTGCCGTGTTCTGGCAAAGTACCAGAAAGCACCAAGTACGCCAAGCAGGCCTCCGTGAAAGGACATGCCGCCGTTCCAGATGCGCAGGATTTCCATGGGGTCAGAGATGTAGACGGGCAGATCATAAAACAGCACATAGCCCAGGCGTCCGCCCAGAATAATGCCGATCATGACGCAGGTCAGCAGGTCGTCCACATCGGTGGCCCGCCAGTCTGAGCCGGGCCGTGAAGCGCGCCAGCGGCCCAGCCACCAGCCCAGGCCAAAGCCCGCCAGATACATGAGTCCATACCAGCGCAACTGCAGGTTGCCAATGCTGAAAGCAACGGGATCAATGTAAGGCAGCATCATTCTTCCATATCAGGCGCGTTGAATTCGCCGCTTTTGCCGCCGCGCTTGTGCAGCAGGCGCACCCGGCTGATGATGATATCGCGCTGCACGGCCTTGCACATGTCGTAAATAACGGCTGCAGCGGTTTGCGCGGCCACGATGGCTTCCATCTCCACGCCGGTATTGCCCACGGTGCGGGTTTCGGCCTCAATGCGGATGCGCGGCGGCGCTTCGCTTACTTCAAAGCGGATGTCGGCATAGGTGAGGCTCAGCGGATGGCACAGGGGAATAATCTCGCCAACGCGCTTGGCAGCCATGATGCCGCCGATTTTGGCGCAGGTGAGTACGTCGCCCTTGGGCAGGGCCACCTTGAGCAGAAGCTCGAGGGTTGCGGGGCGCAGTTCCACCACCGCTTCGGCAATGGCCACGCGCTCTGTGGCCTGCTTGCCTCCAACGTCCACCATGGTCACATTGCCCTGCCCATCCAGATGCGAAAAACTGCTGTTCATAAACACCTCGTCGGCATTGTTGTAACGTGTATGGGCGATTGTGGCCGCCCGGCGGGGTAGCCTCAGCGCAGCCCGGCCAGCCAGTCTAGAATCCCGGGTGAAGCGGGCGGCTGGGGGGGCTGCCAGTGTGAATCCTTGCCGCTGTCGGAAAAGCGCAGACGCTCAAGCAGAAGATGCACTTCAGGCGGTACTTCCGCCTCCGGCGTACCGTCTTTTTTTGCAGCGGGCATTTCCAGTTCCGCCATGTACCGGAAGGGAATATCCGCATTGGGGCGACTGGCCATGGCGGCGCGCACCAGCTTCAGGCTGCTGCCGAAGCGCAGGTCATGAAAAAGCATGTATGTGGTACGCCCTGAAGTTTCAGGGACTGCGCTGCCAGCGGCCCGGGTGCCGGGAGCGCCGGGCGGCATGTCATCGGCAGGCAGCGGACGCATGACGGGCAGCAGGGTAAAGTCGAAAAAGGCATCCGCCGCCACGGACTGGCGGGCCAGTGCAGCCACAAGCTCCGGCGGCGCGGCCTTGTGGGGAACCGGCGCGTCGTGAGGGCGGCCCAGGGCATCAAGCCCCTGGCTGTAGACAATGCGGCCCTGGGGGCCGTCCTCTTCATAAATGGTGCGCCAGAACAGGGGGGCGAAGCCGTCGGGCAGCACTACAATCCGGCTTGCTGCGCGGCCTTCCGCGATCAGCCGCTGTTCGGCCTGTGTCGTGTGCCATGCGTTGAGCCCGATGCACAGGGCCGGGTAAACAATAACCCAGGCCAGGGCCAGCCTCATAAGGCCACGCCGCCCGCGCCACCGCAAGACGGCCCAGAGCAGGGGCAGGGTCAGCAGCAGGTCTATGATAAAGACCGCATTAAGGCGTACCCTTTCATGCGAGAATGGCAGATATATCATGGTTCCGTAGGTGGTGATGACATCCAGCCAGATATGCAGCAGTACCATGCAGACCATGAATAGCCAGACTTTGGCAAAGTCCCAGTGTTCCGGCGTGTGCGCCCGCCACAGGGGTCGCGACAGCAAGGCCAGCAGCAGGCCCATCAGCGGGGCCGCCGCCAGTGAATGCGTGATGCCCCGGTGTAGCAGCAGGAATTGCAGGGGGGTGTGGCAAAAGATCACATCTATGTCAGGCGAGGCTGCCGCAAGGGCGGCCAGCGGTATGGCCCACCGGGTGGCGGGGCGGCGCGGCATGGCCAGCATGGCCACAGCGCCGCTGGCGGCATGGGTAATGGGATCCATAGGCTATTGCTTGAAAGGGCTGCGTTGTTTGGGAACGGCCCTGTATTCCGGGTGTTCCGGGTTCTGGTCGCGGTCAAGGCCATGCGCACGGTTGAATTGCTGCAACCGCCATTGCTGCGTGTTGGCCATGACGTCGGGCCTGTTCTGGATGTAGAGCAGTTGCTGTGTCCGGCTGGCCCCCATGATGGGATAACGCAGCTGATCTTCAGGGGTTACGCCTTGCGCGGTTGCGGGGGCGTCGCCGGAAGTTCCCGCGCCTATGTCTTTGGGGCCGCACCCGGCCAGCAGGCATGCCAGGGCAAGACTGCATATGACGGCTCGGGCCGGAAGGCGGCGGGTGAACATGCTGCTCATGCATTATAGTATAGTCCCGGCGGCGGCATACGGCAAGGGGCGCAGCGCGGTCATATTTTGCGGCAATGGTGATGGGGCGGCCCGCGGCCGTGCCGGTCATCGGCCGTGCCGCCCTGTGTCGAAACCGTTTTTTTGGGGCCGAATGCAGGATATTGGCGCATTTTACCTTTGAAAAGGCTTGCATGCGCTAACGCTGCACGAGAGTGCAACGTGCCGTAATACGGCGTGGATCCTGCCGAAAATTGTATTTCATCAGAATGACAATTTTTTTTAACATGTAAGGCATTGCAACGTGAATCTGCTCCAGGCATGCTGCGGGTAAGGCGGTCCGCCCAGTGCCTGCTTTTTTACTTCCGCTTGCCATGCGGTCCACATCAGTCTATGGTATTGCATTGATTGCGCAACAGCGCGGCCCGGCCGCGCATTACGTACAGGAGATGCCATGCGTCCCGCCCATTGCGGAATTACCCCCGAAGGATGGCCCTGCATCGGCCTTACCGGGTTTTCGGCTCTTGTTTTTGCCGCCCTTGGCTGGTGGCCCCTGGCTCTTGTTTTTCTGGTCCTGTGCTGGTTCAGCATGCATTTTTTCCGCGATCCCGAACGCGTTACCCCTCGGAGTGAAGGGCTGGCCATCAGCCCTGCCGATGGAAAAATCATCCGCATTGAAGAAAAAGCTGATCCTTTCAGCGGCGAAAAACGCCTGTGCATCAGCATTTTCATGAACGTGTTCAGCGTGCATGTGAACCGTTCGCCCGTCGCCGGAACGGTGGAGGACATCCGCTATTTCCCCGGTGCCTTTGTCAATGCCGCCTTTGACAAGGCCGCCACCGACAACGAACGCTGCGCTTACAGCCTGCGCGATGCTGACGGCAAGCTGTGGAGCATGGTGCAGATTGCAGGGCTTGTGGCCCGGCGTATTGTCTGCCGCACGGACGTGGGCGATGCCCTTGAACGCGGGCAGAGGTACGGCATGATACGTTTCGGGTCACGTGTTGACCTTTACCTGCCTGAAGGATATGTTGCGGCTGCGCAGTTGGGGCAGCAGGTTTTTGCCGGGCAATGTGTTGTTGCCCGTGCAAGGCAAAGCTAGCCTTTTTCGGCGCTTAACGGCCCCCGGGCCATAACTTGGTGAAGTATGACCACAGAAGTCAAAAAGCCGCGCAAGGGAGTTTACCTCCTGCCGAACATGATCACGACGTTGAGCATGTTTCTTGGCTTTTTGTCTATGGTCTGGGCCGGGCAAGGGCGCTTTGAAGCTGCCTGCATGGCCATTCTGCTTTCCGCCGTTATGGACGGGCTTGACGGCAAGGTGGCCCGCCTGACCAATACGGCCAGCGAGTTCGGCGTACAGTACGATTCGCTTTCCGACCTTGTGGCCTTTGGCCTTGCCCCCGCCATGCTGCTCTGGCAATGGCAGTTGCAGAGTTTTAACCGCGTGGGCATTGCCGCTGCCTTTATTTATGCCGCATGCGGGGCCTTGCGCCTTGCGCGTTTCAACGTCAGCACCGCTGCTGCGGGCAAGCGTTTTTTTATTGGCCTGCCCATTCCCGCCGGCGGCTGCACCATCGTGACATTTGTGTTTTTTGCCGCTCTTTTTCCCGAAGTGTTGCAGCCTGTTACGCCGTATGTGGCCCTTTTGCTGGCCCTGGGCGTGGGTACACTGATGGTGAGCCGGGTGCGTTATTTTTCTTTTAAGGAATACGACTTCTTGCGCGCGCACCCCGTCCGCACCATGCTTGCCTTTCTGCTCGTTCTTGCCACTGTGATATCGTTTCCGCGCGTCATGGGCTTCATGCTCTGCGCCGTGTACATTGCCGGTGGCCTTGTCTACACCTTCGTTATCCTTCCCCGCCGCGACCGTCAGCTACTACGCGCCCTATCGCCCCAGAGCGATTAAGGTTGCGTAACGGCTCGCCGCCCCTATGGGCGGAATGCCTCCCTCCCTGGACCAGCCGCCCTGTCGGTGGCCGTTATGCAAGAGATATTACTTGTCATACCCAGAGGAGTTTCTCATGAATAATCGTGTGTATTTTTTCGACACCACCTTGCGCGATGGCGAGCAATCGCCCGGCGCCACCATGAATTTACAGGAAAAACTGCGCCTTGCCCATCAGCTTGAAGTGCTCGGCGTGGATATTATGGAGGCCGGTTTTCCTGCCTCCAGCCCCGGTGATTTCGAGTCTGTGCAGCGTATTGCCGCACAGGCCGGAGACATACAGGTAGCGGGCCTCGCCCGCTGCGTTGCGGGCGACATTGACCGCTGCTGGGAAGCCATCAAAAACGCGCGCAATCCCCGCATTCATATCTTTCTTTCCACTTCGCCGCTGCACATGCGCCACAAGTTGCGCAAAGATCCCGATGACGTGCTCAGAATGGCCGTAGAGGGGGTGAAGCGTTGCGCCATGTATACGGATAACGTGGAATTTTCCTGCGAGGATTTTTCCCGTTCCGAACCGGAATTTCTCTGCCGCGTGGTTGAGGCCGTCATCAAGGCCGGGGCTACCACCGTCAACCTGCCGGACACCGTGGGCTACGCCCAGCCCGCCGAGTATGCGGCCCGCATAGAGCATGTCATCAGCAATACGCCCAACAGTGACAAGGCAGTTTTCAGTGTGCACTGTCATAACGACCTGGGGCTTGCCGTGGCAAACACGTTGGCGGCCTTCAGGGTAGGGGTGCGCCAGGCCGAGGTGACGCTCAACGGCATCGGCGAGCGCGCGGGCAATGCCTCACTGGAAGAAGTTGTCATGAACCTGCGGGTGCGCCAGGATTATTTTGGTCTGGAGCACAATATTGTCACCGAGCAGCTTTACCCTTCGTGCCGGCTGCTTTCCATGACCATCGGCCAGCCCATACCCAACAACAAGGCCATTGTGGGGGCCAACGCCTTTGCGCATGAGTCCGGAATCCATCAGGACGGCATGCTCAAAAACCGTGAAACCTACGAGATAATGACGCCACAGTCAGTGGGCCGCACTGAGAGCAACCTTGTCATCGGCAAGCATTCGGGCCGCAATGCTGTGCGTAACAAGTTTGAAGCTATGGGCTACAAGCTTGATGACGACCAGCTCAACCTGATTTTTGAAGCTGTAAAGCAGTTGGCCGACCGCAAGAAAAATCTGCATGACGACGACCTTATGGCGCTTGTGCAGGAAGAGATATACCGCGCACCCGACCGCTTCCGTTTGCGCCATGTGAGTGTGCAAAGCTCGGATACCGGCGGCGTGCCGCCTACTGCCGCCGTGATTATGGACGTGGACGGCAAGGAAAGCAGCGGTGCGGGATTTGGTGTTGGCCCGGTGGATGCGCTTTTCAATGTCATTGCCGACATGGTGGGCCGTGAGGCGGAGCTTGAACAGTATGCCATCAATGCCATTACGGGAGGAACCGACGCCCTGGGCGAAGTGACCGTACGTCTGCGCGATGGAGAATACAGCGCGGTGGGGCGTGGAACGCATCCCGATATTTTCGTGGCCAGCGCCCGTGCCTATGTCAATGCCCTGAACCACCTTGCAAAGAAAGAAGAAGAGGGGCCGCGCCTGCATTGCCAGCACGACTGAGAGGCGTTTTTTTCCTGAACGGACGGCCGGCGGCATGCCGGTATAAACGGAACCTCGCGGCGCAGGCCGCAATGCCGGGTTACGGCAGCTCCCCTTTTTGAGTGGTATGTCCGCGGCAGGGGATTCATGCAACAGCGAATCCCGCCGGGCATTTTTCAAGGGGCGGTTCAAGCTTCAAAGGAGAACAGATCATGGCTCAGACGCTTGCGCAAAAAATATTGCAAGCCCATACGGACGATGCGGTAGAACAGGACGGCCAGATCGTCCAGTGCCGTGTATCCATGGTGCTTGCCAATGATATTACCGGGCCGCTGGCTATCAAGTCTTTTTACGGCATGGGCGCGAAAAAGGTTTTTGACCGCACAAAGATTGCCCTGGTGATGGACCACTTTACCCCGCAAAAAGATATTGATTCGGCCAATCAGGTGCTCATCAGCCGCCGTTTTGCCGAAGAGCAGGACATTGTGCATTACTATGAAGGCGGTGACTGTGGTGTGGAACATACCCTGCTGCCGGAACAGGGGCTGGTGGGGCCCGGTGATCTTGTTATCGGCGCTGACAGCCACACCTGCACCTATGGCGGCATCGGCGCTTTTGCCACCGGCATGGGGTCCACAGACATCGCGGCGGGCATGGCCCTGGGCGAAACCTGGCTTAAGGTGCCGTCCACCATCCGCGTCAATATCAGCGGCGACATGCCCCGGTGGCTGCGGGGCAAGGATCTGATGCTCATGCTTATCGGCGCGATCGGTGTGGACGGCGCCCTGTACAAGGCTCTGGAGTTCGGTGGCTCCGTGGTGGACGCTCTTTCCGTTGAGGGCCGCCTGAGCATGGCCAACATGGCTATCGAGGCCGGGGGCAAGGCCGGGCTTTTTGCCGTGGATGCCAAGACCCGCACCTATTGCGCCGAGCACAAGCGCCCCGGCGTGCTGGAAAACATGGCCGCCGATTCCGGTGCGGTATATGAGCGCGTGGTGGACATGAATGTGACGGGCAAGGAGCCGGTGGTGGCCTGCCCGCATCTGCCGTCCAATGTGAAGCCTGTTTCCGAAGTACGCGATACCGCCATACAGCAGGTTGTTATCGGCTCCTGTACCAATGGCCGTATCAGCGACATGCGCGATGCCGCCGAGGTGCTGCGCGGCCGCAAGGTGGATAAAGGCGTACGCTGTATCGTGTTGCCCTCCACGCCCACAGTGTGGAAGCAATGCCTCCGCGAAGGACTTATCGAGGTATTTATGGAGGCGGGGTGCATTGTGGGACCCAGCACCTGCGGACCCTGTCTGGGCGGGCATATGGGCATTCTGGGCGATGGCGAGCGCGCTGTGGCTACCACCAACCGCAATTTCAGGGGGCGTATGGGCAGCCTGAGTTCCGAGGTTTACCTGGCAAGCCCGCTGGTGGCGGCTGCCTCGGCTGTAACGGGGTATGTGGCCGGGCCGGACCAGTTATAAAAACAGTGTGCTGCGGCCGTTCAGTCCGCTGTCGGGCAGCGTCCCGAACGGGGGTGAACAGCAGGGCGTCACTGGCCGGAAGATGCAAGGAAATCTGCACAATCCATGCCGGGCAGGCAATAAGGACCATAATCATGAATTACAAGGGCAAGGCCCACAAGGTGGGCGAACATATTGACACGGACGCCATCATTCCCGCGCGCTTTCTTGTAACCACCGATGCACAGAAGCTCGGCGAAAACTGCATGTCCGGTCTTGAGCCAGGCTGGGCAAGCCGCGTGGCCCCCGGCGACATTATGGTGGCCGGGCGCAATTTCGGTTGCGGCTCATCGCGCGAGCATGCCCCCATCGCCATTCTGGGGGCGGGCATGCCCGTGGTTATCGGCCACAGTTTTGCGCGCATTTTTTACCGCAACGCCTTCAATATGGGGCTGCTGCTTATGGAAGTGGGCGATGAGGTGGACAAGATCAGTGATGGAGATGCACTGGAAATTGACGCCTCCACAGGAGCAATCCGCAACCTGACCACCGGGGCTGAAATCACCTGCCCGCCATTGCCTGCGTCAATGGCCGCCATTCTGGCAAAGGGAGGGCTGGTGGGCTACGTGAAGGAAAGGCTCGCTTAGGTATAGAGGCTTTTCATTTTTCTGCGTGTATTGTCGCTGAAGCAGCGTCATGTTGCCATTGCTCTGCGGCTGCGTGTAAAGGCGTCTGCCACAAAGGCGCAGCGTCTCAGTGCGGTGGCGTGCCGGAATGAGGTTTGAAAAAGGTTGAGCATGCACATGCTCAGCCTTGCAGCCCCCAGGGAAAGGTCCACGCGGCGACTGGAAAGCTTGAACCGGGGAAGGAGCCATCGCGGCATGTACGCGCCTTCCTGGCGGGATGATCAAAATATGCAAGGATGTTTCATGAAAAAGACTATCTGCCTGTTGCCCGGCGACGGTATCGGCCCGGAAATAGTAGCCCAGGGCGTCAAGGTTCTGGAAGCCACGGCTGAAAAATCCGGCCATCAGTTTGTTTTTGAGACGGCCCTTATCGGCGGGGCGGCCATTGACGCCGCGGGCGATCCCTTACCTGAGGACACAGTACGGCTGTGCCGCACTGCTGATGCCGTGTATCTCGGCGCGGTGGGCGGTCCCAAATGGGATGGCATGAGCCAGGATCTGCGGCCCGAAAAAGGGCTGCTGCGCATTCGCAAAGAGCTTGGCCTGTTTGCCAATCTGCGCCCGGCCATGCTTTTGCCCGAGCTTGCGGGGGCCTGCCTGCTGCGGGCCGACATTGCGGCCAGGGGGCTTGACCTTATGGTGGTGCGCGAACTGACCGGTGATGTGTATTTCGGCGAACCACGCGGCATTGAAGTGCGCGACGGCCTGCGCACCGGCTACAATACCATGCTGTATACTGAGGAAGAGATCCGTCGTATCGCCGTGATTGCGTTTGAAACGGCCCGCAAGCGCAGACGCCGGGTATGCTCGGTGGAGAAGAGCAACGTGCTGGAATGCTCGCGCCTCTGGAAAGAAGTTGTCATGGAGGTGCACCGGGAATATGCCGATGTGGAACTGAGCCACATGTATGTGGACAATGCCGCCATGCAGCTTGTGCGCGATCCCTCGCAGTTTGATGTGATTCTGACCGGCAATATTTTTGGCGATATCCTGTCGGACGAGGCTTCGGTCATTACCGGTTCTCTGGGCATGCTGCCTTCGGCCTCTACCGGGGCAGAAGGGCCGGGGCTGTTTGAACCCATACACGGCTCGGCTCCGGATATAGCGGGCCATGATATAGCCAATCCCCTGGCGACCATTCTTTCAGCCGCCATGATGCTGCGGCTGGGCTTTGATATGGCCGAAGAGGCTGACCATATTGAAAAGGCCGTGCGCAAGGCCCTGGCTGACGGTTTTCGCACTGCCGACATTATGGAGCCCGGTAAAGAACTGCTGGGCTGCGCTGCCATGGGTGATAAGGTGGTGGAACGCCTGTAGGGCAATTTGCATTGTGCTGGCTGGCGCGCGAGGAAACGTCCGCCTTCGGAGGCCCGATCATCTTCCGCCGCTGCCTGCAGGGCTTGTGGATGAAAACATCTGTGCCTGGGCTTTGCCCGGCAAGCCCGCAGTGTTTTGAGAATATATCTTCGTAATGGTCAATGTGTGAAAAATGGCCGCAAGCCATAAAAAAGCCCGCATAATGCGGGCTTTTTTATGGCGTTATTGTGCGATGCTCTGTGCGATGTCCTGCGTGGTACCTTGCAGCATGGGCATCTGCCCGGCATCATTGCTCTTCGGGAAAAAGGGAATCGTGAGCGCTTTTTTGTTCCCCGGCGGTCAGTTCCGCATAAAAAACGCACTGGTTGCGGCCCCGTCTTTTGGCCTCATAGGTGGCCATGTCGGCATGTTTGTAGAGTTCCGAAAAATCATGCCCGTCAGTGGGGTGGCAGGACACTCCCACGCTGGCGGTAAGGGGCTGGTCGTCTTCCCCCTGTCCGCAATGAAGCCGCAATTGCCTGACGAGGGTTGCGGCTCTTTCGTGTATTTTGGAAAGCGGCATGGTTTCGGTGCAGAAGACAAGAAATTCATCGCCGCCCACACGGCCCACAATATCACTGCTGCGGAAGTTACGGCGGATGATCTGGGCCATCTGGTAAATGGCCTTGTCACCCACGGTATGGCCAAACCTGTCGTTGATGCTCTTGAAGTTGTCAAAATCTATCATGAACATGGCGTAAATGCCGATACTGGAGCCGTTGTGCAGGCTCAGAAACCGCGAAATGGCCTGTTCTGTGGCGCGTTTGTTGTACATGCCTGTGGCGCTGTCGCGCGTGGCCTGGGTGCGCAGGCGCAGTTCCAGCGTTTTTTGCCGGTCTATATCGGTAATGATGCCGATAAAATATATGGGCTTGCCCTGGGCGCTGATGAGGCTTGAGGCCTCAATGCGGTACCAGTGGTACAGGCCGCTGGCATCGCGCAGGCGCAGTTCAACCTGTTTTTTATGTTCGTGCATGTCCTGATGTACGCGCTTTTGAAAATCTTCAAGCAGTTCGTGGTCTTCTGCATGCACGGGAATGCGCCCCTGTTCCGGATTCGGCTCAAGAATGTTGAACACGTGACCGAAGGTCTGCATCCATTTTGCAGAACAGGAGAAGTTGCCGGTAATAAGATTCTGCTCAAAGATAATAATATCATGCTGCTCCAGAATGAACTGGTAGCGCTCGTCGGAAATCCGTTTGGCCTGTGCGGCCTCTTTATTTTGGGTAATGTCAAAAACGATGCTCTGGATATACGTTTGCCCTGGTCCGGCCTGCACCGGAGACCCCTTGTGGTACAGCCAGATAAGAGCGCCGTTTTTGGCGCTGGTGCGGTATTCCACATCAATGGGAATGCCAGCTTCCAGTTGCTGCTGCATGGTGCGGAGGGCGTTTTCCCGGTCAGGCTCAAAAATGGACAGGGCAAAATCCTTGCCGAAGCGTTGCTCGAACTCGTCTTTGCGGTACCCCAGCATCTTGAGAAAATTGGGGCTGATAAACTGGAATGTGCCGTGCAGCCCGCCGAATTTGATGACACCGCCGGATATGCTTGCAATGATGGAGCGGTAGTCTTCCTGCTGGCGGTGGATGGTGCGGTGGTAGCTTTGCATGACGCCGATGATGAGAACCAGCAGCAGCCCGGCCAGGATGGACAGCCGCCAGGCCAGCGTGGTGGTAATGTCGTTCTGCCTGTCCACCAGATGCTTCACCACTTCTTCCGGCAGCAGCGAAACCACCTGCCAGCCATATTGCTGTAGCGGCACGTGCGTCACGTAGTAGGAATGGTGGTCGTCTTTTATCAGGCAGTCTGTTTTCCGCTGACAGTCCGGCCCGGGCCTGATATCGGAAAAAATGGTCAGCAGGTGTTCACGCAGTGAGGTGGGCAGCCCTTTTTCCGCCATTTGCGGAAACAGCCTGTCCAGACTGCCCGGCGGCGCGGCCGAGAACAGCAGGCGCCCGTTGCCGTCGAAAACCATGTTACAGGTTTTATCGCCAAATGCCCTGGTAAACAGGCTTTTTTTCATCGGCTCGTCTTCAAGTTCGCCGATGAGAACAGCCACAATTTCCTTGTTTCGCTGTATGGGCAGCGCTACGGCAAGCTTGCTGCCCTTGCCGTCAGGCACGGCGGCAATATTGGCTGTTCCGGCCAGGGCACGTTCGAACAGGCTTTTTTTGCTGTTCTGTTCAATATCAATGGGTAGCCCCGTCATGGAGCAAAAGCCCTGGCCGTCCGGGCTGATGATGGCAAACCTTTTCAGGCCGGCGGCACGCAGCAGCGGGGCATAATGCAGCACACAGTCTTTGCGGGGCAGGCAGTCCTCTTTAGCCAGAAAACCGGTAATGCCTTGCAATTCAGTCAGTTTGTTGTCAATGCTGTGTTCAAAGTCGTCGGCCACACGCAGGCTCACTTCGGCAAGCCGGGTAGTGATGTCCTGTGACAGATGGCGTGTTGTTTCCACGGTGTATTCGCGCACCACTATGAGCAGCGCGGTGAATAACATCGCGAGAACAACGATAGCTATGAAGGTTTTGGACGACTTGACCATGCGTTTGCCCGTGTTAGAATAACCTTTTAACAATACGCATTTTGGATGACGAAGGGAAGAGCGCCCTGGGCATGCAAAAAAGCAGTCCGATCATGGCGATCTTTAAGGATAACAACTTCGATATAAAAAATAACATGTTATTGATTATCGCTCTCATACTTGCCAGAAGCCTTTTTTTCTTACACTCTGCCCGCAGAGGAGAATATATGCAAAAATTGTCCATAGCCGTGGTGGGTGGTGGCCTTGCCGGCTGCGAATGCGCGTTGCGCCTGGCCCGCTCCGGACATACGGTGGAGCTTTTTGAACAAAAGCCCCTGTTCCGCTCACCAGCCCACGTCAGCGACCATCTGGCGGAGCTTGTATGCTCCAACTCCCTGCGATCGGACGAACCAACCTCGGGCGTGGGGCTGCTCAAGGCTGAAATGCGCGCCTTGGGCAGCCAGTTTATGGAGGCTGCCGACGCCTGCCGCGTACCTGCTGGCAAGGCCCTTGCCGTAGACCGAGAGGCTTTTGCCCGCAGCATGAGTGAACGTGTTGAGGCCGAAGCAAACATCCGTCTTGTGCGGCAGCAGGTGCAGTCGCTGGACGATGCGGCGCTGGAGCCGTTCAAGGGAGAAGGGCGCGCTGTCATCGTGGCCGCAGGGCCGATGGCGTCCGACGGGCTGTCGGCTTCTCTGGCCGGAGCGCTGGGCGAAAAGCACTGCTATTTTTACGATGCCATAGCTCCTATCATCTGGACGCATTCCTTGAATATGGACATTGTTTTTCGTGCTTCGCGTTATGGGCAGGAAAATGGCGAGGCCGAAGGAGAGGGCGATTACCTGAACTGTCCCATGAGCCGCGAGGAATACGAAGTTTTCTATCAGGCCCTGCTGGACGCCCAAAAGGTGGCCGCGCACGAATTTGAGCAGGAAAAACATTTTGAAGGATGTATGCCGGTGGAAACACTGGCCGAGCGCGGTCACCGTACGCTCACCTTTGGCCCGCTCAAGCCTGTGGGCTTTGTGGACCCGCGCACAGGCCGCCGCCCCTGGGCCATTCTGCAACTACGGGCTGAAAACGCCAACAGCGATACCTGCAACCTTGTGGGCTGCCAGACCAAGCTGACCCAGGGGGAGCAGGCGCGTGTTTTCCGCCTTGTGCCGGGGCTGGAAAAGGCGGAATTTGCCCGCTTCGGCAGCATGCACCGCAATACCTATGTGAACGCGCCGCATGTGCTGGATGCTGACCTGTCCCTCAAGGCGCGGCCGGGCATTTATCTTGCCGGGCAGATTACCGGCGTGGAAGGCTATGTGGAATCCGCCGCCAGCGGCCTGTGGCTTGCCCTCCTGCTGGATGCGCGCGCCCGTGGAATTGATCTGGAGCGCCCCCCGGCGGAAAGCGCCTTTGGGGCTTTGCTCGGGCATCTGCAAACCCCGGCCAAACGGTTTCAGCCTTCCAACGCCCACTTCGGCCTTATGCCGGACCTGGGGGAAAGGGCGCGCAAAAAAGACCGCAAGGCGCTTTATTCGGCCCGGGCGCAAGAAGCATTCGCCCCCTGGCTGCATGAACTGAAGACAGCCGGTTTGGCCTGAGCCTGCCTTGTCTTTGCAGGAAGCGGCCAGCTCCCGGCAGGAATCGGTCCGAAGCACGTCTGAAGTCTGGCCCGGGCCGCCAGTCCTGCCCGAAGTCAGCATGACCGCCTGACGCACAGGCATACTATAGTACCTTATCATTATCATTGTTTACGCCCGGATGCTGTATCGGCATCCGGGCGTTTTTGTTTATACAGAAATTTTGTCAGGCAGTGCAGACGGCGATGCCGCATATGCGGGTAGACAGGGCGGGCGGTGTCACCGGCGGGTCAGCGGCCGGATGCTCCGGGATTGTCACCCGTGCGCCTTGCTTTACGGCGCTCCAGCAGGTGGCGTATGTGGCCGCCAAGCATGACCAGAACCACCGAAACCGCAATAAGGGCCAGTCCTGTAACCAGCGACAGGCTGAACGGCTCGTTGAACACCAGTATGCCCACGACCACTGCGGTAACAGGCTCCAGCACGCCCATCACTGCCGCCAGGGTAGAGCCGATGCGCTGTACGGCCAGGATGAGGGTGTAGTTGGAAAGCACCGCTGTTACTATGGCCAGCAGGGCGGCCAGGGCCAGTTCCTGCCAGCTTTGCAGCAACTGGAAGCTGTTTGTTGCCAGCGAGTTTGCCAGCGAGCATAACGCGCCGAAGGCCATTACATAAAAAGTGAGCACAAGGCCCGTCATATTGCTGATGCGGGCTGCGCAAAGGCTGGTGATGTAGATGGCATTGCACAGGGCGGAAGCCAGGGCCAGCGCCAGGCCGAACATGCTCATGTCCGCTACGCTGCCGGGCTGCGCGCCGCCGCTCAGCAGGTATACGCCACTGATGGCCAGAACCACGGCCAGAGCGGTGACCGCGGAAAAACGCTCATGAAAGAAGATAATCATCATGAGCATGACCATTACCGGGTAAGAAAAATGCAGGGTCGCCGCCACGCCGCTCGGCATGTACTTGAACGCCTGCATGAACAGCAGGGCCGCCATGGCGTACATGAGGCTCATGCCCGTCAGTTTGGCAAGGTTGCGGCCCGAGGTATGCAGGCGCTCGCCGCGTAGGAGGAGCAGTATCCCCAGTACAATGGAAGCAATGAAAAAACGGTAAAAAAGTACGGTAGCCGGAGAAAGTCCTCTGGCCATGAGCGGCAGGCTGAAAAGGGGGATAAGCCCGAAGGCTGCCGAAGAGAGCATGCTGTAAAAAAAGCCCATGACATCCTTCTTTGAACATGAGGTGCAAGAGGCTCATACAGAATAAGCACAGGGGTGGCAAGGCCCCCGCTCCGGCGGTGGAAAATGCCTGTCGGCCCGAGCCGGATCGGCCTTTTTGCTGTGGGCAGGCAGGAACTGTTTTTACAGTGCTCCTGTGGACTCTCTTGTCCATAAAACAAACCCCCGGCCCTGTGCGTCATACAGGGGCCGGGGGTGATGCCTGCAGCCTGAACCCGCTCTGCGCGGGCCGGGTGGTCGCAGTATTACGACCGTAGCGAGGCCGTACATAACTGTGCCGCAGGCGCTTGCCTTTGGTGCGGCGCGCCGGGCGACTGAAAAGATTGCCGAAAAATCGGTGCTGCGTGTGCTGCGCTACAGATACAGGCTGCTAGCGGGAGTGCCCCAGTACAACTTCTGCTTCGGGATGGGCCTGGCGCAGGGCCTCATGCATGGCGGCGGCATCCGCAAAGGCACGGAAGGGGCCGATGCGTTCGTCTCCCATGGCGGCATTGTAACGCACATAGTAGGCCTGATCGGCCTGCAGGGGGGTTCCGCTTTCGTCGCTGACCACCTCAAGCTCCACCTTGCCCACGCCACGTGTGCCAAGGTCAAGCTGCTGGGCAGCGGCAAAAGAAAGGTCAATGATGCGGCCGCGCACAAAGGGGCCGCGGTCTGTCACGCAAACCATGACGCTCTTGCCGTTCTCCTGGTCGGTCACACGCACGACAGTGCCCATGGGCAGAGTACGGTGGGCAGCGGTGAAGGTGTACATGTCGTAGTTAAGGCCGCTGGCTGTGGCGCCGCCGTGAAAGTCGCGGCCGTACCAGGATGCTTTGCCGGTGAAAACTTCGCTTTGCTGGGCGCGTTTGAGCCATATGTCGCGGCTGTCAACGCTTTGTTCGGATACGGCTTTGCTTTTGGCAGAAGACTTTGCTGCCTTGCCGCTTTTGGCAGTTTTAGCCGCTTTGCCGGACTGGCTGGTTTTAACAGCTTTTTTATTCTTTTCAGACTTGGCGGGGCGCGCTTGGGATGATTTTTTTACAGCTTTGGAGGCGCCGGATGAGGATGCGTTTGAAGAGAGTTCAGCGGAAGGAGCGCTTGCAGAAGCCGCGTCGGCTTTCATGGGGGCGGCCAATAGCATACATGCGACCGCGACCGCCAGCATGGAAGGCCAGCGTGAATACTTCATGATCATTCCTTGGTTACAGTTCGAGGCTGTCCGGCGGATGCCGGGCGGACCACGCCCGTGGTCCTGACCCCGGAGACTCTCCAATGACGGTGGAAGCGCCTTGCGCTCCTGACCGGTCCGTCTCGTTGGGGGATGCCTTTTCTTGATAGGGGAATATACCGTAATAAAAACTTCGGTGTCAAACTGACAAAGATATGTAATTCAAGTTGTTATCAGCAAATTTTTTCTAGACAAATGCTAGAGTACTGTAAATAGAATATAGTATATTGTTTTGCATGTTTGCAGGGTGAAGCAAAAATACCTCTCCGCGCGCCAAGCGGAAAAGAAGAATCCAGCCGGAAAATGTGGGCGGCAACAGAAAAAGCTACCCGGCCGACGCTACTGTTCGGGCAGCTTCCAGGCAGATCTCGTTGCGTGTGTGCGCTGCACTGCTGTCTGCGAATATGGGTAGCAACTGCATGTGGATTGGGGATGCAGAAAAATGCCCAGCGGCGTGGTGAAAGGGTGCGCAGCTGGCTGTGTGCGGGGAGCCGCCTGCGGGCGCGGCCCAAACGAAGTGTGTGAGAGCGCGGTAAACTGGTAGCTGCTTCAGAGCATTTTCATTTTGAAGATGCTCTGGCGGCTGCGTGAACGAACGCCTGCTGTGGAGTGCAAGTATAATTTACTTGCGTGGCTAGGCGCCGACGGGATGTATAACTCACCTGGAGAACGCACATTCGCGCGGGAAGAAGACTCGACAAGGATTTGTCTCCAAATTCTTGTCGCCAGATGCTTGTAGGACGGCTTTGCCGACCGTTAAGCAATCATTTGAAGCCGTAATTACTCTAAACCCGTAGGGTACATGTTGCCAGCTTTGAGAACATGCATTCTCAAAGGATAAATCGTCCTATATGTCACTGCGGGGCGGCCGTTGCAGCAGCAGTTCCAGGGCAGCGGAGGCGGTTTCGTTTGTAAGCCCCTGGCGCGGAGCCAGCTGGGGCAGATTTTCAACCGCATCGCAGGGGCGCACATAGAAAGGTTCCAGGTCGGCATTGGCATAGTCGCCGTGCCGGGCAAGCAGGCACAGGGACTGGATGTCGGGGTTTACCAGGTCATCCAGTGCCGTGACCGGCGCGTTTTCGGTGTCGGCGCAGTACTGGCTGCCGTCCGGGGAGGGGCGCAGGGGATCCAGCGAGGAGAATACCGCGGCATTCCGGGCAAGCCCGCTGCCGCAGGCCCACACTATGCGGCTGCCTGCGGGAACCCCCTGGGGCAGGGGGGCTGTGCGGCTGTCCAGAATGCGGGCAAGGGCTTCGTACGGCGTGCACAGGTCTACCGGAGCCAGCGGCTGCGCGGGAATCATCGGCCCGTAGGACAAAAAAAACTGGCAATGCACGAGGTTGCGCCGTGCATGGGTAATCGCCCACACGGGCGCGCCGAAAAGAAGCTGGCGGCGCTGTACGGCCGTGGTGGCAAGGGCCTGCATATAATCCAGCCCGGCCAGCCCGGCCCTTCCGCCCCTGCGCAGGGCGGCCGCCGTAGCCAGTACAAGCCGTATGCCCGTAAAGGAACCCGGGCCGCGTACGCAGGCCAGCCGCCTGAAATCAGCGGGTTTTATGCCCAGGGCGGTGCAGATGTTTTCCAGCGCCGGGGCCAGGATTTCCGTGGCGCGGTCAGCTCTGCGCCATTCCTGGGCGCAGAGCAGTTTTTCGTCATCCGTGACAATGATCTGCAACACGCCCTCGGCCGCATTGAGAATAAGCTCAAGCCCGGTGGAATATGCGCTCATGATCCGCTCCCGAACCAGCCGGCCCCCTTTACTATGCGCCAGATGTCATTGTAGGTGGCCAGCAGCATGAGTGTGACCAGCAGGGCCAGCCCGGCCCGCATGGCATAGTCCTGCACCCTGGCGTTGACCGGGCGGCGGAAGATCATTTCCCACAGGCAAAAGACGATCTGGCCGCCGTCAAGCACGGGAATGGGCAGGAGGTTGAGTACCCCGAGGTTGATGCTGATAAGCGCGGCCAGGGCCAGCAGCCCGGCCATGCCTTCATGGGCCTGTTTGCCCACCATCTGCATGATCATGATGGGACCGCCCACCTGATCAAGGGGAACCACCCGTTCAACCAGCTTTACAAAACTTTTCCAGGTCAGGGCAAGCATGTTTGAAGTCTGGCTTGCCCCGGCCACAGCAGCGCCCCAGAAGCCGTGCTCCACAAGGCGTACAGCGCCGGTATTGCGTATCCCCACAAGCCAGGCTTTTTCATCCTCACCGAATATGGTTTTGCGCACGGCCATTTCAGGCCTGATTTCCACCGTCAGCAGGCTTGCGGGCGCGATGGCGTCGCTGTTGGCCGCTGTCTGGGCATGGCTGCCTTGCGCGGTGGCGCCTTCATCCGCCTGGGGAGCGACGCTTTCCGCCCTGTGGGGCCGCTTGAGTTTCACGAGCATGGCCTGCCCGTCGCTGGCGGCAATGGCGCGGGTCATGTCTTCCCAATCCACAATGGGCTGACCATTGATGCTCACGATGGTGTCGCCGGCCTCAACGCCGGCTCTGGCGGCGGGGCCGTCCTCCACAAGGCCGCCCACCTGGGGCAGCAACTGGGGCGTGCCCCAGCCGAAAGCCAGTATCCAGCACAGCAGCCAGGCCAGCAGCATGTTGGCTACAGGGCCGGCAGCCACCACCAGCAGGCGTTGCCACGCGGGGCGCAGAGAAAAACTTTCTTCACGGGTAAAGCCCTCGGGCAGTTCGCTGTCGTCCTGTTCGCCCACCAGGGCCACGTAGCCGCCCAGGGGAATCAGGGACAGGGCATACTCTGTTTTGCCCCATTTGCGTTTGAGAATTTTGGGTCCGAAACCAAGGGAAAAAGTGGAAACACCCATGCCGAATCCACGGGCCACGGCAAAATGCCCCAGCTCGTGAAAAAAGATGAGGCCGCCAAGAACAAGGGTGACTGCTATAATGGTCGTCAGCATGCGGATTCTCCGTCGCGGGCCAGCTTGCGCACCAGCTCGCGGCTCTGGCTGTCAAGCTGCGTGATGCGCTCCGCCAGGGTATGGGCCTCGCTTTGCAGGGCGGCCATACCGGCCGGGGCCGGGGGCATATCCTGATGCAGCGGGGCGCAGAAAGACTGATTGCCGGGTTCTGTGGCGCTGTGCGCCGTCAGAGCCGCTTCTATCAGCCGGGGGATGTCAAGAAAGGCGCAGCCGCCTTCAAGAAAAAGTTCCACGGCGGCCTCGTTGGCCGCATTCATGACTACACAACGCCCTCCACGCAAGGCGAGAGAACGGCGGGCCAGTTCAAGACAGGGAAAAACGCCGCTGTCCGGTTCGTGAAAGGTGAGGGCCGCGGCGGTAAGGTCAAGGGGCGGCACGCCCACAGGCAGGCAGCGCGGCCACAGCAGGCAGTTGGCGATGGCAAGGCGCATGTCCGCTGTGCCAAGCTGTGCCAGTTGGGTTCCGTCCTCCAGTTCCACCAGCGAATGGATGACGGACTGGGGGTGCACCAGCACTTTTATGCGCTCGGGAGCCGCGCCATAGAGGTGATATGCCTCAATGACCTCAAGCCCCTTGTTCATGAGGGTGGCCGAATCGATGCTTATTTTTGCGCCCATGCTCCAGTTGGGATGCTTGAGGGCCTGGGCCGGTGTGATGTGGCGCAGGTCTTCGAGTGACCGGCCACGGAAAGGGCCGCCGCTGGCTGTGAGAATGAGGCGGCGCACTTCCTGCCCGCGCCCTGCGAGGCATTGAAATATGGCGTTATGCTCTGAGTCCACAGGTAGTACAACGGCTCCCGTGCGGACGCAGATGCGGCGCACCAGATCGCCTGCCAGCACAAGGGATTCCTTGTTGGCAAGGCAGATGATCTTGCCCGCCAGGGCGGCGGCCAGGGTTCCGGCAAGTCCGGCGGCGCCCACCTGTGCCGACAGCACCGTGCGGGCCTCGGGCAGGGCGGCAAGTTCGGCATAGCCTTCACGCCCGGTCAGGATGCGGGGGGAATAGCCGGAAGGCAGCAGGGCCTTGAGTCTGGCGGCGGCATCTTCATCAAGCACTGCGAGGTGCGAAGGGCGCCAGCGGTTGGCCTGTTTTGCCAGCAGTTCCACCTGGCGGGCGCAGGCCAGCCCCTCAACGCGGAAGGCCTGTGGGTGGCTTTCAACAACAGCGAGGGCACTGCAGCCAATGGACCCCGTGGAGCCGAGAATGACCAGACTGCGCGGCCATGTATCGCGCCACGCGTCGTCCGGCGGACCGGAGATATAGTCTATGGAAGGGCCGCCCTGACCCGGCCAGAGATGTGCCATGTCTGCATCCTGTGGGTGCCGCCGTGTAGAAATGCTGTTTTATGGGCAGGCGGCTTGCCCATAAGAAAAAATAGGTACGCTGGCAAAAAAATCAAGCGGCCCCGGCAGGGGCCGCCTGAAATGGCGCACCTTCGGCCGGAAACCACAAAGATGACAACACGCGGAACCGGGCGTCAGCCGTGCAAAATATCTGCCCTGCTCCGTCTGTTGCCCGTGGTTGCAAAATCCTGGACGGCGCTGCCCGGTGCAACCGCAGCTTGTCATTGCCCTGACGGATGCACGGGCAGGCATCCGCCGCAAAGGCGCATGCGCTGTGTGTGCGGTCAAGCGTTAGCGTCAACGCCGGAAAAATGTTGCGAATGTATCTTTCCGGCATGCTCTAAAAGAAAAAGAACCACTGGTCCACAACTGCCACCATAGGCATGGCAAAGAGCAGGCTGTCTGCCCTGTCCAGCACGCCGCCGTGTCCCGGCAGGAGGTGCCCGGAATCTTTTACATTGACCGAACGCTTGAGGGCCGACTCAAAAAGATCGCCCACCTGGGCAAAGGCGTTGACCGCAATACCCAGAAGAGCAAAGGACAGCCAGCCTGTTTTGCCGTAAAGCTCGCCGTAAATGGCGCAAAAGATTACGCAGGCCACCAGGCTGCCTACAGCGCCTTCGGAGCTTTTCTTGGGGCTGACGCGGGGCCAGAGCTTGTGATGCCCGAAGCGGGTACCCACAAAATAGGCGGCAGTGTCGGAAATGGCCACGGCAGCGATGACGAAGATGAGTTTGGTGGTGGAAAGATAGGTGGCCGGCAGAAGCAGCAGGGGGACATAGGCCAGCCCGGCCATGAAGATACCGCTGGACACAAAGGCATTATCCTCTTCAACAACGTCCCAGCGAAAGAGAAAGCTCATGGCCGACAGGACAAAGCCCGCGCCAAGGCACACCAGGGCGTCCTGCGGGCGGTTCATCCAGGTGAGGCAAAGCATGCCCCAGCCCAGGCCGATGGCGCATACACGGCTGGTGATGCGCCCCTTGGGACCCCAGAAAAGAGAATAGAATTCCCACAGGCCCAGGGCCGACACCAGCAGAATGACGAACAGCAGGGGCCAGCCCCGCAGCCAGAGCACCAGCAACAGCACTGCGGCCAGCAATACGCCGGTTATGATGCGGCGGATGTCGATGGGATTGGCGGTGGGTTCAATGGGCATCTATTTGCTCCTGTGTTTTGCCAAAGCGGCGCGACCGCGCGGCGTAAGCTTCCAGGGCCAGGCGCAGTTGCGCGGCGTCAAAATCTGGCCAGGCCACCTGGGTAAAGTACAACTCACTGTAAGCGCACTGGTACAGCAGGTAGTTGCTCAGGCGCTGCTCGCCGCTGGTACGGATGAGCAGGTCCGGATCGGGCTGTCCCGCGGTATAAAGGCGCTGTGCCAGGCTTTCTTCAGTAATATCTTCGGGCCGTGCACCGTCATGCAGAAAAGAGCGCATGGCGCGCACCAGTTCTGCCCGCGAACCATAATTGAGTGCCAGGTTCAAAACCATATGCGGGCCGTCGGCCGTGCGTTTTATGGCGTGGCGCAGGGCAGTGCGCTGTGCCAGCGGCAGGCCGTCAAGATCACCCAGCACCCTGAGGGCGATGCCCTGTTCTTCAAGGCGCGGCAGTTCCCGGCGCAGAAATTCCAGCAATAGTGAGAACAGGGCGCTTATTTCCGCCTTGGGGCGGTTCCAGTTTTCACTGGAGAACGTATAGAGCGTCAGGTGGCGTATGCCCAGCCTGCGGCACTCTGTAACCACGGCGCGCACGGCCTCGGCCCCTGCCTTGTGCCCTGCCTCGCGCGGCAGGTTTCGGGCCTGTGCCCAGCGGCCGTTACCGTCCATAATGATCGCCAGATGAACAGGCAGCTGCGTGACCGGCAGGTCACCGGCGCGGCCGCTTTCCCGGCCATCGTCAGCTGCGGGTTGTGCGGCGGTTGCTCCGGCGGCTGTGGCGTCCGCCTGTGTGCAGGGCTTCTGCCCCGGCAGGAGAGTGTCGTGTGGGGTCATACTGCTCAGCCTGTATAAAAATGCTGCCCGGGCCAGCGGCGCGGATTCTCAGGCAAAAAACACACCGCTGCCAGAACGCGCCGCCCCCGCCCCGCTGTAGCAGGAACGCGGCGGGCGGCGGCACGTGGCGGATGAGCCGCCACGGCTATATTTCCATAATTTCCTTTTCCTTGGCAGCGCAACGCTTGTCCACTTCGGCCACATATTTGTCGGTAAGCTTCTGCACATCGTCAGTGGCGCGCTTTTGTTCGTCTTCGGTAATGGTCTTTTCTTTTTCCAGCTTTTTCAAGCTGTCGTTGGCGTCGCGGCGCACGTTGCGCACGGCTACCTTGCCTTCTTCACTGTATTTACGCGCGACCTTGCTCAGTTCTTTGCGGCGTTCTTCAGTGAGGGGGGGCATGACAATGCGGATCAGCTTGCCGTCATTGACAGGCGTAAGGCCGAGGTCAGACTTGAGAATAGCTTTTTCTATCAGGGCAATACCGCCCTTGTCCCAGGGCTGGATGGTCAGGGTGCGGCTGTCGGGCACAGCGATGGAGGCCATCTGGCTGATGGGGGTGGGGGTGCCGTAATAGTCGGCCTTTATGCCGTCCACAAGGGCGGTGGTGGCGCGGCCGGTGCGCAGTTTGGCAAAGTCGCGGTCAAGAGCGGCAAGGGCTTTTTCCATGCGGTCTTCGGCATCAAGAAGGATGCTGTCGATATCCATAAATTATTCTCCTTGGGGCTGCGGCCTGCGGCCTGTTCCTTTGGGGATGGCGCTGCGCCTCCCTTTGCGAAAAAATCCGGAACGGTCTGACGCTGAAAAAGCCAGACCGCCCGGCACGGTTGCAAATTTCAGGTTTGCCTGTGCTTGCGGGGCCTCGTCCGTTTTTCCGGGCGGATATGCGCCTGCCCGCAGCCGGGTTTTCCGCAGCAATGCGACAAACATGACGCACATCTGCATCAGCAGTTGCGCACGATGGTCCCCACCGGTTCGCCCATGACGGCACGCTGGATGTCGCCGCCGAACATGCGGCAGACAATGATGGGCACATTGTTGTCGCGCACCAGGGCAAAGGCCGTGGCATCCATGACGCCCAGGTGACGGGCCAGGGTTTCATCGTAGCTGATGGTGTCAAACTTTACGGCATCGCTGTGCTTGGTGGGATCTTTGTCGTAGATGCCGTCAACCTTGGTGGCCTTGATGATGGCATCACACTTGAGTTCCATGCCGCGCAGCACTGCCGTGGTATCGGTGGTGAAATAGGGATTGCCCGTTCCGGCGGCACAGATGACCACACGGCCCTTTTCCATATGGCGCAGGGCGCGGCGGCGAATGAAGGGCTCGCACACTTCCTGCATGGTGATGGCCGAAAGCACGCGGGTGGGATAGCCTTGTTTTTCCAGCATATCCTGTACGGCCAGGGCGTTCAGCACCGTAGCCAGCATGCCCATATAGTCTGCCGATGAACGCTCCATACCTTTGGCCGAGCCGGAAAGCCCGCGAAAAATATTGCCGCCGCCGATTACCAGGGCCATTTCCACACCCATGGCAAGCACCGTGCCGATTTCGCGGCATATTTCCGCCACGGTGTCGGGATTGATACCGGTCTTGTTGGACCCCGCAAGGGCTTCGCCGCTCAGTTTGAGCAGAACTCGCTTGTATGTCAGTGACATGTATCCGCCTTCATCTGGATGGGAGGCCCGTATGAGGGCCGTTGTGCTGTGGAGCGCCGCAGTACGCGGGCGTGAAAAAACGGGACCGGGCCTCCCCGGGCCCGTTCTCCCGCAACAGGGCTTTCATAACAGAAAATGTGGCTATCTCAAAGCATTTTTGCGGCCCTGCGGCCGGGGGGCAAAGGGCCATTCCAGCAGCTCAAAGGGCAGGCTGCAAGACATTTCTGCAAGCGCCCGGCGCGTCTCTTTTTCCAGATGCGGCGAAAAAATGATTTTAAGCAGGGCGGTTTTGGGTTCAAGCACAGTGAAGTAGGCCGTGTGGTCGTAAGCCTCAAGCAGAAAACGGAAAAGGGCTGTGTGCTGCGGTGCCAGGCGCACAAGCAGGCGGCCGCTGTGCCGGGGGGCCGCCAGGGCGGGAGCCGGCTTGCGCCGCCTGCGCAGGGTGGGGAGGTTGTGCGGGGGGCTGCTTTCTTTACTGTCCGGCGTGATGTGCCCGGTGTCCGGAGCGGGCGTGCGCGCGTCCATCAGTACAACCCCGAATAGCGGGCCAGAATGACCAGGCCGATGCCCACAACAATGGTCAGAAAGTAGTTTTTGCTCCACCACGCCACCACAAGAGCGGGCAGGGCCGCCATGAGAAAGAGGTTGGACGGCCCGGCATTGAACGAGCCTTCGTAAATGAAAACATCCGGCCCTACCAGTGCGGCCATGACTGCCACGGGTACAAAGGAAAGCCAGTGCCGGAGCAGCGGGGGCAGGTTGTCCCCTTTGAGAAAGGTAACGGGCAGGATTTTGGGCAGCAGGGTCACCAGGGTGCTGCCCAGGATGCACAGGATGAGGCCCGTGTTGGTATCAAGCCAGCCGGGTTCGTTCATGAGTGTACCTCATCAGACTTCGCGGGTGTGCGGGAACGCGCGTTTTTCTTGTCCCGGTACAGCAGCAGTGCCGTACCCAGGCTTGCGCCCGCCACAGTGGCAACAGCAATATTCCACTGGCTCATGCCCGCGCTTTTGAGGGCAATGGACAGGCTCATGGTGAAAAGGGCCACCAGAATATGCAGGCGGCTTACGCACTGCGGAACCAGCAGGGCCAGAAACATGGCCGTAAGCGCGTAATCAAGGCCGAGCGGCTTTACGTCGCTGACCAGTTCGCCGCAAAAAGCGCCGATGGCGCTGCCGCCTACCCAGGCAAGCTGCGTGGTCTGGTTGCAGACAAAGAGCGTGGTGAGGTTGCGTTGCCAGCCGTTCTGAAAAGCTGTGATATGAACGGCAAAGGTTTCGTCCGTGAGGCCCAGCCCCAGCAGGAAACGCTGCATGCGGGGCAGGCCGGCCAGCCAGGGTGATTCTGCGGCCGACTGGAGCAGGTAACGCAGGTTGACGATAAAAACCGCCGCCATGATGGACAGTGCGCCCGCTCCCGCTCCCCACATGCTTGCAAAGACAAACTGGCCCGAACCGGAAAACATGAGTACCGCCATGGCCACAGCCAGGGAGGGGGGGATGTTGTTTTTGACCGCCAGCACGCCAAAGGCAAAGCCTACAGGGGTATACCCGAGAACAATGGGCAGTGCACGGCGCAGCCCCTCCGCCAGGGGGGATGCGGGGGAAATGCTCGACATGTTGCAAACCTCACCAGATGCCGGAAAAGAAAATGGCTACCCTTTTTGGTGCGGTGTGGCAAGTCGGCACTTCACCACCAGAATGTGGGATACTTTTTGCCGGCGGCAAGGTTGTTGGCTGCAAGGGCCAGCAAAAGCATGCATACGGCTCCGGCGGCGCAAGGCAGCAGCACGTACCAGTACCCCATGCCGTGTATGCCCGGCCCGCCGATAACGGCAATAAGGGCCGTGGCACCGCCCGGCGGGTGCAGGGTCTGTGTCATGTGCATGAGGGCAATGGCCGTGGAAACGGCCAGCGCCGAAGCAAGAACCGGGTCTGCCCCCAGCATGGCCTGGCTGCTTACGCCCACAATGGCCGAAAGCACGTGCCCGCCCACGAGGTTGCGCGGCTGGGCCAGCGGGCTGTGCGGCGCGCCGAAGGCCAGAACCGCCGAAGCCCCGAAAGAACCGATCAGCAGGGGCAGGTTCCATTCCTGGGCGCAAACTTTTTCCAGCAGGGCCAGGCAGGCTACTGAAAGGCTGCTTCCGGCCCAGGCCCAGAAAATTTCGCTCCAGCCGGCGCGAGGCTGGGATGGGCTTGTGCCGATGCGTTTCAGAAGACGTGTCATTGTTCATCCTTGGGGCATGTTGATTTTGACAAATATTTGTTCAAGATTTTTACGGCGCGGCTTCGGCATTCAGGGCAGTCGATACTGAAAATGTTCTGTCGTACAGATCGTTTCAGCTTGTTATTCGCCGCGCACAGTTGCCTGTGCATCCCCCGGGCGATGGTAAAATTGCCCTGCGGGGCTGCCTCTGCCATGTCAGATGCGGGCCATGAACAGAAAGGCCGCGTGCAGCCCGGCCAGCAGTGCAAGAAAAACAGTTCCGGCCCAGTTCCGGCTGCCGGTTTTGCCAAGCCATGTCAGCGCCAGAGCGCCCTTGGGGCAGACATGGATACAGTCGCGGCACAAATGGCAGGTGTTGGCGGCAATGCCTTTTTCAAGAGCCGCTTCGTTCATGGCGTCCTGCCTGCACGCCCGCACGCAGGCCATGCAGCCACAGCAGTCGCCCACACGGCGCACGCGCCAGGGGGCGGCGCGGCCCAGCCATTGCGCCAGAAGCCCCAGAGGACATATGCCCCGGCAATAGGCGGCGTATCCCCGGGCGCGGCTGAACAGCAGGGCGCAGGGGACAAGCAGAAGCCCCAGCAGCAGGCCGCAGGCCAGAGCCGCGGCCGCAGACGTTCCCGCAAGGCGCAGGCCCAGTGCCGTCAACAGGGTGAGGGCAAGCATGCCCAAGCGCAGACGCGGCAGCCAGCGCGGGGCGGGGCGGGATTTCGTGTTTGCCGCCGCTGTGGCGTCCCATATGCCGAAATAGCAGAGCTGGCTGCACCATGCCGCGCCCGCCAGCAGGGTGGACAGGCCGAAAAGGCCCAGCATGAACCAGCCTCCGCCCCGGTAGACAGGCCCGGCCGCGATCAGGCCGGGAACGGGCAAGTGAAGACTGCCCGTGAGCAGAAAACGGCTTTCCACTGCCAGTCCGAGCACAAGCTGCCCGAAAAACACCAGGGAAAACAGCCGCCAGAGCCGCATGCGGGCCTGTGACGCCATGCTCCGGTCGCCAAGCCAGCCCGCCGCCAGTGTGGCCCACAGGGCGGCCAGCGTGATCTGCACCAGCCCCCCTTGGGGAATAAAGCGTTCCAGCAGCAAGAGTTGCGGATTCATAAACCAGGCAGGCAGCAGAAGAGCCAGGCATACGCTCATGGCTCCCAGTTGCGCGGCAGCGGTGTCTTCGCGGCGGCAATAACGCTGCTGCGCCTTTTGCCCCAGAAGAAGCAGGGCCGCCAGAACCGTAAGCAGTGCCACAGACAGGAGGATGGCTGCCAGGCGCTGCCAGGGTTGTTCCATCAATTGCCGTATCTGCACAAACTGGCCTGTGGTCCATATCCAGCGGGCAGCCAGAAGGGGCAGCCCCAGAAGCAGAAACTGCCGCACCCACGCAAGGCGCGTCCAGGCCAGCAGGGCGGCAAGCACACAGGCCGTGGCCAGGGAAGCCCAGCCAGCCCGCCAGAAGTGCGCCGCAGCCAGGGCAAGAGCCAGAAAACTTGGCAATGGAATAAGACGGGAAGCTCCGCTCATGTCAGACTTCCTTTAAAATCAGTGTGTTAAAAAATGTTTACATTTCCGGCCAGGGGCGGCTACGGGCAGCGCATATCGCTGCTGGCGGCCTGCCCGTCTTGCCCGGGTGATGTCGCGGCGGCCGCAGGCCCCGCTTTGGCGCTCCGTCTTTTCAGGCCGCGCCGGACGGCTGCCTGCGTTTACCGACCAGCTCTTCAATATCAATACGCACGATGCCGGTGCGCCGTATGCTGGCAGATGGAGCGGGCTGCGGGCACAAGGCCGCATAGCGGACGGCAATGGCATCGAGCGCGCGACCTTTTTCGGCCTCGTCTTCAACAATGCGGGCAAGCCCCTTGCCGCAGAGCGATTTGAAGTACGTGGTGGATTTTTCGCGGTGTATGGTTACGTCCGCAATGATGGTAAAGGCCACACGGGGATTCTGCCGGATACAGTCCAGCTTGTGCCCCTCAAGAGCGCAGTGGATGTAGATGACCTGCCCCAGGCGGGCGAAATTCAGCGGCAGCACATAGGGGTAGTCTCCGTCATGCATGGCGAGAAAGATTTCGTCGGCTGCGGCGAAGACTTCATCGAAAAAGGCCGGATCATTACATTCACGATTTTTCTTGCGCATAGGTGGCTCCTTGTTGATGGAAGACGGCGGCCGCCGCTTCCAGGCAGTGCCGCCAGGACTGTCCGGCGGCCTGCAAATCTTCTCCGTCGGGGTGGCGGGCGGCTTCCTGCAGCCGCGCCAGCCGGGCCGGAGTCATCGGGTGGGTACCCTTGCGCTGTGAAGCGGCAATGACCCGGGGATTGACCTTGCCCTGGCATAAAAAGCCGTCCAGCACGGTATTGCCGTTTTCTTGCAGCAGGGCCTCGGCGGCCTGTGCGCAACGCAGGGCATGCGCCGACTGGGGCCAGGCCCCAAGTGTGCCGAAGTAGAAAACAGGCTTGCCGTATATGCGGCGCATGTAGCGCTGGGCGCGGGCATCGGGCTGGCCTTTGCGCACCCAGAAACCCACGGCCAGGCAGTCGTAATCCGCAGGGTCGGGAGCATGACGCACGGAGTAGCAGGGCAGGCCGGTGGCTGCCCCGATGGCCTCGGCCACCTTGCGGGTATTGCCCGTGCAGGAAGAGTAGACAATGCAGACGCGCATAGTTGCCCTTTACGGATTTTCAGCTTCGAAAAAATGTTGTTTCGCGGTGTGAAGGCCGTTGCCCCGGCGCTTGCCGCGCGCATGAACAGCTCTAGCCTTGCGCCCGCAGTTTCAGGGCTTCGTGGTCCAGCAGGGTGATGCTGCGCCGCTGATGCTCTATGATGCCTGCGGCCGAAAGGGCCGAAAGTTCGCGGCTGAGGCTCTCCCGGCTGATGCCCATGAGGCGGGCCAGAATTTCTTGTGTAACACCAAGGCGCAGTGTGGCGCTCTTTTCCATTTTTGCCCGGTGCAAAAGCCATGCGGCCACGCGCCCGGCCACGGATATGCGCCCCTGTGAACCGGCAATTTTGGTAATAAGCAGGCGCTGGCGCAGGCTCATGGCCCCCAGAAGGCTGACGGCCAGCGGAGCATTGTTTTCAAGGGTGTGCAGAAACGCGCGCCTGTTCAGGCTCAGCACGGTGGTGTGCTGCAGAGCCACGGCTGAAATGGGCAGCCCCCCCTCATAAAAAAGTACGCCCGCGTCGATAAATTTGCCGGAATGCACGAGGTGGAGCACACATTCCTTGCCCTGGCTGCTGTGGCGGCACAGTTTGACCAGACCAGAAAGCAGCAGCATGGCGTCTGCGCTTTCGTCGCCTTCTTGAAAAAGCGCCACGCCGGGAGCAAAGCTTTGCAGGCGGGCGTGCCGGGCAAGCACATCCCTTTCGTGATGGTTCAGGCCCGCCAGCAGGCCGGTACACAGGGCATCGGCCACGGTGGGGGCGGCTTGCAGGCTTTCTTCGTTCGTAAGAGAATCCGTGTTGGCGGCATATTGTCGGTTTGTCATAGTACAATCTCCCGGGCTTTCGGCTTCAGGAATGCCGGACTTCGGAGGCGGTACGGCAGCAGCCGAAACCTTCCGGTGTACACGCGCGGCAGCGGCAGTGTACCGGCCACTGGTTCAGTGTACAACACAAAAACCCCCCGCAATCTGTGACTGTAGTCACAATTGCGGGGGATATGCATTTTAATGTTCCGGGCAGAACGGCACACGTCCCGAAGGTCGCCCTGTTGCCGTTGCCGCCCTTGTGTCCTTGCGGCGGAGCATTGTTTTGCACCTGCCGGACAGGTGAAATGTCCTGGATGCAGTACCTGCCCCGCCGGAGCCTATTCCTGAGGCGTGGTTTTGCCGTAAGCGCCCGGCAGACGGCCGGGCGCAAAGCCTGCGCCCGCAGTGGGCATCTGGCTCATGGCCTGGTCAAAGGCCTGCACATGCGCCCGGGGCGCTGCTGCGGGCTGACTGGCATCGGCACCGGTTGCCGGGACCGCTGCCGCAGCCGGAGCCGCCGGTGCAGGGGAATAGCCGGGAATGGCGGGTTGCGCCACGGCCTGCGGCTGGAAGGGCATGGCATTGCGCCCGTAGGCAGCCTGAGCCTGGGCGCGGGGAATCGGCATGCCCTGATGCTGCATGAGGGGCTGGGCTGTTTTGGTTACCGAGCCGGTGGGCTGCATGCGGCTGGCAATATCTGCCGCGGCCTTGCGCGCCTCGGGGGTTTCGATGATCTGGGCGTAGGCCCCGCGCAGGCCTGAAAGAATGCTCTCCACGCTGTCGAGCGATTCCATATCCATTTTCAGGTTGGCGCGCAGCAAGCGCGCTGTGCAGAGCAGGTACAGGTTGTTGAGGTTAACGGCTAGACTGCCGCCCCTGTCCATATTGAGTGATGCGGCAAGTTCGTTAACGATGTCGATAACCTTTGAAATCATGATGCCTTTGCCCGCAAAGTCTTTGGCGATCATCTTGGTGCGGGCCTGCTGGATGTATTTGAGGGCGCCGTCATAGAGCATGAGCAGAAGCTGCCCCTGGTCAGTGGTGCCGATTTTGGTCTGAAAGTAGGCGTGCGCCGCTTTGTTCATGTTTCTGTCCTTGTGGCGTGCGTGTTTTTATAGCGTACCGCGCTTGAAACGTGCTAGCTCTTGCTGCTGTTGTTCATCTTGGCAATCTGTGACTCAAGCTGTTTTTGCATGGTTCCATAGTTGTTCAGCAGGGTTTCCAGATTGGCGAAATATTTTTTTTGCCGCGATTCCCAGAGGGCCAGCCGGCTTTGTTCTTTGCCGATCTTTTTATCGATATTTTCCATGATGGTCTTGTAGTTGTCACGCAGGACCATCAGTGCGCCGTTCTGCGACTTGAGGGCAATGGCGTCGGCGGTTTTGGCCGGGTCTGTGCCGGACATTTTCACATCATTGAATACCAGCTCGCTTTTCAGAAAGCTGTTTACCGACTGCACCAGACCTTCTTTGATGCGCACCTGGCCTGTATGTTCGCCTTCGCTCAGGTCGTCAATCAGAATGGCAAGACCGCGCCCATCGCCTGAAGCCACGCTGTAATAGTAGCCGGGCATGCTTGTATCGCGCTTGGCCTCCACACCGCCCACCATGACTTTTTCAATATTGCCGTGCGCATCGACAGTATACGTTACATCATATGAGCCGGCTTTGGTAATGCCGGGAACATGGCTGCCGTAGCGGAAATCCGGCGACGTGGTGGTTCCTGTGCCTTCGGTGCAGAAAAAATCCACCACGGCTTCCAGGTTATTGGTGATCATGTCGTTATAGTTTTCCTGGTCCATCTGCTGCAGGGCGGCAATGGAGGACGAGGGCGCTATTTCCAGCAGGCCGAACTTGTCGCTGGCCTCATTGTTGTTCACCTTGATGCCCAGGTTGGCCAGGTTGGCGAGCACATCGCCGGAAAGCACGTCTTCAGCGCTGGTGCGGCTTTTGAAGCCCGGAGGCGATCCGGTCAACAGGCTGTTGAAGCGTGATTTGAAAAGCTGCACCCCATAGTTGCCCTGCAAAAGCCCGCCTTTTTCCGCAGTAAGCTGCGACGGGCTGTAGTTGTCGTTGTCGGCCAGCTTGGGGTCGTTGGTTGTGGTGGCCTTGTCTTTGTCAAAGCTTGTGAACTCGCGGATGGTCAGCAGGACAGAGTTTACGGCATCCAGAAATGTCTGGATGGATTTTTCCACCGAGGTGATGTCGGTGCTGATATTGATGCGCGCCTGCCCCTTGTCCTGCAGGGTAAAGACCACTCCTTCAATGACATCGCTGACCGTATTGGTGGCGGATTCCATCTCTACGGGCCAGTTGTCCACGGTAAAACGGGCATTGGTGGACCGCTGGATGTTCCAGTTGGATGATGAGGCCACCTGCCCCTTGATGCCCGGCCCGCTGACTCCCTGCACGTTGGCGACTTCAAGGTAGGCGGGGCCATCGGCCTCGCCGGTCCAGGGGGTGCCGTCCGCTTTTACAAGCTTGGCGGTGGCTCCGGCGGCTTGGGCGGCGGGGTCGCTGTTCAGGGTGGCCTGAATGGCGTTCACCACATCCTGCATGGAGGAGCCGCTGGCTATGGGGCCGACACCGATGGGCGTACCGTCATTAAGAGTGATGGTATAGTTGAGGTCCGGCTGTGGATTGTCCAGCGTGCCGTCCGGGAGCATGCCCGTATTGGTGGTGGTAGTGGCGGTGTTTGCAGTAAGGCCGTCCATGCCGCCGCCTGTTCCCTGGCTGAGGTAGAACTTGACGGTATCATCCAGCGACAGGGAAAGATTGCCGTTGTTTGTGGCAAGGGTTGCCCCGGTTTCTGCGGCAATTTTATCGGCCAGGTCCTGATAGGTGGCGGTATTTGCAATGGCTATGTTTTTTGCAACCCCGTCCTTGCCCACAATGGTGTACGTGAACATGCTGCCGTCGGGATTATTGCCGCCGATGGCCTTGTCCAGCATGTCGCCCTTGAAAACCAGCGCCGTGCTGGCGGATGCAAGGTCGCCTACGCGGTTTCCCATCTGCGCTGCGGTATAGGTGGGGGTATAGGATGCCGCCTGATCGCCGCTGAAGCTTATATTGGTAATATTATCAAGCTTGACGGACCAAACACCGTGTGCGTCCATGCTCATGTCCGCCGACTTCATGCCGGAAGCCTGGGCCATCTGGGCGAGGGCATCGCGCATGGTGGTGCCTGCCTTGATGGTGACCGTGCGCTCGCCGTTCGTGATGCCGTCGTCATACTGCATGGTGACGGTCAGGTCGCTGCTCAGCGTATCGTTGGCTCCGCCGGACGTAAGGGCAACTTTGGTGCTGGCGGGTATGGATTTTTCTGTGGTTGTCGTGTCGCGCTGGTACATGGCGGCCACACCCGTAAGGGTCAGGTTGCCGCTGCTGTCCAGGCTGGCCACGTTGCGCCCTGTCTGGGCGTTTATCTGATCTGCCAGATTCTGGTTGGTCTTGTCGCCGGTAATGGCAACTTTGAATTTTGCGCCGTCCTCCATGATCAGGTCATAGGAGTATTTTGTGGGATTAGTCAGTGATTCTGCAAGATTGAGAGAATTGTTCGTTCTCCATGCCGAGGTGCTGCCCGCAGAGTTCATGCCCACAAGGCCGCTGTCGTGGATGACAAGATCGTTGGCCGCGCCGGTGCTCTTGCCGGCCACCTGAAAAACGTAGCCCGCGCCGGTCTGTACCGTGCTCACCTTGATGCCGGGATTATCGGTGGAATTGTTGACCATGCTGACAAAGGATTCCAGCGTGGTCTTGGGCGGAACCTTTATCTCCTTGGTGACGCCCGCATAGGTGAACTTGAAGTACTGGTCGGTGCCGGTATCGTTGATGATGTCGTTCTTGGAGCTGAATACATGCCCGGTATTGGCCCAAACAGCGTTGTTGGCCGTTTGCAGCACGTTGATGGAGTGCTGCACGTCCTGGGCCGAGGCGTTGGCCACAGCGGTAAGAACATGCTCGTTGCTGGAGGCGACATTCTTGGTGACGAAATTGTTCCGGTTGCTCAGGGTTCCGAGTACGTTGCTGGCGATCTGGATCTGCTCAATGATGGAGCCGAACGCTTCATACCTCAGATTCCAGTCGGACTTCCACGCGGTCAGACGGTTGAGCTGGATGGACTCCACCTTTTTGAGCTTGGCAAGCACGGTATCAAAATCGGTACCCATGTTGCTCAGGCCGGATATGGAGTTTGAGCCGGATATACTGATAGCCATAAGCGCCTCTCATAAAAAATTCTGCCCGGCAGGGAGGGGCATATGTGCCGGACACAGCCCATATTGCAAAATGCGTGCAACTTTCAGGGGCATTTTTTGCCTCTCCTTACGGAGAGGGTATTCCGGACAAGCGCATGCCCGTATTAGAAATAACGGCCATGCGGCAAAAAGGTTTAGCGGAACAGGCCGGCTCCGGCAGCCTTGCAGCATGCTGGTTATGAACAATGCCATGAAATTGTTGCAGGGTGGGCAGCGCCAGCCGTTTGAAGAAAAACAGAAAAATCCACGCATTGCTGTTGCGGTCCGGGCGCAGGGGCAGAGCATGTGTTTACGGCAGGGGACGTATCCGTTATTTGCGACTGCAGGGAGATGCCGTACAGGGGCCGTGACCGGCAGGATTTTTTATACGATGCACGTTGACAGGCCCGAGGTAATGCCTTAGGAGAAGCCCATACAAACTCTTGGAGTTTGGCGTAAGCGTTAACGTCACACAACGCATCACTTCCCGCAATTGCGGCAAGGGATGCGTTTTTTGTGTCCCTAACCCGTTTGCGACAAACTACAGGATTTTTTTATGCAAAAGGATACCCGCTGCCTGTTGTGGAACACGGCGGCACTGCTTTTTTCGTACATGGCTGTTGCCATGCCCCTGCCCGTTATTTCTGTTTTTGTGACCAGGCATCTCGGCCTTTCCAATGGGCTGAGCGGCCTTGCTGTGGGCATCGCTTTTTTGACGACCATTCTTTCCCGCGGTTTTTCCGGACGATTCGCCGACCGTAACGGCGGCAAGGCCTGCATGATGCGCGGTTTGCTGCTCTATGCCGCGGCCAGCGCCATCTGCCTTGTCGCCGGTGCGACGGGCGATCCCGCCTGGGCTTTCGCCCTGTTGATTGCCGGGCGCCTGGTGCTTGGCCTTGGTGAGAGCATGGCCATTGTAGGCATGCTCAGCTGGAATATCGCCCTTCTTGGGCCGCAACGGTCCGGCACGGTATTTTCCCTTGTGGGTGCAAGCCTTTACGGCGCATTTGCCCTTGGCGGCCCACTAGGGCTGCTGTGCTTTGGGCAGTTTGGCTTTACCGGGCTTATGCTGTTGTGCAGCCCGCTGCCCTTGCTGGGTTGGCTTATGGTTTGCCGGATGCCCGCTGTGGTGCCGGCATCTGCCAGACCAGGCGTGTCGTTTCTGCGTGTGCTCGGCTCCATCTGGCGTCAGGGGGCCATTGTCGGTTTTCAGGGTGTGGGCTTTGCCGCTATCGGCGCATTTATTTCCCTTTACTTTACCAGCAGAGGCTGGCAGCACGCCGGGCTTGCCCTGACCTGCTTCGGCATCGGCTTTGTGCTGGTGCGCCTGTTTTTCGGCCATCTTCCCGACAGGCTCGGGGGCATGCGGGTTGCCGCAGTTTCCCTTGGGGTTGCCGCTGGAGGCCAACTGGCGCTCTGGCTTGCCCCCTCGGCGGAGATTGCCCTGACTGGTGCGTTTTTGACGGGAACCGGATGCTCTCTGGTGTATCCGTCTATGGGCGTTGAAGTTATCAGGAAAGTACAGCCTGAACTGCGCGGCACGGCCGTGGGCGGTTTTGCCATTTTTCAGGATGTGGCCTATGGCGCAACAGCACCGATTGCGGGCCTGTTTGCCGATCATTTCGGCTATGCGGTGGTCTTCATGATCGGCCTGGCCGCTGCTCTGGTTGGCCTGCTGATCGCCATTGTAACGGCTGTGCAAAAAACTGCCGTAACACACTAGGAAAGCAGCTTCAGCGGGTTTTTCGCGGGCTGCAAAATGCACGGCGCTGGCGACTGTTTGCAGTTGAGGCCCCGTGCCCCGGTGATGCCCTTGAAATGGTAAAAAGAAGCTGCCCTGAAAAAAGACCTGCCTGTTGCAAGGGCATTGAAAAAGCGGGTGTACGCATGCGTACACCCGCTTTGGGCAAAAACTGCTTTACTACAACTTTGACCGCATGCCCCACAGGCCGGAGACCGGGTTCTGCCTGGAAGGCCTGATTCCCGGATTTCTGCTGCAAGGCAGGAAAATACCTGCCACAGACTGCAACGGGAATAAAGGTTTCAGGGGGTGTGGGGGAGGGGCTTTTTTGCAAAAGGGTCCCGCCCTCACAATACCTTGCAAGCGTTCACCTAGTGCATGATCTGCGACTTGCGGAAGTTTGCATAGGCTTCGCGCATGGCAATATAGGGGTCCACGGCGGCGCTGTTCAGGTCTTCATACAGGGGCAGCACATCACCAAGGTCGTTAAAACGAAATCCTGTGGCCAGTCCCGTGCCCAGTTCCCAGGGCTTGAGGTAGAAGAGGGGGTCTGTAAAAACGTCGCCCACGCGGCCAATGGTATCACGCGCCGAGCTTGGGCCAAGTATGGGCCATACCAGGTAAAAACCCTGGCCTATGCCCCATCGGCCCAGGGTCTGCCCGAAGTCCTCGCCCGTGGGATCAACCGGCACAATGGTGCGCTTGCCCTTGGCTACATCGGCAAAGCCTGCGCTGGAGGTGGTGTTCATGATAAAGCGGCTGAACTCCACCCCGGCTTCCATAAAGCGGAACTGAAGAATATTGTTCACAAAGCGCACGGGAAACAGCAGGTTGGAAAAGAAGTTTTTCAGCCCGCCGCGCAGCTGGTGGGGCGTGATGAACACCCATGCATCGTAGGCCGGTCTGGCAACATAAAGGTAGAAGATGTCATTGAAATGAAACCAGAAGCGGTTCCACGGCTCAAAGGGGTCGGCTATGCTGGCATCGGCGGTGTCATAGTCGTCAAGATCGTCCGTCGCGCGCAGTGAGCCGTAGGGTGTAACCGTGATGGCCCCGGCGGGCAGCATGGGGGAAGCCCCGTAGACGGTCGAGGGCGTAGGCTCTTGCCGCACCCCCCGGGCTGCCAGGGCTTCATCTGAAGCAATACAGGCAAGGCCCGTCAGCAGCAGAAGGTTCAGCGCCAGCAGGCGCAACCGGCGCAAGCAATGATTATTTGCCATGTTCCTGCCGCACTTCCATTGCCTTGGCCTTGATGCGTGCAATGAGGTTCTCCGGTGAGTCGGTATTCAGGATGTCCTGAAACTGGGTGCGGTAGTTTTTCACCAGGCTGATATTTTCTATCAGCACATCATAGACAAGCCATTTGCCGTTTTTGGGCAGCATGCGGTAGGCCACGGGAACTTTTTTGCCGTCTTTCATCGTGACCACGGTGCGCACTTCGGTGCGGTCGCCTTTGGCCGAACTGACTTCGCCCGTGTAGAGCACCTGTTCGCCGTTATAGCCGTCAATCTTGTTGAGATAGGTATTGATGAGCAGGTCGGCAAAGGCGTCACTGAACTCACGTTTCTGCTGGGCCGTAAAGTTGCGCCAGCGCGGCCCCACGGTACGCGAAGAGAACTCGCTGAAATCAAATATATGCAGAACCTCGTCTTCGATCTGCTGGCGGATGGGACCGCGTGTGGCGGGGTTCACATAGTCGGGATTTTTTATGAAGTTCAGTATGCGGTTTGTGGCTGTTTCAAGGGACTGCCGGGCAGGAGAGTTGGCCTGCGCCCCGGCGGGAAGCAGTACAAGGGTCAGCAGGAAGGCACACAGAGCAATTGTGATACGGCGCGGAAGCGCATGGGTGAACATATCTATTTCACTCCTCCGAAGGCGTATTTACTGATAAGAGAGCCGAGATCAACGGCGGATTCTGTTTCCGTGATGCTGTCGCCGGGGGCGAGCATGTGGTCCGAGCCGCCCCTGGATATACTGACGTATTTGTCGCCGATGAGGCCGCTGGTCAGGATGGAGGCGATGCTGTCGTCCGAAAGGTGCAGGTCCTTGTCAAGGCGCAGCCGCACAACGGCCTGATTGCGCATGGGGTCCGGGTCCAGGCTGATGCTGATCACCTTGCCCACCGGCACCCCCGACATTTCCACGTCTGCGCCGACGCGCAGGCCGGAAACAGAGTCGAAATTGGCAGTAAGTTCGTAGCCCTTGTTGGACAGAACTTCCATCTTGCCGAGCTTGATGGTCAGATAAGCCACACAAAGCAGGCCAATCAGCACAAAAAGGCCCACAGCGGTTTCGCGTACAGTACTCATAGGGTTCGCAATACTCCCCCGTAGCCGCTGGCTACAGTCATTCTTTCATAACTATATGGAGGCGGGCGCAAAGTTTCAAGTCCCGGCAGCGGAACAAGGCTACTTTGCCGCGGGGCCGCCAGGCCGGCATCCGGCTAAAAATCAGCACGATGGCGAAAATGCAAGGCAAAAAGTCTATTTTGCCAGTGGTTGCTGTTTGCCGCGTTTCGGTGTGCCGGCAGCAGGGCTGCAGGTTTCGCCGAAAATCTGTGCTCCGGAGTAGCGCGCAGCGTTGCAGCAACTGTGCGGAGCGATCTGACCGCAACATTCCTGAAGCAGGTCGACAGCAGAAACCGTTGCCTGCTTTGCGCAGTTTTTTGTAAAAAAATCGCGCCATCAGCAAAACGGTGTTTGCAAGCAAAACTGCTTTGACCACTGCGCTGAAGACAGATGCGATGCTTCGCCGCTACGCAAGCATTCAAAGTAAAAAAATTATGAAGTCAGCCACCTGTCCAGGGCTTCGCTCACCTTGGGATCAATGGGCTGATGCAGGTCGCGGCGTTCGTCGCCTGCCTCACGTCGTAAAAACTGCCGCAGGTAGGGGTTATCGCTGGCTTCAAGTTCGGCCAGCGTGCCGGAAAACAGTGCGCGCCCTTCGCCAAGCACAAGCACATGGTCGGCAATGGCCTTGAGGCTCGCAAGGTCATGGCTGACCACAACAACGCTCATGCCGGCATATTGTCCGCGCATGGCAAGCAGCAGGTCATCCATGCGGGCGGCCGTGATGGGGTCCAGCCCTGATGTCGGCTCGTCGCAAAGAAGAACGCGCGGCTCCGCGATGATGGCGCGTGCCAGGCCCGCGCGTTTACGCATGCCGCCTGAAAGCTGGTTGGGGTAAAAATCGGCAAAATCTTCAAGGCCCACCATGCGCAGTACACGCAGGCCAGCCTCACGCACCAGGGCCGGGGGCAGATGCAGGTGCTCGCTCAGGGGCAGGGTGACATTTTGCACCAGACTCAATGCACCAAGCAGTGCCCCGTCCTGAAAAAGGACGCCCATGTGGCGGCGTACCCGGCGAAAATCAACCTTGCCCAGTGAGAAAAGATCACGGTCGCCCACCAGCACCTGTCCGGAAAGAGGCCGGGACAGGCCTATGATATGGCGCAGCAGGGTGGACTTGCCACAACCGGAGCCGCCAAGAATGACCGAGACCTTGCCGCCGGGCAGCACCGCGTTGACATCACTGAGCACCACATGACTGCCGTAGCCCACGCTGAGCGCGCGAAATTCTATGTCCCATGCCTGCATGAAAGCCTGCCGTGTTTCAGGATTGTGCCGTGCCCGTTTGCCGGGCGCGGGGCGGAAGTACTTTGCGGTTTGTGGTTTTTCCGTGTGTTCCGCCGGGGCTGGTGCAGCCTAACCCAGGCGAAGCGGGGGAACAAGTCCGGGAAATACGGGCAGCGCCTGTAGTGGGGCATCACGATGAACCGGAGGACTCGGACTGCTGTTGAGGCGCATTGCAGGGGCATGTGCGCATCCCGTAAGGTTGTCAGCCTGCAAGGCAGGGCGCTCCGCTCTGGCGCGGTATGTGGGCCTTGCCTGCGGCGTGTGTACGCGGTTGAAAGCGATGCCTGACGGCGGCGGGCAAGGCGCGCTCGCAGCTCTTGCGCGGCAAGCCCCCGTTTTTCAGGTCCTTGCCGCGCATTTCAAACAGCAGGCCCTAGTCTTCGGGCATATCTTCAGGAAAGTCGACGTTGGCGTAGACGTTTTGCACGTCGTCATTATCGTCCAGGGCATCCATGAGGCGCAGTACTTTCTGGCCCATGTCGGCATCGACAGCCACCAGATTCTGCGGGACCATGGCAAGCTCGGCGGACTGCATGACAATGCCCGCTGTTTCCAGCGAATCGCGCACGGCGGTAAAATCGGTCATGGCCGTATGGATGGTCCATTCCTCCCCATCATCAATAACGTCGTCAGCCCCGGCTTCCAGGGCGGCTTCCATTATTTTTTCTTCGGGGTAGGCGCTTTTTTCAACACTGATGACGCCCTTGCGGTCGAACATCCATGCAACGCTGCCGTTTTCACCCATGGAGCCGCCATGCTTGGAAAAGAGGTGGCGCACTTCGGCCACGGTGCGGTTTTTGTTATCGGTAGCTACTTCGACCATGACGGCAATGCCGCCGGGGCCATAGCCTTCATAGAAGGTTTCGGTAAGGTCGCCGCCGGCGTCTTCGCCGGTTCCCTTGCGGATGGCGGCCTCGATTTTGTCCTTGGGCAGGTTTACGGCCTTGGCCGCAGCTATGGCAGCGCGCAGGCGGGGGTTCATCGAGGGATCGCCGCCGCCCTTGGCGGCAATGATAATTTCTTTGGCGGCCTTGGTGAACAGCTTGCCGCGTTTTGCGTCCTGACGGCCCTTACGATGCTGAATATTGGCCCATTTACTGTGACCAGCCATAAAACCTCCGAAACCTTTAGGGAATAAATTGTTTTACCTGCCCGGCGGCGTGGCCACAGGGTCGGTCTGGTTCGGCTTGCCGCGAAAGCCAAGGCCCACAAAAAAAGTTTCCTTGCTTTCGGCGCGCGAACTCTTGGGTTTGAAGGACTTGACCGTTGTAAAAGCCTTGCGCATGGGCGCAAGCAGTTCCTGCACGTCCGGTCCCATGAAAATTTTCACCACAAAGCCGCCGCCCTGCTTCAAATGCAGGCAGGCCACAGCCAGCGCCTCCACAGCCAGATCCAGTGAGCGGGCCTGGTCGGTAAAGCGGGTGCCTGTGGTGCGCGGGGCCATGTCGCTTATGACATGGTCAAAGGGGCCGAGTTCTTCCAGCCTGGCCTCAAAGGCCGGGGAGCGGTTGAACACGTCTTCCTGCATGAAAATGACCTGGGGGGGAAAGGCCGTCTCGGTGCTTTGAATGTCACAGGCAAGGACCAGGCCCCTGGAACCCACCTTTTCCGCCGCGCCCAATGACCAGGATCCGGGGGCTGCCCCCAGGTCCAGAATCTTTTGGCCGGGCCGCAACAGGCGGAATTTGGCGTCCAGTTCCTTGAGCTTGTAGACCGAACGCGCGGGATAGTTCTCGCGCTTGGCCTTGAGGAAGTAATGGTCTCGATATTCCTTCATAATAAATACCAACGCGCAAGCGTACTCCTTTTTGTGCATTTCGCCAAGTGGCGTGTGCGGCAGGTACCCGAAAAAATCTCCGGATGCGTTGACCGCATTCTTTTGATGATATAGGTTATCAGTACGGTTTCATGGCGGGCGGGCTTTTCGCCTCGTGCGCCGTAACGAAAGGAGACTGCTTATGAAAAAAATTCTGCTGGCCTTGAGCTTTGTGTGTTGCGCCCTCTGGATCGGCGCCGGTGTCGCCCAGGCGGACAGCGTTAAGGTTCCCGTCAATAAAATCACTGATGAAGGCGTGGGCGAGGCCATCGGCTTCATCACCTTTGCCGACGATGGCAAGGGCGGAGTAGACGTTCTTGTTGATGTCATAGGCATAAGCGAGGGCGAGCACGGCATGCATGTGCACGAAAATCCCTCCTGCGCCCCTGCTGAAAAAGACGGCAAAAAAGTTGCCGGCCTGGCTGCGGGCGGACACTTTGACCCCGATAAAACCGGCAGGCACGAAGGCCCCGGCAAACACGGACACAAGGGCGACCTGCCCGCCATTAATGCCGATGCCAAGGGCGCTGTCAGCGCCAAGCTGCATGCTCCCAATCTGAGCGTCAAGGATCTCAAGGGCCGTTCCATCATGATCCATGCCGGCGGCGACAATTACTCCGACCAGCCCGCTCCCCTGGGCGGCGGTGGAGCGCGCATTGCCTGCGGCGTGATCGAATAGGCGGACATTCCGTCCTTCCAGACAGACGAATCCTCTCCTGGCATACAAGCCCCGTCGCGATCCAGGCGGCGGGGCTTTTCCATGCTGTCCTCATTGGCTATGCTGTGAAAAAGCACGATACAGCGAGGGGCCATGGCAGAAAAAATACACAAAACACCGTCAGCCGTGAATGGAAAAAAAGATTTTTCCGTAGTGTCAGGCCATGAAAGCGCGGGCGGCAGCAGTGAAAGACGGGGCCGTGAACCCCTCTCGCCCCCCATGCCCCGGCGGGTCTGCCTGCCGGACTTTTCCGGCCGTACACTGACTCTGCCCGATGGGCCGGAGTCCTGGCAGTGTCGGGGAGAAGGGCCTGATGCCCTTGTTCTGGGGCTGGGGCCGGGCAGCCCCTGGCTCACGGGCCTTGTGGGAAAGGCGCGGCGGGTCTGCTGGCTTGAGCATGAGCCGACGTTGCGGGCCTTGCCGCCGCTGGAGTCACGGGGCGGTACAGGCATGCCGGAACACTGGCAGCGCGTGTCGCCGGAAGAAGCGGCGGCGCTGGCTGTACGCAGTACCTGCTATTTTTATGGCCCGGCCATGCGTCTGGCTCCGGAGTTCTGGGGACCGCTCATGGGACGTGTGGACGCCGCGCTGCTGCATGCCCCCTGTCCAGATATGGCTGCGGAGCCGGCCGTGATGGAGACTTCCGGCGTGAGGCGCGGGGATGGGATACGCAAGGGCGGGCCGGTGCTTCTGCCGGGGCATAGCGGTCTGTTGCTGCATCAGGAACTGCACCAGGCCCTGGAGGAATGCGGCCTCGGGCCTGTGCTGCCGATGCCGGAAAAAGCACATGGCCCAGTGGAACGAGCGTCTCTGCACCATATTTTCCGGCAGAGACGACCCCGTTTTCTTCTGTCTGTCAATCTGCGCGGGCTGGATGCGGAGGGGCGCGTCTTCCATCTGTGCCGGGCCATGGGCGTGCCTGTGGTCTTGTGGCTGGTGGACAATCCCTGGCATGTGCTTTCCGCCCTGCGCCTGCCCTGGTGGCGCGAGGCTTTCATTTTTGTAACAGACGCCTCGTTTGTTCCGGAGCTTGCCGGGGCCGGGGCGCGGCAGGTATTTCATCTTCCGCTGGCCGTGCCTCGGCATATGTGGCGGAGCACAAGGCCGGGGCATGCCCGGGGCGGGGCGGAAATGGAGCCGCTTTTTGTGGGCCGTTCGGCCTTTCCGCACAAAGGGCGTTTTTTTGCGGCAGCCCGTGTACCCGACGCACTTGGAGAAGAAGCGCTTCGGGTGCTGGAGCGCAGCAGAGGACCAATGGACGCGCCCAATTATTTCTGGTGGCAGGAGCGGCTTGGAGCCGCTGTCTGGCCGGGGATGGCGTCCCGCGATGCCGGGCTTGGAGCTGAAATATGCGCACAGGCCAACCGCGCGCGCTGGCTGCGTGCGGTTGTGGATCAGGCGGCGACCCAAAAAAATGACGCTTGCGTTCGTCCCGCCTTGCGGATTGTGGGCGATGCAGGCTGGCACGAACTTTTGCCCGGCGCGCAAATTCTGCCTCCTGTAGACTATTATATGGTACTGCCCGATCTTTATGCTTCGGCGGCGGTACTCAATGTCACGAGCCTGCTGCTGCCCCGGAGCCTGAGCCAGAGGCATTTTGACGTCTGGGCCGCCGGGGGCGTGCTTTTCAGTGATGCCACGCCGGGGCTGGATATTTTTCCCACCAGCCTCACAGAGCCGATCCGCCTGCGCGGGCCGGAAGATTTCTGGCCGCGCTGGGACGAAGCTTGCTCACGGCCCGCACAGATGGCAGAGCTGCGGCGGGCCTGGCGTGAACACCTGCGGAGCGCGCACGACTATGAACACAGGGTGCGGCGCATCTGCGAAATTGCCGGAATCGGCTGCCCCGCAAGCGGGTAGAGAAAACAGTGCAAAACCGGTTTATTCCGGCATCTGACATTTTTTTACGAAATGGGCATTCGCCGGATAGCTTGGTTGTTGCCATGCTGGTTTGCGGCCCTGGCTTGAAATGCCGTGTTGCTGAAAACGCATTGCGGCCCGTCTTGCCGCAATGTGCCGTTCTGAATTCCTGGCATTGGCTGCGCGGCATTTTGTGCAGTTGTGCGCGCCGTACGGGCTGCGGATACGGGCAGCCTTTGCCCTGCCCATGCGGAAAAGTGGCCTTGCAGGGGGACCGGCAAAGCACTTGACAGCAGGACGTGTATTGCCTATTGCTTTCTTCCTGCGAAGTTTACGCGCGTGGGGAAGTAGCTCAGCTGGGAGAGCACCGCCTTCGCAAGGCGGGGGTCGAGGGTTCAAATCCCTTCTTCTCCACCACAAATTTAAGGGGTTACGGTGAATACCGTAGCCCCTTTGTTTTTGCCTCTCCGCCGTAGCGGCCCTTGCCGGACAGCGGGGTTTTATGCGGTTGTCATGACTTTGAATTTTTTGATACCTTGCTGGTCACGTTGACGTGCTTATTTCTGCCCGGGTTTTGCAACACGCAGGGCTGCCATGAAAAAATTTCAGATTAAAAGGATTCACCCATGACCTGCCAACTTGTCACAGGGGGCGCGGGCTTCATCGGCTCGGCCTATGTGCTTCAGGCGCGCCGCGCCGGCATCCGCGTCATCAATCTCGACAAGCTGACCTATGCGGGCAATCCGGCCAATCTGGCTTCACTGACCGGCGACCCGGAGCATGTTTTCGTGCGCGGCGATATCGGCAATGAGGAGCTGGTAGCCTTTCTGCTCGAGACGCATCAGCCCGATGCCGTGGTCAATTTTGCCGCAGAAAGCCATGTGGACCGCTCTATTGTGGCCCCGGACGCTTTTGCCCGTACCAACGTGCTCGGCACGGCAACCCTGCTGCGTGTGGTCAAGGACTGGTGGAGCGGGCTTTCTTTTAAGCAGGCTGCGGATTTTCGTTTTCTGCATGTGTCCACAGATGAGGTGTACGGCGCTCTACAGCCCGGCGACCCGGCTTTTTCAGAGAGCACGCCATACAGTCCCAACAGCCCGTATTCGGCGTCCAAGGCGGCCAGTGACCATATGGTGCGCGCCTTTCACGAAACCTACGGCCTGCCCATCCTGCTGACCAACTGTTCCAATAATTACGGGCCGCGTCAGTTTCCGGAAAAACTCATTCCTCTCATGATTCTTACCGCACTTGAGCGCAAACCCTTGCCCGTGTACGGGCAGGGGGCCAATATCCGCGACTGGCTGCATGTGGACGACCACTGCACAGCCATCGCCCGGGTGCTTGAGGCCGGGCAGGTAGGGCGCACCTACAATGTCGGCGGTCATGCGGAGCGGACCAACCTTGAGGTGGTGCATGCCGTGTGCGCCATTCTTGATGACGTGCGCCCTTCCGCCCGGGGGCCGTATGCCGATCTCATCACCTTTGTTTCCGACAGGCCCGGGCATGACTTCCGTTATGCCATCGACTGCTCGCGCATTGAAAGCGAACTGGGCTGGCGGCCTTCGCGCCGGTTTGACACGGGGTTGCGCGATACCGTGCGCTGGTATCTGGAAAACAGCGCCTGGGTAGATCTTGTTCGCAGCGGGGCCTATCTTGAGTGGATGGATATCAACTACGGGCGGCGTACCATTGCAGGCGGCGGGGGGGAAAGCCTATGAGCGCATGGAGAGGCATTGTTCTTGCCGGGGGATCAGGTTCGCGCCTTTATCCCCTGACCCTGAGCGTGAGCAAGCAGCTCATGCCCATCTACGACAAGCCCATGATTTACTATCCGCTGGCCACCCTGCTGATGGCCGGCATCCGCGAAATATGCCTTATTTCGACGCCCGACCACCTTCCACTGTACCAGGCCCTGCTGCAGGACGGTTCCCAGTGGGGCTGCTCCATCTCTTATGTTGCGCAGCCGCGCCCCGAGGGGCTGGCGCAGGCCTTTTTGCTGGCGGAAGAGCATATTGCCGGGCATAACACCTGTCTTGTGCTTGGCGACAACGTTTTTTTTGGCCACGGCATGCCCGATCTTACCCGTGAGGCCATGACGCGCAGCCGGGGAGCGACCGTTTTTGGCTATCATGTGCGCGATCCGCAGCGCTATGGCGTGGTGGAGTTTGACAGCGAGCGCCGCGTGGTGAGCATTGAGGAAAAGCCCCGGGAGCCAAAATCAAATTTCGCCGTTACGGGTTTGTATTTTTATGACGCCGATGTGGTGAACATCGCCCGTTCTGTGCGGCCTTCGGCACGCGGCGAGCTTGAAATAACCGACGTCAACAATGCCTATCTGGCGCGCGGCGACCTGCATGTGGAGCTTATGGGCCGGGGTATCGCATGGCTGGACACGGGTACCCACGATTCTCTCATGGATGCCGGGGCCTTTGTGCAGGCCGTGGAAAAACGCCAGGGCCTCAAGGTGGCCTGCCTTGAAGAAATTGCCTGGCGCAACGGCTATATTTCATCCGATGAGGTGCGCGCCCTGGCACGGCCCATGGGCAAGACCGGCTACGGCCAGTATTTGCTTGACCTTGTGGATACGGGGATAGGCCAATGGAAGTAGCGGCAACGCCTCTGGCCGGAGTCATGCTTATAAAGCCCAGGGTATGGGGTGACAGGCGGGGCTATTTTGTCGAGACCTGGCAGCATGAACGGTACGCGGCTGCGGGCATTGACGCGGCTTTTGTGCAGGATAACCATTCCATGTCGACGTATGGCATATTGCGCGGCCTGCATTTCCAGAAAACCCGTCCCCAGGGCAAGCTTGTGAGCGTTTCCCTGGGCAGGGTATTTGATGTGGCCGTGGATATCCGGCCCGGGTCGCCCACCTTCGGCCAGTGGTATGGCGTGGAGCTGACGCAGGACAATCAGTGGCAGCTCTGGGTTCCGCCGGGCATGGCGCACGGCTTTGCCGTGACCAGCCAGGTGGCGCACTTTCATTACAAGTGCACAGACTATTACTGCCCCGAAGACGAAGGGGGCATACGCTGGAACGATCCGGACCTTGCTGTGGCCTGGCCCGTGGCGCAGCCTCTTTTGTCGGACAAGGACCGGCACACGCCTTCGTGGCGGGAATTTCTGGCAGGACTGTAAGAATATCAGGGGGATGTATATGCTTCAGCAGCGATAAGGCTTGGGCAAAAAATTGTAAGAGCTGGATGTTTTTGCAATGAGTTGAAGACCGCTTACGCGCATATCAGGAATTGTTCTGCTCTTCTGGGCATCGAACTCCTTTTACATGTTTTGTCTACAAGAGCTGTTTCTTGGCTTTGGGATAGTCAAAACATTTTTTATTATAGCATGGCAATTGCCTACGCCCTCTCCTTTGTCTTTATGTTTTGCCGAAAGATCTGTGATTATTTTACTGCTACAGCCTGTTCTAGTGTTTTCAGCAAGTCACGCATTTGTTTCAGGCTGGTGTGCTCAGGATTTGCCCCAAGTGCCGCAGCCTGTTGCATTGGATCATGATAGGCCAGCCATGCCAATCCCGCGTTGTCTTCATATACAAGCACTCTGAGTGGCAGTTCCAGGGCCATTAGAGGGCATTCGGCCATTAGAGGAGTGCCGACCGCAGGATTTCCAAAGATGATCACCGTGGCGGGGGGTTGGAACATGTTTTGGGACACTGCGTTGGCCGCATGGTCTACAATGCAGAAAATCTGTATGCCTTTCTCTGCAAGCCAATGCTCTATTTCTTTTCGTGCCAGAGCCACATCCTTTACAGGCAGGATACGTATTCCGGCATATGGGCTATTGGTTTGCTGAACAGGTTTTTGACTGGTTGGATGATCATTTTTCATGTCAGTTCCTTTGCAGTAAAAAATTATGGCGCTGACGTAAGTTGTATTTCAAATCAACGTATTATATTGCCTGTATAGCATAGTCATGTCTCGTAAAATACGTCGTGATCATTGTGGTCACATCATTGATATTAAGTGCATTCACCAGATTTAAAGTTTATTAAAATATAATCGGTGTCAAGTTAGAATTTTTATTTCTTGCAGAACGTCTCGTCATTCAAAGTCAAGACGATGTCTAATATTTTTAAATCAACGTGTTGTATTCTCTATCCTCATCTTGCGAAATGGTATATAGCAAGATGGATGCAATCTGCAAAACATGATCGTTTAGTGCGGACTGATCAACGAGATGAAGATATACTGTGGAGTATTGAAGTATATATAAGTTTTATTCTTTCTTTTGTGCTGCGATACCGTCTACGCTCTGCGTTGCATCCTGCAGTACGCTTGACATTTGCACATACGCATTTCAAATATGTTGAGGCGATCAGCTCAACGGCCAAGCTTACAGATAAACTGCGTTTACGCCTTTGCAGCCACCGGAGCAGTGTTAAAGCGCATTGCTCCGGCCAGCGCCGCCTGTCTTTTACGGGTGCTTTGCTTTTGTGGAAAAAAGCGGGCATAAAAGAGCAGGAATGTATACTGATAATACAAGGTGCAGGCTAGGTTATGAAACGTTCACGACGTATGTTTCTTATGGGGGCCGGGGCGGCGGGCCTGTCGACTATGGCGGGGCACGGCAGCGGCGATGCGCTGGCTGCCGCCGGCGGCACTCAGTACGCCACATTGCTGGAACTTGAAAAATGCATCGGCTGCGGCGCATGTGTGCAGGGCTGCCGCGAGCGCAACGGCACGCGGTATCCCGTGGTGAGCAGGCCCATGCCCGAACTGTTTCCTCCGGGAACCAAGACCGAAGACTGGTCACAACGGCAGGGTGTGGACGACAGGCTTACCCCCTACAACTGGCTGTACATTGAAACCGTGACCGTGCAAAAAAACGGCGCAAACCTTGACCTGCACATACCGCGCCGGTGTATGCACTGCACCAATCCGCCCTGTGCCAATCTCTGCCCCTGGGGAGCGTGCAGCCGTGATCCGCAGACCGGCACTGTGAATATCAGCCCGTCAACCTGCCTTGGCGGGGCCAAGTGCCGCACGGTTTGCCCGTGGCATGTGCCACAGCGTCAGTCCGGGGTAGGGCCATACCTGCATCTTATGCCGCGCTTTGCAGGCAACGGCGTCATGTACAAATGCGACCGCTGCGCGGATAGTTACGCAGGGGGGCAACTGCCCGCATGTATTGAAGTCTGCCCCGAGCAGGTGCAGACCATCGGTCCCCGCGCAGAACTGCTTGCCCATGCGCAGGCGCTTGCGGCCGAGCGCGGCCACTATCTTTACGGTGTGGCGGAAAACGGTGGCACCAACACATTTTACCTGTCGCCCGTACCGTTTGAAGATCTGGCTGTCGCAAGAGAGGCGGGACCGGGAAGGCCCACTCTGGCGGATGTGCCGGACAGCATGGCACAGGCCGCAAACCTGGGCCGCATGCTTGTGGCGGCCCCGTTGGCGGGTATAGCGGCCGGCATGGCGCGAAGCGTCAAAAGCGGCAGTGCCGCGCTGGATGAAAAGCAGGCGGCGGCAAAGCCCGCGTCGCTGGCGCTTCCCGGCTGGATAAAACGTGTCTGGGTTGCTGTGGCCCTTATCCTGGGCTTTACCGGCATGATGCAGATGCCCATAGCCGCGCGCTATGGTTTAACCCGGTTGCCCGGCATGGGCTGGACCGGAAATTTTTATACTACCCTGAATATCCACTATGTGGCGGGTGCGGTGCTGATAGCGCTGTGCTGCCTGCTGATAGCGCTCAGACTGAAAGCGGGCGGCGGTTTTCCCCGGTTTGTGTTCTGGGGTGCGGTGCGCGCCTCGCTGGTTGTGGGGCTTGTATTGACGGGCATTTTTCGCGTGTTGAAAAATCTGCCTGCATTTTCTTTTGCGCCGGAACTGGTCATGGGTATGGATCTTGCGCATCTGGGACTTGCCGCCGTTCTCGGCGCGCTGTCTCTGGCGCTGTGGGTCAGCGGCCGCAAGGCCTGGACAGGCCCGGCCCGGTAACGCATCCTCGGCCCGAGGAGTGCGCTTTTTCGCGGAATGGGCCGTTTACCGTCCTGTGCGCAATGCCGGGCGGCAAACGGCCCATTTTTGTTTTTGCTGGCATCGCGGCGCAGGGGCAGCGCCGAAGCATTCATGTTTTGTGAACAGATGCCGCAACATTTTTACAGCGTCACGTGGTGATTGCGCACAGCGGTTTATGTTTGCGCAACGGTACTGAAAGGCATCGCCTACAGCATTTCCAAAAAGGCCTCAACGCGCACCTTGAGCTGTTCGGTATCTGTTTCGGAGTAGTCTGTTTCAACATTCAGATAGGGCAGTCCCAGGTCGCTCTGCACAAATTTTTTCAGAGTCCAGGCTTCAACGGCATAGGTCTGGCAGCCCTGCCATGTAAGGTCCACCACGGCATCTGCCGAAAAATCCGCCGCCATCTGCCGCAAGGCCTCGTACCTGTGCGGATTGGGCGACATGACGGCGCAGGGCACGTCCAGATAGCGTTTTGCCATTTCGGTCAGCGGGTCGCTGTTTTCTTCCATCATGACGCGGGTTTTTTTATAGGCCGAGCAGTTATCAAGACAGACAACGCTGCCGCCACACTCCTCAATAAGGCGCACGACCTTGTGCGAACCAAGGCCCACAGGAACTCCCGTAAGCAGAATGCGCGGAGCCTCGGGGCTGCAGGCCGCCTGTCCTTCATCAGCCAGCCTGCCCATTTCCCGAGCCAGGTCTTCCAGCATGGCGATGCCCACTTCCTTGTCGGGAAAGAAGGACGTTTTAAAGGCAATTTCCACCAGTTCCACGCCGGTAACAGGCGAGGGCCTGCGTTGCGCCAGATCCATGACAGCCTTGAGCGCCAGCCGTTCACGGTTCATCAGTGCAATGGCTTCGCGCAGTTTGGCATCGGTGATCCTGACGCCGAATTCCTGTTCAAGGCGGTGCACCAGTCCTTCAAACTGCTTGCGCCAGTAGGACAGGGCGTCGCTGTCCTGAATCTGCGGCAGTTGCAGCAGGGCCACAGGTTTGTATGGGGCAAGCAGTTCATACATCTTTTTCTTGCCGTCACAGGTGGTGTCGGCCACCACAATGTCTGCGGCCGCCAGATAGGGGCAGCTGTCATTGAGGGCAAAGCCGAAGCTGCTTTTGATCAGCGGGCAGAGAGAGCGGGGCAGCACCTCCTCGGCGGCGGGTATGGAGTCGTTTTTTGTGCCGCAGAGAGACACGGGAATAGCCCCGGCAGCCAGGGCTATTTCAGATGGCGAATACAGGCAGAACTGGCCCACCACTTTCCTGCCGTTCTGCTTGGCTTCCGTAAGGTTGAGCACGTTTTTTTCAAAGGCCGTGGTGATTCTGTCAAAACTGGCGCACTTCATATCCGCTCCTTGCTGGTTTACGGTTTGGCCCTTTTGCCGGGCCGGCTAGGCATGATGTTTCTTTTCAAGCTGATGCGCTGCAAGCAGGGCAGCGCCCAGGGCGCCCACCAGTTGCGGTTCGTCGGGAACCCGCACAGGTATTTCCAGTTCCCGGGAAAGAAAGTCGCAAAACGCCGGGCTTGTAGCCATGCCGCCGGTAAAAACACATTGCCCCGTAAAAGAAATACGGCGTGCAAGGCCTCGCATGCGTCTTGCTATGGACACAAAAACTCCGGCTGCCAGATCGGCGGGCGGGGTTCCCTGCGCCAGCAGGCCAACGATTTCTGTTTCCGCAAACACTGCGCACATGCTCGAGATGGGCACCGGACTGCCGCCAGCCGCGGCTTTGCCCAGGTCGTCCAGCGGCATGCCCAGGATACCGGCCAGTACCTGCAAAAAACGCCCGGTGCCTGCCGCGCATTTGTCGTTCATTACAAAGTCCCGCACACCGCCGTTTTCATCCAGACTGATGGCCTTGCTGTCCTGGCCGCCGATATCGAGCACCACGCCGGAACCGGGAAAAAGCCACGAAGCGCCGCGGGCATGACAGGTGATTTCCGTCACGGTTTTATGGGCAAAGGGCAGGGCGATGCGCCCGTAGCCCGTGGCCACGATGCGGGCCAGGTCGGCCCGGTCCACCCCGGCCTGCCCGCAGGCGGCAGCCAGCGCGCGTTCGCCCGCTTCCCGCGTGTTCCAGCCTGTGGGCAGCACAGTGCCGCCCGCCATGCTGCGGCTTGCCGTATCAAAAATGACGGCCTTGGCGGCCACAGAGCCTACATCTATTCCGGCTGCAAACATCGTTTGTCCTCCTGGGCATTGGGCATGCCGTGCGTGAGCGCTTCACAAGGATTCTCATGACATCCTCGCCGCAAAACAGGCACGGGCAAGCTGTGCCTGTTTTGCGGCTGTATCACCCGGTTTGCCCGGGGACGGGCGCGTTACCGTGTGAGCCATGCCGTCACGACACTGCGGATGTACCGGCGGCGGGCATAAAAAAGCCCCGCATTTTTTGCGGGGCTGCGCTATGAAGAGGAGGACCGGCGGAAAATCTGAACCGCCGCTGTCGAAACAGGAAGGGCGCCGTTCAGAATTTCAGGCGGGACAACCTGCCCCACAGCGCCATGCTTCAGGTTACGCCAACACGCGTGCGGCGTTGGGCGGCAGACAAGACGCGGACTGCGAGAATGCGTCCTGTGATGGGAGGCGTTGCATCCGCCGCCCTCAGGAATGCACCTGTCTGCATGGCCTGCCTTGCTGTTGTTTTCATAGATGGACTATCATCAAAAGAAACAGGACTGTCAATCGGTGGCCCGGCGGTCCGCGCGCGTGGTGTTTCGCGAAAGGTCATCTGCGCGGTGCTTTTCGTCTGTCGCTGCCGCGAGACCTGTTTTTACCGGTACTGCGCACTGGACGTCTTTGCCGCCAGGCGGGAGCGATATGCTCCGCACAGCAGTTGCGGCCTGTTCACTGTCTGCCTGCTGTATGCAATATCCTGCTTGCCGCGGGGCGGCAGCTGGTTCAAAAAGAGGCCCCCTGTCCTGCAAGGGACAGGGGGCCTCCGGGTAGGCAGGTTATGCGTGTTTATTACTTCGACTGCTCTTTTTCCGGAGCGGAGGCATTGTCTACGTTTGCCCTTTCGGCTTCCGGGGCAGCGGGGCTTCTGGCGTGGCTGCCACAGGCTCTTCGGGCTGCGCGCCCTGAACCTTGGCATCGTCTTCGCCAGCAGCGGCGGCCTGTTCGTCCTGTGCCGCGTTGTCGGGCGCTGCTTCGGTTGCCGCGCCTTCAGTGGCGGAAGGTTCGGCTATACCCGGCACTGCCGCAGGACCGGGCGTGGCGGCGTCTTCCGCATCCTGTGCGGGGGCAGCGTTGCGTTTTTCCATTTCTTCGGCTGCACGGGCGTCGTAAGCGGCTGCTTCAGAAGCGGCTTTTTCCAGCGCTTTTTCAACGGGGCTTGCCGTGTCAGCAGGGGCGGCATGAGTCTGCGGCACCGCTGTTTCCGGCGTTGCCGGTTCGTGCGCGCGCTCTTCCGGCGCAGGGGCCACCGCTTCGGGGCTTTCTATTGCGGGCACGGGTGCGGCCTGGGGCTGCAACAGTTCTTCAAGGTGGCGCAGTTGTGCCTGCGGTACGGCCTTTAACTGCGGACCAAGCAGCATGGTGCCGGGCTGGGCCAGCAGGATCACAATAACGGCGCAGATAAGCAGTGCCCCGCCCATGCCCCCATGCGCGCCCTTGCGCACCATGCGGCTTAGAAGGACGGCGGCCACTATGCATATGCTGCCGAGAATGGGCAGAGCCTTGAGGCCGAGCACCATTTCCCGCTGTTCGGGGCTGAGGCTGAACTTGAAGAAGCCGCCCATCCAGTCCAGGGTGGGGCCAAAGCCGGCTGCCGCCAGAGCCATGCCCGCATGCAGAAGGCACAGGGCCGCAAAAATGAAGAACAGGCGGCCGCCGAGGCCGGAAAGGCGCAGCAGGGCCTTGCCCAGCAGGGGCGAGGCCAGGCAGATGATGGTAAGGGCAGCGGAGGCCGGGTCATAGGCAGCCAGACTCAATACGCAGGCCACAGCCAGGCTGATCCACAAAAAGGCAATGCCCGAGCGCTCCTTGCGGGAGGCTGCCAGATCGGCGGGGGCGGTGCGCAGCACACGAACCCACGAAACGCAGGCCATAATGGCGGCCCAGGGCAGCAGGCCCGCTGCCGCCACAAGCAGAGGCAGCCACCATTGGGCACTGGGCCAGGGCCAGAGAATAAGGCGTTCGCCCAGAAATTTGAGGTAGCCTTCAGGCTGTTGCCACAGCATGACGCCGCCAAGCCAGCAGGCCAGCAGCAGCAGGAGCAGCACAAAACCGGTCACACCGTCCATGCCCTGCGCCCGGCGGAAGGTTCCGCGCCAGCTCAGGAAGAAAACACTGGCCACAAGAGGCAGCATTAACTGAAAAATTCCGCCCGTAAGTCCGGCCAGACCCGCCAGGATGAAACCGGCGGGCAGGCTTGCCCAGGCGTGAGGCTTTTGCCAACCGTGGCAGAGCAGCGCCAGAGAAAAGAGCGTAAGGGTCGTGGCGAGACTTTCAGGCCCGGTAAAATGGGCCATAGGAACAAAGAGCGGCGCGGAAAGAAGGATCATGCCGCCGGCCAGCGCTGCCTGGGCGCCAAGACCAGCAACGCGGGCCAGCGTCCAGACGCTCATGAGGCAAAGCAGAGCGCCCGCCAGGGCCGCCATGGGAAAGAGCAGATGCCCGAAGCCGGGTCCTGCCAGAGCCACGAGGCTTTGCATGCCCGCAAGATACCAGTGGTACACAGGCCAGTGTGCCAGACCCGGTGCGGCCGGGGTCAGCCACAGACCGTTCTGGCTGGTCTGGCTGAAGATGAAGATGCTCTCCGCTTCGCGCGGGCAGTACAGGGCGTTGCCCATAAAAGCGGGCCAGGCCTGGGCCAGGAGGAGCAAAAGCAGAAAGAACGGCCCCACGCGGCTGGCGGCTTCAAAAAACTTCTGTGCGGCGTTTGGTTCCGGGGGTGTCATTGCTGCCTTGATACCGGCTGCCACGGCGTTTTGGGGCGCGGCGGCCCCGGTGCTGCGGGCGCCTTTGCCGCGCCAGGATGAGAACACGCCCCGCTTTTTGGCTGTACCGGCAGCCTGGCTGTCGTCGGCCGGGGGGTGGCCTGCCTGCGCTTCTTCGGGGTGGCTGCAGGACTGTTCATGCATGCTGTTTGGCACTGCATCCGGCATTGCGCCGGTTCCGGCGTCTGGCCTGGAGTCTGGCCCGGCATGCGGCGCAGCACAGGGGCAGTCTGCCGCAGCGTGCTGTTCATCCGTGTCCGCACTGGGGGCCGGACAGGCTGTTTCCTGTTCCCGGTCGGGCGCGGCTGCCTGAGTTTCCTGCCCCGACCCGGAAGAAAGGTGCTGGTCGGCATTGTCCATGCGCTTGGGCTGGCCGTCCTCGGGCAGGGTGGAGTTCTGGGTCATGGGTTCGCTCCTTCAGGTGTTGCCGCCTGCCCCGTGAGCAGAATATGCCGGGACTGGCGGGAGTCTAGGTCAAGTTCCACAGTGCGCCCTTGCACTGGCAGGTTCGGGCCGGATGGTACTTCGTGTGCCGCGCGGGCCGCTGCGGGCAGTGCGCAGGCCAGACGCTGCCGCTTGCCGGAAAAGTTGGCGGCCAGCAGCCAGTAACCGCCGCCGGGCAGGGTGCTCAGCACGCCGATACAGCCCGGCGGCCCTGAAAATATTTCTGTTACCCGGCCGCCAGCCAGGCCGGCATCGCGACGGGCGCGTAAAAGAGCCGCCAGTTCATGAAGAAAACTCTGCCTGTCGGCCCACTGTCTGTCCAGAGAGCCGAAAGCCAGCGGCAGCGGCGGTATGCTGCCGGCGTACCCTGTCTGTTCGTCCCACAGGGGAACACTGCCCATACTGGCGGGCAGACCCGCCGGGGGACGTGCCAGATTGAGCGCTCCGGTCATATCCTGCGGGCTTATAAAAGCAAGGCCGGGCAATCCCACGCGGAAGGAAAGCAGCAACAGTACAGCCTGCCGCAGTGTTTTCGCCTGCTCCGGCCGCACTGCTGCCGTATCCAGCCCCAGAGCCAGCGCCGCAAGGCCGGCCTGCGTGGTCCACAATTCTGTGGCATCGGCAGGGGCCTGGGCCTGCTCCTGCGCGCGGCGCGCCATGTTCCGCCCTTCGGGCAGGGGCAGCAGGGGCCGCCAGTCCACGCTCTGCCTGTCTTTCTGTCCACGGGCCAGACGGCTGTGGTCCACGCCTTCGGCCAGCGATGCCCGCAAAAGTCCGGCAAGGGGGGCGGCATCGCCGCTCAGCAGCGCATAGGCCGCCGCCGGTTCCGTAATGGTGTCGCGTGTAAAATCCACAGACGTATCCAGCACCGCCCGCGTCAGGGAGGGCGGCAGGGCATCGTCCTGCATGGCCCATCCGCCGTAGCGGTGGATTTCGCCCGACAGGGCGTCCAGTGCTTCCAGGCCGGGCGTCAGTTCCATCAGTCGTTGCGCGTTCGCCGTACTGCCCGGCGCATTGTGCCGGGCCGGGGCCGTCCGCCGGGGCGAGGCAGGGCTTCGGGCGGCAGGCGCCGCATCGCCGGATGGCGGAACATCCAGCCCCATAAGGGCCTCCATGCGCAATCCGGCCAGGGTCTGCTGCTGCAGCCCCGTATGGCGGATGACTGCTGCGGAAAATATGCGTCGTGCCTGACCGGAGGGGTCCTGCCACAGCAGTACTGGGCGCAGGGGATGCCCGCTGTAGCGGTAAACCCACCGCCGCGCCTGCCCGTCCGCACCGCGAACTTCACCCGTGACCGCCCAGCCGCCGGGCGTGGTCCAGGTCATGCCGTCACGCACGAGACGTTCTGGTAAAATGCCGCGCTGGGCCAGTGCCTGCACGGCTTGCGGGCGCAGGGGCAGGCAGTCCCATTCGTCGGCGGTGACAGGCAGGACATCCCAGTCTTTTTGCGGCACGGCCATCATGGCATAGAGACCGTCAAAACGCGAGGCGTGCCGCGCCTGTAAAATAAAATCAGGCCCAAGACCCGTGGCCGAGGGCGGCAGTTCGCCGCCCAGCTGGAGTCCGATATTTTCCAGGCGGCCTGCGGCCCTGTCAAAATCTTCCTCACTGCCCAGGGCTGTGTCAAAACGCAGGGCGGTCACGTTGCCCCCGCCGGGGGTAAGCATTTTATAGCTGCCCCATATGTCACCCCTTTCGCCTGTGGGGGCTGCAAAAAAACCGTTCAGGCCCGCCTGTCCGAGCATGTCAGGCAGGGGGGACAGGCCGAGCGCCCTCCAGAAAGGTTGCCCTGATGTGACGGTGTGCGGGTTTACATCCAGCCAGGACGGAGCGGCGGAAAGCAGCAGGGGAATCCGGCGGGCCGCGGCGCTGTTGCGCCAGATAAGCCCTGTGCCAGACACCTGCGCCGTCAGGTCCTGGGTGGAACCCAGCATGGACTGGCGTTCAAGCCATTGCAGATAGCCCGGATCAGCCCGGGGCAGGGGACTTGCATGCGTTCCGGTCCGGGGGGTTACGCTCTGATCTGCCGTTTTTTGCGCGGCGATCTTCTGGCCCGGCGTACACGCACCAAGCAGAACTGCCAGCAGCAGGCAAAAAAGCAGCAGTGCGCCCGGAGGCAGAGCGCTACGAACCGCGCGCGGCGCAGCCTGACTGCCCGAAGGCAGCACACGAGACCCCGTATCTTGCGCGGCACGGCAGGCTGCCGCCACAGGGCGGCATGCCGCGCCGCTTTCGGCGGGTGCTGCACCGTACCGGCTCAGGACCGGGCTTCTTCCTCTGCCTTGGCCGTATTCCACAGTTCGTCCTTTTCATCGAGGCTCAGGGCGTTGAAATCCTGCCCCTGGGTGCGGGCCAGCTCTTCCATACGGGTAAAGCGCTTCAGAAAACGGCGTGTAGCCAGATCCAGAGCCTCGCTGGCCTTGATGCCCTTGCGGCGGCCCAGTTCGGTAATGCTGAACAGCAGGTCGCCAAGCTCATGCTTCTGGGCTTCCCCGTTGCTGTTGGCAGAGGCGTCCAGCCATTCCAGCCATTCGGCTTCCACCTGCTGTTCCACCTCTTCGTCCTTGGTCCAGGTAAAGCCCACGCGGGCGGCCTTGGAATGAATCCGGTAGGCCTTGATCAGCGGGGGCAGGCTTTCGGGCAGGCTGTCAAACAGGCCTTTGGGCTGACCGTCTTCATCGGCGTGTTCGGCCCGCTTGATTTTTTCCCAGGCTTTGAGCTGTTCATCAAGGCTGTCAAACACCGTGTCGCCAAAAACGTGGGGATGGCGGCGGATCATTTTGGCCCTGTTGTTGTTCAGGGCATCGGCAAAAGTGAATTGCCCGTCCTTTTCATACAGCCGCGCCACAAAAAGCAGCAGAAAGGCCACATCGCCCAGTTCTTCGCGGATGTCGGCCACGTTGCCCGAACGGATGGCGCTGACAAGCTCGTGGCTTTCTTCAATGATATAATCGGCCAGCGTATGGGCGGTCTGCTCCTTGTCCCAGGGGCAGCCCTCGGGACCGGTGAGCGTGTCAATGATGCCCTGCAACTCTTCAACAGCGTTTTTTTCCATGAATTTTTATTCCTTGTGCCGGTTACGGATACGAAGGCCGGGAGCACCCGTGCGGCATGCCGGGCCTCAGGCTGCCGCACAGTGCGTTGCGCGCCGTCAGACGGCGCGGCTGCGACGGAAATCAGGCTTCCGGCCGCATTGCCTTTGAAAATATACAGCCCTTCAGGGACCTGCTCAGGGCAATTGCACGGCACATTGCTCTGACGGCAGCGTGAGCAGGCGTTCGCCGTGTAAGCGCACGCGCAGTTTGTCTGCGCTGTCAAGCGCCGTAACGGGACTGTCTTGACCTTTGAGAACCTGCATTCTCAAGGGTAGTCCGCATCTAGAGGCCCAGGCGCGACACCAGATCGGGCGGCAGCCAGCCGCGGACCTGCGCCGTGAGAGCGTTAAAATAGGGCAGCACGCGGCTGTGCTGCATAAAGGCCGCCTGAGAAAAGAATTTTTGCAGCAACAGCATGCCCAGGGACCATAGCAGGGCGCCCTTGGCAAGGCCCAGCATGGCTCCGGCCATCCTGTCGGCCCAGGTGACGAAGGAAAAGGAAAGGATCTTTTGCAGCAGCCGTGCAATAAGCGCCACGGACACAAGCACACCGAGAAAGACCAGCACGTAGGCGGCCACGGTGCGCCAGCCGGGGTCTGTGATGAGCGTCAGGTGGGGTGAAAGCCTGTCGTGGTAGTTGTGGGCCGTCCAAAAGCCGCCCAAAAGCGATACTATGCCGGCAACTTCACCAACAAAGCCGTGCAAATATCCACGCCCGGCAAAAAACACCAGCGTCAGAACAACAATGAGGTCAAAAATATCCTGGCCCATGCCTTCTCCCTGGAAAGTGCCTGTATGCGGCTTCTGGCGCACGTTCCGCAGCCTCATGCGGACGGCGCAAGGCAGCATAGCAAAAGCGCGGGCGCGGCACAATGCACCGGGCCGCCCGCGAAGCCGCCGGTATTTCGCGGAACTGCGGTATCCTGCTGTCGTGCGGCGCGCCGGGGGTGCCGCGGTGCCGGCCGGCATGCCCGTGTCTTTGACAAGATGACGGCAGATATTACATGTCTTAACTGCGCTGTTCCGCACATGGCGGCAAAGCGAAAGCAACGGGGGAAACATGAAGAGCGAAAAAGGCCGGGTCGCCGGGGTTGTACTGGCAGGCGGGCTTTCAAGCCGTATGGGTACCGACAAGGCCCGACTGCGCCTGCCGGGTGTTTGCGACACGGCCTTTGACAGTTCCGGGGCGGCGGATATGCTGTTCACGGCCTGGGCGCTCGTGCGCTCTGTTTTGCCGTTCTGTCTTGTTTCCTGCCGCGCCGATGCGCCCCGGCAGGGCTATGACTGTGTTTTTGACGCCATGCCGGGCCAGGGACCGGCCGCCGGGCTGCAGGCGGCCTTGCGCCGTGCCGGGGAGCTTGGCTATACGGCTCTTCTGGCTCTTTCGTGCGACCTGCCCCTTATGGATGCCCTTACGCTGCGCAGGCTGCTGGCGGCCAGAGATGCCGCGCCACCGCAAACGCTGGTTACGGCCTATCGCGCGCGGGATACCGGCCGTGTGGAGTCCCTCACTGCGGTTTATGAGGTGGCAGCCCTGCCGCACTTTAACGCGGCCCTTGCCCGGGGCGAGCGCAAGCTGGGCCTGATGGTTCCCGGTGAACTGCGCCTCTTCGTGGACTACGGGCCGGAAGAGTCTGAACCTTTTTTCAACTGCAACTGTCCCGCCGACCTCGAGCAGGCCCGGATCCTGCTGGCGCAAAAAAATGCACGCTTTACTGAAAAAGGGTGATTTTTGCAGTAACGTCCAATTGTTATAGCGCGTTAGCGCCTTATGCTGCTTTGTGCCCGAGCGCGTGAAAATCAGCGTTATTCGCGCGTGCGGGGCTTTCGGTACACAGGTGGAGAAAAGCGGCGCACAGGTAGCCAGAACAGACGAATTGGCTTACACAAGGTCAAAACAGCATTTGCATCCGCTCCCGCAGGGGCAGCAGCATTGGAGAAAAGCATGAATATCGGTTCCTATACATTCGACGAATTCCGGCGCCTGGCGGAAAATTTTCATGGCTATGCCGCGCCTGGTCTGCTTGTGGGCGGGTATATGGTGGAACTCGCCAAAAGGCATATCCCCGAAGGCACGCTTTTCGAGGCCGTGGTGGAATCCGGCAAATGCCTGCCCGACGCCGTGCAACTGCTCACCCTGTGCAGCATCGGCAACGGCTGGATGAAGATACACAATCTGGGGCGCTATGCGGTATCGCTTTTTGACAAGCATACGGGCGAAGGTGTGCGTGTAAGCCTGGACCCGGAGAAAATGGCCGCCTACCCTGAAATCAAGGCATGGTTTTTTAAGGAAAAGCCCAAGAAAGATCAGGATGTTCCGCGCCTTGAATCCGAAATAGAGCAGGCCGGCGACAGCATCTGCACTGTGGAGCCTGTGACCATAAAGCGCCGTTTCATCGGGCATAAGCACATGACACGCATTGTCTGCTGTCCCGGCTGTGGCGAGGCCTATCCGGTGGAAGACGGCCCCGTATGCCGGGGCTGTCAGGGCGAGGCCCCCTATGTGGTGGCACGGCGCGAGATCAAGGCGGCCCCCCGGCAGGAAACCGCCGGCATACGGGTAGTCCCTGTGGAAGAAGCCGTGGGCCATACCGTAGCGCACGACATGACCCGTATAGACCCCGGCCAGTTCAAGGGACCGGAATTCAAGGCCGGGCAGCGCATCAGCGTGGGCGATATATGTCGTCTCCAGCAGATGGGCCGCTTTCATGTGGCGGTTACGGACAGCCCGGTAGGAGAGAGTGATTTTGCCGCCTATGCCGCGCGAAGCGGCGATACGGTACACGAAAATGAAGCGGCCGAGGCTTTTGCCCGGCGCATGGCTGGTGAGGGCGTGGTTTTTTCGCTGCCGCCCCGCGAGGGCAAGGTAGAATTTACCGCCGGGCGCGCTGGCCTTTTTACCGTGGATGTGGAGCGCATGCGTCGCTTCAACCTGGTGCCCGAGGTTATGGTGGCCTCCCGGCAGGACGCCACTGTGGTCAAACAGGGTGGCCCGCTGGCCGGGACCAGGGCCATACCGCTTTTTATCAGCCGTGAGCGCCTCTCCCAGGCTCTTGAAACGCTGGAAGGCGGCCCGCTTTTCAGCGTACTGCCCCTGCGCAAGGCGCGCGTGGGCATTCTTGTGACAGGCACCGAGGTCTTTCAGGGCATCATTGAAGACAAGTTTATTCCCATCATCACGGCCAAGGTCGCCATGCTGGGCTGCGAGGTGGTCAGGACCGGCATCGTGCCCGATGACAGGGTCATGATGGGCAAGGCCGTGGCGGAAATGCGTACGGCAGGGGTGGATCTGCTGGTGACCACGGGCGGGCTTTCCGTGGACCCTGATGATGTGACCCGCCAGGCCCTGCTGGACGCCGGGCTTGCCGATGTGCTGCACGGTGTGCCCGTGCTGCCGGGAACCATGAGCCTTATCGGTCGCATACCCGGTCCCGGTGGCGGCATGCAGGTGCTTGGCGTACCCGCCTGCGCCCTGTACTTCAAGACCACGTTTCTGGATCTTGTGCTGCCGCGCCTTCTGGCCGGGCGCGAGATTACCCGTGCCGAGCTTGCCCGCCTGGGTGAGGGCGGCTATTGCCTGGCCTGTCACACATGCACCTGGCCCAAATGCTGGTTTGGTAAATAGTGGAGTAAAATCCGCAGCTTCATATTCTGCTCAACGGCCTGTGAAAAAGTTTTCGCAGGCCGTTTTTTGGGCGCTTTTGCGGCCGGGGCCGCCCTGTTGACAACGGAACTGGAAAAAATTGATGGATAAATAAAATGGTAAAAGAAAAATTCAGTGATTTCGGGCAATATTTCATACACGTTTTTTGTGATTTTTCAGTAAAAAATGGACAACATCAAGGGGGAGTTTAAGTATCTTGCTGGAATGGTATGACAATTTGCCATCTAGGGAAAAATATCACAAACACGTGAAACTATAATATAAAATGTCGAACAATCTTGCGACATCACGATTTTTGGAATATGGTGATCGCAACTCTTTTTATTATCAAGGCGCACACATTGTCGCCAAAGCTTCTTTTGCGCGGCCGCCTGCCTCGGCCCCGCGCATGTGACAGGCACAAACAAGGAGAGGTCTCATGAAAAGCACTCGACGGAGTTTTCTCAAAGGTGTCGGTGCAGGGGTATTATGCCTTACGCTGGGGCACCTGGGTTTTGACCTGGGCGAGGCCCAGGCATACGCCGGCAAACTCAAGATCGAGGGTGCCAAGGAAGTATCGAGCATTTGCCCCTTCTGTTCTGTTCAGTGTCAGATCATCGCATACGTCAAGGGCGGCAAGCTTGTCTCCACTGAGGGCGATCCGGACTTTCCCATCACCGAAGGCGCGCTCTGCGCCAAGGGCGCGGCGCTGTACTCCATGTACACCAGCGACCACCGCCTGATGAAACCCATGTATCGCGCTCCGTTCAGCGACAAGTGGGAAGAAAAAGACTGGGACTGGACCCTTGAGCAAATAGCGCGCCGCGTCAAGGACGCACGCGATAAGGATATGATCCTTAAAAACGACAAAGGGCAGACGGTCAACCGTCTGGAAACCATCTTCTGGATGGGAACCTCGCACGCTTCCAACGAAGAGTGCGCTGTTATCCATCAAGCCTTGCGCGGCCTGGGTGTTGTCCATATGGACCACCAGGCGCGGGTCTGACACAGCCCCACTGTTGCGGCTCTGGCAGAGTCGTTCGGACGCGGTGCAATGACCAACCACTGGATCGACATCAAGAATGCCGATGCGGTGCTTATTATCGGCAGTAATGCCGCTGAACATCATCCCGTGGCTTTCAAATGGATCATGAAAGCCAAGGACAACGGGGCCGTGCTCATGCACGTGGACCCCAAGTTCTCGCGCACATCCGCCAGGTGTGATTTCCATGTGCCCCTTCGCTCGGGTACGGACATCCCCTTCCTGGGCGGCATGCTCAACTACATCCTTGAAAACGGTTTGTACCACAAGGAGTACGTTAACAACTACACCAACGCGGCCTTTGTGGTGGGTGACGGCTACGCCTTTGAAGACGGGCTTTTCAGCGGCTATGATGCCGCCGCCCGCAAGTATGACAAAAGCAAGTGGGCCTTGGCCAAGGGGCCTGACGGCGGGCCTGTCGTGGATCCCACACACCAGAACCCGCGCTGCGTCATCAACCTCATGAAGGACCATTACTCCCGCTACACGCTTAAAAACGTCTCCGACGTCACGGGCGTTTCGCAGGACAACCTGCTCAAGGTGTACAAGAACTTCTGCGCTACCGGCAGGCCGGACAAGGCGGGAACCATTCTTTACGCTCTGGGCTGGACACAGCATACAGTAGGCGTGCAGAACATCCGCCTTTCGAGTCTTGTGCAGCTCTTGCTGGGCAACATAGGCATCGCCGGGGGCGGCATCAACGCGCTGCGCGGCGAACCTAACGTGCAGGGCTCGACCGACCATGCCCTGCTGTACAACAACATTCCCGGCTACCACGGCACACCCCAGGCTCCGTGGCAGACCCTGGGCGAATACAACAAGGCCAATACCCCGGTAACGGTGGTGCCTAACAGCGCCAACTGGTGGGGCAACAGGCCCAAGTATGTGACAAGTCTGCTCAAGGGCTGGTTCGGCGATGCCGCCACCCCCGAAAACGACTTCTGCTACAGCCTGCTGCCCAAGCTGGAGCCGGGCGTGGACTATTCGTACATGTTCGTCATGGACAGGATCTATAACAAGAAGATCAAGGGCGGCTTCATCATGGGTGTAAACCCCATGAACAGCTTCCCCAACACCAACAAGATGCGGGCAGCCCTGGACAATCTTGACTGGCTGGTCTGTTCCGAAATCCATAATTCGGAAACCACGGATAACTGGCAACGCCCCGGCGTGGACCCCAAGACCAAGAAGACCGAGGTCTTTTTGCTGCCTTCGGCCCATCGCATCGAAAAGGCGGGAACCATCAGCAACAGCGGGCGCTGGCTGCAGTGGTTCGACAAGGCCGTGGAACCCGCCGGAGAGGCGCGCAACTTCGCTGACGTGGTCGTGCCGCTCTTCAACACCATCCGCCGCATGTACAAGACAGAGGGCGGGGTACTGCCCGAAGCCGTGCTGCAGATGCACTGGACGGACAAGTATGATCCTGAAGACTGGGCCAGGCGCATCAACGGTTTCTTCTGGGCCGACACCAAGGTGGGCGACAAGACCTATAAGCGCGGGCAGCTTGTACCCGCCTTCGGCGCGCTCAAGGATGACGGAACCACGTCTTCCCTCAACTGGATATACACCGGAAGCTGGACGGAAGAAGACGGCAACAAGTCGCGGCGGCGCGATCCCAGCCAGACGCCCATGCAGGCCAAGATAGGCCTCTTCCCCAACTGGTCGTGGTGCTGGCCGCTCAACAGGCGCATCCTGTACAACCGCGCCTCGGTGGACATGAACGGCAAGCCCTTCAACCCCAACAGGGCTGTTATCGAATGGGACGGCAGCAAATGGGTGGGCGACGTGCCCGACGGCCCCTGGCCGCCCATGTCTGACCCCAAGGGCAAGCTGCCCTTTATCATGGTCAAGGACGGCCTTGCCCAGTTCTATGGTCCCGGCCCGGCTGACGGTCCGTTTCCCGAGCACTACGAACCTGCTGAAACGCCCCTGGCGACCCATCCGTTCTCCAAGCAGCTCAGCAGCCCGGTATATAAATACCACAAGACCGACATGGACCAGATCGCGCCTCCGGCCGATCCGCGTTACCCCATAGTGCTGACCACCTACAGCCTTACCGAGCACTGGTGTGGCGGCGGTGAAACGCGCAACGTGCCCAACCTGCTGGAAACAGAGCCGCAGCTTTATGTGGAAATGAGCCACGAGCTGGCCAAGGAAAAGGGCATCAAGAACGGCGACGGGGTCGTGCTTGAAAGCGCGCGCGGCAACTGTGAGGCCATCGCCATGGTAACGGTGCGTATACGTCCCTTCACGGTTATGGGCAAAACTGTCCACCTGGTGGGTATGCCCTTTGCCTTTGGCTGGACAACGCCAAAAACCGGCGACTCCACCAACAGGCTTACCGTTGGCGCGTATGATCCCAATACTACCATTCCCGAGTCCAAGGCCTGCTGCGTAAACCTGCGCAAGGCTGATAAACTCACCGAAATAGGCTAACGAGAAGGGCGCGCCCTTACGGTAGGGCGCGCCTGACAAGGAGCATACTATGCCGAAAACATTCTTAGTTGACACCACGCGGTGCACGGCATGTCGTGGCTGCCAGTTGGCCTGTAAGGAGTGGCATGATCTGCCTGCCAACCACACCAAGCAGCGCGGCACGCACCAGAATCCGCCGGATCTGAATCCCAACAACCTCAAGATTGTACGCTTTCACGAATATATCAATGACGAAGGCAATGTGGTCTGGAACTTCTTTCCCGACCAGTGCCGCCATTGCCTCACGCCGCCCTGTGTGGATGTGGCAGACATGGCGGTGCCGGGAGCCATGATACAGGACAAGAAAACAGGGGCCGTACTGGCTACGGAAAAATCGGCCAAGCTCAGCGAGGACGACGCCCAGGCCATACAGGAGGCCTGCCCCTATAATATTCCCAGGCGCGATCCCGAAAACGGCCGCCTGACCAAGTGCGATATGTGCATCGACCGTGTCAGCGCGGGTATGCAGCCTATCTGCGTCAAGACCTGCCCGACAGGGGCCATGGTTTTCGGCGAGCGTGAAGAGGTGCTGCCCCTGGCCCAGAAACGTCTTGAAAACGCCAAAAAGCGTTGGCCCAAGGCTTTTCTGGCCGATATGGAAGATGTCAGCGTGATCTACCTGCTGGCCGACACCAAGGATAAGTATTACGAGTTCGCGGCCTTTATGTAGAGTGCTTCAGTCAGGTTTCAGTTTGGCATTGCCATAATTGTCAACTGAAATTATGCTGATGCACAGCGTTGCCGTCAGGCCTGTACCGTATTCAACGGCTTCCGGCGTTTTGCCGGAAGCCGGATTCACGGCACAGCCGGGCGGGGCACTTGGGCATATCTCCGGCGGAAACGCCTTTTCGCCGGAAACGGGCAGACCGCTTCGGCGGCAGGGCCTGCGATACGGCATCAAGTGCGGCGCGCGGGAAACAGCCCGCGCGCCGCTATCACCTTTCGGACGGAGGTTCCGGCCTCCGGGTTTGGGAGCATCAATGGCCTCATCCTGCCAAAGCGTGGCAAAAACCCTGGCGGAGGTGGTGGAATGCCGCCCCGTGCTGGAACCCGTGCTACGGGCGTTTGAACCCCTGCTGGCCGCCCAGGCCCAATTGGCCGATGATCTGGCCGACAGCATACGCGCTTCGGGGCTGGAACTGCCTGAAGCGCAGCCCGGCGCCCTGGAGCAGGGTCTTTCATTGCTGGCCGGCGTACCGTTGACGGGAGCCGCCGCCCCGTTGCGGCAAAGCGCCGAAAAACTGCTGCCGCTTTTGGCTACGCTGGAAACCATGGCTCCTCACCTGCCCGCCCTTGAGGCTTTTTTGCTGGCTCCGGCTGGAGCAGCAAAGAAGGGCAAGGGGGCCAAAACCAGGCAGGATCCGCGCGAAGCACTGGCCGAAGCCCTGCTGTCGGGTAACAGCGAAGAAGAAACCCGTCTGGCTGCCGCACATGACCTCGATCCTTCAATACTGCATTTTGCCTTCAGTTTTGTGCTGGCCCCGGTTTTACGCGCAGTTGTGTCAGGGAGCCTGCCTGAAGAAGGGGACGCCCCCTGGGATGCGGGCAGCCTGTGGCGGCAGGGCTATTGCCCCGTATGCGGCAGTTTTGCCACCATCGCTTGGCTCGACAAACCCCTGGTTGACGAAAAAAATGCCTATCTGGCTGGCGGCGGCGGCAAGAAACATCTGCACTGCGGCCTGTGCGGCACTGACTGGAAATTCATGCGCGGAACCTGTCCTTCATGTGGCGAGAAGGGCAGCGGTGTCATCGAAATGCTGCGTGAAAGCGGCTCGGCTCACGGCGAGCGGCTGGACTGGTGCACCAAGTGTAAAACCTATTGCCCGACAGTGGACCTGCGTGAACGCGACGGAAAGCCGGATATGGACGCGCTGGCCCTGGGGATGATGCACCTGGATATGGTGGCGGCCCGTAAAAAGCTGCGCCCGCTCAAGGTTTCGTTCTGGAATACTTTTTAGGGCAGCGTAACGCTGAGACTGTTCTGAAGGATTGGGAGCAGACGCCCGCCGCAAGGGCGCTGGCCGCAAGCATGGCGGAGGCAATGGCAGCATGAGGTTCATGCGCCGTGAGCAGCCGCGAGCGCAAAGAGTTGTGTGTAAAAGGCCGGAAGCATGACGGGCCGGGCCAACGGGCAGAAGCGCGCCCGAAAGCCGCCGGGCTGAAGAGAAGCGCCAGCGGCGCGTCAGAGGCCAGGCTGGCCGGATGGTCCGGCATGCGCAGAGACACAAGGGAAACCGTTGCAGTAATGAGGATTTTTGCTCTTTGCCAAGGCTGGCGGCCCGGCAAAGCCTGATGCACCAAAACATGTATGAGGTTTTGCGGTGCGGTCTGCTGCGGGCAGAGAGCAAAGATGATCATTATTCAGGGCTTCCGAAGATTTACTACCTCAGGAGGAGCTTGTTCATGAAAACCCTGGTCATCACTCTTTTTGCCCTGACGTTTCTGTGGGCTGGCGGCGCGCAGGCCCGCAGCGTCAAAGAGATGTCGCAAGCCATCAAGGAACCCATTGAAATTGAAGCTTCCGGCTCCAAGCGCATGAACGTCATGTTTCCCCATACCGCACACAAGGGTATTTCCTGCTTCCACTGCCACCACGAGGAAGGCAGCGATGGCCGCTATGTGGCCTGTACCGAGTGTCACGCCACGCCCGGCGCGCGTGAGCGCGACCCCATGAGTATGTTCATGGCGTTCCACTCCAAAAACAGCGACCGCTCGTGCCTTGGCTGCCACAAGAAGCTTGCTGCTGAAAATCCGGGCAAGTTCCCGCAGTTCAAGGGCTGCCGTCCTTGTCACATGAGCCCCGCCGCGCGTGAAGCCGCCGAGGCCGCCAAGGCTGCCAAAAAATAGTTTGTATGCACAGTACGGCACTTGTGCCGGATGTTGGATGTCGGTCAGCCGGAGGTTGACCGGCATCCTTGCTTTTATGGACGAAAGCTTGCCGCATAACGGGGACTTCCTGCCGTTACTGCGGGCAGACCGGGATTTTTTACGGTTCTGCTGCGGTTTTTAGCCACAGATTGCCCGTCTGCTGTTCTATGCCTGCCTGGAGGCCCATCCTCGGTGCTGATTTTTGTGGCGGCGGAACGGGCAGCAATGCTTTTGATGAAGATGCCCGAAGGCGCACGGATAAAGCGATCATGGTAGGGCAGATTTTTTAATCTGGAAGCTATATGACTGTGAAGCAGCCATGAGTGGCGACATTTTGAGGAAAAAATAGTTTAATTAGCTTGTGCAATATCTTCCTTTGTGTCACCGTAAACGATAATGAAATTGAATAATGAGATTACAAAGAAACAACGTGGTGAGATTGAACGTATTTTATCAAACTGGACAAACTATCTTAACAGTGTGCCGCCGGCTTCAGATGAAGTCAAAGTGCACAGATGGTTTGGAGCGAATACGCAGATTGTAAAAAAAGATGATTTTAATCAGGGGCTAAGAAGGATTATTGACGAAACAAGAATGAAGCTGGAGGCATCCTCGGTTCAGCATCAATAAAAAATTTGCGCCACTAATATGGATGGGCGAGGTCGTTCACACGACGTAAAAGCGGAAAAGCCGGGGTGATAACCTCGGCCCTTTTTTTGCACAGCACATCTTGGGCATGCCCGAACAGAGAGGGACCAACGGCGAGGATAAAGATAAAGACGGTGTGTCCACACATGCTGTTGAATAATAAAAAAGGCCCTTGCGGCGTGACCGTAAGGGCATGTTTTTTCTCTGGAGCGGGAAACGGGATTTGAACCCGCAACCTTCAGCTTGGGAAGCTGACACTCTACCGTTGAGTTATTCCCGCAAAAGTGGAGCGGGAGACGGGATTTGAACCCGCGACTTCAACCTTGGCAAGGTTGCACTCTACCACTGAGTTACTCCCGCTCAGCGAGGTATGCTTTTACGTGGATTGAGCCTGAGTGTCAAGCTTTGTTCCATAACTTTCGGCAAGATTTATTTTTTTCTGCTCTGCCGGTATGCCGAACCGGGCAAAAACTGCATGAAAAGCCGGGGCTGATAAAACGCAGGACGGGCCGTGGATAACGGCCCGTCTGAAGTCCTGCGTGCGCCAAAAAGCGCATCTGCCGTGTGCTACGGCTTTTCGCGCTGGTCCACGATGCGCTGGGCCTTGCCTTCAGAGCGCTGGATGGAGCGCGGTTCCATCAGGCGCACCTTGGCCGAAACACCCAGAAATTCTTTGATGCTTTTTTGCAGGCGGTTCTCAAGCATTTGCAGTTTGCGTATTTCGTCGGCAAACAGGGTGTCGCTGACTTCCACACGCACCTCAAGGGTGTCGAGGTTGTTGGATGTGCCCACAATGATCTGATAGTTGGGCGTAAGGCCGTCGCTTTCCATAAGCAGGCCTTCGATCTGCTGCGGAAAGACATTGACCCCGCGGATGATAAGCATGTCGTCGCTGCGGCCCTGAAGACGCGAAATGCGCACATGGGTGCGCCCGCAGCGGCAGGGGGTATAATCAAGGCTTGTGAGGTCGCGGGTGCGGTAGCGCAGCATGGGTATGCCCTCTTTGGTGAGGGTGGTCAGCACCAGTTCGCCGACCTGGCCCGGAGGCAGCTGCTCGCCGGTGACGGGGTCGATAATTTCCGGCAGGATGTGGTCTTCCCACAGGTGCATACCGTGCTTTGCCTCAACGCATTCCATTGCCACGCCGGGTCCCATTATTTCAGACAGGCCGTAGATGTTCATGGCGTCCATGCCCATCTTTTCCTCAATGTCACGGCGCATGGCTTCGGACCATGGCTCCGCGCCGAAAATGCCTGTGCGCAGCGACAGTTCGCGAAAATCCACCCCGGCCTCGTTGGCGGCTTCCCAGAGGTGCAGGGCGTAAGAGGGGGTGGCGCACAGCACGGTGGCTCCGAAGTCGCGCATCAGGTGCGCCTGACGGCGTGTGGCGCCGCCGGACGCGGGAACCACCGTGGCGCCGATGCGTTCCGCGCCGTAGTGCGCCCCAAGCCCGCCGGTAAAAAGGCCGTAGCCATAAGCTATATGTACCACATCCGAGCGGCTGACGCCTGCGGCGGACATGCTGCGGGCCATAAGTTCGGCCCAGGTTTCAAGGTCGCGGGCTGTGTAGCCCACTACCACGGCCTTGCCCGTTGTTCCGCTGGAGGCGTGAAGACGCACGATATGGTCGCGCGGCACGGCAAAAAGGCCGAAAGGGTAGTAGTCGCGCAGGTCCTGCTTTTCGGTGAAGGGCAGAAGCTTCAGATCGGCCAGCGACTTGATGTCTGCGGGGGATATGCCCGCTTCGTCAAAGCGTTTGCGGTAGAAAGGCACGTTGGCGTAAACGCGGTTGCACAGGTCGCGCAGACGACGCAACTGCAATGCTTCCATTTCCTCGCGGGGCAGGGTTTCCTGTTTGATGTCGAAAAGCACGGCCCTCTCCTTTAGCTGGCTTTTGGCGGCGGCCTTGGGCCGTCAATAACAAAGATGAAAAACGGCGTTGCCGTGTGCAAACCCTTTCCGGTATGCCGCAATGTCCGCAACTGGTCAACAAAAACAGGTCCGTGCACCGCGCCGGATCTGGCTGCCGCGATGTTCTTTAGGGGGGCTTCCGGCGGCCGGGCATGAGGTTTTTCTGCCGTACTCCGCGGCCAAGCATACTCTTTTTACACCTAGGGGCGGCAGCCCGGGAAAAAGCGAAATCCTTCGCTCGGGCATGCCGCCACCCTGGCAAGCCCATTGCCCTTGACCCGGCTTTACGGTATGTGCTGGCTATGGAAAACAATCATCCCAATACACCCGCCGGGGGCCGCGCCCCCATACAGTTTTCAGATGTTCCCGCGAGCCGCAAGGCGGCGGATGTGGCCCAATGGCTTGAAGAGCACAAGGCGCTGCGCGTGGTCTGCCTTGACCTTGAAGGTGAAGGCAGCTTTGCCGACGTCCTTGTTGTGGCCGGCGCAAATTCGGTGCGCCATGCCCAGAGCCTTGCCGACGGCGTGGCCCAGCTATGCCGCGAACACAACTACGAATTTCTGCGTACAGAAGGGTATGCCACCGGGCAGTGGATTCTTGTGGATATGAACGATGTTATCGTCAACATCTTTCAGGAGCCGGTGCGCGAGCTCTACGCCCTTGAAGCCCTGTGGGGCCACGGTTCCGGAAAAGGCACGGCCGCTGGGCAGGACAGCGGAGAATAATATCATGACGCCAACACTGCTGCTGATACTGGACGGATGGGGCATTGCCCCTCCTGGGCCTGGCAACGCTCCGTCTGTTGCCCGTACCCCCAATCTGGATGCCCTGGCCGCCCGCTGCCCCCAGAGCCGCCTTGTGGCTTCGGGGCGTGAGGTGGGCCTGCCTGTGGGGTATATGGGCAATTCGGAAGTAGGGCATCTTAACATCGGCGCGGGGCGCGTGGTCTATCAGGACATGACCCGCATTGATGTGGCAGTGGAGGATGGCTCCTTCGCGACCAACCCGGTGCTTGGCGAAGTACTGTCCGCAGTGCGGCGCAGTGGCGGCAGAGTGCATTTTGTGGGCCTGCTCTCTGATGGCGGCGTGCACAGCCACATACGCCATCTTGAAGCCCTGTGCGCCATGGCCGCTGCGCAGGATATTCCCGTGCGCATCCACGCTCTTACAGACGGGCGCGACTGCCCCCCCCATAGCGGGGCGGACTTTGTACGCGCCCTTGCGTCCAGCATCAGGAACCAGCCGCAGGCACGCATTGCCAGCCTGGTGGGGCGCTTTTACGCCATGGACCGCGACAAGCGCTGGGAGCGCGTCAAGGAAGCCTGGGATGTGATCGTGCACGGCAAGGCCCCGCTGGCGTTTGATCCCGTGGCAGCGGTGGAAGCGTCTTATGCCGAGGGCATTACCGATGAATTTCTGAAGCCCGTGCGTTTTGATACAGGCGATGTCGCGCCCGGTCTGGCCGACGGCGACGCGGTCTTTTTTTTCAACTTCCGGGCCGACCGGATGCGGGAGTTGACCGCTGCCTTCATCACTCCCGGTTTTGAGGGCTTTGACAGGGGCAAAATGCCCGTGCTGTCGGCCCTGGCCTCCATGACCTCTTACGAGGCCAGCTTCAATCTGCCAGTGGCCTTTCCCAAAGAGGCGGTGGATCAGGGGCTGGGGCAGGTGGTGTCGCGTCAGGGCATGCGCCAGCTGCGGCTGGCGGAAACGGAAAAATACGCCCACGTGACCTATTTCTTCAATGGCGGCGTGGAAGAGCCTTTTACGGGCGAAGACCGCATTCTTGTGCCTTCGCCCCGCGACGTGGCGACCTATGACCTCAAGCCTGCCATGAGCGCCCCCCTGGTGACGGACGAGTTTATCAATGCCTGGAATTCCGGCCAGTACGATCTTGTGGTCTGCAATCTTGCCAACGGCGACATGGTTGGACACACAGGGGTTCTTGAGGCCGCCGTTGCAGCCTGCGAGGTGGTGGACCGGTGCGTGGGGCGTATGGTTGAAGCTGTTGAAGCCCGCGGGGGGCGTATGCTCATCATTGCCGATCACGGCAACTGTGAGGTCATGCTCACGCCCGAGGGGCAGCCGCAAACGGCGCATACAACCAATCCTGTGCCTTGCATCCTGCTTGAGCCGGGCGGCAAGGTCAAAGCCCTGGCCGATGGCAGGCTGGCCGATGTGGCGCCCACGCTTCTGGCATTGTGGGGGCTTGCCCCCTCTCCCCTCATGACGGGGCAAAATCTGGCCCGCGAAGACGGGACAAAGCCGGACAGAAAGGAGAACGCCCGTGGCTGAACGTAAACGGCCCATAGAGCCTGTGGCCCCGGATGGCATGGAAATCCTTTTCTTTTACCAGTGTCCGGGCTGCGGCAAGCATGTCCCCCAGGCCAGCCCCACAGAGCCGCGCATGGTGCGTTGTCCGGGTTGTGGTCAGGGTTTTCCCATCATCCCTGTGGATGAGCACAGCCTGCATTATGTGCGCATCATGCTGGCCGAAGGCAAGGCCGCCGCTGATCCCGACTTTTTGTAACACAATTGTTTGAACCGCTCCCGGATTTTTGGGGGAGCGGGCCGGAAGAATCAGGCATGGAAAACGGCATTCGCGAGAGCGGATGCCGCTTTCCATGCCTTTTGAGGCGGCGCGATCACGCGCCGCAGCGAGTTTTTTACAGGCGGTTAAAATTTTTTGACGAAAATTCTTGCCACCGAAACTGAATCCGTGTAGAACGAATTTCAACCTAAATGTAGGTTGCTGTATTTTTCTATTTTTGGGATGTTTTTTCAAAGAGAGGAAGGGTTATGAAACGTATCTGTACACTCGTGCTGGCCGCCGGCCTGCTTTTTGGCGCGGCCACCGGCGCCAGCGCCATCGACTTCAAGGCCAAGGGCCAGTGGCTCATGGGCTTCGGCGTGGGCGACGCCAACCCCATCAAGAATTTTCGTGACGCAAAAACCGGCAAGAGCAGCAAGTTCAACAGCGACGACGATTTCCAGGCCGCCCAGCGCCTGCGCCTGCAGTTGGACGCCGTGGCTTCTGAAGCCCTGTCCGGTACCGTGTACTTTGAAATCGGCACCTCCCAGTGGGGCAAGGCCAGCAATGGCGCTGCCCTCGGTGCTGACGGCACCAACCAGATCAAGCTGAAGCGCGCGTACCTCGACTGGATCGTGCCCGATACCGACGCCAAGGTGCGTATGGGTATCCAGGGCGTGGCCCTGCCCAACGTGGCCGGCGGCTCCGCTGTGCTTGATGCCGACGCTGCCGGCATCACCGTCAACTACAAGTTCAACGAAAACGTCGGCCTGACCGCCCTGTGGGCGCGCCCGCTGAACGACAACTATGACGGCACGAACCCCAAGCAGAACAATTACCTGGACAATATGGATCTGTTCAGCCTGATGGTGCCCCTGACCTTTGACGGCGTGAACGTGACCCCCTGGGCCATGTACGGCATGGTGGGCAAAAACGCCCTGAAGTCCTGGAATGAGAAAAATAACGCGTATGACGGCGTCGGCACTGCTGACGGTAACCTGCACTACTCCCTGCGCCCCTATCCCGGCATCGGTGTCACCCACAGCGGCATCGGCAGCACCGGCAACGACTACGGCAACGCTTTCTGGGCTGGTCTGCCCATTGCCGTGACCATGTTTGATCCGCTGAACATTGAGCTTGACATCAACTACGGCTACATGCAGGGCATGGGCCGCTTTGACGCCACCAAGAATGGCAACGTGACCAAGCGTTCCAGCACCGAGCGTCAGGGCTGGCTTGCCAAGGCCCTGGTGGAATACAAGCTGGATTGGGGCGTACCCGGCATCTTCGGCTGGTATGCTTCCGGCGACGACAGCAATCCCAAGAACGGTTCCGAGCGCATGCCTTCCGTGGCCGCTTCCGGCAACTTCACCTCCTTTATCGGTGACGGCAACATGGGCTGGATCCGTCAGGACTACTCCCTGACCTATGACGGCACCTGGGGTATCGGCGCGCAGATCCGCGACATGAGCTTCATCGAAGACCTGTCGCACACCTTCCGCGTGGCTTACTGGGGCGGCACCAACAGCCCGACCATGGCCAAATACATGGACAGCGCCTACGCCTGGTCCGATGGCTGGGGTAACAACACCGGCCCTTACCTGACCACCAACGACGGCATGCTGGAATTCAACCTCGTGAACAGCTACCAGATTTACGAAAACCTCGAAATGAATCTTGAGCTGGACTACGTTGCCAACTTTATGGACAACAGCACCTGGAAGAAGGCCAACAACGGCGGCAGCTTTGACAAGCAGGATATGTGGAAGGCCCAGGTGGTCTTCGCGTACAGCTTCTAAGCTGCACGGCCTGCCGCAAGGCAAGCATCGACTTCAAGGGGGAGCTTCGGCTCCCCCTTTTGCGTGGGAACCGCAGGCGCATGCAGGGGAAGCGGCTCTTTTCTGTACGGATAGGCCGCACCTGAGCTTGAAAGCCTTGCATTTTCAAAGCTGTTCGGTGGTTACCTCGGCGATTGGCAGCAGGTATACAGTCCTCTCGTATGCCCTTGCGGCGAACTTCTGTCGTCAGGCTTGCCACCGGCAACGGAATGCCCGGGAGTGGATCAAGGAGGACGGAGGCACTTCGGAGGCGTACCGCGCCTGACAGATATTTTTTGTGGTCCGCCTGCTGCCCGCCGCCCTACGGTTCCGGCGAAAGCAATGGGAGCATTTAAGGCTGCAACTGTTGTTGCCTGTGCAAGAAGCAGATCTGGCCTGTGCCTACGCTGTCCTTCTGTGCTGCAAAACGTCAGGCTGCCAGTCCGGCACGCCTCAAACGCGCTGTACGGCTTGCCTGCCGATGTGAAAAACGCCGCCCGCCACACTGGTGACGGACGGCGGAGTCAGGAGGGAGCGCCGGAAAGGCGGCAGGAAGAGCCAAAAGCAGGGAAAAATCAGCGTTTGCGCTGCAAGTGATCACGCAGCAGTATGGCCACCAGGTTCATGCCCAGTACCAGAAGCAGCAGTACAAGCCCGGTCCCGTATTGCAGGGGGCGGGTTTTTTCTATTTCCGTTCCGGCGGTTGCCAGCACATACATGTGATAGGGCAGGGCCATGACGGAACTGAAGATGGAGTCCGGAGTCTTGGGCGTATAAAAAACAGCCGCCGTAAACATGATGGCCGCTGTTTCGCCGGCGGCGCGCGCCACGCCAAGGATGGCCCCTGTAAGCATGCCGGGCAGGGCGCAGGGCAGCACTACGCGGCTGATGGTCTGCGATTTGGTGGCCCCCAGGGCCAGCGAGGCTTCGCGGTAGGTATCCGGCACGTTGCGCAGGGCTTCCTCGGCCGTGCCGATGATCACGGGCAAGGTAAGCACGGCAAGGGTGAGCACGCCGGAGAGGATGCTGACCCCTAACCCGCAGAAGGTCACAAAAAATGACAGGCCGAAAAGGCCGAAAACTACGGAAGGAACCCCGGCCAGATTGTTTACCCCCAGGCGCACATAGCGCGCGAAGGCATTGCGTTTGGCGTATTCATGCAGGTAAACGGCCGAGGCCACGCCCAGAGGAAAGGCCAGCAGCAATGCCCCCAGCGAAAGGATGGCCGTGCCGATAATGCAAGGCAGTATGCCCCCTTCGGTCATCATGCTTCGGGGGGACTGGCTTATGAATTCCCAGCTGAGGGCGGGCAGGCCGTGATAGAGCAGAAAGCCGCACACGGCCACAAGGGCCAGCACGTTGCAGGCGGCTACGCCCCGCAGAAAAATAAACATGATGTTTTGCGCGCGGCCGCGCGCCTTGCCGCTTGTGGGTGTAAAGCGTTTCTGCGGTGTGTTCAGGGGGCCGGTCTGGCCGGGCCATATGGGCTGTGACATGTTCTTTCCCGATTCCGTTGGCGTTGTTACAGGCTCGAGGTCCCGGCCTGACGGTGTTTTTCGGCGATATGAGCCGCCAGCATGTTAAAGGCCAGGGTAAGCAGAAAAAGTACGATGCCGATGGCGAAAAGCGCGTGATAATGGTCGCTACGAAAGGGGGCCTCGGCCATTTCTGCCGCGATGGACGCAGGCATGGGCCGCACGGGGTCAAGCAGTGACGTGGGGATGATGCCTGCGCCGCCCGCCACCATAAGCACCACCATTGTTTCCCCGATGGCTCGCGACATGCCGAGCATGACAGCGGTGCCGATGCCCGAAAGCGCCGCCGGAATGACAACGCGCACCGTGGTTTGCCAGCGCGTGGCCCCGAGCGCCAGCGAAGCTTCGCGCAGGTCGCGTGGCACGCTGTACAGGGCGTCTTCAGAAACAGAGCAGATGGTAGGCACGCTCATGAAGGCCAGCACCACCGAGGCATTAAGCAGGTTCAGCCCTGTGGCCGCGCCCAGATAGTCCTGTAGGAAGGGGGCCAGCACAACCATGCCCAGAAAGCCGAGCACCACCGAGGGCAGGGCTGCCAGCAGTTCCACAAAGGGCTTGATGACACGGCGCACGGCAGGGTGGGCAATTTCCGTAAGGTATACGGCGGTGAGTACGCCCAGCGGCACTGCCAGCAGCGAGGAAAAAAACGTCACCGCCAGCGAGGCCGCCAGCAGGGGAAAAATGCCGAACAGGCCGGGATCTTCAGTGGGATACCACAAGCGGCCGAAAAGGAAATCCATGACCGGATAGTGTGCAAAGAGTGGCAGGCCCTCCATAAACAGAAATATGACAATGCCGGCCAGGGCCAGCAGCGAGCTGCCCGCCATGCCGGTGAGTATGTAGCGAACCAGTTTTTCTTTCAGGTCTGCGGAACGCATGGGCCGTTCTCCTGACGCGTTGGCTGCGTCCATTGCACTGTGCCGCACAGGCGGGGCAGGCCGGTTTGCGGTATCCGTCCTGCCCGCGCCCTGCAAGGATTTTTCTTCTGGCGCCTATTTGCTCAGGGGTACGTAGCCCACGGCGAGTACATCCTTTTGTCCCTTGTCGGGGGCCACCAGATATTCCACAAACTCTTTCACCGCGCCCTGGGGTGCACCGTTGGTGAAAATGTACAGTTCACGCGCGATGGGCCACTGCTTTGAAATGGCGGTCTCTGCGCTGGGGCTTACGCCGTCAACCGTCACAGGCCTGGTGGACTTGTCCACATAGCCCAGGCCTACATAGCCGATGGCGTTTTTGTTTTTGCTTACAGTCTGCACCACGGATCCGTTGGAAGCCTGCATGAGCGCTCTGGGGCTGACGCGCTCCTTGTTCATGACAAGTTCTTCCCAGGATTCAAACGTTCCGGAAGAAGTGTCGCGCGAGATGGCTACAATCTGGGCGTCTTCGCCGCCAAGATCCTTCCAGTTGGTGACTTTTCCTGTGTAGATGTCGCGCAGCTGCGCAAGGGTAAGAGCGCCCACCTTGTTGGCCGGGTGGACCACAGGCACAATGGCGTCAATAGCGATGGCCGTGCGCAGGGGCGTAATGCCGTTTTTGGCGGCGGCGTCCTTTTCCTTGTCCTTGATGTCGCGCGAGCTCATGGCTACATCGCACTGCTTTTCAATGAGAGCCTTGATGCCGTTGCCGGAACCGCCGCCGGAAATGCTCAGCTCCGTGCCGGGGTGAGAGGCCATGAAGGCTTCTCCGGCTTTTTGCACCACGGGCAGCACGGTGGTGGAGCCGTTGATGATGACCTGCTGGGCGGCGAAGGCCGAAGCGCTCCAGCAAAGCACGGCCAGAGCGCAGGCCGCGAGCCTGCTGCTGTAACGGGAAACGCGTTTTTTGCAATCAAAAGACATGAGTTTCTCCTGGTTTTATCTATGGTGAGAACATTTCACCCGCGGCATCTTTTTGCCGTGTCTTTCTTTTGGCCCGCCTCTGTTACAGAATGATGACGGATACACGAAGACTGCGTGAAAGGAGGCCGGGCCGTTCCGGCCGTGCTGCCTCCACGCGGCATCCGGCTCTTTGGGGCTGCATGTGCGGTGTGGGGGCCGGTTTTTACGGAAAGTCGTTGTCCGGCGTGCGTGGCGTGCACCGGAGCATTTCCGGAAAAGGCATCAATTGATTTGCCACGGCCTGTGAGGCATGCTTTTTCAGGCGGTTCGCCATGTCACGAAATTGTAACAGAGCTACCATCACATTGGCGCAAAGAGGCGGTTTACTCGGGCTGCGTCACAGAGGTGTGCACTATGAGCCAACAGATATTGATAGTTGAAGATGAAGCCGACATTCGCGAGCTTTTGCGCTTTAATCTCGAGCGTGAGGGCTTCAGCGTTCTGGAGGCGGCGGATGGCAACGAGGCGCTCAGGCTGGCCCGCCAGCATCTGCCGGACCTCATGCTGCTGGATGTCATGATGCCCGGCCCGGACGGGTTCGAGGTCTGCCGCCTTTTGGGGGCGCAGGCTGAAACCGCCCATATCCCCGTGCTTATGCTGACGGCCAGAGGCGAAGAAATGGACCGCGTGGTGGGCCTGAGCCTTGGCGCGGACGATTATGTGGTCAAACCTTTCAGCGTGCGTGAGCTTATGCTGCGCATCCGGGCAGTGCTGCGGCGCGGGACGCGCAGCGGCGAAAGCCCGGTGCTGGAACGCCACGGCATACGCCTGCGCCCCGATGCCCATACGGCGGAGGCGCACGGCGAAGAACTGCAGTTGACAGCCACGGAGTTTCGCCTGCTGGAAGACCTGCTGCGCCATGCCGGGTCGGTGCGCACGCGTGAGCAGCTGCTCAACAAGGTATGGGGCTATTCCTTTGAAGGATATGCCCGCACGGTGGATACCCACGTGCGCCGCCTGCGCGCCAAGCTGGGGCATGCGGCCTCCATGCTGGAGACCGTGCGCGGGGTAGGCTACAGGATAAAGGAATAGCCGCCTGGATCACGGGCAGGCTTGCCGGCCTGTGACGTGTCCGGGCAGATACGGCGGCACAGCCGCATTGGCGGAAGATATGCTTTCATTCAGAACCAGAATTTTTGGCGGCATGCTGGCCGTGGCCCTGGTTTCCATTGGTGTGGCCGTATTTTACGGCAAGGCCTGGTTTGAAAAGGTGCAGCTTGAGGCGGCGCGCGAACGCCTTGTGCGCGAAACAGCGCTGGCCGGAGTCATTCTGGATGGCCTTGGCGATCACACCGCCGGGCTGACGCGTCTGGCTGCTGTTCTTGATATGCCAGAAGAGCGCCTTTCGCTGCTGGATCCGCAGGGGCATGTGCTTGGCGATACCGCGCCGGATGCGCAGCCCGTGACCAGGCTGGACAACCATGCCGACAGGCCCGAAGTGCGCGAGGCCATGAGGGGGGCGCCGGGTTTTGCCATCCGTCCCAGCGGCACATTGGGCAAAGATCTGGCCTATGCCGCTGTGGTTCTGCAAAATGGCGATATCCTGCGCGTTTCTGTGCCCCTGGCGAGCCTCAGGCAGATTATCGACAGCCGCCTTGCCGTATTCACGCAGATCGGCGTGATCACCGTTATCCTTTCCCTGATTCTGGCCGGGCTACTTTCCGGGGCGCTGCGCCGCTCTTTGCGACAGATGGTGTCTGTGGTGGAGGGCATTTCACTGGGCAATTTTCAGCGCCGCCTGCGGCGCATCCCCGGTTGCGAGTTTGCCCCCCTGGCCGATGCCGTGAACCGCATGGCCGAAAACATTGAGGAACACGTGCGCACTGCGGCGGAACAGACCGCCCAGCTTGAAAGCATACTGGACACTATGAGTGACGGTGTGCTGGTACTTGGGCCGCGCGGGCGTATCCGTCGCTGCAACAGGGCGCTGGTGCGCGAATTTCCTGCTGCTGCATCGGCCCTGGGCGCCCAGGTGGTGGAGGTCATCCCCTCACCCCCCCTGCAAAACGCCGTGGACGAACTTATGGCCGAAGCCGAAGCCCATGCTGAAGCCCGTCAGCGGGCGGCGGTCCTGACTGCCGCGGCACGGCATATTACCGTTCAGCAGGATGACGAGGCAAGCTCTGGTTCTTCCGCTGCTGCGGTTTCTGTCTCTGCCCCGGTGGCCCAAGACCAGGCCTTGGCATCGTTCCCGACCTCCATCGGCTCCGCAGGGCCGGCCACGCATGGCGCGGAGGCGGAAAACGACAAAATTCCTGCTCACGACGAAGCTTTTACTGCGGAAGGCGGGCGCGTACAGCGCTATTTGCACCTTGAGCTGCCTTCGGGCCAGGCCATGTCGGTCTGCATTTCCCTGCCGCCTGCGGCGGAGATGGCGGGTGGAGGGCAGGTGGGTGCCGTGGCCGTATTCCACGACATAACGGAACTCATGCGGCTTGAACGTGTACGGCGCGATTTTGTTGCCAACGTGTCGCACGAACTGCGCACGCCGCTCACGGCCATACAGGGGTATGCCGAAACCCTCACCAGTCTTGACGGGCCACCGGAATGCCGCCGCTTTGGTGAAATAATCCTTAAAAACGGAGCCTGCCTTTCACGCATGGTTGATGACCTGCTGACGCTGGCCCGCCTTGAGGGCAAGAGCGGCAGCCTTGAGCTTGCTCCCACAGACCCGCGGGAGGCTCTGGCCCAGGCAACGGGCATGTGCCGCGAAGTGCTGGAGCATCGCCGCTGCCGGGTCGAGTCGCACCTTTCCGCAGACTGCCGGGTGATGGCAAGCCTGCCCCATTTGACGCAGGTTTTCCGTAATCTTCTGGAAAATGCAGGGCGCTACGCGCCCGAGGGCGGCAGCATCCGCGTGACGGCGCGTCAGGTGGGCGACAGTGTGGCCTTTCGCATTGCCGACGACGGCCCGGGTATACCCCGGCAGGACCTGGAACGGATATTCGAGCGCTTCTATCAGGTAGAGCGCCACCGGGGGCAAGCCAGCACCGGCCTTGGGCTTGCCATCTGCAAGCATATCATTGAGCGGCACGGCGGCAGTATCCGGGCGGAAAGCCCCGCCACGGACGGCAGCACGGCCCTTGTTTTTACTCTCACTTCCGCCCACGGAGCAGCATAGTCATGAAGGAATACCTGCAGGCACGCAACGTCAGCGTTTACTACGGGCAGCACAAGGCCCTGCATGAGGTCAGCCTGGACTTTGAGCCGTGCCGGGTTACGGCCCTCATCGGCCCATCCGGCTGTGGCAAGTCCACTTTTTTACGCTGCCTGAACCGCATGAACGACCTTGTGCCCGGCGCGCGCGTGGAAGGAGAAATCCTGCTGGACGGCAACGATGTGAACCGCCCGGATACAGATGTGGTTTCCCTGCGTTGCCGGGTGGGTATGGTCTTTCAGAAGCCCAACCCGTTTCCCAAAACAATTTATGAAAATGTTGCCTACGGTCTGCGCGTCAACGGTCTGCGGGACGAAAGCCTGATTGCAGAAAAAGTGGAATTTTCACTGCGGCGGGCCGCCATTTTTGACGAAGTGAAAGACCGTCTTCAGGCTCCGGCCCTGGGGCTTTCCGGCGGGCAGCAGCAGCGCCTGTGCATTGCCCGCGCCCTGGCCGTGGAGCCGGAAGTGCTGTTGATGGACGAACCCGCCAGCGCTCTGGACCCCATAGCCACACAAAAGATTGAAGAAAGCATACGCGAGCTGCGTGAATCACTGTCCATCATTATTGTCACCCACAATATGCAGCAGGCCGCCCGCGTGTCCGACACAACGGCCTTTTTCTATATGGGCGAGCTTGTCGAGCATAATGCCACGGACATCATGTTTACACGGCCCGGAAAAAAACAGACGGAAGACTATATTACAGGCCGTTTCGGCTAGAGTATTTTCATCCTTGAAAATGCTCTGGTGGTTGCGCGGGCAGGCGCTCGCCGTGGAGGCGCAAACGCCGCTTGTGTGCGCTGTTAAACGCCGTAGCCCGTAATTTTTGAAAGTGTATATTCCTAAAGCGAATCTGCTCTGGGACCGCCAGGCGATTTTTACCCATTCCATCGCATTTTTCAGGAGAGCACCATGCAACAGGCCAACTATCTGCAGCAACTGCTTGTAACTTTGCGTACCCGTCTGCTGGTCATGTGCGCCAGCGTGGGCATTGCGCTGGAAGAAGCGGGCAAAGCGCTTGCGGCCAACGATCCCGGCAGGGCCGCCGCGGTTATTGAAAGCGATGCGGCCATCGACGCCCTGGAAAACGAGATTGACGAAATGGCGTTGCGCCTGCTGGCCCGTTCGCAGCCTGTGGCCGGAGATCTGCGTTTTGTGGTGACATCATTGCGCATGGTGGTGGATCTGGAACGCATCGGTGACGAAGCCGTAAGCATGTCCGAGCAGGCCATTCTCATGCAGAACATGCCGGGTTTCAGCATCATATCTCACGTGCGAGAACTGTATGAGGGCGCGTGCGATGCCTTTGAAAGCGCTGTGCGGGTCTTCCGCGAAAATGACGCCCAGGGGGCGCTGGCCATGAGCCGGGGCGATGACGAGGCCGTGCAGAACGAGGTACGTATTATACAGGGCATTATGGAATGCCTCTCTGATCCGCATTGCAGCCTCAAACCGCACGTGGCCATGCATATCATTCTTGTTACGCGCTCACTGACGCGCATCTGGCGGCGGTCCATCAATATTGCCGAGCATGTGTACTTTATAAGCCGCGGCGAAAGCCTCAAGCACAGGGGTGACGGACGGGAAGAAGCGGCAGCCTCCGTGGTGGATGCAGCGCAGCCCGGCGTTCATGCCCGTAGGACGGCGGAGGCCCAGGATACGTCGGCAGAGGCAAAACAGCAGTTGCGCGGCAAGAAGGAAAAGCTTACCGATAATGGTTGAGCGCCGGGCTGTTCCGGCCGCAAAACAGTACTGGAAGCGCCATGCCCCTGATCCATCCCCTGCCTGACGAGGCCCTGCGCTACAGGCACAATGACAGGCAGCTTGAACGCCTTTACCCCGGCCTGCCCCTGTTGCTGGACGCCTATGCTGTTGTGGATATGGGGGTGAACGAGGCCGTGCTGGCCGACGGGCGTGCAACGGTGTGCCGCGCGGGTTGTTTTCAGTGCTGTTGCCAGCCCATACCCGTCAGCCCGCTGGAAGCCCTGGCCCTGCACTGGCATATGCGGCACAGGATGAAGCCGGAGATGCGCCGCTTGCTGGGCCACAGGCTTGCATCCTGCCGGGGGCGGAGTGAGGACGTGCTTTTGCCGTGTCCCTTTCTGTGGGATGGGGCCTGCCAGGTGTACGCCCTGCGCCCCGTTGCCTGCCGCCAGTATATGGTTTTCAACCGTCCCTGCGCTCCGGGTGAAGACGCCGCGCGCGACCGTCAGCAGGATGTGCTTGCGCCGCGTCATGACCGCATGCTGGAGGCCCTTGCCCGCACACTGCCCTGGTATGCCGGGCGTGAGCCTCAGCCCCCGTCGCAGCCTGCCAGAGAAGAAGTGCGAAATTTTTTTCGCTCCATCACCACCGTGATTCAGGCGATCCCCTGGGAGCGCTTTACGCAGGCCTGACGGCTCCGATAATGTGCGGTTATTTTTTGGCGACCGCGTTTGAGCAGCAAAAAATAAAAAACATATTGACTTTCCCCCTCACTGTAATGTTTTTGTGAAAGAAGCATCAGTAGATGACATGCCCGCCTGCACGGCGTGCAGCAGTGGGCAGACTGAAAGCACCAAGCTACAGGCAGCCCGTTTTCTGCCAAAGCCCGAGGTTGATTGCTCCAGATGCCAATGCCTTCGCAGGGTGGATGAAAATGCCTGCGCAAGGCCTATACACGCCAAAGGCCCGCACGGTTTGCCGCCGCGCGGGTCTTGTGTTTCCGGTGGTCAGTTTCTAGCCGTCTTCTGTCAGATTTTGCTGTTCAAGCAGGCCAAGAATATGGGCGACCATGCGCGCATAGGCGGGATCGTCCCTCTGCCGTGGGCGTGGCAGAGCCACATCAAAGCGGGCCACAATGCGCCCAGGATTTGTACCCATAACGATGATTTCATCGGCAAGATAGACGGATTCGTCAACGCTGTGGGTGACAAAGACGATTGTTTTACGGCTCTGTTCCCATACTTCAAGCAGGCGTTTTTGCAGGGTAATGCGGGTGAAGGCGTCAATGGCGCCAAAAGGTTCGTCCATAAGCAGCACATCGGGGTCATTGGCCAGCGCCCGGGCAATGGCTACGCGTTGCCGCATGCCGCCCGAAAGCTCATGGGGCATGGCAAGGGCAAATCTTTCAAGGCCTACCATGGCGAGATAGCGGCGGGCCTTCTGCTCGCGCTGGTTTTTATCCATACCGTGAAATTCAAGGCCTATGCCCGTATTGTCAATGACGTTCAGCCAGGGAAAAAGAGAATATTCCTGAAAAACCATGCCGACCTGGCGGCACGGGCCATGCTGTAATGCGCCGCGAAAGCGTATTTCGCCCCGCTCGCACGGGGTAAGCCCGGCCATCATGCGCAAAAGCGTTGACTTGCCGCAGCCGGATGGCCCCACCAGGCATATGAAGTGCGAGGCCGGCACGGTCATGCACACGTTACGCAAGGCCTCCACAGGGCCGCTCTTGGTGCTGAACACCTTGGATACGTTGTGGATGGCAATTTCCGCTTCTGCCTGCCCGGCGGCCTGCGCTGCTATTTGGTCAGTCGTTTCCATACAAATTTCCTGTCTTCATAAAATCTGAACAGCCTGTCCAGCAGCGCGCCCACAACGCCGATGCTGATCATGCCCGCGATAACCACATCGGTTCTGCCCACGGTGTAGGCATGCGTTATGAGATAACCCACGCCCGAAAGGCTGCCGGGCAGCATTTCCGCAGAAACCAGGCACATCCACGATACCCCGAGGCCGATGCGCAGGCCGTTGACAATGGAAGGCGCGGCGTAAGGCAGCAGCACCTTGCGGAAAATGTCCATCTGCCCGGCTCCCAGTACCCGTGCGGCATCGGTAAGCGTTTGCGGCACCATGCCCACGCCGTGTATGGCGCTGGTCAGGATGGGATAAAACCCGCCGATGAAGATGATAAAAATCATGGATACTTTTATGTTATGAAAATATGGATAGGCTGCGCCAATGGGGACGGAAAAAACGTCGGCCAGGCTGAGCATGCCGAACCACGCAAGCACCAGCGGAACCCAGGCCAGCGGCGGGATGGACCGGAACAGGCCAAGAAAGGTGCTGAGCGCCGTGTTCACGCCGGGCTTGTAGCCCATGACAATTCCCAGGGGAACGGCCAGCGCGGCGGCAATAAAATAGCCTGCAAAAACGCGCGCCAGGCTTATGAGGGTGTTGGCGGGCAGGGTCCCCATAGATATCACGTCTTCCTGCGGGCTGGTCATGAGGCTCCATACCTGCGGAATGCCAGGCAGAATGATGTCATTCTTTACCACATGGGCCATAACGTGCCACAGTAGCAGAAACAACAAAGGAAAAACCAGAGGCAGAATAAAGGCTTTGATATTTTTCATTGATGCCAGTTGCGCCCGAGTGATCAGCGTCTTGGTGATCCGCCCGGCACGCGAGGTGCCGCAGGTGACCGGCGGAATGGATATATGCGGGCCTTGCCCGGATTGTGCTGCGGGCCGGTTCCGGCCCGAATAGTGACCGGAACCGGCGGTAAGCGTGCTATTTGCCGTTCAGAAACTGCGGATCCACAAGAATGTTTTCTACTTCGCCAAAGTTTTTGTCTTTGAGCGCGCCCTTGAAGTAACCGGCTTTGTTCAATTCGCCCAAATAGCCGTTGGCGCCTTCTTTCCAGCCATCAGTAAAGCTCTGCAAAAACCGCAGGTTGGAATTTTTGCCGATTTCTTCCGGCAGGCCTATCCATTTGGAACCGACAATGCCGGCGCGCTGGGCGTCTTCGTTGCACCACTGGCCCACGCCAGCCATCAGGCTTACAAAGTCGCGCAGAATGGCGGGGTGCTCGGCAATGATTTCGTCGCGGGCAGCGATAACGCAGCAGGGATAGTCCGACCACTGCCCCGCAGGGGGAAGGTCGCGCAGCATGCCGATATCGCAACCGGCCCCTTTGCCTGCGGCAGTTTGGGGGAAGGGTTCCGGCCCGACAACGGCATCAACCTGTTTACTGCTCAGCGCCGGAATAAGGTTGGACATGCCCTTCAGGTCCACCAGCACCACCTGCGCCTTTTGGTCAAGGGGATTGCTTGTATAGCTGATACCCTCGGCCTTGAGTGCGCTTTCCAGAATGATGATGGGCGCGCTGCTGGGCGAATGGTAGCCAATGCTTGCCGGTTTGGAAGAGGATTTGATGTAAGCGGCAAACTCCGGCCAGGTTTTGGCCGGGACGGCATTGGAAACCACAACGCCGCCGCTGGCAAGCACCAGCGGGGAAACGATTTTTATGGGAATGCGCTTGTCGATGCCCGCCATGATGGCGGTAATGGAAGCCAGGCCGATATCAAGCTGCTTCTGGGCAAAGAGGGTGGCTGTTTCAGAGCCACTCTTGATGACGACGATGTCCAGCACGGCAACGGGCTTACCGTCTTTCATCAACTGGTATTTTTCCTTGGGAACCACGGGCTGCAGCCACATGCCGTTGACCGTGAGTTTTTCTCCCATATCCATCGCGGCCATGAGGGGCGTGTGGTTTGTGGTAAAAATATACCCCACCTTCAGTCGGGGCAACTCTGCGGCGTGGCTCGCGGCTGCCAGGGAAAGAACAAAAAGAGCTGCAAGAACTTTACTGAACAGGGTTCGCATACTGTCTCCATCAGGTTACTGGTGTTGCAGGGTATTCAACCTTGACCGTGTGCATTCGGCAGGTCTGCGCGTATACCGCGTATGGTCTGGGTGGATGCAAGATTTTAAAAGCCTGCGGCGGTTCACTGACCGCACGCATGAAGTTTCCGGTGTGCGGGCAGCGGCCCGTGGCAGACATCCTCCAGTTGTCCTTCTTCGCCAAGAAGGCCCAGCGCATCGGCGCGGCAGCGTGTGCAGTGGCGCATCTGGGGGATGAGTATGGCGGCCTCGTCCCGCAGGCGGCGCATCATTTGCGGGTCCGGTGAGGGCGTGCGGGCAAACCGGGTTCCCTGCACAGGCAACAGGGGAATGCAGTTCATAAGGTCTGCTCCCCAGGAAGACACCGCCTGGGCGAGAGCCTGCACGTGCCTGTCGTTGATGCCCGGGATAACCACGGAGTTTATTTTTACGGTTACCCCCGCTGCCTTGAGGCGGCGTATTCCTTCTTCCTGCCGTTCAAGCAGCAGGGCCGTGGCGTCTGTTCCCGTCAGCCTGCGCGCGCCATCGCTCACCCAGGTGTAAATGTCTGCGCCAATGGACGGGTCAACCGCATTGACGGTAACTGTCACATGCCCCACCCCCAAAGACGACAGGGCCGCAGCATGCAGCGGCAGGGCAAGGCCATTGGTGGACAGACAAAGCAGAATGTGGGGCAGTGCCTTGCGCAATGCTTCCAGTGTGTGCAGTGTGCGCCCGGCGTCTGCCAGGGGGTCGCCGGGGCCGGCAATGCCGATGACGCTCAGGTGCGGCATCTGCTTTACGGCACGCAGGGCGGCCTCAAGGGCTTCTTCCGGCTCCAGCAGCCGGGCTGTAACGCCCGGGCGCGATTCGTTGACGCAGGAATAGCGGCGGTCGCAAAATCCGCACTGCACATTGCAGCCCGCAGCCACAGGCAGGTGCGCCCTGCCGAAGGAGCGGTGGGCCTCGGCATTGAAACAGGGATGCCGCGCACTGTCGGCCTGGGCTATGGTCATGCCTTGCTCCCCGGTTTTATGCCGAACCGTATACAGTCCTTGGGGCATGATCCCACGCAGTCGCCGCAATTCGTGCAGTTTTCTTCATCAGGCCGTGTGCGCATGAGACAGGCGCGCTTACACTGGTCACAATCGTTGCATTCCTGTGTTTTATAAAACCGGAAAAAGGAAAACCGGCGCACCAGCTCAAGGGCAGCGCCAAAGGGGCAGGCAAAGCGGCACCAGCACATGAGCACGCCAAGGCCCAATGCCAATATCGCTACCGTGATCACAAGGCGCAGTTGCCACATGGGAAAAGCGTGTTCCCACGTCAGCCATACAGACGGCCAGAATTCGCCAATCCGCAACGGCACGTTTACGCGGGGCTGCCCCATGACGAACCATATGGTCAGATCCGCAGCCAGCATGAGGTATTTTGTCCATTTATAGCTGCTTATGCCGGGCGGATTGGCCTTGAAGCGCAGGGGGTTGAGGGCGAGCGCCCGGTTGACCAGGCTGCCGGGGCACAGCCAGCCGCAAAATGCCCTGCCGAAAAACAGGGCCACAGCCAACCACACTCCCCAGAAGCCCCAGAACAGGCGTGACATCTGGCCGGGGCAGGTTATGACAGGGCAGTTTTGGCAACTGACAAACGGCACGACAAAGGGGCAGCGAAATGCGCCGTACAGCCCCCATTCACCGATAAAGAGGGTAGAGGCAAAAAGCGCCGCCCTGTTACACCAATGCAGCATCCGCAGTTTGACGCTGGGCCTGGCGACTATTTCATGCAACATCTTTGACCCCCAGCTTTTCGATCATTTCCTGGCCCTTACTGGAAAGGGCGGGGATGAACCCGGCATGTTCAAAAAAGGCCTGGCCCTGTGGCCCGGTCAGCCAGTCTATGTAGGCGGCAGCCATGTTTTTATCCGCAGCGTCCGCCATAAGCCCCACTGTGAAGGTCAACGGCCCGGCAGGAAAAAATTTCTCCGGGATCTCGACCACGTCCAGATGATCGGCAAAGCGCTGCATGCGGCATATGCGCCGCTCGACGATCATTGCATCGGCATTGCCACTGGTGACGTTTTCTACAGAACGCTGCACGCAGGTTCCCTGCTCAGGCACATTTGCCAGTACCTGCTGTGTGAGGCCAGATGCCTTGAGCAGCCCCATAACCGCCTGGCCGCCGGGGGCGGAAGCGTCTTTGGCCATGGCAACGCGCACGCCGGGGCGGGCGAGGTCGTCAAGAGCCTGTATTCGGGCCGGATTGCCCCTGGGGACGGCGATGACGTAGCTTGTAAAGCACAGGGGGCGAAAACTGAGCATTTTCCCCGCCTTGCGCAGGTTCTGCGCGAGGGCAAGCACCCGTCCGGCAAAAACCTCGGTGTGTCCGCTGCCCGTGAGCAGGGATTTGCCGAGGGCTGCGGCAAAAGCGCCGGTATAGACGATATTGACGCCGGATTGACTGGTGTACTCCTCATGTGCCGGACACATGGCCTCGGCAAGACCGCCGCACGACCAGACCTGGAGCGTGCCGCCTGTTGCCGCGGCGGCAGCCCGGGGAGCGATGACCGCAGCTCCGGCAGCCCCCAGGGCCAGCGATTTTATGAAACTGCGACGTCCGTTTTCTTTCACATCCATAACAGTCTCCATAAACATATGTTGGAACCGATGGCCTGCCACAGCCGTGAGGGGCTTGCAGGCGAACAGTTGTACACTCATGGAAAAACCGCGTTCGTGCTCTTGTTTCCGCTGCCGTACGGTTGGCGGCAGATGTTTTCCGGCCTGGAAAATAAAAAAAGTTTCGCATGGACATGCGAAACTTGCGCTGTGAAAGATGATTATCGCACCCTGTCAGGCAGGGCTAAAGATATGGCTAACCGGAGGCCCTGCGTGAAAGATGATGCGAGACAACCTGCCTCACAGCGCCGGTACGTCAGGTTCCGCCGGTTGCGATGCTATAATGCCGCAGAAACAGCGCCGCCGTGGTGCGGGCGGGGCTGAAAAGAAGCGGCATATGGGGTCGGTTGTTCACTTTCATTTCAGAAAACAGGGGTGTTATCCTGCCACAGGGCAGAGCGCTTCGGGCAGGGAGTCTGGCGTATGCTACTGTGAAAAAAATGTTCCAGCAAGGGGCATTAGCCGCGCTGCCGGAATTGACCGGCGCAGTCTGGATAAAAAATTTTGTGCCATCGCGTATGGGCCTGCCAGCAGGCGTACATTTTGGCCGTATGGCTGAACAGCCGCTGCGAAGGGGCCAAAGTGCGCAGCGTGCAGCATACTGCATTTCTGGCTGGTGCTGAAGGGACCGGGCCTGCCCAGAGGACAAGGCTTCAGGCATATCGTCCGGGCGGCTGTCCGGGCATAAATCGTATCCCCCGGCGGCTGGCCGCCCCTGCCGCAAGGCAGGGCGGTCAACCGCCGGGGGATGTTTTATTGCATGCTTGTCAGCAGCCGGAGCTGCGTTTTGCTATTCAGCCGTAAAGGTGAGGGCCTCGTCCTTGACGTCCACGTTCACACGCTGGCCGTCGCGTATCTTGCCGCCCACAATCTGGCGCGCCAGCGGCGTTTCCACAGCCTGCTGTACATAGCGCTTGAGCGGCCGTGCCCCGTAAACCGGGTCATAACCCGCCTCGCCGATGAAGTTTCTGGCGGCATCGGTCATGTCAAGCCTGATCTTGCGGTCTTCAAGGCGCCTGCGCAGGCGGGCCAGTTGCAGGTCCACAATGCGGCTGATCTGGTCGCGCCTGAGCGGCAGAAAGACCACGGTTTCGTCCACGCGGTTCAGGAATTCCGGCCTGAAATGCGCCCGCAGTTCTTCCATGACACGTTCGCGTGCGCCTTCTTTCAGGGCGCCATCCGCTTCAATACCGTCCAGAAGGTGCATGGAGCCGATGTTGGACGTCATGATGACAATGCAGTTGCGGAAGTCCACGGTACGCCCCTGGCTGTCAGTGAGGCGGCCGTCATCCAGCAGTTGCAGCAGCGTGTTGAACACGTCCGGGTGGGCTTTTTCTATTTCGTCAAAAAGGATGACGGAATAGGGCTTGCGCCGCACGGCTTCGGTAAGCTGGCCGCCCTCGTCATAGCCCACATATCCGGGAGGCGCGCCGATGAGGCGGGATACGGAGTGCTTTTCCATATACTCGCTCATGTCCAGGCGGACCATGTTGTCTTCAGTATCAAAGAGCGCCTCGGCCAGGGCCTTGGAAAGCTCTGTTTTACCCACGCCCGTGGGACCGAGGAAAATAAACGAGCCGGTGGGCCTGTCCGGGTCGGAAAGCCCGGCACGGGCGCGCAGCACCGCATCAGATACCGCATTAACGGCTTCGTCCTGGCCAACTACGCGCTGGTGCAACTGTTCGGGCAGGCGCAGCAGCTTTTCTCGTTCCGACTCCAGCAGGCGGGTGACAGGTATGCCTGTCCACTTGCCCACAATTTCAGCCACATCGTCGGGCCGCACTTCTTCCTTGAGCAGGCGGGGGCCTTCAGCGTCGTTACCGTCGGAATTTTCGGCTTCAGCCAGTTTTTTTTCAAGCTCGAGCAGTTTTGAGTACTTCAGTTCGGCGGCCTTGTTGAGGTCGTATGCGCGTTCGGCCTGCTCGATGGCCAGCTTGGTCTGCTCGATCTGCTCCTTGATTTCACGTACCTGGTTGATGGAGCCTTTTTCACTTTCCCACTGCTTGCGCAGGTCGGCCTGCTCGATGCGCAGATCGGCCAGTTCATTTTCAAGCTTTTCCAGCCGCTCACGCGAGGCTGCATCGGTTTCGCGCCGCAGGGCCTCACGCTCGATTTCAAGCTGCATGACCTTGCGGTTCGCTTCGTCAAGATCCGCGGGCAGAGAGTCAATCTCGGTGCGGATAAGGGCGGCGGCCTCGTCTATAAGGTCAATGGCCTTGTCGGGCAGCTGGCGGTCAGTAATGTAGCGGTGCGAGAGCACCACGGCCTCTACAATGGCCGAGTCGCTGATACGCACGCCATGATGCACCTCAAAACGTTCTTTCAGGCCGCGCAGGATGGAGATCGTGTCCTCCACCGTGGGCTCTTCCACCATGACGGGCTGAAAGCGGCGTTCAAGCGCGGGGTCTTTTTCGATATACTTGCGGTACTCGTCCACAGTGGTCGCGCCGATGCAGTGCAGTTCGCCGCGCGCCAGCATGGGTTTGAGCAGGTTGCCCGCGTCCATTGCGCCTTCGGTTTTGCCCGCGCCTACAATGGTGTGCAGTTCGTCAATAAAAAGAATCGTCTGGCCTTCGCTCTTTTCCACTTCATTGAGCACGGCCTTGAGGCGCTCTTCAAATTCACCGCGGTATTTGGCCCCGGCGATAAGCGCACCCATGTCCAGGGCAAAGAGTTTGCGGCCCTTCAGCCCTTCGGGTACGTCGCCCTTGACGATGCGGAAGGCAAGCCCCTCAACGATGGCTGTTTTGCCCACGCCCGCCTCGCCGATGAGCACGGGGTTGTTCTTGGTACGCCGCGAAAGAATGCGGATGACACGGCGTATTTCCGCATCACGACCGATGACCGGATCCATCTTGCCCTGGCGCGCCGCCTCCACAAGGTCGCGCGCGTACTTGGTCAGGGCCTCGAAGGTGTCTTCGGGGTTGGCGCTGGTCACGCGGGCGCCGCCGCGCATGTCTTCCATCGCGGCCACAAAGGACGCGCGGGTAATCTTGTACTCTTTAAACACTTCGCCAAGGGGCGTGGAAGGCGGCACTTCGGTCAGTGCGGCAAACAGGTGGTCAACGCTGACGTATTCGTCCTTCATGCGCTTGGCTTCGTTCTGGGCGTCGTTCAGTACTGTGGCCAGGCGCTGGGTGATCATGATCTTGGTGGGATCAATACCGCCGCCGGACACGGAAGGACGCTTGCGCACGGCGCCTTCAAGAGCCACCGAAAGAGCGCGGGGCTGTACGCCCATCTGTTCAAGAATGCGCGGCACGATGCCGTTTTCCTGCTGTGTCAGGGCCAGCGCCAGATGCTCGACGTCTGTTTCCTGATGTCCCATACCCGCAGCGAGGCTTTGGGCCTCGCTGACGGCTTCGCGTGCTTTTTCCGTAAATTTGTTGATATCCATAAAGGGTCCTCCAGACAGTGCCGCCTCTTGCAGGCGGCAAAATATTTGTAAGGCGTTATTATTTGAAATGCTATAACAGCCCCGGGTCTTTTCCTGCTGGTCTGTCCGCGCTGTGACCATTCTGGCCTGTGGCGCGGCTGTTTTTCCGGCCCGTCGTGCCTGCGGGGTCTGTCCACCAGCCGCGCGTGTTTTGCGCGGCTGGTTTTCTGCGCGCCGCTGAGGCGGGCGCCTTCAAGGTATTGAGAGGGATGTTCTCTCAATTCGAAAGTGGTTCAAAAATTCATGCAGAGCGTTTGCTTGCCTGCGAAGTGTTTTCTGCCGGGTTTGGCGCCGGATTCGTTTCCTGCCTGCGGCAGTGGAAAATCTGTCTGGCGCCGGCCCTTAGTCCTCAAAGTGTTTCAGGCTGCGTACCGCCTGTTCCAGCGCATCAATGCGCTCCAGAAGGTCCACTATGATGGTGCCGCCGAGCACGGGCAGTTCAAAGTCGCAGCAGATACGCTCAAGCTTGCGCACGCGGTAAATATCCGCATCGCGGAAAAGATGCCGCCGGGCAGTGTTGCCCCGGGCTTCAATCCAGCCGAGGGCCAGCAGCTCCTGCAGCCGCTCGGGGTCTACGCCCGTCACCTGAACAAATTCTTCCCAGACCATAACCGTGGAAGGAGCGGGCAGGGTGGGATGCTTGGGTGTCATGCTCATGCTAAAACCTCCACCAGTTGCTATGCGCGGGCCTTGAATGCTGATGTTTCGGCCAGCTTTTGCCAGAGTTCGCGCTCATCGTCGGACAGTTGCGCCGGGGTTTTGATCATGACCCTGGCAAGCAGGTCGCCGCGTTTTCCGGATGCACCCAGCCCTTTGCCGCGCAGGCGAAATTTGCGCCCCGAACTGGACCCGGCGGGAATCTGCATTTCAACGTTGCCTTCAAGGGTGGGTACTTCCACCTTGCCGCCGAGCACTGCCTCCCAGGGGGCCAGCGCCACATCGCATTGCAGGTTTTCGCCGTCCACCCTGAACGTGGCATGCGGCAGATAGCGCACCCGCAAAAAGAGGTCACCTGGTGTGCCACCGGGGGCGGGATCGCCCTGGCCTGCCAGGCGCAGCTTTGCACCTTCGCGGATACCGGCGGGCACGTTGACTTCCAGCGTTTTCGGCCCCTGCGGTCCCTGCAGCGAGACAGTGCGGCTGCCGCCTTTCTGCACCTCTTCAAGCGTCAGGGGCAGCTCGGCCTCAACGTCACGGCCCCGTCGCGGGCGGGAAGAAAAGCCGCCGAATGGGTCGGGACCGAACTGGGTGCGGCCGCCGCCCTGCCCGCCAAAAGGCCCGGCCTGCCCGCCGAATTGCGCGCCGCGCGCACCTCCGAACAGGGTTTCGAAAAAGTCTGAAAAGCCCGAGCCGTCAAAGTTTTTGCCATTGAAGGTAAAGTGCACGTTTTCAAAACCTGGTTCGCCCTGAAACTGCTGGCCGTGCTGCCAGTTGGGGCCGAGCTGGTCGTAAAGCCTGCGCTTTTCAGCATCTTTGAGAACCTCGTGGGCCTCGTTGATTTCTTTAAATTTTTCTTCTGCCTGCTTGTCGCCGGGATTCAGGTCGGGGTGGTACTGGCGCGCCAGCTTTTTGTAGGCCTTGGAAATATCCTCGGTCTTGGCCGTGCGCTCCACTCCCAGAAGTTTGTAATAATCTTTGTAAGATACTGACATTCTGCGCTCCCCCGTGCGAATCGTACTGTCGAGCGCAGCCCGTGTGCGGGCGCGCTTCGGAACCGTAGGCCTTTTTGTGGCTGTGGTTCAATATGCAAGAATAAGGCCGTTCTGTGTAAGGTCAATGCCCGGCATTGGAAAAACAGTATACATTTTTGCGCAAAAAGCCAAAGGGCAGGGCTGAAGGCCGGTGAGGCAACGACCTTGATTTTTCAGGATTGTCTTTGAGGGGAGCACGTTTCACCAGGCTGCGTGTCGGCCACTATTGGGCAAAGGCCTGCTCACAAGCGCAGCTGGCGGCAAAAGAAGGCGTGTGTGACTGCCCGGGTAAAGCAGCCCCTGTGGAGTGCAGGAGCCTTGCTTCTTTGTCTGGAACGAAAGCAGCCGTGCACATGTGGGCCTGCGTACACGCCACATGCCCTTTGGGGATGCTCCGCCCGTAATACGAAGGAAACTAGGGGGGAGGCAGGTGGAGGCAACAGAGAGGTCCGGGCAGCGCTGTGTAGCACTGTGCAGCGAAGCTGCCCCGGCCTGTGCGGGAAATGCGCGCAAAAACGGCAACCGGCTAGCGCAGACCGGACAGTTTTTCCAGCAGCATTGAGGCCTTGGCCGGGCCAATGCCAGGAATTTTGCGCAGCTCTTCCTGCGTGGCGGCACACATGGCCTCCACACTGCCGAAATGGTCCCACAAAAGGCGCGCCGTGGCCGGGCCAACGCCGGGCAGACGCATGAGTTCGCCTGCAAGGGCTGCTCCACGCCGGGCCTTGCGGTGGCGGCCGATGGCGAAACGGTGGGTTGTATCACGAATGTTTTGCAGAAAAAGCAACTCCTGGCCGCCTTCGCGCAGGGGCAGGGCATTGGCGCGGTTGGGTACAAAAATACGGTCGGCCACATTGCCCGCGCGGCGGTCGGCGTGGCCCTGCTCATCTCTGGCTTTGGCAATGGCCGCCAGTGCGAAAAGGTCGGGCTGGCCCGCTTCTTCAAGGGCGCGCTGTATAGTGCGCAACTGCCCACGGCCGCCGTCAATAAGCAGCAGGTCGGGCCAGGGAGGGCCGCTTTCAAGCCTGCGGGCAACCCAGGCGTACAGGGTGGCGTAGTCGTCACCGCTGTCGGGCATGCTGTAGGTGCGGTACTGCGGGCGCGCGGGCTGGCCGTCTTCAAAAACCACCATACCCACACGGGTCTGGCGGCCGCCGGTATGTGATACGTCCACACATTCGATGCGGCTGGGCGGCCCGGAAAGGTGCAGGGCGCGGGCCAGCCTGTCCAGAATGTTCATTTCAGATTTCTGCTCCTGGCGGCGCGCTTCCTCGCGGGCGTTGGACTGGGCCATGTCCACCAGCTGGTTGTCTCCGGCATGCTGTGGCGGCACAATGCGCACCGCGCCGTCCCGGCGGTCGGCCAGGGTCTGCTCCAGCAGTTCGCGCCCGGTCAGGGGGGCGGAGGAAAGCACGGCGGCCGGAACAGAAGGCAGAGCGTCATCCGGATCAGAATGCGGGACAGATGATGGCCCGGAAGGCGGGCTAGACGCGTCCGCAGGGGGACTTGCCGCAACCGGAGGAAGGTCAGCGCCTGTCCCTGACGGTATGGGCGTCAGCGGGGCAGCTTGTGTGCCAGCACCAGCGTTTATGCCTTCGCCCGTACTCTCGCTATCTTCCGCGTCCTCCACGCGTTCTGTATCGGGCGGCAGCCAGGGCAGCAGTATGCGCGGCGGCGGCGTGATCTGACTGTAATACTGGCTTACAAAGCTCCAGAGCAGTTCGGGGGCGTCTTCAAATGTCAGGCCCGGCCAGTAGAAGGCGCGCCCGTCCGTGACGGCACCGCCGCGGACAAAGACTATGCCCAGAGCAAGGCCTTTCTCCGCCGGGTAAAGGCCAACAGCATCCATATCACCGCCGCCGGGCAAAACGGCAGCCTGCCGCTCCACCGTGCGCTCCACAGCGCGGATCTGGTCACGCAGCACTGCGGCTTTTTCAAACTCCAGATCTTCCGAGGCCTGCTCCATAGCCTCGCGCAGACTATCCAGCAGGGGGGCCGCACGGCCTTGCAGAAGATCGCAGACTTTACGCACGTTTTCATTGTATTGCTGCGGAGTTACCAGGTCCATACACGGGGCGGGGCATTGCCCCATAAAATGATACAGGCAGGCGCGCACACGGTTTTTCATGGCCCTGTCGGAGCAGCGGCGCAGGGCAAAGGCCCGGTGTATGAGTTTCCAGGTTTCGCGGGCAGACAGGGCGGAAGTGAACGGGCCGAAGTAGCGTGCACCGTCTCGCCTTGCCTGGCGTACAACTTCAAGACGCGGAAAAGGGTGCTTGGGGTTGAGCCGAAACAGTACATACTGTTTGTCGTCCCGCAAAACGATATTATAGCGGGGCCTGTGCTTTTTGATGAGGCTCGATTCCAGAAGCAGGGCCTCTTTTTCCGTTGTTGTGGTGAGGTACTCTATACTTCCGGCATGAGAAAGCATGGCTTTTGTCTTGGCGGGCAAGCCTTCGGCCCTGAAGTAGGAGAGCACACGGCGGCGCAGAATACGGGCTTTGCCCACGTAAATGATGCGTCCCCGCTCATCCTTGTACAGGTAAACGCCGGGAGAAAGAGGAATGCTGGCTGGTTCTGGCTTTTGCATAGATAAATTTTACGTTGATAGTGCTCTGACCGCTGCGTGAACCGGCGTTCGCCATGGGGGGGCGATACAATAGCTTTTTTGTGCAGTTTTTTGCGCAGGCTGTCAGTGCGGGGGCGGCGCAGTTTGTTTGGGCAGCCAGATGTGAGGGCACCTTGCAAGCTCGGGGCGACAGGTTTGCAGCGGCAAGGTTTTTCGAAATATCTGGGACCCGCATGCCTTGCTGTGCCGTTGCAGTCTGTTGTGTTACACCACATATAACCATCCCCACCTGACTTGCCAAGCCAAAGCCGCGCAAGACGCGGGAAGAGTGCAGGAACCTTGCCTCTTTGTCTGGAGCGAAGCGGGAACGGCGTTTTCAAGATATTGTTTTGAAGTCTGTATATCACGCCTTTTGTTCTGATGATCGACGTGGGGTATCGTCTTGAATATATGTTATTTGTTATAAGAATTCTGATTGGACGCGACAGTCACCGGGGTGGGGACCATTCAGGTTTCACGAACGTAGCTGGGCGGCCCATCACCGGGCGCTCTACGCCGAAGTCGAAACATGTTTTCTATGTTTTATTATTGTTATTCTATATTGCGTAACGCCTGAACTGTCCAAAGGTTTAGCCGACACAAAAAAGAACCTCTCCCCTACGGGGAGTACGCACAAAAAAAGGGGGAAGCCTTGCGGCTTCCCCCTTTTTATAGCTGAATCAGAGATCGCGTTTTTCTTAGAAAGAGTACACGAAGCTCAGGTTGACGTTCCAGGGGTCACGCACTTCGTCGGACTTGCCGTTCATCTTGCTGTTGCCCCAGACGGACTTGGACTGGTCAAGCCAGGTAGCCAGGTAAGCGGCGTCAAGCATGATGGTGAAGTTTTCGTACATCTGGTAGGTGCTGGTCAGGCCAACTTCCATGGCGTAGTCTTCGGTGGTCATGTACAGGGGATCCATACCAGCGGCCTGCTTGTCGGTGATAGAATCGAAGCCGTTAGCAGCAATGCTGTTGCCGTTGCGATTCATCTTTTTGGCCATGTCGGGGCTGTTGGTGCCGCCGATGAGGTTCACGCGGAAGGTGTGCTTCAGGTCTTCCAGGAAGCTCATGTCCTTCAAGCGCGCGCCCACGCCCCAGGTGCCAGCCATGCTGTAGCCAAGGGTGGCTTCACGGGCAATGTAGGGGTTGCCGTTGAAGGCAAAGTTGGAGAAACCGTTGTTATTGTTGTTCACGCTCAGGCTGGGCATACGTTCGGAGCCGTTGGCGGGGTTGCTGTCGTCGCCGGAGCCGTACCAGCCGTAGATGCCGGGGATGGCCCAATCAAGCTTGTATTCAGCAAGCAAAGAAGCCAACCAACCGGAACGGTTCAGGCGGCTCTGGTCGTATTCAGCGTGGCCGTAGTTGAAATCCCACGCAATGCGGATGGGGTCAAACATGGTCACTTCGCCGGTCAGGCCAGCCCAAACGGCATTGCCGTATTCGTTCAGCTTATAGCCGGTAAGAGGGGTGCCGTCCTTGTGACGAGCGCCACCAGCGGGAATCATGCCAGCCTTGGGGTACTTGCCGGAAGTGCCGGCGAAGTAATCCATATAACCATTGTCGGTACGGAAGGCGTTGGGGCCAATGGCAGCGTACATGACCCAGGGGGTCACTTTCACGCCGTCAAAGGTCAGGGGCACGAGCAGGGCGGCAACGTCCACGTTATCCATATAGTTGCTCTGGTTGCCACTGTTTTTGGTGTTGTAGTTGTCGTTCCAGGGGCGGGCCCACAGGGCGGTCACGCCAACGTTTTCGTTGAACTGGTAGGAGGCGGTGATGCCGGCTACGTCGTCGTTGAACACGTTGCTGCCGGTGGTGAAGCTGGGCAGGGCCATGCCCTGAATGCCCATGCGAACCTTCAGGTCGGTCTGGGGAACGATCCAGTCGATGTAAGCGTTCTTCAGCTTGATGACATCGTTGGCATCAGCGCCAAGAGCGCCGCCGCCGCCGTTGCCGTTGGCGTCGTTCTTGCTTTTGCCCCAGGTGTCTTTGCCAATTTCAAAGAACACGGTACCGGACAGGGATTCGGAGGCTACGGCGTCCAACTGCAGGCGTACGCGCTGGTTGGCTTCGAACTCGTCTTCACTCTTGTTGTAACCGGTGCGGCCGTTGCCGCCGGTGAAGTTGCCGTTCATGCCGTAGTCAAAGCTCATGATCCACTGGCCCTTGGCCTTGAAGTCGATGGCGCTGGCGCCTGTGGCAGCGCCGAACACCAGACCGGCCGCCAACAGAAGAGTAGCGATCTTTTTCATGGTTAACCTTCCTTTATTTTGCCCAAAAGGGCATGTTTTACTATACACGCCTGTGGAGCGGATGTCCGCTTCGGGCCAACTATAGGAAAGGCCCGCACACTTTGCAAGCATATTCGTGCAAAAATTTAAACCCGCCAGAGGATATAAAAAGAAAAAAAGATCAATCATCCGGAAAATCTACAGGTTAAAAAAAATCTAGAGAAAAAACTTTTTTTCCGGACACGGCATTTTTTTACCCGGCAGCGGGCATAATTTGTAAGGGTTTAGCAAAAACAGCCCCTTATGGAATAATGCATGGCGGTATAAAATTTTTCGTCTCATACGAGGAAAGCCGGGGACGCATCCCCGGCTTTCCTGATATGTGCCGTATGACCTTTGCGGGCGTCAGGCTGATGCGCAGCGCCGTTTTGTGGTGTTTTTTTCTGCCGGTGCCAATTTGCAGGGGCCATTGCACAACGGCGTTGTCCCCTCTGGTATTTTTGCAGGGGCCGACAGCCACTGGCCGGTGGCTTTCAGATTTCGCCTTTTTCCATCATTTCCGCTACTTGTGCCACGTCCTTGTCTCCCCGGCCGGAAAGGTTGACCAGCAGGATGGCATCCCGCGGCATGCCCGGGGCCATCTTGATGGCATGTGCCAGGGCGTGGGATGATTCAAGTGCCGGGATGATGCCTTCGTGGCGGGACAGGGTGAAGAAGGCTTCCAGGGCTTCCTTGTCGGTAATGCTGACATATTCGGCGCGGCCCGCATCCTTGAGCATGGAGTGTTCCGGGCCTACCGAGGGGTAGTCCAGCCCTGCGGATATGGAGTATACAGACCCGGCATCGCCTGCGTCATCTTTGATCATGTAGGAATTGAATCCGTGCAGCACGCCCGGTTCGCCAAGGCAGAGCGAGGCCGCGTGCTGGCCGTAATCCGTGCCGTGTCCGCCGGGCTCCACGCCGATAAGGCGCACGCCGGCGTCGTTCACAAAGCCGGAAAAAATGCCGATGGCGTTTGAACCGCCGCCCACGCAGGCCAGCGCCGCATCGGGCAGGCGGCCGCAGGCTTCAAGCATCTGCTCCCGGGCTTCGCTGCCCACCACCGACTGGAACTGGCGTACCATATAAGGATAGGGGTGCGGCCCCACAGCAGAGCCCAGCACATAAAACATGGCGTCGTCCGCCACCCAGAGGGTAAGGGCTTCGTCCACGGCTTCCTTGAGCGTGCGCTGGCCGGATGTGGCCGCCACGACGTCGGCTCCGAGCATGCGCATGCGGATGACGTTGAGGTGCTGGCGCTCCATGTCCACTTCGCCCATGCAGATGGTGCACTCAAGTCCCATAAGGGCGGCTGTGGCGGCTGTAGCCACGCCGTGCTGCCCCGCGCCGGTTTCGGCGATGATGCGGCTTTTGCCCATACGCTTGGCCAGCAGGCACTGGCCGAGTGTATTGTTGATCTTGTGCGCCCCGAGATGGTTGAGGTCTTCGCGCTTGAGCCATATCTGCGCGCCGCCCAGTTTATGGCTCAGGTTGGCGCAGTGAAAGACAGGGCTTGGACGTCCTGTATAATGGATGAAAAGGTCGTTGAGTTCCTGCATGAAGCCGGGGTCGGCCAAGGCAGACTCCATAGCCGCAGTCAGTTCATCCAGGCGGGCCTTGACTGGTTCGGGAACATACTGGCCGCCGTAAGCGCCGAAAAAGCCGTTGCTGTCCGGTTTGTCGTGGGGTGCGGAATGCTGGCTCATGCGATCTCCTTGCTGCTGATGCTGTGTCGCCGTCATGCTACCTGGTCTGCGGCAAAACGCCGTTCTGCCGTGCCCGGTTCTGCGCCCGGCGTGGGCGGCTTCGGGACCGGTAAGCCTGAAAAGCGCAAAGGCTGAAAAACGGTTCTCACTCTGGCGTTTTGGGCGCTCTGTGTCAAGGCGCTTTCCTGTCTTTGCCGTATGCGCTGTATCTATGGATGCCCTTGTGATTTTGTGTTCTTCTTGCCGTGGCTTCCTGTTTCGCTTATGCTTGATGCGCGCACGCAATTTTGCGGCAAGGAGTTGAAATGCTGGATGAAAAATTTACCGGAAACGGCAAGGTCGTGCTACTGGCCGGCGGCGGCAAAATCTATACAGACATCGCGGCGCGCTTTGTGCGTAGCGAGAGGGACCTTGAAGACATTGTGGCTTCGCCCTATTCCAAAAAAATAGTGGAGAACATCCTGTCATCGGGGCACAGGGCCGCGCTGGAGTTTGATTTTTTCATTTTCGGCCTTGAGGGCTACTCCCGTGTGACCGAAACCCAGCTTGTGCGCAAGCGTCTGGCCTCTTACCTTATCAAGTCGGGCCGGGCGGAGCTTGGCGGCAAGCGCCGTTATTCTGTGGTGTACCCTCGCGGCGTGGCGGAGTTCACCGCGCCGGTGACCCTGCCCGGCGGCGCAACGGTGAACCTGAGTGGGCGCGACCTCGCCGATCTCGGCCGTCAATGGTATGAGGCGGGGCTTGATGCGGACCTGCCGGAAGAAGATCTGCGTTATCTCAAGCCGCAGGCTACGGAGTTCAAGGCCATTGTGGGCATGAATGCCCACGCTCTGCTGGACTGGTTTTCCATCCGCTGCTGCCGTAACGCCCAGCACGAAATACGGCACCTTGCCTGGCAGATGCTGCGCCTGTGCCGCAAGGCTGCCCCCGATCTTTTCGCAGGGGCCGGACCCAACTGCGTACAACTGGGCTATTGTCCGGAAAATGCCCTTCAGAATGCCCGCTGTAGAGGCCGCATCATTACCAAGGACGAGGCCATGGCCTTGCTGCGCTCTGCCCGGGGGGCCGCAGCCGCACCTCCGGCTCAGGATGAGTTTGCAGGAGACTAGGCCTCGCGCCTGCGTACTTTTTTTGCTGGCTGTGGCAAAAGACCTTTTTGCTTCTGTCGGGTGCAGCAAGAGCAGACTTTTCGGAAAAATTCTTTTGCCTGCCTTGGCACAAACTTTTTTCTGAGAGCAGTTTTTGCTTTGAGGCTGTTACGGCGGGTGCGCGGGCCAACGGCCGCCGCCAGTGCGCAAACCGGCTTCAGTGGTTGCCGAAGGGCTTGGGGTGAAGGCCGCCGCGCTGTTTGTCGCGCGGGTTTGGTTGTGGTTGAGAGCGCAGGTGCTCAGTGGCAGCAAATTTTTGCAGCAATATCTGGGGAGTGTCCCTGAAGCTGCTGCACCCGGATGGGTGCAGCAGGTCTGTGTGCGGCGTCGGTGTGGTGCGGCTGTGTGACGCGTATTGTGCGAAAAACCACATTTTTAGGGGTTACATGCGTTCCCGAAAGGGTGTACTGTTTGAAAACGGATTCTGAAAATTTTATTTGCCTCAAGTTCTTTGTCAATAATACGGTCTGCTGCTGCGACCTTGCAGGCCGTGGATGTTGTGCAGGCGGGCAGGCTGCCGGTGTCGGCGCGGTGTCTGGACGGGGCAGCCCGGCAGGCATGCAGGAGCGGAAGGCTTCACGTGCCGGTTCCAGCCCGAAACGTATCCCGCCGCGCGTTTTTCCGCCTGCCAGCCGGTTGTTGGTGAGTGTGCGTTACGCGCCGTCTGTTTTTGTTCCCGCCATTTCCGCCGCTGTGGAAAGGCCGTCCGGCCTGCCTGCGGTTCTCGCATCATCTGCCTCTTTCCGGCCTGCCGGTTCGTTGACGACCGCGCCGATCATGACGCCCAGGTGGCACATGGCCAGAGCCAGCCACCAGACCCTGTAAAAATCGTGGCCGAAAATGCCGTTAAAAAGCCAGGCCACAAAGCCCATCCAGAAGCAGGCCGTCATGTGCCAGTAAATACCTTTTCTCTCGCGGGCGCGCTCAGCCTGCAGGCGTGGCCTGATGCGCGTATATCCCCACCAGGAGAAACCCAGCAGAAAAATCATGCCCAGGGCAAAACCCACAAGCCCGTGCGCGTACAGCATGTCCAGATAGATATTGTGCGGGTGGCTGATGGTTATGGCGTCTTTTTCCGGGCTGAGGCCCAGGCTGCGAAAAGCGGCATTATACTGCCCGGCTCCGGCGCCGAACCAGGGGTGCTCCAGAAAAACGCGCCAGCCGAGCTTCCACAGGCTCCAGCGGCCGTCTTCCACCACAGCGTCCAGGCGGGCGCGGCCTTGAGCCACAAGAATCAGAAGCAGGGCGGCTGCGGCAAAAAGCGGGCCTTTCCAGCGGACCGAAGAGCTGCCCGTCAGGAGCAGCCACAGCCCCATGGCGGCGGCGATGGCCAGCGCTCCGCTGCGGCTGCCGGCGCCGGCCAGCAGGAAAAAAGCTGGCCAGAGAACGGCTGTGCTCAACAGCAGTGACGGCAACCGTGAAAAAAACTGCCGCAGGATGAACCAAAGGCCGAATGCCGGTATGAGGGCGAGGGCAATGTAGTTGCCTACTTCGTAGTCGTCAAAACTGCCTGTCAGCCGCCCGCTGTGGAGCGGGTAGCCCATGAGGAAATCCCTGCCTGTCTGCGCCTGCCACACACCATCAAGTCCCTGCCAGAAAACGGCCAGCACGCTGGCCCATACCAGGCGGCGCAGATCTTTTTCTCCACGGACGCACTCCATGGCGATGAACGGCAGAATGAACCCCTTGTTGAGGCCAGACCCGGCATGCAGCAGGGATGCGCCGGGGCTTTGCGAAAAGGCCACGCCTATAAAGACCATGAGTCCGAGGCAGGCGAAGAGCGGCCATGCCCCCAGCCTGCGCAATACGCTGTGACGCCAGTTGCAGCGGTAATACAGGGTGAGAAAGATCAGGCAGACCACCGGCATGATATCGCGAATGGCATAGCCCGAAGGAAATGTGACCAGTGAGACCCAGAACGACCAGAAAAGACAGGAGAACCAGCGCTCGGCGGGCGGCATCTGCCGAAAAGCCGCTATGGCGGCATGCAGACCGGTTATCTGGCCTTTGCCATATTCCAGCAGGTTTCGCACAGTCCCTCCCGAGCGATGTTACAGAAAAATATCTGCTTGATATTAAGAAGCTTTTATATCCCGCACTCTCTGTTTGTTCAAGTGCGGCAAAAACCTTGCCATGCGTCGGCATGCAAAATATACTGAGATAGTTCGTTATCTTAATTATGAGGATACTATGGCACGATTTACAGGGTTTGATGAAGTTTACAGCGCTCTTTATGTTGATTTTGACAACATTTTTACCCGTTTTCTTGAAATCGACCCGGAGGCGGCCCGTGCCTTCGGCGCCACGCCGTACCGCTGGGTGCGCTGGATCGAAAACCACGCCTTGCGCATTCTTTACGGTGAGGGCGTGCGCCGCCGCATCCTGAAGCGCATGTGTTATCTCAATCCGCAGCGGTATCAGGAGTTTCGCAACTCTTTCATCCGCAGTGCCTTTCAGGTGGTGGATTGCCCGCCCCTGACATCCCGGGGCAAAACCAGCACGGATATTCATCTGGTCATGGACTGTATGGATGATCTTTCGCATTCCACCAAGTTTGACGAGTTTATCATACTTTCCGGCGATGCCGACTTTACTCCACTGCTCATCCGCCTTCAGGAACACGCCCGGCGCACCCTTGTGCTTTCAGTGGGGTATTCTTCTCCGGCCTATACGGCTGCGGCTTCTTGGCGCATCCGTGAAGACTGGTTTTTGCAGCAGGCCCTGCGCGATGACCGTGATGACCTGGATGGAGATACCGGTGATGTTTCAGGCAAGCCATCCCCCCATGCCACACTGGTGCAGGCGGCGGCCCGTGCGCCCGAAGGCCATAACGGCTACGATAATCGCGATGATGCCTTTCCCGCAGATGATGCCGATAACGGCGAAGGACCATCGCCCGGCAACGCCTGGTAAAAGATCTTGCCCAATCGGCGTGTTCCGCGGCGTTGGCGCTTGACGCAGGACGCGCCCGAAGCTAAAGATGATCACGCTTTCTTTTGGTTGCCCGCCCCGTTCAGGGGCACTGCGCATTCCGGCGAAAAATTCAGCCGTGGCCTTCCGCCGCGGGGAATATCCCGGGGCAGGCTTTTCCACTGGCGCTGTGGGCGGCGGGCTTTGACGGAAACCATTTAAGGAGGTCCCATGCTTCGCCGAATGACACTCGCCTTCGCTGGTTTTGTTCTGATGTGCAGCTCTGCTATGGCCGCTGAAAAAATCGTGGTCGCCAGCGACTGTACCTGGCCACCCATGGAAATGCTTGATGCCAACAAGAAACCCGAAGGGTACTCCAGCGATTACCTGCGGGCCGTAGGCAAGGCCGCAGGTCTTGATATGGACATCCGCAACGTGGCCTGGGACGGTATTTTCGGCGGTGTGGCCACCGGGCAGTACGATGTTGTGGCCTCTTCCGTCACCATTACGCCCGAACGCCAGAAACAGTTTGACTTCACCGAGCCTTACTATGAGGTTGTGCAGGCCGTGGTACTGCCCGAAGGGCAGAGCGTCAAGAGCCTGGCCGACCTCAAGGGCAAAAAGGTGGGCGGCCAGATCGGCACCACCGGCATCTTTGTGACCCGTAAGGCCGATGTCGGCGCTGACATCAAGGAATATGACGACGTGGGCCTGGCTATTCAGGACCTGGTCAATGGCCGCATTGACGCGGTGGTCTGTGATGACCCGGTAGCCATGTACTATGTGAACAAAAAGGCCGACACCGCCGGCAAGCTGAACCTTTCTTACAAGACCGACGAAAAGGAATACTACGGCTTTACCGTGCGCAAGGGCCGCAAGGACCTTTTGGACAAGCTCAATAAAGGCATCAGAGAAGTAAAGGCATCCGGTGAGGAAGCCAGGATAATTGAAAAGTGGATGGGCAAATCCAACTAGCCCACAGGGGACGCGCCGGTACTTCCGGCGGAGTCCGTCGCATGAAGGAGGTTTCATGATACGTCGTTTTGCTTTCGCCCTGCTGGTTCTGACCCTGTTTTGTGGTCAGGCTTTGGCCGCTGAAAAATATGTTGTGGCTACCGACTGCACCTGGCCGCCTATGGAGCTTCTTGATGAAAACAAGCAGCCCGTCGGCTTTGACGTGGATTTTATTACTGAAGTGGGCAAGGCCGCCGGTTTTGAGGTGGACGTCCGCAATATCGCGTGGGACGGTATTTTTGGCGGCGTAGCCACCGGCCAGTATGATATTGTGGCTGCTGCCACAACCATCACGCCCGAGCGCCAGAAGCAGTTTGATTTTTCCGATCCCTACTATGAGGTGGCCCAGGCCGTGGTGCTGCCTGCGGGGCAGAACATAAAGAGCCTTGACGACCTCAAGGGCAAAAAAGTGGGCGGCCAGATCGGCACCACCGGCGTTTTTGTTATCCGTAAGTCCGGTGTGCCTGTGGATCTCAAGGAATATGACGACGTGGGCCTGGCTATCCAGGACATGCTCGGCGGCCGCATTGACGCCGTGATCTGCGACGAGCCTGTGGCCATGTATTACGCCAACAAAAAGGCCGACACTGCCGGCAAGCTGAACCTTTCGTTCAAGACCGCCGAAAAGGAATACTACGGCTTTACCGTGCGCAAGGGCCGTACGGACCTGGTGGAAAAACTCAACAAGGGTATCAAGGCCGTCAAGGCTTCGGGCGTAGAGGCCGAGCTGCTTGAGAAGTGGATGGGCAAGGCCGACTAAACCGGACCAGCCATTATGGTTTCATGGGAGTCCGGGCCGTGCGGCCCGGACTCCGCAGCCGTATTGATCTGAAGGATTGTGATGCACGATAAAAAAGACGGAAGCAAGGGCAACATCATTATGGTCACGGAGGGGGCCTCCATCCCTGACCCCCGCGAATGGCGGCTCATCAATGCCTGGTCCATTGCCCTTGTCGGGGCCATTTCCACTCTGTTCGCCCTGTGCCTGCTCTGGCCCGAACCCTATTTGCGCATTTTGCTCTATCTGCCGGACGGCGTTCTTATCACCTTCAAGATCACCGTTCTTTCCATCTGCTGTGCCGTACCTCTTGGCCTGCTCACCGGCCTCGGGCGTATTTCAAACAATCGCCTGATCAACCTTATTGCTTCCACCTATGTGGAAGTGATCCGCGGCATTCCTTTGCTGGTGCAGATTTTTTACATCTACTACGCGCTTTCACGTTTTGTGCAGGTCAGCGGCGTTACTTCCGCCGTGGTGGCCATCAGTTTTTGCTACGGCGCGTATATGGGCGAAGTATTTCGCGCGGGCATTACCGCCATCAACAAGGGGCAGAGCGAAGCTGCACGCTCGCTGGGCTTCAACGGCTTTCAGACCATGCGTTATGTGGTCCTGCCGCAGGCCATGCGCACCATTCTGCCGCCCGTGGGCAATGAATGCATAGCCATGCTCAAAGATACCTCGCTGGTGTCCATTATGGCTGTGCCCGATATCATGCAGCGTGCCAGAAGCTTTGTGGGAACCACCTATCTCTATTTTGAAACGTATACGGTGGTGGCTCTTCTGTATCTTGTCATCACGCTCATCCTTTCAAAAACCGTGAGCATCATGGAAGCCAGGCTGAACTATTATGACGGAAAGTAGCACCACGGCCACGCAGGCCGCCCCTGCGCCCATCATTACCATCAGTAATGTATGGAAGTACTTCGGCTCGCTGCCCGCCCTGCAGGATGTGAGCCTGGACGTGGCTACCGGCGAGCGGGTGGTTATCATCGGCCCTTCCGGCTCGGGAAAATCGACCCTGCTGCGCTCCATAAACCGCCTGGAAGAAATCGACCAGGGCAGTATTGTGGTCAAGGGGCAGAATATAATGAGCCCGGACAACGATATTAACCTGGTGCGGCAGAATCTGGGCATGGTGTTTCAGCAATTCAACCTTTTTCCGCACAAGACCGTGCTGGAAAACCTGACGCTTGCACCCATCAAGTTGCGCAAGCTTTCGCGCGAAGAGGCTGAGTCCCGCGCGCTGGGACTGCTGAAAAAAGTGGGCATCAGCGACAAGGCCAATGTGTACCCGGCCATGCTTTCCGGCGGGCAGCAACAGCGTGTGGCCATTGCTCGCGCGCTCGCCATGCAGCCCGATATCATGCTGTTCGACGAACCCACTTCCGCGCTTGATCCGGAAATGGTGGGTGAAGTGCTGGACGTTATGGTCAAGCTGGCTGAAGAGGGTATGACCATGGTCTGCGTCACCCACGAAATGGGCTTTGCCCGTACCGTGGCGGACCGTCTTATCTTTATGGACCAGGGGCAGATCGTTGAGCAGGGCAGACCGGAAACCCTGTTTACTACCCCCCGCCATCCCCGCCTGCGCCAGTTCCTGAACCAGATCTTATAGAACAGGTGGTCTTTTGGGCAGGAGGGGTAGTTTTGTAAAGCAGGGCTGCCCTTCCTGCCATACTTTTTCCATCAAAATACCGGCGCTTGAGACGCCAGAAACGCCGCCCGCCCGTTCGGTGTCCAGCCTAGCAGTGGAGGGAAAACCAGTGGATTGCGGCGGCAGAGACCATGCGATGTCTACCGGTAACAGCACGTTATCCAATACCGTGGCCGTGGCCGTAAGCGGCGGCGTGGACAGTCTTTGCGCCCTTGTCATGCTGCAACAGGCAGGATACAGCGTATTGGCGCTGCACGGTCTTTTTTTGCCTGATGCCGCTCCTGAACCACCGCCTGGCCTTGCTGCGGCCTGTGCGGCTCTTGGCGTACCCCTGCATGTGGCAGACCTGCGGCCTGTTTTCGAGCGAGAAGTGCTGGCTCCCTTTGCCGCTGCCTACGCTGCGGGCCGCACGCCCAATCCCTGCGCACTATGTAACCGCGCCATAAAATTCGGTGCCTTGTTTGATGCCGCCATGGGGCTGGGCGCGCAGAGGCTGGCTACCGGGCACTATGCGCGGCTGGCCGCCGCGCCGGAAGACGCAGTGACGGCCCTTCTGCCGGAAGGACTGGACCCGGCGGCATCTCGGGACAATGCCCGCATTTCCGCCGTTGACAACGGTTGCGGCTGCACGGAAGGGCGGCATGGCGTGAGTGGGGCGCATCCGCCCCTGCTGGCTGCGGCGCATGACGCCGCCAAGGACCAGAGCTATTTTTTGAGCCTTGTACCGCGGGAGCGGCTGGCCCGGGCCTGTTTTCCGCTTGCGGAACAGGACAAGGCCCGCAGCCGTGAAATTGTGGCCCGGGCGGGTCTGGCCGTGCCTGTTCCCAATGAGAGCCAGGATATCTGCTTCGCTCCGGTTGTGAGTGGGGCTGCAACCGCGGGTCTGGCTGCTGCCGATGCCTACCGGCCTTTTCTTGAACGCCGCTGGCAGAAGGCCGCGCTTGTGCCGCCTGGTCCGGGACCCGTCTTTTTGCGTGATGCCGCGGGGGGACTGCGGGAGATCGCCCGGCACAAAGGCCTCTGGCGCTATACCGAAGGGCAGCGCAAGGGCCTGGGCATAGCCCACAGCGAACCCCTGTATGTGCTCGCCAAGGATGGCACGGCCAATGCCCTTGTGGTGGGGCCGCGCGCCTTGCTGGGCGTCACACGCTGCCTCACGGGCGCGGCCAACGTGTCCCTGCCGCAGCAGTACTGGACCGGTGAACTGCTGGTGCGCCTGCGGCACAGGCAGAAACCGTCGCCCGCTGTGGTGACGCTGGACGCCTCGGGTCGCCTGGATATATGTTTTGCGGAACCGCAGTTTCCTTCTGCTCCCGGGCAGGTCGCGGCTGTGTACGACGGCCGGGGGCATGTGCTGGCGGCCGGCATTGTGGAGACTATGACGTAGGCAGTGTTATGCTGATATGCTTTGGCTGTGGAGCAGATGAAGAGCTGCTTGCCTTGAAAGGCTTCCGCTCTAAAAGATAACTACGCTAAAAAGCCCCGACCGGTCTGCGGTCGGGGCTTTTTGATATTTGTGCCCATGTCCTGTGCCTGTGCGGAATCAGGCCGGCAGCACAGCCAGCAAGCACAGCTTATTTTCCCCAGATGCTCAGCAACGGTCTGGCGGCCAGCAGTTGGTCCAGAGGCATGTCTACCTTTTGCGCTCCGGCCGCCCAGGGCGCTACCTGGTATGGCTGAAAATTGATGCGCACTCCCTGTGGGGTCAGGGTAAGGCTGGCGAAATTTTCCGGTACGGGGTTAAGTCCCGTGCGCAGCATCTGTTCCTGCCGCATGCCGCCAAGACGCCGGGAAAGCTCGTTGTACGACCATTCGGACATGAGGCTCAACGCTACATCAGGATCTTCGAAAAGGTCCACAAGGCCAAGTCGTTGTCCCGTAAGCAGGCTGTAATTGAGGGTCATGACGTCAAGGTTGCCGTGCGCACCGCCGGTATAGGTCCAGACTTCAAAGGTAATGCTCAGTCCTGCGGGCGAGGGGGCGGTAATGCTGTAAGATGCCCACAGTTCGTAAGGCGGGTGTTCTCCATCAAGGTCAGGGCCTGTAGAAAGGCCCGCCGCGCTACTGCTTTGATCGAAAGCCGTGGCAATGCCCGTGACCCACTGGCGGATGTCGCCGTCGATCTGTTTACTGCCCACGGAAGGATAGCTGATATTGATCACGGGGCTGCCCGGTTCGTTATGGACAAGCTGATGCTCGATAATGCCGGGTCTGCGCGCGCCGGAAATAATGGCAGCGGCGCTGTCGCGGGCGGACTGCTCCGCAGTGTCGGCACTGTCCTGTCCGGCGGCGTCGGTTCCGGGGGCATGGGCGTGATTTTCGGGCGCGGTATGCCCGGCAGGCTGTATGGGATGTGCGACATCGCCGTCAGGGGCGATTTCCGTCACATCAGCGATGGCTGTGAATTCTTGTGAAAGGGCGGGGGATGGCGTCTGCTGGTCCGGCATACGGGCCGCTTCGGCCGCTCTTTCTCCAAGCAGCAAGACCAAGAGCAGAAGAGACAAAAGGCGCGGCATGGATATAATACCTTGATAACCAGTAAAATGTGAAGGCGAAACTGCTTGCCCGAGGTACCGTTCCATACGTGCTCTCCGGCCATGCAGGCCGTTGATGCAAAAGTGCGGGCGGCGGCCTTGCCCCGCCCGCAACAGTATACATGCTTTGATTAAACTTTGAAGCCCTTGCGAAGTTCCCAGGTCTGCCGCCAGTTCTTGACAAGCAGAATCACCGCCAGCACAAGGTATACCTTGGCGTAAAACAGGTGCAGACGCAACGGGTCGTGGGGCAGGCCCAGAAGGCTCTCCAGATGCACCTCGTATAGCGGCGAAAGCAACTGGAGGCTGAAGAGCAGCAGCAGCCACACGGCCTCACGCACATGCAGGCGCAGGTCCAGCAGCAGGGCCACGGCGAAGAGAGACTGCCCGGCTGTGAGTAATATTTCCTGAAACTGGTGTGTGTCAAGGTTTATGGCAGGGCTGAGGCCACCGGAAGAAACCGCGTATACACCGGGTATCATGCCAACCAGCAGAGTCCATTGATTAAGTTTTGACGAAAGCAGGCAGCCCAGGGCCAGTCCGGCGTTGCCTCGCGAGGCGAACATGACGGCCACGATAAATTCCGGCGCTTCCGAAGCCAGGGGGGCGATCCATTGTACCAGAAGAAATTCGTTGATATTCAACTGTTTTCCGCTGGCAACAAGCCCTTCGCTGAAAGATTCGGCATTGCCCAGAATAACCAGGGCCGAAAAAATAAAAATAGCCCCCACAGTGCGCAGCCGTATTTTTTTTGCCAGCCTGGCAAGAACTTCGGCCGGGCCTTCCAGTTCTTCTTCCTCCACGGGGCGGCGCATGATGATAAGTATATACCACACGTAAATGCCCAGAAGAACCAGACCGTCCACCCAGGTCAGTGAACCCTTGATGGGGATGAACAGGGCATAAATCGTGGCCATGGCCAGAAAAAGCACGTCGGTGCGTTTGTCGTCGTTGAGGGTTACCGCCGAGTGAAAGCGCCCGGCAAAGATCAGCACGATGGCCGACCAGCCCACGCCGATAAGCAGCCTGTTGGCGCCGGTCATATTGGCGATGGCATAGTGCGAATAGGGGCTTTCGGGATGCTGGCCGGCCATCCAGGTAAAGTACATGTCCACCGCATATTCGGGCAGCACGGCGATAAAGGCCACCACAGCCACTGCCACGGCCTGCGGCATGTCCATCTGCGCCACTTCACAGGCCCAGGTGAGCAGAAAGGATGCGCCGAGAATGGCCATGCCTGAAAGCAGCGTCACGATAAACGGAGAAATGTCCGGCGGAGCCAGATGCAGGGCAAGACCGGGAATGGTCATGAGCACTGCCAAAATGTAGGGCCGTAGGGCGCGTATGTTCATGATGTCTCCTTAAAAATAAAAAAAGACCTTGGCGTTGACGCCAAGGTCTCACTAATCGGCTTACCGACGGCGGCACCAGGCCCGAAAGCCATGCTGTTGATACCGCCCGGGTTTCAAGAACCCAGTTACTCCCCTTGTAGCAGCCAGCTTATAGCCACTCAGCAACGCTGTCAACAATAAGAGCTCTTTCCAGGCACACGTTTTTTGTCGGCGCGGCAAGGGCAGCGGCGGCCCCTTGCCAGCACCGGGGCCTGCAGATAGTATAAAAAGGATTCGTGCCCATCTTTTGAGTTTACCGAGGAGAGTCTAGTGAACATTACCTGCCCGCGTTGCGGCTTCAGCCGCCAAGTGCCCGCCGACCGTCTGCCTGCGCGCGCGGTCATCGCCACCTGCCCCCATTGCGCCTGCCGCTTCCGTTTCGGGCCGTCCACGGGGGAACACGAAGTTCTGCCGGACGCGCCACAGGCGGAGCAGCAGGAAACCGCACACGGGGGCAATGCCGGTACACCTGCTGCTTCGGCTCAGGATGCCGCGCCAGATGTGGACGGACCTTCTCCTGCGCGCGGCCCTGAAGAAGATGATCCGCTGCCCCCCGGCGCCATTGTGCCGGGTTCCTCTCCCGGGACTTCCGGCCGGTCGGGTCGGGCAGGACAGGAAGCGCACGAGGAGTACAGCAGCAGGGAAGAAACTTCTGCGGGCGAAACGCGGCCTTTTGACCCGCGCAGCGCCAGAGGGGAAGAACATGCTGAGGAAGACCCCCGTGCCGCAGCCAGCCGCGCCTATGAACGTGAATACGGGCGCTATGGAACCAGGGGCGGCGCGGGAGGCGAGAACGGCAGCGTACATGACGACCGTGACATACATGACGCCCACGGTGCCCGTAATGAGCGTAATGCTCGTAACGAGTATGGCCGTAACGCCGAAGACGGGGGGGATCCCTATGGCGGACACGGCTATGATGACGAATATGACCATGCGGAAAGCGGCATCCCCTGGGAAACAGCCCCCGAACCGGATGGGTGGATAGCGGCATTTTACCAGACCTGCATGCGGGTCATGTTCGGAGCGCAACGCTTTTTCAGTCAGGTGCAGCCCGGTTCGCCGCAGATGCGCGCCCTGATTTTCTATCTGCTGGTGAGTGTGGTACAGGTTGTTGTGGAACGTGTCTGGTCGGGTGTGTTCATGTCGCTCATGGCCCCCAGTGCCGCCTCGGACCCGCAGCTTGAAAAGATGCTGGTCATGCTTTCGCCGCAGATGAGCCTGCCGATGGTCATGCTTATAAAAACGGGCATGTCCGTCATTCAGCTGTATGTGCTCAGCGCACTCATAAATTTTACCTATGGCTTTGTGCGCGGCAACCGCACCGACTTCAGCCAGGTGTTTCAGGTGATGGCCTATTCCGCAGCGCCCACCCTGCTGTGTGTGGTTCCCCTGCTGGGGTCTCTTGTGGGTTTTGTCTGGATGGTGGCCTGCGTGCTGATAGGCTGCCGCGCGGCCCTCAAGCTTACCTGGCCGCAGACCCTTATGGGGCTTGCTCCGGTGGTGCTACTGCTCGCCCCCCTGATTTTGCAGATTTTTCAGGCGGCACGGATGTAGGCCTGAAGCATGGCGTTTGCCCCCAATAGGCATCGCCGCCCGGCTGTTTCTTTGTGGACGGCCGGGCGGCGATACTTTTCAGCGCCGGTCGGCGCCTGCCGGGTTGCCGTATCCTGTCGTGCTGAAAGTCCCTGTTTGGCACGTTTCTGGCATCTGACAGGAAAATGGCACACACTGTGCCGCCCCACAGCGTTGGGGCATGCGGGGGCTTTTAACGGGAACGGCATTTCATCAGCTACAGTAGCCGCCGGTCAGCAGTTGGCAAGGTGAATGCCAGCAGCAGCGTGCGGCGGCCCCGGCCAGGAGAAAATATGCATACCTGCCTGAAATTTTCCGGAACGTGGCGTGAACAGGGCCTTGCAGCATGTGCATGGCCGCTGGCACGCATGGTCATGACCGTGGCGCTGGGCCTGCTGCTTTTTTTGCTTTGGGGCTGCTCGCGTGCTCCTGACGACAGCCGCCGTACCTATGATTTTACCGGCGACCTGAGCACGCCCATACAGGTGCAGGTCAACAATTTTGTGCGGCGGCAGCCTCCGGCCATCTACGTGCGTCCCATGGAGCCTCTGGGCTATCGCCCGACCGCGCTTTTTGTGCCTTTGCGGGCCGTGCAGCAGATCAAGGACCCCGTGACCTTCAGCACTATGTTTTCACGCCAGATCTGGCAGGTGTGGCTGTCGCTCAACGCTTTTTCGGCGCTTGAGTATGACGCCAAGGCCGGGCCTTTTGACCCGCAGCGCGCCCTTGCTCTTGCGCGTGCACGCGGGGCCGACATGCTGGTGGGCGGCTACATCAACCATTATATGGACGGTGGTTCCGGTGGCACCAGTTCGCTTTCGCTGGCCATTGAGGTGTATGACGCCAAAAGCGGTACGCTGCTGTGGTCCATGGCTCAGGGAGGGCTTATGGATGCCCGGCAGGTTCACGATTTTTATCTGTTCTCCATCACGGAAGTTAACCCTGAGGATCCCGCAGGCCTCATAGCCCGCGCCCTTGCCTGGGACATGGGGCGTCAGGTACTGGGATGGGTGGACCCGAGCCGCCCGGCAGGCAGGGAATCTTCGTGGACGGACATGCTGAAGTCCAAGGCATTCTGAGGGGTGCGCGCCCGCCCCTGCTCAAGCCCCCGGAACCTGTTGCCGGGGGCTTTTTGCGATGTGGCTTGCCTGCGCGGGTTTTTTTTGAGAAGTATCAGGACCTGAACAGAACAGCAAAGGAAGACCTCATGACCAAGGAACCCACGGAACGGCGCAAGGCCCGTCTGCTTGAAGTGCTGGCCCACCGCCAGCCGGACCTCACCCTGGTGCTGGCAAATATTCACGATCCGCATAATGTTTCAGCTATTTATCGTTCGTGCGATGCCTTTGGCGTCAGCCGCGTCAACCTGTATTATACCAATACGCCTTTTCCCGCGCTTGGGCGCAAGACATCGGCCTCCGCCAGAAAATGGGTGGAGAGCGCGCGTCACAAAGACAGCGCAGCGCTTATGGAAAGCCTGCGCGGGCAAAACATGCAGGTGCTGGCCACATCCTGCTCGCCCACGGCCCGTCCGCTGCGCGACTGGGATTTTACCCGTCCCACAGCCGTCATTATGGGCAACGAGCACAGCGGTGTAGAACCGGAACTGTTGCAGATGGCCGATGGCGAGCTTTATATCCCCATGTACGGGATGATCCAGAGTTTTAACGTATCTGTGGCGGCGGCCATTATTTTGTCCGAGGCTGCCCGTCAGCGGGAGGCCGCAGGCATGTACGCCACGCCGCGCATGGCTGCTGCGGCTCTGGAGGAAAAACTGCAGGAATGGCTGGAGAAATAGCCCGTTGCAGTCACGGAGTTTTTACCGCGCCGCTTTCCCGATGATATGTGCCGGAGAAAGCGGCGCGGCCGTTTGTGGCGGCACGCCTGCCTGCGGGTACGGTACGGGGGCTGCCGCCATACCACGGCGTGACCGTCCGGCTTCAGTCAGCCGCAAGCTCGGCCACAATGCGGCAGGGCAGGCCGGTGCTGCCCTCAAGGCGCAGGGGAAAGGTTCTGACCACAAACGTTTTTGCCCCTGCGGCAGTGCACAGTGCTCCAAGATTGTAGACGTTTTCCACCACAAATGTACCGGCTTCCGCACAGAAGAGGTCGGCTTTCCTGTGTTCTCCGGGCAGGCGCACTCCGGCGCAGTCTACTCCGATCATGGCCACACCCTGTTGCGTCAGGTTTTCCAGCAGCTCCCAGGCAAGCTCCACCGGAGTGTGAACGTAAGCCTTGTCGGCATATGCATGCTCTTCCAGCACGCCTGTGCGCAGAAACACAAAATCTTCTGCCTCAATGTCCTGCATGGGCAGGTCACTTGCCGTTATGTCGCGGCCCCTCACGTGGCGTACGTCAAATACCCGTCCCTGCCGTGTAAAATATTCCTGGGGCCAGGCTTTGCCCATAAGGTCAAGGTGGGTTCCCACATGGCCAAAAAGCTCCAGGGCAGGGTGTGGCAGGGTGGCAGTGGTGGCGGAAAGGGCGTCAAAAGTTTTTCGTGTCAACGGAAGGCTCAGGTCAATAAGCATTGCTTCTCCTTTTACTGCATATTTGTTTCCCGGGAAACAATGTAGGCATGTTTTGCTTCCTGGTCAACAAAAAGATGTTACACTGTTGCCCGAGCAAGCACAGGGAGAGGATATGTCTGAAAAAGAACAGTTAAGGCAGAGAGTTATCAACGGTCTTGTGCATCTTTCCCAGAGGATGGAAGAAGTGAACGGGCTGTTTGACAAGGCCGGCAACAATCTTGCGCAGGTGGAGCTTGGCGGGCTGATTTTGACAGAAATGCACTTTCTGGCCCTTATTGCAGGCGATGAGCCGGTCAACGGTGTCGCCGCAGCCAGAAAACTGGGGATGACGCGGGGCGGTATTTCAAAAATGGCGGCCAGGTTGCAGGTGGGGGGCTTTGTTCAACCGCGCAGGCTCCCCGGCGATAAGAAAAGCCTGTTGTACGAGCTGACGGACAAGGGGCGGCGGGCTGCGGACACGCACCGCACACTGCACAATCTGGCAGAAGATCTTTTATGGGAGCGCCTCAAGGCCAGCCCGGAAGAAGAGCTGGAGCGCTTTGCCCGCATGCTGGCCCGCACGGCAGAGGCCCTGGGCGAAGCAAACAGGCAGGTGCGCATCAATGCCACGGCCCTGCTGGCGGGTGAAAAAAAATAGTCCCTCCGGGGGGAGGGACCTGATGGATTGCGGCGTTTGCGGTTAGTGGCGGATCGCCCGAAATGCCCTGTTACTGCATTTCACTATGCGGCTGCACATGCTTTTCAAAGTTTTTGCCGTTCCACTGATAGCCGATATCGTTGGCTACCGGCACATGGGCCATGCCTGTGCTTGTCCAGAACAGGGGCTGCGCCCGCAGGCCGCCAAGGCCAAGGCAGATCATGACGGTGGCCTGAACGTCCGGCGGCAGTTTCTGGTCCTTGCCCAAAAATTCTTCCACAGGCGGCTCTGGTGGTGTGTCCACAGGCACAAGGCGGCCAGAGGCGTCCATGCGCCATAATTCTACCGTGCATACGGGGCCGCCCAGCGTGCCGACGGCCGCATCCACGGCGTCGCTGCCGTTATGCCGGAAAAGGCGCAGGGCTACGGCCACATCATGAAAAGGAAGGGTGGCGAAAACCATGATATCTTCGGTTTCTCCGGCCACTTCCCAAAAATCGGCCTGCCCGTTGACGAGCAGTTTCTGCTTTTCAACAGAGCCGAGGCCTTCAGGGGTATTTTCAAAAATACTTTCGGGCAGGGCGGCAAAAACTTCTCTGGCGCTGCGCTCATGCCCGACGGCAGCCGCGGCACAGTGGAGTGTCAGGGTGGTTGTCAGGGCGAGGGCCAGAACAAGAAAAACAGTGCGTGAGCGCTGGCGAAACATAGCATACTCCCTCCGCAAGACAGTTTGATGGACTTGCGGTTCGTAAAAATTTTTATACCGTGTTTGCCATTGTTTGTCCACGCAGGAACAAATAAGTTCTTTCATATTGATTTAGTAATGAAAACAGGCTATTAATTACATTCATTCCTGTTAGTCGCGTATGGGCGCGGCATCACCATCTTGCCAAGCGGCCCTGCCGCGCTTACATATGCCCGCATGAACACCAGCACCAACAAGTCCTGCATACATATCGAAAAGGCCCGTCAGCACAACCTTAAAAACATCAGCCTGGACATCCCGCGGGATGAACTGGTGGTCATTTGCGGGCCTTCAGGCTCGGGAAAGTCCACTCTGGCCTTTGACATCGTGTACGCCGAGGGGCAGCGCCGCTATGTGGAGTCCTTATCGGCCTACGCCCGTCAGTTTTTGCCCCAGATGGACAAGCCCGATGTGGAAAAAATAGAAGGGCTTTCACCCGCCATTTCTCTTGAGCAGCAGAGCGTTTCGCGCAATCCGCGCTCTACCGTGGGTACGGTGACGGAAATTTACGACTTTCTGCGCGTTTTTTTCGCCCGGCTGGGGCGTATGTACTGCCCCCAGTGCGGCCGGCCCATCGAAGCCCGCGCTGCTGATGAAATCATCGCTGATATTCTTGCCCTGCCCCAGGGTACAAAATTTATGGTGCTGGCCCCTCTTGTGGAACTGCAGAAAGGTACGCATCAGGACAAGTTTAAAAAACTCAAGGCGGAAGGGTTTGCCCGTGTGCGCGTCAATGGGGCCTTTCACACGCTGGATGACGTGCCCGCTCTCGATAAAAACAAAAAACACAGCATTGACCTTGTGGTGGACCGTCTGGTCAATAAAGAGGGCCTGCGCGGGCGTCTGGCCGACTCGGTGGAGCTGGCCCTGCGCTACGGCGAAGGGCGGCTTGTAATCCACCTGCCCGACAGGGCTGCCGCCGGTGAAGAGGCCGACACCGTGCACTCCACCTCATCTGTGTGCACGCACTGCCGTATTTCCCTGCCTGCGCCCAGTCCCCAGCTTTTTTCTTTTAACGGCCCGCAAGGGGCCTGCCCGCGCTGCGTGGGCCTTGGCGGGGTGGACTATTTCGAGCCGCGCCTGGTCGCACCCAATATGGGGCTTTCGCTGAACACGGGAGTGCTTCTGCCCTGGGCCACGGGCAAGATGTTCAGCCGTTATGAAGAGGCGCTCAAGGCGCTGGGCAAGCGTTTCAGGTTCAGCCTGTCCACACCGCTGGAAGAATTTTCTGAAGACGCCCTGGCTGCGCTTTTTTATGGCGAGGACGAACACGGCAGACCTGCGCGTTCTTCTCAGGGCCTGCGCCGTAACTGGATGGGCGGCAATGTGGCCCTGGGGGCCGGCGGCGACTACCAGAGCGAGCATTTTACCGAGGCCAGAAGTGCCGGAGATGTAAGCGTAACTGCAAAACGCTGGCCCGGCGTGATTCCCCTGCTGGAAAGCGGTATGCAGTACGGCGATGCCTGGCGCGAAGCGCTTTCACGCTACCGCCAGACCATGGATTGCCCGGACTGCAAGGGCGCGCGGCTCAATGTCAACGCGCTTTCGGTGCGTGTGGACGATCTGAATATTGCGGATTTTTGCAATCTTTCGGTGGAGCGCGCCCTGGAATGGCTGGACAGGCGCACGTTCACGGGGCGCCATGTGGTTATTGCCGAGCCGCTCATGAAAGAGCTGACCCACCGTTTGTCCTTCATGCGCAGCGTGGGGCTGGAATATCTTTCGCTGGGGCGCTCCATGTCCACCCTTTCCGGTGGCGAGGCGCAGCGCATCCGGCTGGCAAGCCAGCTCGGCTCCGGCCTTGTAGGGGTGACCTATGTGCTGGACGAGCCGTCCATCGGTCTGCATCCGCGCGACAATGAGCGGCTGCTGGGTACGCTGCGCTCGCTTCAGGCACGTGGCAATACGGTGCTGGTGGTGGAGCATGACGAGGCCACCATCTGCGAGGCTGATACGGTTATCGAGCTTGGTCCCGGTTCCGGTGCGCACGGCGGGGACATCATGTTTCAGGGCAAGGTGGACGATCTGCTTTCTCAGGCAGATACGCTGACGGCCCGCTATCTGCGTGGCGACGACACCATCGCTCTGCCCGATGCCCGGCGTGAGCCGCAGGGCGAGCTGGTGCTGCACAACGTGACCACCAACAACCTGCGCAATGTGGAATGCCGCATTCCCCTTGGCGTACTGACCTGCGTGACGGGCGTTTCCGGCTCGGGAAAAAGCTCGCTGGTGGTTGATACACTCTACAAGCATCTGGCCCTGAACCTGGGCCTGCGCGTGGACCAGCCCGGCACCATCGGCGGCCTGGCATATGAGGGCGGGGCTGCCCCTGTGGAGCGAATCGTGGCGATCGACCAGACGCCCATCGGACGTACCCCGCGCTCGAATCCGGCCACCTATACAAAAATATTTGACGAAATACGCAATATTTTTTCCATGACGCAGGACGCCCGCAAACGCGGCTACAAGCCGGGGCGTTTCAGCTTTAACGTGCGCGGCGGGCGTTGCGAAGCCTGCGGCGGCGATGGGCAGATACGGGTGGAAATGCACTTTTTGCCTGACGTTTACGTTACCTGTGACGTGTGCAAGGGCAAGCGCTATAATCACGAAACCCTTGAGGTGCGCTACAAGGGCCTGAATATCGCTGAGGTACTCAACCTTACCGTGCGGCAGGCCAGGGAACTGTTTGAAAACTATCCCGCGCTGGAGCGTCGCCTGGCAGTGCTGGAAGAAGTGGGGCTGGAATACCTGCGGCTCGGGCAGCCCGCCACCACACTTTCCGGGGGCGAGGCCCAGCGCATCAAGATCTCGCGCGAACTGGGCAAGCGTTCCCTGCCCGGAACCATGTACATCCTGGACGAACCGACCACGGGCCTGCACATGCACGAAGTGGGCAAGCTCATCAAGGTGCTGCACGCTCTGGTGGACAAGGGAGCCAGTGTGGTGGTCATCGAGCATAATACCGACATGATTCTGGCTTCGGATCATGTTCTTGATATGGGACCGGGCGGTGGAGAAAACGGCGGGCTGATTGTTTCCGCAGGTACCCCCGAGGCCATCGTGGCTGACCCCCAGTCCGTCACCGGGCGTTTTCTTATGCAGGAACGGCTGGACAGGATAAAGCGGCGCAAAAGCTGAGCGCACAGCGCACCGTACAGTCAGGATTGCACGGCGCGTGATGCAGGCAGCCGTGTGCGTAGATGCCGGGTGCTGCTCCGTGAAAATCCGGTACTGCAAAGATCAGGGAGTGGAAATATTTGGGGGCAATATCACAGGGACATTTTTTACACCGGTCGCGTCCCATATGGGCCGATTCCGGCGTAAAAAAGGCCTCTCCTTGTCCCTGGCAACACATACGTGTGTTGAAAATATGTTCTGACCAGATAACGATGATGGATATAAAGGAACCACCCGCGTAAGCGGGTGGTTCCGGTTTGGGGACAGTGCCAGAGGAGGGGTGAGGCTATGGGACTGAGAAATACAGGCTACAGCTTGCCCACCAGGTCAAGGCCGGGCTTAAGGGTGGACTTGCCGGGCTTCCAGCGGGCGGGGCATACCTGATCGCCGTGCTGGGCCACAAACTGGGCTGCTTCAAGCTTGCGCAGCAGCTCTTCGGCATTGCGGCCGATGCCGAGGTCGTGCACTTCGTAAGCTTTGATGATGCCTTCGGGGTTTACAATAAAGCTGCCGCGCAGGGCCTGACCGGCCTCTTCAATCAGCACATGAAAAGCGCGTGAAAGGGTGCCCGCACTGTCGGACAGCATGGGGTATCTGATTTTGGCTATGCTTGGGGAAGCATCGGCCCAGGCTTTATGCACAAAGGCGCTGTCTGTAGAGACAGAGTAAATTTCGCAATTGAGTTTTTTGAAGTCTTCGTAGGTGTCCGACAGGTCTTCAAGCTCTGTGGGGCATACAAAAGTAAAGTCGGCAGGGTAGAAAAAGAAAATGGACCAGTGCCCCAGCAGGTCTGTGTCGCATACATTTTTCAGCTCACCCAGGTGATATGCCTGCACATTGAAGGGTTCAACCTTGGAATTGATCAGATTTGCCATATTATTTTCCTTGCAGGCGGAACGCGCGTACGGCTCCGGAAAAGGTTGGGAATCGTCCTGTTTGAAAACAGTATTCAATCCTAATAAAAATGTCAAGTCTGTTGTAAAAATCCAGTGCAGCCAATGAAAAAAACTATGGCTGTACTCTTTGATTTTAAACCTTATATACAGGCTAGCGAACGGGAAGCAAAGGGGCAAGGCCTTCACGCTGTAGGGATTACCGGGATTTAAGCCCGTGACAGGTTCTTGTAATTCATTGCTTTTTGTTTGAAAGTGCGTCACAAGTAAGGATGCATTATCTGAACATTTCAACATAACGGGCTCGAAAAACTCGCGCTTTGTTTTTCTTGGCATGAACGTGGAAAATATTTTACATTGCTCCCGGGGGTAGGCAATTATGACAGCAACACAGCTTAACGCCTGCCTGGCGGACTTTCTGGAGTTCATGAACCGCAAGGGCCTGAACACCACATCGCAACGGCGCATCATAGCCGAAGCCTTTTTTGAGCTGCCGGGCCACCACTCTCTTGAAGAGTTTTATCAACACATCCTGCAGCGCGATCCGGGTATCGGGCAAACTACAGTATACCGTACCCTCAAGCTGCTCTGTGACGCCGGTATGGCTATGGAAATTCACTTCAGCGACGGAATCACCCGCTATGAAGTAGCCAGGCCCGACAGTCACCACGACCATCTGGTCTGTCTGCAGTGCGGCAAGATCGTGGAAATCTGCGATCCACGCATTGAAACACTTCAGCGTGAAATGGCCGAAAAATACGGCTTCAGGTTGCGGGGCCATGTACACAACCTGTACGGCCTGTGCGAAATGTGCCGTACCCAGGCCGCTGAAGAAGACAGGTAAGAGTTTCATGCGGTTGCGGCAGGGGTGCAGCCTGCGTACCGCATGAAACTGCTTGCTGCTGGCGCAACAGGCTCGCCTGTTGCGGTCCCTTACGCAGCCGTCACATGTTTGTGGCCGTGAGTGGCTGGCAAAAACTACGGCCTGCGCCTGGTTTTGTCGCGGCGCAGGGATTTGGTGCGTCCTTGTTCGGGCGGCAGTGCGCTCGAAGCTGTTTCTGCTTTTCTTTATCCTTGAATATCCGTGCCGATTGGGTACAAAATGCGTTTATGCCATCGCGAGATAAAAATCGGCTTTTTACGAACTTGACTTTCATTTTCGATAAGAGCACTATGCAAGCGTGAGGTGATCTGAGATGGACATACAACTGATTATCGTGGCGCTCTGTATTGCAGCCGCAGCTTTTTTTGTTATCAGGCGTATGGTGCGCGCCATGAGCAAGGGCCAGTGCGGTTGTGGCTGCGACAGTGGTTGCGGCAGCACTGACCGTTCGCGGGAAATGTCCTGCTGCTGCACGGGGAAAAGCGCGGATGACGATGAGGACCGGCGTCTGGAGTCTGCCCGCATCGATTCCGGGCATAAACCCGAAGAGCGCCAATAGGTTCTACACAGGCCGCTTCCTGCCGTTTTTTGTGGAACAGCCTATTTTTTCAGGCCGCCTGCGCGGTCATATACGGCCGCTATTTTCGGCCATTCACGGCTGGATGCCGTTGCTGCCGGAGCCTTTCCATCGGCAAAAGCGGTCAGCCTTGCCAGACAACGCCCCCTCCGCCCGTGTCTGCGCCGCCGTGCGGCGTTGGATAGCGGGAAAGTAAAGGCCCCGGAATATTCCGGGGCCTTTCAACATGTGCGGCCTGTTTTGGGGTGGATTTGCCGAGAAGCATCAGATTGCGCCAGTGAGGCACAGAAAAGCCGTTGTACTGCCCGGGGGGGTACGGGTATCCACCGCAGATTTTCCGTCGATTCCGCAGGTTCTTTGCGGTTGCGCCATGCAGTTTCAGCGTTCGCCGGCGGTGTTTTGTTTCCGGTTTTTCCGTTTGTTCAGGACAAAGATTTTCCGGCATCAAACGTGAGGCTGCGGAACCAGTCCGGCACGGGTACGGGGCGGCCTTCGGCGTTGACCAGAGCGTGCTGGGTCATGCCGGTCGCCAGAAGGCGCTTCTTGTCCTCGCTCCATATCTCATATACAAAGCGCATTGAGGCTCGCCCCCATTCGCTGATGCCCGCCCGCACCAACACAAGGTCGTCATAGCGGGCAGACGAGCGGTAGCGGCACTGGGCCTCGCGAACCGGCAGGATGATGCCTTTCTTCTCCACCTCGGCGTAGCTCATGCCGCAGCGGCGGATGTACTCGCTGCGGGCACGCTCGAAAAGGTGCAGATATTCAGCATAATAAAGAACGCCCATCGTATCAGTTTCACCATATGAAACGCGATGGGGCATCCAGATATCAGGAGTGGGGAACTCTTCATGCACGCGAATGCTCCTTGTTTATATGCGCCTTGCACTTGTGGCGCGGTCGACCGGCCCTGTGGGGTCAGACCGGTTCTGGCGGCGCTGCTGCTCATGTGTCTTCTGCTCGGGGCCTGCGGCAAAAAGGTGGCCCCGCCTTCTCCAGAACCCGTGGGACCGCCCGTGGCTTTTGAAAGCCCGGAATTTTTTGTAAGCTGCCTGAAGCCTGTCAATCAGGACCTGACCAGCTGGAAAGATATGGCTCCTACCGTGCGCAAGTCTTTGCGCTATGTCAACAGCAAGCCCGCCACGGCCATTGCCGTGCAACGCCCGGGGTTGACCGTGACCTGGGGCGAGCTTTCGCGCACGTTGACCCGGCTGCAGGAGCTTTTGCCCCGTCTGGACAGGGAACCGGAGCTTTTTCTGGCAAACTTCCGCTGGGTGGAAGTGCCTGACGGCATAAAATATTCGGGCTATTACGAACCTGTGGTGCGCGCCAGTCGCACACGCAAGCCAGGGTATACCCAGGCCATCTACGGGTTGCCGCCGGACCTCAAAAAGGTGGCGGCCAAGCGCGGGCGCTACTATGACCGTCGCACCATTGAAGAAAAACAGATACTGGCCGGCAAAGGCCTGGAGCTGGCCTGGGCCGCCGACCCCGTGGACGTATTTTTTCTGGAAATTCAGGGTTCAGGCCGACTGGTTTTTGACGACGGAACCCAGGCCTATATCAACTATGCGGGTCAGAACGGCCACAAGTATAAAAGTTCCGGACGCATCATGCGTGAAAAGGGCCTGCTCCGGGAAGGGCATATATTTGAGCAGCGCCAGTGGTTCAAGGATAATCCGCAGCGTGTGCGCGAGATACTGAACGAAAACCCCAGCTATGTCTTTTTTCGGTACGGAACCCGGGGACCAACCGGGGCCACGGGGCAGGTGGTGGACGAGTGGCTGTCGCTGGCTACGGACCGCACCTTCATCCCTTTGGGTTCTGTTGTGGCTTACGGCGTGAACATTCCTGACCAGCAGCGCGGCAAGGTCCCGCTGCGCGGTATCGGCTTTGCCCAGGATGTGGGGGGCGCCATCAAGAAAAACCGTATAGACGTGTTTTGTGGCGGTGAGGAAAGAGGCAATTATGTGGCCAGTCATCTGGATGCCAGAGGCCCGGCCTGGGTATTGCTGGCAAAATAAAAAACGGACGTCTTGGGCCGGTTGAGGCAAAGCCCGTTTGCAGCCGGGGGAGCATTATCCCCAGGCTGCAAACGGGCTTTTGTATGCTTGAATGTTTTCAGCGCTCTTCAGCGTGTGTTCAGTCTTTGGGCCTGTCGCCGATGGCGGCGGTGATCTGTGCTTCCGCAGCCAGCTTGCCATCTACAAAGGCGCGGGCTTCCATCTTGCAAAGTTTGAGTTTCATGCGGATGTTGGAACACTCGAGGTCCAGGCGATCGCCGGGGACCACTTGACGGCGGAACTTGACGCCGTCAAGCCCGGTGAAGAGAAAAAGCTTGTCGTCCAGGTCGCCCATGCCTGATGCAGCCAGCAGGCCGCCTGTCTGGGCCAGGGCCTCAAGAATGAGCACACCGGGCATAATGGGCGCGCCGGGAAAATGCCCCTGAAAAAATGGCTCGTTGAATGTGATGTTTTTGTACGCCTTGATATGCGAACCGGCAACGCATTCCACCACCCTGTCCACCAGCAGGAAGGGGTAGCGGTGGGGCAGCAGGCGCAAGATGCGCTGTATGTCCATGCTCTGGCTCTGTGGAACTGAATCCTGCATATTGTTCTGGCCTCCTGGCGAATTTGGCGTGTGTGTGACGGCGGCATCGCCCCTGCGGCGCTTTGCCTTGCGCCCACTGGAAGTTTTTATCTTTGTGATGTATGCGCAATGCTTGCTAGAGGTTCATCCGGCTGTTCGGCTGCACAGATGATCGTACAGGTGCGCCATCAATGAACGCATCGTGGCAGGCGCCTTGCCCGCGCAGACTTCAGAACAATGGAAGGCGGCATTGCTGCAAAAAAAAGCCTCTCGCCCCGTCAGGGTCGAGAGGCCGTGTCGCTTTATTGCGGGGGCTTATTTTTTGCCGCCCTTGTCGTTCTTCTTTTCTTTGTAAAGTCTGTTCACTTCGGTGAGCACGTCCTGGGTCAGGTCCATTGACTGGTCGGCATACAGAACGCCGCCCGCGGTCACGTCCACCACAAAGTTGAAGCCCTTGGTGCGGGCCACTTCATAGGTAGCGCTGAAGACCAGGGTCACCATGTCCTGACGCAGCTTCACTTCTTCCTGTTCAACCTTGCGCAGGAAGTTGCGGGTCTTCTGGTCCAGGTCCTGTTTGGCGCGGATGAACTCCAGCTTTTTTTCTTCGCTGACCTTGGGATTTTTGAGCGATTCGGCCTTTTTCTTCAGGGCTTCGCCCTGCTTTTCCAGTTCGGCGCGTTCTTTGCCGAACTTCTGTTCCATCTGCTTTTTGGCGGCCTCGGCGGGTTCGCTCTGCGTGGCCACAGTTTGCATGTCCACTACGCCAATCTTGGCGGCGGGCACGGCGTTGCTGTCAGCCGCAAGGGCCGCTCCGGCCATGAGCATGCAAACCGCTACGGTCATCATCAAAACCTTGCGCATGTAAAGTACTCCTTCCCCGATTGCTGTTTTTATATTCGTCCTTGCGGAATTGGGATGACCCTTGCGCCGTAAGAAACTTGTATAACACTGTTTTTTGTGTATGGCCCATGCGCTGCACAAGCCGGGACCGGACCTTGCCGCGCCAGTGTAACTGGGCTTTATTTTTGCTGATACGACAGCACGGCATACATTTGAAATCCCTGCATCACATAGCATCGGCGCTTTCGGGCGTCAAGGAATTCTGGGCAGTCCGCCTTTTAAGCAGTCTGTCTTTGTATGCAAGTATGCCTTCAGCCAGTCCCTCGGCCAGTGCAAGACGATATTTGGCATTGGCGAGATTGCGGGCTTCGGCGGCATGGGTGCAATAGCCAAGTTCCACCAGCACAGCGGGCATTTGTGCACCGAGCAGTACGTGAAACGGCGCAGACTTGACCCCGTTGTTGCGGACGGCATACTCTCGTTTTTTCAGGCGGAACATGCTAAGTCGCTGAATATCCTGTGCAAGCCTGCGTGATTCGTCAACTCTGGCATTGAGCATAACATCGGCCAGCATTTTCTGCATGTCGCCCAGGCGATGGTCGCTGCCAGAGTTTTCAAGGGCGGCCACCCGGGCGGCCTCGCTGTTGCTTGCCAGGTCAAGGTAGTAAGTTTCAAAGCCGTTTACGGAGGGGTCTTCATTGGCATTGACATGAATGGACACAAAGATGTCCGCCCCGGCGGCATTGGCTCTGGTTGTCCGCTCCCGCAGTGAAAGGCCTGTATCCCTGGTGCGGCTGTACACTACGTCCACACCGTTGGCCTGCAGGAGGCGCCCCAGGGTCAGGGCCACGTCCAGGGTGATGGCACGTTCGAGAATGCCGTTATGATTGGTTCCGGGATCGCGTCCGCCGTGTCCTGCATCAATGAAGACCGTGCGCAGAGTCAGGCCGAGCTGACGGGCCATATCGTTGACCTGGCGGGAGTCCGGCAAGGGGGTTTCACGGGTCGGCGCAGGTTTGCCCTGCTCGGCAAAGGCCGCGCCGGATGCCTTGCGCGGAGGCAGGGGAGTGTTGCCCGCAGCCACGCGCAAGACGATGCGGCACGGGTTGCTTTCCACCTGGGTGTCAAAGCGTCGCACATCCCTGAAGCTGAACTGCATGACCGCGCCGCCGCCCTTGCGGTCACGCACGCGTACCGACTGCAACAGGCTGCCCTTGATGGTCACGCCCTGGCGGACATCCTTTACGACCGAAGCATTTTCCAGCTCGATATACAGGTTGGATGGAGCGCCTTTTTTCCCTTCCACAAGTTTTGCGTTGTAGCGGGCCGGAGAGGACAGCTCAAGCACGATTTCGACAGCGTTTTTGTTCAGGGAGTTCCACGAGAGCATATGTACTTCAGGTGAAACCGCTGCGGGCGGAGTAGGGTCTGCCTTGCCTGCCTGGGCTGCGCCGGACTGCCCTGTGAGGCGCGCGCGCATATCTTTGGCCTGGGGCAGCATGTCGCCGTGAGAATAGAGTGTGGCGATGGCGTCCAGCAGTTCCAGAGCTTCTGCAGTCTGGTTCAGCCGGTCGGCATCAATGATGGCCGCGCGCAGAAGTGCATCGTCAGCCAGGGCGCTTTTGGGAAATTCCTGGGCCAGGCTGAGGTACAGGTCGCGGGCTTGCCTGTACTCGGCAGGCAGGTGCGAGCAGTCCGCCAGCGCTTCCTGGCTTGCAGCCGCGCGAAAGAGCGCGCCAGGCGAAATGGCCCAGTTTTTACGGCTCTGATAGATACGCAAAAATTCTGCGGCCAGATCTTCCCACGGCTGCCGCCAGCAGGAACGCACCTTGTCGGCGCGCAAGGCCTCCATATCAGCCTTGGCTTTGCGGTAGCGCGGCAGAAGCTGGTTTTGCGGCAGAGGAGCCGCCAGGGCCGCCGCAAGGCCGGGAGTGGCAGCGGCGACCTGTGCTGCGGAGGGGGCAGCGTTTGCGGCAGGGGAATTGCCGCCTTGTGCAGCCGGGGCCGGCTGGTCTTCAACGGCAGCCTTGTTTTCAGCCACTGCCACCTGGCGGGCTTCCGGCGCGGTGCGCCCCTGCGCGGAGGCCAGCAGGGTCTTTTCCAGCGCCAGAGCCTCGGGCAGCATGTCGCCCTTGGGGTACTGGCTTTTGATCCGCCCGATCAGTTCCAGCGCGCCCTTGTCGTCTTTAAGCCACGCGGCGCGAAGCTTGGCGGCGTGAAACAGCGCATCGTCGGCAAGGCGGCTGTCTGCATGGCGCAGGGCAACGGATTCGTAGCATTCGATGGCCTTGCGGGCATCGGCTTTGGCAAAGGAGCGGCGGGCGAGTTCTTCAAGGCTTTCCGCAGCGCGGAAGAGGGCGGCGGGCCGATTGGGCCAGCCGGGGTCAGCATCATAGATTGCACGGAATTCTGCGGCCAGCTTTTCCCACGGCTCGCGCTGGCCCGAGCGCTTGGCATCCATGCGCAGGCTTTCAATGCCCGCCTTGGCGGTATCGTAGCGTTTGGCTGTGGGAGGCAGGGAGGTGTAGCCCGTATCGTAAAAGCAGACCACCAGCAGGCAAAGGGCCAGCAAAAAGGCCAGGGGAGGCGCAAGCCGCCTGAGACCGCTTCTGGTCGAGGGCTGGGGTCGGGGGCTTTTTGCTTTGCGGGCCACGGAGACTCCTTGCTTGTCCTTGCGGCGCGTCCGTCAAGCTTATGACATGGCACGGCGCGTGAAAATTTCCTTATAGCCCTTGTGGGGCAGGTAATTCAGACTGTCGCAATCTTGCGCGCATGGCAAAAGACTGCGTATGTTTTGTTATTTGCATAAAGCATGCCGAAAAAATACACAACCGGAGGTCAAACGCATGCCTGCCCAATCAGTGGGTGTAGTTCATAATCCGTATGGAATCTCCAACGGCGTGGGTCACGACCTCACGCATTTTTCTGGCAAACGGGCAGGGGTAGCCAATGGGCGTACCTTTTTGAATACAGGACGCGAAGACAATGGTGTCGGCGCTGCGTTTAACGAGTTCCTGAGCGCGGAGCACGACTTTTTTGCCGGGACAGCCGCCGCAGGAAATGAAGCCCGTGATATTGATGTCCTCTTCAATACCCTCGAATGCCCCTTTTCTTTCGCGCACCATCTTGAAATCCGTGCTGCCCGGGCAGAAATCTTCTGTTTGCATGCATCTGATAATGCCGATGTCCATTATTTTCTCCATCAGGCGTGTCATATAAGGTGAGCAGAAAACTGAAAAGACGTGAAGCCCGGCCGGACCGCCGCACCGCAATGAAAACACTGCGGGGGAGAAGCCTTGACCTGCAAGGTTTCTCCCCCGTGGATGTTACGTCTGAACGGCTGCAAGCCGTGTGGGCATACTGTTCATCTATTCCGGATACCGTCCAGGGGATGGCTCCAAGTCCGGCTCAAACCCGGCCTAAAAGAACTGCCCCATGCTGAATTCGATTCTGCCCGGAGGCATTTCCTTATCGTAATCCTGCACCAGGGGGATGCCGTAAGCTATGCGCAGGTCGCCCATGGGAGAGCGCCAGCGCAGCTCCAGGCCGGTAGAGGCGACGATGTATCTGTCCCATTCGTCGCCCATGGTCTTGGAGTCAATGTTGAAGCCGGTGTCCACAAAGGGTACCAGAGCAAGCCCCAGGTCTTTCTGGAATGTCCAGATGTACTCCAGGTTGCCGACAGCCATGCGGTCGCCGCCGATCTGTTCGTTGCCGTGCTTGTAGTCGCGGGGCGAAAGGTCGGAGTAGCTGTAGCCGCGGATGGTGTCCATGCCGCCGACCCAGAAACGTTCAAACACGGGGACCCTGTCACTGGTGTTCTGGAACACACCGCCCACGCGTCCACGCAGGTGGACAGTGTTTTGCGGGTTGAAGGACCAGAAACCCTGCCAGTCGGCCACGCTCTTGACGAAGTTGTCTGTACCGCCAAGGCCGCCGCCGCCGTATTCAGCCCACAGGCGGGCGATGGTTCCCTTGGTGGGGCGTTCCTTGCTGTCGGTGGTATCGCGCAGGATGCGGCCCGAAACGGCACTGGTCCAGTTGATGCCCTTGTAGTCCTTGATGTAGGGCGAGCTGTTGTCAGCCACATCGTACAGGTGGTAGCGCTCAAGGCGATAGCCCACGCCCACGGACGTGTACTCGCCGATGGGGTAGCCGAAGCGTACGGTGTCGCCTATGGTATCCTTGGTGAAGTTGTCCCAGTAGTCGTGGGTGTAATAGATGTCGTTGCCGAACGAAAGGTCGGTATCGTACACACGCGGGTTGGTGAAGGACAGGGTTCCCGACGTGCGCCGCCAGGAGAAGAAGCCCTGGAGCTGCAGCCAGTAGCCGCGGCCGAAGAGGTTGCGCTCCATAATGGAGGCCGTGACGCCCACGTCATAGTAGCTGGAGTAGCCGATACCGCCCATGATGGCGCCGGTATTGGTTTCCTTGACCTTGACCTTGAGGTCCACTTCGTCTTCCTGCCCGGTGGGGATAAGTTCCATATCCACGACAGAGAAGTACCGCAGGCGGTTCAGGCGTTCGTTGGAGCGGCGCAGTTTGGCCCCTTCATACATGTCGCCGTCGCCCAGGCGCATTTCGCGCAGGATGACGTTGTCGCGCGTTTTGGTATTGCCTTCAACCACCAGGCGGCGGATGAAGACCTTCTGCTTTTTGTTGATCAGGTAGCCTACGTCCACCTGGTCGCTGCCGTCTTCTGCCTTGATGAGCTTGGTGTCCACCTCGGCGAAGGCGTAACCGTAGTCGGCGTAGTGGTCTGTCAGGCGCTTGGAGTCTTCCTGCATGACCGTCAGGGAGAAGTAGTCATTGGACTTTTTCCAGTCATCCATCTGCACTACTTCGAGCATATTGTCTTCGCTGTCGATGACGTCTCCGGCAAAGACCACGTTGCGCACGGTATAACGGGGACCTTCGTTGACCACAAAGGTGACGTAGATGCCATCGTCCTTGTAGTCTACCTGAGGTGCGCCGACCTGGATGTCGATGTAGCCTTCATTGAGGCCGTAGGCCGCAATGGCGTTGGTATCGCGCTCGAGGTATTCCTCTTTGAGCACGCCCGAGCCGGTGAGCCAGGAGAAAATGCCCCGCGGCTTGAGGGCAAGGTATTTGTCAAGGTCGCCCCGGCTGAGCTTGTTGAGCCCCTCGATGTTCACTTCTTTGACGTAGAGCTTGTTGCCCTCGTCCACATTGATGACCAGCACTGCACCGCGCCCGCTCTGGCGGTCTTCAAGACGGTAATTGACCTTGGCAAGGTAATAGCCTTCCTTGCGGTACAGTTCGGTAATTTTTTGCAGGTCGTCGGAAAGCACCTGCTCGTTGAGCACGTTACCGGTTCTTGTGCCCATGGCGGCAATGACGTCTTCCTGGTCCACACCTTTGGACCCTTCGACAATGATGTTGTCGATGCGGGGTTTTTCCACCACGGTGAAGACCAGCACGTTGCCTTCAAGGCTGGCCTGCACATCGCTGAAATATCCCATTTCCCAGATGCGCTTCACTTCCTCGTTGATGGCGTGGGCATCGGGGGTATCACCTTTGCGGATGGTCAGGCGCATGAGTACGGTATCCGGATCCATAACGCTCATGCCGCGAACCTGTACATCGGCCAGGCCGCCCTTGGCCGCCGTGGGCGTACCCATGGGCACAAGGCCGGGGCCGTCGTCGCCGGACTGCGGGGCGGCGGGGGCAGCGCTGGCTCCCGTGAGTTCCGCAGCGCGTCCGGCCAGGGTGCTGGCGCAGTCGCTGAGGGCTACGAGCGAGTTGCGCTCAAAACCTGCGGGTACGGCTTCGCCCTGCTGCACGGGCACAAGGCGCGTATCCATGTTGAAGCCGTCGCCAAGCTGGTTGAAGCTGCCGTAAATGACAAGCTGCGCTCCGGCCTGACGGCCCAGGGCGCGCGCCGTGGCAAGGTCAATGGTTTCACCGCTGCTGCGTTGCAGTTGCCGCGCCGTATTCATAGGCACAACGCGCATGCCGCTTTGCTTGAGCTGGTCAGCGATGATCTGGGGTACGTCCTGAGCGGCATTGGGCATTTCCGGTCCGGCATTTACCTGAAAGGGCAGCACCAGAACAAGAGGCCCCTGTGACGCGCCGGCCTCGCGGGGCATAAGCTGGACGGCGCATACCAGAGCGGTGACGCAAAGAATGTTAGACAGGATATTACGCAAGATTTTTTTCATACAGTGTCCCCGCTTTCAGTTCCAGGATGCGGCCCATACCCGCGGCCAGTTCCCGATTATGCGTCACGACCACGAGAGTCATGCCCAGCTCGCGGTTAAGTTCATTCATAAGCGCGCCCACCTGCTCTCCAGTATGTTCGTCCAGATTGCCGGTGGGTTCGTCAGCCAACAGCACGCGCGGGCGCATCAGCACCGAGCGGGCGATGGCTACCCTTTGCCGCTCGCCGCCGGAAAGTGTGGCTACCTTGCCGTCCATACGGGCCGCAAGGCCGACGCGTTCAAGCATTTCCCGGGCCTTGGGCATAACGGCTGACTGGCGTTCACCGCCGATGATGGCCGGCATTGCCACGTTTTCCACTGCCGAAAACTCCGGCAAAAGGTGATGAAACTGAAAAACGAAGCCCAGGGTTTTATTGCGGAAGGCCGCTTTCTGGTCAGGTGTCATGTGGGCCATGTCCTGCCCGTCAAAATAGACGGCGCCCGTACTTGGAGTATCAAGAGCACCCATAAGATGCAAGAGGGTGCTTTTGCCCGAACCGGAAGCCCCCACAATGGCAAGAGCTTCGCCTTCGTTCACAACCAGGCTGATATCTTTGAGAATTTCAAGATTTTCCCCGGGTGCGGAAAAAATTTTGTTCACATCGGAAAATTTGTAGAGTGCAGACATGGCTACTCGTAGCGCAGGGCTTCCGCCGGTTCAAGGCGGGCCGCCTGGCGGGCCGGGTAAAGTGTGGCCAGAAAGCACAGCAGCATGGCGCTGGCCCCCACGATGAGCACATCGCTGAGGGTGATGCTGATGGGCAGGTGGTCGAGAGTATACACGTTTTCAGGCAGCTTGATGAACTGGTAGCGCTTGAGCAGCCAGCCCACTGTAAGGCCGAGCACATAGCCCAGCAGCGTACCGATAACGCCGATGATGCTGCCCTGGAACATGAAGATGCGGCGTATCATGCCGCGTGTGGCCCCCATGGACATCATGATGGCGATGTCGCGTGTTTTTTCCATCACCAGCATGACAAGAGACGTCACAATGGAGAAAGAACCAATAAGCACCACCATGGTCAGCAGGATGAACATGCCTATCTTTTCCAGCTTGAGGGCTGCAAAGAGGTTGGCGTTCATTTCCATCCACGAGCGCACATAAAAGGGCGATCCCAGTTCGGTGGCTACGCGGCTGGATATCTGATCGGCCTTGAAGAGGTCGTTCACGGTCAGTTCCACGCCCGAAAGATATTTTTCGGGCAGACCGAGCACATCGCGGGCTGCGGAAAGATGCACGAACGCCAGGGACGAGTCGTATTCAAACATGCCTGTCTTGAAGACGCCCACCACCTCGAAGGGGCGGATGCGCGGCGCGTAGCCCGATGCGGTCTTCTGCCCGGACGGGGAGAGCAGGTTCACCCGGCTGCCTACCGTAAGGCCAAGGCGCTTGGCCAGTTCTTCACCGATGATAAGGCCGGGCGCTCCTTCTTTTTGCAGGTCGGCAGCAGAACCGGAACGCATCTGGCGCAGCATGGAGAGCACACGCGGCCCGGATTCAGGGTCAATGCCGCGCAGCACCACGCCCTTTACGCCGTTGGCAGTTGAAAGCATCACCTCGGTATAGACAAAGGGGGTGGCCCCGGTGACGCCCTTGATGGAACGGATGCGCTCCAGCAGGCCGTCATCGTTTTCAAAGGCTGAGGGCAGATAGGACATGACTATGGCGTGTGAATTGGCGCCGAGGATCTTGTCCCGCATATCGGTGGTCATGCCGTTGTACACGCCAAGCACCACCACCAGCGCGCCAACGCCGAGTGCCACGCCCAGAATGGACATGAGCGATATGATGTAGATGAAGGTCTGCTTGCGTCTTGAAAACAAATAGCGCAAGGCCACGAAGAGTTCGAACGACATTTGCGGCATATTGGCCCAGCTTGGCAGGATATTCAAGATATTTTTTAGAAAATGCTCCTGCCGCCGGTTTCCCGGTGGCAGAACTCCCCACATGGACGCAATAAAGGCGCGGCCCTGGCGCATGGCGTGAAGCGCCTGCCGGCAACCTCTGGCGGCCGTGGACGGCGACTCCGGTCCAGACCTTTTCTGTGCCGTGCCGCCGTCTGCCGGGCATGGCTTATACGCTTACGGGGCAGGGAAATCCAGAGCTATTTTCAGCCTCTGGGGCAGCCCGCACTTCATTTTTGTTTCTGACCGCTTTTGTTCCTGACTACCGGCTGTGCACGGCACAACGATGTGTTCCGCCAGCGGGCATAATCCTGTCCCGTCAGTTTTTTCGTTTTCCTTTTTCTGCCCGGCTGCATCGGGGCGGGTTTTGAGCGCACGCGACACGGATGCGCCGCTGGCTGATGCCGGGGCAGGGCGCGTCAGTCCGCCGGCTGCCGGATTTCACGGCTGCGTGGTCTGCAGGGGTCATGCACGGACCGCCCAGAGGGAGTGGCATAGCGCCGGGAGTTGTCATGTTTTTATGAAACTGGTCATATTTTTATGAATGTCGGTCGGTTTCAATTGTGATGTTTTTCTCAAATAGTGAGTAATATCACACTTTTTCTTGAAACTGTGAACTGGCATGAGACTTGCTTATAATTATATAACATTCTGTAAAACAAGAACTTGTTCAAAGGGCGACAGCTTTTTTAATCGCACGGCAAGCGCAATCAATGTTTTCAAACGGTGCTCTTTTTATTGATGGAGGTGCACTCCCATGCCTTATCCGCGAAAGCGCGTCTGGATTATCGGCAGCGTCATTCTGGCAGCGTGTGTGGCGGTGGCGGGCGCGGGGGTGGCCTACACCTCCGGCACCAGCTTTTGCCTGTCCTGTCACGAAATGCGCGTATATCAGGAAGAGATGCACCTTTCATCGCATGCGGCCGATGCCAAGGGCCAGCCCATCGGCTGTTCTCAATGCCACATTCCGTCAGGCAATGTGGTGCGCATGCTGGGGGCGAAGGCCTGGCTCGGCGTCAAAGACCTGTGGGTCCACACGACAGAAGGCGGGACAGATCTCGACCGCGCGGCCATGCAGCCCATAGCCCGGCGTTTTACCGATGATGCCAACTGCCGGGCCTGTCATCAGGATCTGGCAAGAAATGCCAAAAATGATGGGCCTGTTTCCGAGGTGGGCAGGCTTGCGCACGAAAACTACGAAGGCAAAAACGGTCAGGCCCGCAGCGGTTGCGTGGGGTGCCACCGTAATCTTGCCCACCTGCCTGTTTTTGACGAGCGTATCCCCACAAATCAGAAGTTCGCCCAGAAAATCAAGGAGATCCGGCCATGAAGTCCTGTAAGATCGTGCTTTTTTCCCTGCTGGCGCTGCTGATGCTGGGGGGCGCCTATTTCGCCTACATGGCCTGGGCTTTTCCCACTGACCGTTGCGAAGCCGCAAAGCATCTTTCTGCTCCACAGATGGAGGGCGACTGCTATAGCTGCCACGCCAAAAGCACACCTCGGGTGGCGCAGGAGTGGTATGAAAGCAAACACGGCATCACTCTTGTGCGCTGTCAGACCTGTCACGGCATGCCCGACGGCAAGGGGGCCATCCCCTTTGCCCGCAAGCCCGGTGTGGAGGTGTGCGCGCGTTGTCACTCCCTGTCCATGCAGCGCATGGAAGCCAAGTTCGGCAAACGTGATGATTGCGTAAGCTGTCATCCCTACCACCAGAGTCCCATGCATGGCCGGGCCTATGAATACCGCCTGCCCACCAACAAGACGGATCTGTAGCGCGTACGCGGCGGCCGCGCGCCGCAGGCTGGAGTTATTGCCTGAAAAAAACAGCCGGTCATTTCCGGCGGCACAGAAGCTTCCCGTATGACAGGGCCTGGGAATGGGCTGTGCCGGACCAACAGCGAGGTTGAACACATGAGTACTTCACGTCGTGATTTTCTGAAATATTTTGCCATGTCCGCCGCTGTGGCGGCGGCTTCCGGCGCGGGATTCGGCTCTCTGGCGCTTGCCGCGGACAACAGGCCGGAAAAATGGGTAAAGGGCGTCTGCCGTTATTGCGGCACGGGTTGCGGGGTGCTTGTGGGCGTCAAGGACGGCAAGGCCGTGGCTATTCAGGGCGACCCCAACAACCATAATGCAGGCCTGCTGTGCCTTAAAGGTTCTTTGCTTATCCCCGTGCTCAATTCAAAGGAAAGGGTCACACAGCCCCTGGTGCGCCGCCACAAGGGCGGCAAGCTTGAACCTGTGAGCTGGGATGAGGCCCTGGACCTCATGGCTTCCCGGTTTCGCAGCAGCATTGATATGTATGGTCCCAATTCGGTGGCCTGGTACGGCTCGGGCCAGTGCCTTACCGAAGAAAGCTATGTGGCCAACAAGATTTTCAAGGGGGGCTTCGGCACCAACAATGTGGACGGCAACCCCCGCCTGTGCATGGCCTCGGCCGTGGGCGGCTATGTGACCAGCTTCGGCAAGGACGAACCTATGGGAACCTACGCCGATATTGACCAGGCCACCTGCTTTTTCATCATCGGTTCCAATACATCCGAGGCGCATCCCGTGCTTTTTCGCCGCATAGCCCGCCGCAAACAGGTGGAGCCGGGCGTAAAGATCATTGTGGCCGATCCGCGGCGTACCAATACGTCGCGCATCGCCGACATGCATGTGGCCTTCCGGCCCGGCACCGACCTGGCCTTCATGCACAGCATGGCCTGGGTCATTATCAATGAAGAACTGGACAATCCCCGTTTCTGGCAGCGTTACGTGAACTTTATGGATGCGGAGGGCAAGCCTTCTGACTTCGAGGGTTACAAGGCCTTTCTTGAAAACTACCGGCCGGAAAAAGTGGCGGAAATCTGCCGTGTGCCGGTAGAGCAGATTTGCGGCGCGGCCCGTGCCTTTGCGGAGTCCGCCGCGACCATGAGCCTCTGGTGTATGGGCATCAACCAGCGTGTGCAGGGGGTGTTCGCCAATAATCTTATCCATAACCTGCACCTGATCACCGGGCAGATATGCCGCCCCGGGGCTACGTCTTTTTCGCTTACCGGGCAGCCCAATGCCTGTGGCGGTGTGCGCGATGGCGGGGCGCTTTCGCATCTGCTCCCTGCGGGGCGGGCCATTCCCAACGCCAAACACCGCGCCGAAATGGAAAAGCTGTGGGGCCTGCCCGAAGGGCGCATCGCGCCCGAGCCGGGCTACCATACCGTGGCCCTGTTTGAAGCCCTGGGCAGGGGCGATGTGAAATGTATGATCATCTGCGAGACCAATCCGGCCCACACCCTGCCCAACCTGAACAAGGTGCACAAGGCCATGTCCCATCCGGAATCCTTCATTGTCTGCATTGAGGCCTTTCCGGATGCCGTTACGCTGGAATATGCCGACCTTGTGCTGCCCCCGGCGTTCTGGTGCGAGCGCGACGGCGTGTACGGCTGTGGCGAGCGGCGGTATTCGCTTACCGAAAAGGCTGTTGATCCGCCCGGCCAGTGCCGCCCCACGGTGAACACCCTTGTGGAATTCGCCAGGCGGGCGGGGGTGGACCCCCAGCTTGTAAACTTCCGCAACGCCGAGGATGTCTGGAATGAATGGCGCATGGTGTCCAAGGGAACCACCTATGATTTCTGGGGCATGACAAGAGAACGCCTGCGTAAGGAATCGGGCCTGATCTGGCCTTGCCCCAGCGAGGACCACCCCGGCACCTCGCTGCGCTATGTGCGCGGGCAGGATCCGTGCGTTCCGGCCGATCACCCCGACCGTTTCTTTTTTTACGGCAAGCCCGACGGCAGGGCCGTGATCTGGATGCGCCCGGCCAAGGGCGCGGCCGAAGAGCCGGATGCGGAGTATCCCCTGTATCTTACGTCCATGCGCGTTATCGACCACTGGCATACGGCAACCATGACGGGCAAGGTTCCCGAACTGCAAAAGGCCAACCCCATAGCCTTTGTGGAGATAAATGAAGAAGATGCCGCAAGGACGGGCATCAAGCACGGGGACAGCGTCATCGTGGAAACCCGACGGGACGCCATGGAGCTGCCCGCCAGGGTCAGTGACGTCTGCCGCCCCGGTCTTATTGCGGTGCCGTTTTTTGATCCTAAAAAGTTGGTCAACAAGCTTTTTCTGGATGCCACGGACCCCGTCTCGCGTGAGCCGGAGTACAAAATTTGCGCCGCGCGCGTGCGCAAGGCATAGGAGGGGGTATGGCTATTGCCGGAATTGTCATCAGTGCGCCCCAGGAGCGTCTGGCTGGTCTGCGAGGATCGCTGCTTGATCTGCGGGGCGTGCTCGAGGTGCGTGAAGTGGCGGAGGCGGGCAAGCTGGCTGTGGTGCTGGAAAGCCCCTCACACACCCTGCAGCGTGATCTGGAGGAGATCAACGGGCTGCCGCATGTGCTCATGCTGGATGTGGCCTTTATCAATTACGAGGATGATCTGGACAGCCAGGGGCATATGGCCTGCCCGCCACACAGGCAGAAAGAACATTGTCTTGAGCTGTCAGAGGACGAAGCTGCCGCCGGGAGACTGCAATGAACGCGTTTCTTCCGCCGTTGCGTCCGCCCGGCGCAGCGGCGGAAGAAGAATTTTTACGGCTGTGCGTCCGCTGCGGACAATGCGTTGCCGCCTGCCCGCACAAAAGTCTGGAGCTGATGGGGGGGCTGGGGCGCTCGCGGCGCACGCCGCGCGTCGTGGCGGGCCAGACACCCTGCTATCTCTGCATGAAATGCCCGCCTGTATGCCCGTCCGGCGCGCTGGACGCCGGAGTGACGGACATGGCCCGGGCAAACATGGGCCGCGCCTATATTCTGAAGGATCGTTGCCACAATTACGCAGGGGGTGTCATGTGCATGACCTGCTATGACCGCTGCCCCCTGCGGGGTTCCGCAGTGGTGCTTTCCGGCGGCCTTGTGCCGGCCATGACCGCGGCCTGTGTGGGCTGCGGCATCTGCGAATACGTCTGCCCCGTGCAGGCTGTGGAAATATGGCCCGCATCAGCCGGGGGCTGCCCGGCGAGTGCGGCTCCAACGCTGGACGCGCCACGGAGCGGACTATGAGCGCGTATACTCTGGCCCGCAGATGCGCCCAGCTGGGGGCGTTGGCTCTGTTCTGTACCTTGCCCTGGATCAATTGGGCCGGGCTGCGTCAGATCAGTGGCAGCCTGTTTTCATTAAATTTTTTCGGATTGCCCTTTGCTGATCCCGTGGCCGCCGCCCAGGTGGCGGCAGGGGGCCTGCTGCCTGCCGGGGCGCTGTTATGGGGTGCGTTATGCTCCCTTGCCCTTGCACTGCTTATGGGGCGCGTATTCTGCTCGTGGTTTTGCCCTTACGGGCTGTTTTCTGAACTGGTGTATGCTGCGCGCAGCCGTATGGCCCGCCGTTACGGCGCACCGATACTGGCAGCCAGACGGGCAACAGTGCGCAACCGCTCCGGTCGGGCCTTTGCAGCCAAGGGAGCGGTGCTTCTTCTGGGACTGTCGCTGGCCGGTCTGCTGGGGTATCCTGTGCTCAATCCGCTTGCCATGCCCGGGGAACTTTCGCTGTTTCCGCTGCTTGTCTGGCAGGGTGCGGGAGCCGCCCTGCTGTTTTTCGCCGTGCTTCTGCCCGTTGCGGCCTTGCTGCTTGAAGCCGTGAGCGGCAAGCGCCTGTGGTGCCGTTATGTCTGCCCGCAGTCTGTTCTGCTGGGCGCGGCGGCCCGCTGTCTGCCGGCCAGGGGACCTGGCCTGCGTGTGGCCTGGCATGCCGCAGATTGCACCTGCAAGGGGGAAAGGCCGTGCCGCGATACCTGCTCGCTGGAGCTTGATCCCCGGCGCCCCGGCGGCCCGGACAGGCGGGACTGCACCATGTGCGGCGATTGCCTGCGGGCCTGTGCCGACCGCGGTGGTGCGTTGCGCTGGACTGTCCTTGGGCGTTCGGGCCGCAGACCGCAGGATGCTGCCTGACCGGAGCGGCAGAGCTTTTCCGGTGCTGCCCGCAGAACAAAAGGTCTGTAACGGGCTGTACCGGCAACAAACTGAAAGGCCCGTTCCGGACAGGAACATACCGGCAGGTACGCTTTCTGTGGGGAACGGGCCTTTTTGTCAGCAGGAGTACTGTTTCAAAAGTAAAATATTCTAGGATTCCGGCCGCAGCAGGGGGAAGAGGATGACCTCACGTATGGAGGCGGAGTCCGTCAGCAGCATGACCAGCCGGTCAATGCCCACACCCTGGCCGGCAGCAGGTGGCATGCCGTATTCAAGGGCGCGCAGGTAGTCTTCGTCCATACTGTGCGCCTCATCGTCTCCGGCTTCTTTTTCGCGCACCTGGTCTTCAAAACGCAGGCGCTGGTCCACGGGGTCGTTAAGTTCGGAAAAGGCGTTGGATATCTCGCGGCCGGTAATGAAAAGCTCAAAGCGGTCGGTCAGCGCGGGGTCGTTGTCGTTACGACGCGACAGGGGCGAAATTTCCGTGGGGTAATGGTAGATGAAGTGCGGCTGGACGAGCTTGCCTTCCACGTCCAGGTCAAAAAGCTTGGCGTGCAGCTTTTGCAGGCTTTCGCTGTCAGCGGCCTTTTCACCGCGCTGGCGGATGTAGTTTTGCACCCTGCTGTAGTCATTGTAAAATTCCGGCTGGTGGCCGCCAATGACGGTGAGCGAGTCGTAAAAACTCATGCGTGTCCACTTGCCGGGCGTGAGGTCGATCATTTCGCCCTGGTAGGGAACCACGGTTGTGCCGCAAACCGTCTGCGCCAGATGCGCAAAGAGTTTTTCCGTAAGGTCCATGAGATCTTCAAACGTGGCGTAGGCCCAGTAGAATTCGCACATGGTGAATTCGGGATTGTGCCGCGTGTCGATCCCTTCATTGCGGAAGTTGCGGTTCAGCTCAAACACTTTTTCAAAACCGCCCACAAGCAGGCGCTTGAGGTACAGCTCGGGCGCAATGCGCATGTACAGGCCCATGTCCAGAGCATTGTGATGGGTTTTGAACGGCTTTGCCGCCGCGCCCCCGGCCAGGGGCTGCATCATGGGCGTTTCTACTTCCATGAAGCCGTGGTCTTCCATAAAATGACGGAATTCGCGCACGATCTGGCTGCGTTTGAAAAATATTTCGCGGGCGCGGGGTGTGACGATAAGGTCCACATAGCGCTGGCGGTAGCGCGTTTCCATATCCTTGAGCCCGTGATACTTCTCGGGCAGGGGGCGCATGGAACGCGTGATGAGCTTTATGGTGCGGCAGGCGATGGTCAGCTCGCCCGTCTTGGTGCGGAAAAGATGCCCGGAAACGCCGACAATGTCGCCGATATCAAGCTTTTTCACCAGGCTGTGCGTGGCGTCGTCCAGATGTTCGCGCGCAGCGTAGCACTGCACGCGGCCCGTCTGGTCCATGATATGAAAAAAGGCCACCTTGCCGAAAGAACGGAGCGAAACGATGCGCCCGGCAATGGCGACGACATCTTCCTGTTTTTCCAGGGCATCGCCCTCCAGGTCGCCGAATTTGTCCAGCACCCAGGCAATGGAATGTTCCTTGCGGAAATCGTTAGGAAAGAGCGGTACGCCCGCGTCCAGGAGGTCACAGGCTTTGACTACGCGGTTTTTTACGACCTCGTTCAACCCTTCACGGGCGGCGAAGCTTTCCAACATGGGCATGAAATAGCCCGCGTACTTAGACTTGGTGCCCAGCTTGACGGCAGGCTTTTTATTCTTCTTTTCCCGATTTTCCACTGAAAAAACTCCTGAGATGCCCGGTCTTAAAGGATTGTAACGGTATGCCATTCACGAAGAAGCGTCAAGGATGACGTGCAGATGCTTTTCATGCCGCGCCAATACCCTGTTTGGCCTTGAAGTTCGCGAGGGTTGCGTATATAGATTTTCTTTCCTGTGACACCTTCCCGTGGCCCTGCCACGGATCATTTCCGTAAGGATACGCGTCATGCACAAGTATACCGCCTCTTTTCTGGGGCGCGACTGCCCCGGAGTGGTGGCCGCAGTCAGCCGCATTCTTGAAGAAAACGGCTGCAACATTGAAGAAGTGACCCAGAGCATTCTTTCCGGCGAATTTGCCGCCATTTTTGTGGTGGCCGCCCCCGATGCCCTGGATGCCCAGAACCTGCACCAGAAGCTGAGCGCCAGCCTGGCCGAGGCCAAAGTGGATCTTTCGGTGCTGGTACGGCCCGCCATTCAGGGGCAGTGGGGCCAGAGTCTGCACTGCGAACCATTTGTGATCACCGCCGACGGCCCGGACAAGCCCGGCCTTATCGCGGCCATGAGCCGCGTGTTTGCCCGGCATGATGTGAATATCGAAAGCCTCAAGGCTATTCTGGGCGAAGGCGGGGCCAATCATGCCCTTTTTGTCTTTGAGGTTATGGTTCCCGATGCCGTTGACCTTGGGCGTCTGCGCCGCGAGCTTTCCTGCGAGGGCCAGAGCCGCGACCTGAGGGTCAGCGTGCAGCACAGGGATATTTTTGAAGCCGTTCACCGCGTCAGCTCTTTTTAGGGCAGTACAGCTTTTGTATTGCTCTGGCGACCACACGCACGGACCTGCGCGGGCAAACGCCGTAGCGAGTGAGTCTTCACCTTGAGAACGCATATCATCAAAACCGATCTGATCCAGAGCGTTTTAGCCTTGCAACCATACAGGATACCGCCATGCTTTCCGAACGCGAAGTCATAAGCACCCTTAACATGCTCCGCAACGAGCACCTGGACGTGCGCACCGTCACCCTGGGCGTGAGCCTGTTTGACTGCGTGAGCCACGACCTGGAGCTTTTTACCGCCAATGTGCAGGCCAAAATCCGCCGTTATGCCTCACAGCTTGTTTCTGTCTGTGACGAGGTGGGAGACAAGTACGGCATTCCCGTGGTGAACAAGCGCATCAGCGTCAGCCCCATTGCGGTGGTGGCCGCGCCCTTTGGCCCGGACGGCATGGTGCGTGTCTGCAAAGCCCTGGACGAGGCCGCCAAAGAGGCGGGCGTGGATTTTCTGGGCGGTTTTTCCGCCCTGGTTGAAAAGGGTTTTGCCAATGGCGACCGTGCCCTTATCGAGGCGCTGCCCGAAGCCCTCGCGCAGACTGACCGCATATGCTCGTCCATCAACGTGGCATCGTCGCGCAGCGGCATCAATATGGACGCTGTGGCGCTTATGGGGCGGCAGATCCTCAGGGTGGCCGAAGCCACGGCCGACCGTGGCGGCATAGGCTGTGCCAAGCTGGTGGTTTTTGCCAACATTCCGCAGGACGTGCCCTTCATGGCCGGGGCCTACCTTGGGGTGGGTGAACCTGATGTGGTGATCAACGTGGGCGTTTCCGGCCCCGGTGTGGTGAAGAAGGCCCTGGACCGGGCCCGCGAGGCGGGCCGCAATGAAAAGGGCGCGCCCCTGACCCTGCTGGACATGGCCGAGGTGATCAAGCGCACGGCGTACAAGGTGACCCGCGTGGGTGAAATGATCGGTACTGAAGTGGCTACCCGTCTGGGCATACCCTTTGGCGTGGCAGACCTCTCCCTGGCCCCCACCCCGGCGGTGGGCGACTCCGTGGGCGAGATTTTCCAGAGCCTTGGGCTTTCAAGCATCGGCGCACCCGGTACAACAGCGGTGCTTGCCATGCTCAATGACGCGGTGAAAAAAGGCGGGGCGTTTGCCTCCTCTTCGGTGGGCGGTCTTTCGGGGGCCTTTATTCCCGTATCGGAAGATTCAAGCATTGAGGCGGCCGCTACCGCAGGCCTGCTCAGCATTGAAAAACTGGAAGCCATGACGAGCGTATGCTCGGTGGGGCTGGACATGATCGCCATCCCCGGCGATACCCCGGCGGCTACCATTTCCGGCATTATCGCCGATGAAATGGCGATCGGCATGATCAACCACAAGACCACGGCTGTACGCCTCATACCTGTACCCGGCAAGGGCGTGGGTGAGGAGGTGTCGTTTGGCGGCCTGCTCGGCAAGGCGGCCATCATGCCCGTGCCGGGCGGCAATGCTGAAGACTTTATCACCCTTGGGGGGCGCATTCCCGCCCCTATCCACAGCCTGAAAAACTGATGCCGTTTGCAACCATGCCAGTATAAATGAAAAATCCCGCCGAAGCGGGATTTTTCATTTATACTGGCATGGTAAAACCTGCGGGGCAGCACGGCGCGGGGCGTGTCCATCCGGTACAGATCGGTTTGACCGGGTGGTGAATATTTGTCATAGCTTTACTGTGCGGAACCGTACGCTTCGCAGGTGAAGCGCGCACCCGGAAAAACAGGATCAAGGAGACAACCATGCTGAAAACAAAAATTGTGGCAGCGGCCTTTCTTGCTATGTTTGTAGCGGGTTGTGGCTCATCGCTGGAGTGTGATTCCAGCGATGGTAAAAAATATGCCAAAAAAATCATGCAATCCTATGCACAGGAACTGGGTATAAAGGATCCGCATATCAGCTTTGAGAGCTTCAAGACCATGAGTGCGGATAAAAAATCCTGCAAATGCGTGGTTACTGCCGTCATGGGAGACAAGTCCGCCGAAAGCGCCACCGGGCTGAAGTATGCTCTTGAATTTGAGCTGCCGGAAACCGCAGACAGCCGTTACTATATTGAGATGATAAACTAGGTTCTCTTCAGGTGAACTCCCGGCACGTCTTGCTTCTGCCGCCCGGCTGCAAGGGATGAAAAAGTCCTTGTGCATGCCGTTTGCGGTGTATGCCGGCAGAGCGGTTGCAGGCCGCACTGGCTGCGACTGCGCGGGGCGCCCTGACGGCAACACGCCGCAGCGTTGCCGCGGGCTTTGCGCATGTAGGCAGCGCTGCTGTTTGTTGTGCCGCAACGCCGAAGTGTAGAACCTGAAAGTATTGCGAATATGTTTCGCACGTTGCCACGGTCTGTACGCAATGCTTCTTGACGTGCCGTCAGGAGTGTCCGCGTTTCTGGTATGCTTTCCGGCAGCCTGTGTTTTGTCTTTTTCAGGCTGGCGGAGTCTTGCCACTGTTCATGCCCTTCCGCTGTTTTGTCAGCTTCACGCCTTTTGGCCGTGCCGCAGCGCCTGCCCGGCCTGATGCCGCCTTTCATGAATTCCGGCGACGGAAGCGCGCGTTTTTTTCTGCCTGTATGCAAGCCCGGCATGGGGCGGCATGGCTGCGTCAATGCCGTGATGTCTTTTATGTATAACGTCCAGAGAGGAAATTATAATGAAGTATTATGCAGCAATGCCTGTTTCGCTGTGCGTCGCGCTCATTACTCTTTTTGTTTGGGCCAGCGTCGCGCAGGCCGGGGGCGTCTGCCAGAAAAAAATGGCCCATATCCAGCGGCAGATTGATATCGCCAGGCAGCACAACAATACACAACGGGCGGCAGGCCTTGAGCGCGCCCTGGAAAATGTCCGCACATGGTGCACCGATGACGGCGAACAGGCCGAAGCGGAAATAGCTGTTATGGAAAAGCAGGAAAAAGTGCAGGAACGACAGGCGGAGCTGGACAAGGCTCTTGCCCGGGACAAGCAGGAAAGCAAGATCGCCAAGCGCAAACACAAACTACAGGAGGCCCAGCGCGAACTGCGGGAAGCCGAAAAAGCTCGTGATGCCCTGAAGTCCGGCAGATAACGGAAGTTTTATGGCGTTACGTTCAAAGAAAGATGGCGGCCCGGCGCAAGAGTCCGGACCGCCATCTTTTCTGCATGTCATTTCTGCCGCGTTGCCGCAGGCTACTGCACAAGAGGGGCAAGAAAAAACTGCCAGATCAGGGTGAGTAGCAGCAACGACAGCGAAACCATAAGAAAACGCCGCACCGCCGCGGGGCCGACGCGTATGGCCAGGCGGCTGCCAAGCCAGTTACCCACACAGCAGGCTGCGGCCATGGGCAGGGCCAGGCTCCACAACACCACGCCGTTGATCATAAAAACCACCACTCCTGCGAAGTTGGACGCAAGGTTCAGCACCTTGGAGGTGGCGGAGGCCTCCATAAGGCCCATGCGCAAAATCCAGTGAAATGCAAGAATAAGAAAGCTGCCTGTTCCGGGACCGAAAAATCCGTCATATGCGCCGATGACAAGGCATACCAGCGGCGTCAGTAGCCACAGGCGCGGGCCGTTCATGTCGGCTTCGCCGTAAGCACGCGCGCGCTCCTTGCGGGGCATGAGGGTTGCGCACATGCCTACAGGCAACAGCCCCACCAGAATTTTGCCCAGCAGGGCAGGCTCGGTGTGCAGTGCCAGACGCGCTCCGGCCCAGGAGCCGATCAGGGCAAAGGCCAGTCCTGTCAGGGCAACGCGCCATAGCACAAGGCGGCTGCGGGCAAAGTTGCCCAGGGCCACGCACGTGCCCAGGCAGGCGCTGAATTTGTTGGCGCCCAGGGCCGCATGCGGTGGCACGCCCGTAAGCAGCAGGGCGGGCATGGTCACAAGACCGCCTCCGCCGGCGATGGCGTCTATAAAGCCGCCCGCAAAGGCGGCGGCAATGCCTATCAGCAAAGGGATGAGGCCTATTTCCACATTACCACTCCTTGAAGATGATCCAGGCAGCCAGCACAATGAGGGCAAAACCCGCAACGTGGTTCCAGCGCAGGGGTTCGTGCAGCCAAAGGCTGGAAAAAATCATGAAAACCGTCAGGGAGATGACTTCCTGTATGGTTTTCAGTTCAGCAGCGGAAAAATGCCCGTAACCGATGCGGTTGGCAGGCACCTGAAGCAGATATTCAAAAAAGGCCAGGCCCCAGCTGGCAAGAATGACCACAGGCAAAGCCGCGCCCTTGTAGCGCAAATGGCCGTACCATGCGAACGTCATGAATATGTTTGATAAAATCAAAAGGCCAACGGTGGCCGCAGGGACGGGTATGTTCATGTCGTATCCGTATGCCTTGTCTGTCTGCCGGGCGGCAGGAGTGGAGCCGCCCGGCACGGTGTCGGGACAGTCCAGAGGCATACCCGTGCCGGTGCGGTGAGTCAATAACCGCACGAATGGCTGCATGAATGACAGAAAAAAGCGCCCGGCGTGTTCCGGGCGCTTTTTCCAGATTTTGTGCGGTCTGAGACCTGCCGTGCGGCTCCGGCGCGGCCCCGCAGGGGAGCCGCGCCGGGCGGGCATATCTGTGAGCAGGGCAACATTGAAAAACGGCTGTCTGCTCTGCGCGGATTTGTAAAAAACCGCCCCCCGAAGTGCTTGCAAGGCGAACATGTTTCGCCCGTCACGCCGAAGCAAGCCACCAGCGAGGGCCGCAGGGCTGTTTCGTCGCGCCATAAGCACGTTACGGCGCAAATGCCCTAGTGATCCTGAAGCATCTTGACCGCGCAGAACTTGCCGCACATGGCGCAGACTTCTTCAGTCTTGTGCTCCTCACGCCGTTTTTCAAGCATTTGTGGATCCAGGGCGGCTTTGGTCATGCCTTCCCAGTCCAGCGCCTTGCGAGCGGCGTTCATAGCTGCCTCACGTGCCACGGCGCGGGGGTGGCCCAAAGCCACTTCGCCTACATGCCCGGCCACGCGCGAAGCCATGACCCCGGCGCGCACGTCCGCCTCGTCAGGCAGGGTGAGGTGCTCGGCAGGGGTGAGGTAGCAGAGAAAGTCCACGCCTGCTTCCACGCCTAGTGCGCCGCCGATGGCTCCGGCGATATGGTCGTAGCCCGGGGCGCTGTCGCAGCACAGGGGGCCGAGAACATAGAGCGGGGCATTATGGGTGAGGCGCTTTATGCCCTGAATCTGGGTGCGCACCTGGTTGAGGGGCACGTGGCCGGGGCCTTCAATCATGCATTGCACGCCGCGTTCAAGCGCGTATCTGGCAAGGCGCCCCAGATTGATGACCTCTTCCCACTGGGCGGCATCGCCCGCATCAACGCCCGCGCCGGGGCGCAGTCCGTCGCCGAGGGAGAGGGTCACGTTGTAGGGAAGGCAGATGTCGAGCAGGCGGTCAAAATGCTCCAGCAAGGGGTTTTCGCGGTCGTTTTCGAGCATCCAGCGGGCCAGCATGGAGCCGCCGCGCGAGACAATGCCCAGAGCGCGGTTGTTTTTGACGGCCATTTCGGCTCCGCGCCGCGAAAGCCCGCAGTGAACAGTGACAAAATCCACCCCTTGCCGGGCCTGTTTGGCGATTTCGTCAAAAAGCTCGTCCGGGTTCATGCTGGCAATGTCGCGCTCCGCGTCCAGTATGCGCTGGCCCACGGCGTACAGGGGAACCGTACCCAGCGGCCGGGGGCAGGCCTCCAGCATGCCGAGGCGCAGGGCGTCCAGATCGCCGGCGATGGAAAGATCCATAACCGTATCGGCTCCGGCTTCAAGGGCGGCCTGTATCTTGCGCTCCTCGGTGCGGGGGCAGTTGTTCAGGGGAGACGTGCCGATATTGGCGTTCACCTTGACCCTGGCGGGCTGACCCACAAGAATGGGTTTGAGTCCCTTATGGGCGGGGTTGCCCAGCAGCACCATAGTTCCGGCCTCAAGGGCGGCGGTCACGCTTTGGGCGTCGAGCTGCTCTTCAGCGGACAGGCTGTCCAGATGGGAGTCCAGAAGACCGCGCAATGCGGTATTCTGCGAAAAAAGTGTGGTAGACATGTGTGCCTCGCGGGTTGCGACGCAGGGCGCAAAAAAACCACAAGCAGCGGAACAGCTTGTGGCCGCGGCTTCCCTCCGGCAGTGCGAACTGCGTCAGGTTCAAGGGTCTGGGAAATCCCACTCTCAGCCGCGCAGTTGTCTGCACGGCTCCCCTAGCTCGGAGGAAACTATATCCTCGCCGCAGGCGTATGTAAAGTGCGGGTTGCCCTTCCGTAAAAACAGCATGCCCGGTTGACGTCAAGTCCGCAGCCTTGCGGCTGGCACAGGGGGGGCGTACGTCCTTGCCGGGGGCGAAGCGTCGCCGCGCGGCTGAAGCAGGGCAGGGATTGGGCATGGGCCGCGGTATTTCATATATTTTTCAAGGGGGAAGGGGCTGCGCGCCAGCGATATGGCCCATCGTCTTGCTTTCCTTCAGCGGCTGGCATAAATGGGGGGCATGCAGCGGAACAGATTTTTCAGCCCTCTTACGTGGCCCGTATTTTCCTTTCTTGTGGTTATTGCCGTGGGCGCAGTTTTGCTGCACATGCCGGCGAGCCTGCAGGAAGGCCAGAGCCTCAGCCCCATAGATGCGGCCTTTATCGCCACGTCGGCCGTTTGTGTTACAGGTCTGACGCCTGTGGACATCAGCGCTGTTCTCAGCCCCGCGGGGGTGATGGTGCTGCTATTTCTCGTGCAGTTGGGCGGCCTTGGCGTCATGACCTATACGAGCATTATTTTTTTGCTCTGGCGAAACCATGTGCCCTTTACCAGCCGCGAGGCCGTGAGTCAGGCGTTGCTTGGCGACGACTTCAACCTCAAGGGCTTTCTGTTGCAGGTGCTGGCCCTGGTGTTCAGCATCGAGCTTGTCACGGGCTTGTTGCTTTACTGGCACGATCCCGTGTTTTTTCATCCGATCAGCGCGGCTTTTCATGCTGTTTCTGCCTTCTGTAATGCGGGGTTTTCGCTCAGCCCCAACAGCCTCATGAACTTTCGGGATGATGTGACGGTCAACTGCATCATCACGGCCAGCGTTTTTTTGGGCAGTATAGGCTTTGGCGTGCTGCGTGAAGCCCTGGGCATCATTTCCGGCGGCCGCATGGGCATTCCTGTACGCAGGTTCAGCCGTTTCAGCCGCCTTGTGCTCAAGACAACGGTTTTTCTTATTGTGGTGGGCGCGGCGCTGGGCTTTGTCATCGAATTCTGGCGGGTGGGCAACGAGCAGGCGCTGGGCGATGGTTTTGACCTGGCCCTGACAGCTTTTTTTCAGGCTGCAGTGGCCCGCACTGCCGGTTTCAATACCGTCAATATGAGCAGCCTGAGCGAGGCCACCCTGCTGGTGCTCATGGCGCTCATGTTTGTGGGCGGCGGCCCCGGCTCATGCGCGGGCGGCATCAAGGTGGTGACTTTCAGGGTGCTGGTGGGCTATATTGCCGCGCAGTTCCGGGGCGACAGGCAGATCGTGCTTGAGGGAAGGGGCGTGCCGGCAGAAAACGTAAGCCGCGCGCTGACGCTGTTCTTTTTCTACTCGATGCTTGTAGGGTTTTCCACGTTTCTGCTCAGTATTACGGAATACGGCATACTGCACGGCACCGGGGTTGAGGGGCCGTCTTTTCTGCGCATTCTGTTTGAAGAGGTCTCGGCCCTCGGTACTGTGGGGCTTTCAATGAATCTGACTCCGGAACTGAGCGCCGAAGGCAAGGGTGTTATTATTGTCAACATGTTTGCCGGGCGCGTGGGCCTGCTGAGCCTGCTCATGGCTGTGCAGAGCCTGCAGCCCCGCAAGGCATATACAGTGGCGGAAACGCAATTGCCCATTGGTTGATGTATTGTTTCAGCAGGTTGTTCACAAAAGATTTATATATGATCGCGTTGCGAGGGGCGCTGCTTTCGGCTTGCTGCCGTAGCGGCATCTTCGGTCACAGACTGGCTGTTTTGGGGGCCTGATGCAATGCTGCACACCGAAAGGCCGCATTCGGGCTTTGCCCGGCATACCCGGCGGGTCTTGCTCCTGTCCGGTCTTTGCCGCAGCGGAACGCTTCCGGCCTTCCGGCGCGGATACAGCACGGAGAAAGTAAAGATATGGCGGAAAAGAAGCTGGAAATAGGCGTTATCGGCCTGGGCAAATTTGGCCTGCGCATGGCGACCACCCTTGTTTCCCTTGGGCATACTGTGGTGGGCATAGATATGTCTGAAGCGCGGGTACAACGGGCCGAAGATGCGCTGGAGTCCGTCTACAAGGCCGACGCCACCAATATCGCCGTGCTGCGCTCACTGCATGTGCAGGACCTGGACTGGGTGGTTATCAGCGTGGGAGAAAGCGTTGAGCAGTCCCTCAGTATCACCCTCAACGTGCAGGAATTGGGCGGCCCCAAGATATGGGTCAAGGCCTCCAATGAGGAGCACCGCAAGATTCTTCAGCGGCTGCGCGTCAATCGTGCCCTGGTTCCCGAAATGGAGGCCGCCGTCATGGCTGCCCATCAGCTCACCTATCCGGGCATGCTGGATCTTATCCCCAAGTACGGGGGCATCGCGATTCAGGAACTGAAGGTAGACGAATGGCACGGCAAAACGCTGGTGGAGCTTAATCTCATGCAGCGTTTCAATATTATGGTTCTGGGCATTCGTCCCGTGGGCGAGCATTCTTTTAACTTCGTCCCCCCGGCCATGACCGTTCTGCACAAGGGAGACACCATTGTGGTGGCGGGCAGGGCCAATTCCATGAGTGAACTGAAACCCTAGGTGTAGGGCAATTGCCGTCTGCAATGAGTTTATTGCAAATGCTTGCGCAGCCTGCTCGGCGAGCGCATCTTTCTTGACCCCCTTTTGGGGAGCGAGTGCGCCCGTTCTTCTGGCGCGTGGGGCGGGCAGCGGCTCCGGAGTGCAGAGCAGACCACAACTTCGGGGCGTGAGTTTAGGCGTCGTCTTCTGAAGGATCACCGCCGGGCAAGGCCCACCAGGGCAGACCTCGCCATGCATGGTCCAGAGCTTTTTCGCATCCGGGCCAGTCCGGGGAATAGCGGGCAAGCTCTGCCCTGTAGGCAGGGGAGTGGTTCATATGGCGCAGATGACACAGTTCGTGCCAGCACAGGTGTTCCAGCAGGGGGCGCGGCAGCAGCAGCGCCCGCCAGTTGAGGCTTATACGCCCTGCGGGATCATCCCCGAAGGTGTCGGCCGGGGCGGCTGCGTTGCGCCCTGCAGGTGTCAGGCCCGGACTGTCCGCGTCTGAAAACAGCCGGAAAAAAGTGTCCATCCAGCGCCCCGCCCTGCTGGAAGCCGGAGCGGCAGCGGAGTTTTGCCGCCTATGCTCCATCTCTGCCAAAGACGCGCCGTTTTGTCCGGCTTTTTTTTCTCCGCTGCGGGCATTGACGGCGGAGCGTCGTACGCGCGCACAACTGCCCCAGCGCGACCGCTGGTCCCGTATGCTGACTTTTTCAAGCATAAATCCGCCCTGCCGCGCCAGGCCTTCAAGATAGGGCGGCAGCAGCACGCTCGCCATGTTGCGGCACCATTGACGCAATGCCCGGGCGCACAGTGCCGTATCCTGCACCGGACCGAAAAGGCGCAGCAGGCCGGGGCTTTGCACCAGCAAAAGGCGTTGCGGCCCGGAGCGCACCAGCAGGGAGGCGCTGTGCTCCTGATGTTGCGCCGCAGCCAGCCGGCCGGCGGCAAGGTCGCCGTCAAGACACACCTGAAATGATATGTCAGGCAGGGGCAGGTTTATACTGGGGGGCAGCTGCTCCTCCGGGCTGCCGGACTGATGCTTTTTCCACGCGCGTTCCAGCCACGGCAAAAATTGCGGCAGGCTCTGTTCCAGAAGCACAAGGGGCATGCCTTCGGGAACCGTGAGGGTCAGGCGGCCGCGCGGGTCAAGCGTCAGGCGGGTGCGGCGGGCGCGGGCTGAAGGGCGTACCCTGGCTGCCAGTCTGGTTCCCCCGGCCAGAGGCAAGTGAATGTACTCCGGCAGGGGAGGGAAGGCGCCCGGGCCTTTCCGGAGTTGTGGTGCAGTTTTTTTTTCAGACATGGGGCGAGGCTGCCACAGGCGGCAAGCCCTTGTAAAGGGCCGTGGATGCATCCTGACAGAACCGACGGGCAGAATTTTCCCCTTTATGCTCTGGCATGGCTTTTGCTACTTTTTCGCAGGTACTGGCGGGAGGAATTGTTTTCCAACCGGTGCAAGGCATCCGAGGAGCAGACATGAGCGTGTCAGGCACATATGGCGTTGGCGGCCTTTCCGGTGTGGAAGGGATATGGGATCTCGGCGGCAGCGCCAGAAGCACCACAGCTTCCGGCAAGGGCGATTCTGGTGATACGGTGAATATTTCCGACAAGGCCAGAGAGCTTTTGCGCGAAAAACTTGGCCGCTACTCGGCTTCTACCAAATCGCCTGCGCCAGGTGCCCGGCAGGAAAGCTCCGGCAGTCAGGTGGCCGGACTTTCCGGTGATGACGGCAGTGACGGAGGCGAAAAGGCTTCAGGCGCAGGGGGCGCATCGGGTGGGCCTGGCGGCTCAAGTTCTGTGGAAAGTATAAAACAAAAAATAGAAGCCCTCAAAAGCCAGCTGGCAAGCCTTGCCAGCCAGGCCAGTGGCGGTGGAGCAGATACGGCCCTGCAGAGCAAGATACATGCCCTGCAGGCTCAGATTGCGGCCCTTGAAGCGCAGCTTGCGGAGGCCGAACAGGCAGGGTAGCCTATTGACAGTAACAAATATCAATTATATAAAGTCGACTTGGGGGATGGCTGCTGCTGTCCCTTTTTATTTCGTTTACGTCCAGACACCTTGTATACAGCATGTATTGCATGCGAAAGAGAGGTTTTGCCATGAAATCGTTAAAGGGAACCCAGACCGAAAAGAACATTCTGACTGCCTTTGCCGGTGAGTCGCAGGCCCGTAACCGTTATGACTTTTTTTCCTCCGTGGCCAAAAAAGACGGCTACGTGCTGGTGCAGGAAATCTTTCTTGAAACTGCCGCGCAGGAAAAAGAGCACGCCAAGCGCCTTTTCAAATTTCTTGAAGGTGGTGAGGTAGAAATCCAGGCTGCGTATCCTGCAGGCATTATCGCGGGCAGTGAAGCCAACCTGCTGGCTTCTGCCCAGGGCGAAAACTACGAGCACACTGAAATGTATCCTTCGATGGCCGCCACCGCCGAAAAAGAAGGTTTTTCCGAAGTTGCTTTTGTCATGCGCCATATCGCCGTAGCCGAAGCCTATCACGAAAAGCGCTTCCTCAAGCTCGCCAGCGATATCAAGGAAGGTCGCATGTTCATGCGTTCCAAGCCCACAGTGTGGCGCTGTATCAACTGCGGCTGTCTCGTGGACGGGGAGCACGCGCCCGAAATGTGCCCCGCCTGTGCGCACCCCAAGGCCTTTTTTGAAGAGCTGAACTACAGTTTCTAGCCTGTCTGTTGCGGAGCCGCACACCTGCCGAAGGATATTTTCTGCTGCGCAGTGTGCGGCCCCGGATTTTTGCAAGATGGTTCGTCGCCTGTACAGGGCCACGCCTTGTGACGAGGCCCCCAGGGCGACCTGCCCGGGCTGCCTGCCGCAGGCAGCCCGAAAGCGATCATCTCACGGGGTGGAAGCCCCGGTTCAATTATCATGTGCGTCCTGTCGCAGCTTCCCCCTGGAGCAAGGGCATCCCCGCGCAGTTTTTCTGCTGCCCGGGGGGGCAGGGCAGGCAGCCCGCAATCAGCCCCATGCTGCATGCCGAGCGGATAAGGCGCTCGTGGAGCAATGCTTTTTTGAAACCGCCCCGGCGGCGGTGCGGAGCATCTGAAGCACTGCAATGGACGTCTGCTGGCTTCAGAAGATGTGCTGCGGCATTGATCTGGCCTGATCTCTTGGATTGATTGACTTGCAGGCAATGCTTTTCATCGGTTTTTCCGTATGCAATTCTGCCGCTGCTGTTTGTCGGATCATTTTGCGTCATGCCATTTGGCGCCTGAGAGTAAAATTTTTCAGCCAGATACAAAAAATATAATACTATAGTTAAATATATTTATCTTTATTTTTTGATGCGTTATACGTTTTTCTGTTTTTGGTGAGGTATCAGGCTCTTGCTTTTATTCCCCAACTATTGCTAACTGTTAATAGTAGCAGGCGCCAGCCAGAATCCGTTTGTGGGTGGCTGGACCTGCCGCATCTGACTTTTGTCGTGCCGGGCGTTATGCGGAAAAACTGCGTAACCTGTAGGGCTTTGAGCCAAAAGAGCTTGCAGGGCGCCCTTAATCCGGGTATTTCACCAAAAGCCTAAAGCATGCCGTTGTGGACGGTGGCGCACCCGGTTGCCGTATCCACAATGTGGGCCATTCTGGCCGGCATGCGGACAGAGCGAAAGGCCGCCATAAGGCGCGGCTTTTCATTCTTAGGGAGTGAACTGTGAGACAGTATGTTTTTACCTTCTTGGGGCTGATTCTGCTGGCCCCGGCGCTGACTGTAGCTGCCGAAAGCGCATATCCGCCTCCTCCGCCCGCAGGGCAGGCCATAACCGTGGAAGATTCCATTTATGGCGTGCTGCGTACCAACAGGGCCTTGAGGGGGATTCAGGAAAACCGCAATGTGCTTGAGCACGAAGTTGACCGCGCCAAAGCCGGGTTCGGCCCCCGCGTGGACGTTACGGGGCGCGCTGGCGGCAGTGTGTTGAGCGATTCGAGCACACGCAATAAAGACCTGGACTATCAGATGTGGGGCCTGGCCGGCGTTAACGCCCAGCTTGTGCAGCCTATCTGGGACGGTTTTGCCACGCGTTCGCGTGTGCGCACGGCCAAGTCTACCCTTGAGTCCGTAAAGTATCGCGTGTTTGATACGGCCACTTCGCTGTCCCTTGAAGGTATCATTTCGCATATCGACGTTCTGCGCCGCAGAAAGATCCTTGAACTGGCCGAAATGAACGTAAGCCAGCACAAGGCGCTTGTGAACCAGGCACAGGACAGGGCCAGCCTTGGCGCTGATACCGCCGCCGACGTGACGCAGGCCCGTTCGCGCCTGCAGCGCGCCCTGTCGAGCCTGTCCGAGGCCAAGGCCGCCCTTCTTGTGGCGGAAGACAGGTATGTTCGCCTTACTGGGCTGCCCGCCGCGGCCAAAATGGCCCCTGTGACTATGCCTCCCGAGCTGTATAAAGGCCCGGATGCGGTACTGACACAGGCTGAGCAGAGCAACCCCAAGCTGTCTGCCTACATGCAGGACATCCGCGCCGCGCGCGGCGAGCGTGAGCTGGCCGACTCCGCCTTTTATCCCACGCTGAACCTTGAAGCCGGCCCCAACTATACGGACAGGGGCGGAGCTACCGACCGCTGGATATACAGCTTTGACGTGCTTGGCGTCGTGCGCTGGAATATCTTCAACAGCGGAGCGGACCTGGCCGAACGGCGTGCGGCTTCAGCGCGCATCCGGCAGAGCCGCCAGGTGATGTACGATTTTCTTGATGAGCTGAAGCTGGATATCGAAAGCACCTGGACCAACTATCAGGCCGCGCAGGAACAGTACTCGCACTACAGCAAGGCTGTGGAGTACAGCAAGTACACCCGCTCGGCGTATGTTGAACAGTTCCAGATCGGCAGGCGCAGCATTCTTGACGTGCTCGACACGGAGAATGAGCTTTTCAACTCCTCCACCCAGGCCGAAACCGCTCGCGGCAATATCCTGGTGGGCGCGTATCGCCTGAGCGCGCTTTCGGGCAACCTGCTGCCGCAAATGTCCATTAATACCGGTCCCCTTGGGCAGGAACCGCCCAAGGACGCCACTGACCCCCGCGAAGAATTCGCTCCCGGCTGGTTTGAGTAAGAGGTGTTTGTTCCCCGGCGCGCATGCGCGCCGGGGAACATCGCCTGATTTCTTTATTTATTTCCCCGCGTTCACCACCTTTCGCGTTTGCATCTGATTGCCTAACAGCTTGGCAATTCGGTCGCATTAACGTACTTTCATAAACGGTAAACCGTTCAAAGCGGTATGCCGGCCGCAGCGTCCGGCAAGGCATTTCCGCCTTGTGGCCCACGCTCCTGCCCCTTTACAAGGGCTTCCAGCCCTTGTGTTACAGCAATGGGAATACCATGGAACAGCCTGACACCACACAGATTTCAGGGAAGACCCCGGACGGAACGGCAGCCAGCGCGACTGCGAACGGTGTTGCCCTTACGCCGGCCTCCGCAACGTCTTCTGCTGCAGGCACGCATGCTGCCTCCATAGGCCCGGCCTCGCCCGGGTCCGGGAGCGCGACGCAGAATGCCGGACTTTCGCAACTTTCCGGAGCCGTGACCATATTGCCCGGCCAGCAGGCAAAAGAGGCTGCCCCTGCGTCTGGGCAGGAGGGCATGCCGCCCGGCATGCCCAATGGCAGCGCTGTGCTCGGCAATGCCCACCCCCGCACGGAAGCTTCCAGTGAACGGGATGCCGCTGCTGCCGCTTCCGCTGAGGTTGCCGCACCTGCGCAGGACGCAGGAACCGCCGAAACGCAGCCGCAGTCCGCAGCCGAAGCCGGAGCAGTCCCGGATGCTGAAGGTGCTCCCGCGCCGGGCGACGCACAGGGAGTTTCAGGCCAGACGGGTGAAGCCGCCATGAACGCCATGGCCCAGGCCGCACGTCACGAAGCGGCCATGAAGTCCGGCCAGTCGGGCAGAGATTCCGGCATGGGGCCTTTGCGCCCGTCTGACGTTGACTTCATGCCCGGCCTGTTGCGCAGCCTTGCAGTGCTGTTGCGCTTGCGCGGCAGGGTGGTCAGCCCGCAGTTTCTTATGGCCGGTCTTACCGGCAGCAAGGTAACCCCCCAGGCGTGCCTCAGGGCTGCGCGCAAGGCCGGGCTTTCGGGCCGGATTGTTTTTCGCCCGGAGCTGGAGGATATTCCCACCCTGGTAATGCCCTGCATTCTTCTGCTGACCCGCGATCGCTCATGTGTGCTGACAGGCATGAAAGACGGCATGGCCGAGGTCATATTTCCTGAAACCAGCGATGCCGCGCAGGCGGTGTCTCTTGAAGATCTCAAGCAGGAATACTCCGGTTACGCACTCTTTGCCGCTGTGGAATCCGCACCCGATGACCGCGCCGAGCGGCTGAGCATTTCGCACGGCAAGCGCTGGTTCTGGGATGTGCTGCGTTATTACGCGCCCATTTACCGGCATGTGGCTCTGGCCAGTGTGGTGATCAACCTCATTGCCGTGGGCAGCCCGCTTTTTGTCATGAACGTCTACGACCGCGTGGTTCCCAATAATGCCATTGAAACCCTGTGGGTTCTGGCTATCGGCATTCTCATAATCTATCTCTTCAACTTTTTGCTCTCGTCGTTGCGTACCCATTTTGTGGACGTGGCCGGGCGCAATGCCGACATTGTGCTTTCGAGTTCGCTGGTAGAGAAAGTGCTTTCAATGCGCATGGACGCCAAGCCAGAATCCACAGGGGCACTTGTTAATAACCTGCGTGAATTCGAGCAGTTACGCGAATTTTTCAGCTCTTCAAGCCTGCTGGCCTGCATTGATCTGCCTTTTCTGGTCATATTCCTGCTGCTTATCGGATTTATCGGCGGCCCGCTGGTATTCTTGCCTCTGGCGGCAATGCCCCTGATGCTGGGCATCGGCCTGCTGCTGCAGTCGCGCTCGCGGCGCAGTGCCGAGGCCAGTTACAAGCAGAATATGCAGAAAAACGCCCTGCTGGTGGAGATTGTGGGCGGGCTTGAAACCCTCAAGTCGTGCATGGCCGAAAGCCGCATGCAAAAGCTCTGGGAATCTGTGGTGGGGCTTTCCGCCCAGTCCAACAGCGAGGCCCGCAAGTACAACAATCTGGCCGTCACGTCTTCCATGCTCATTACCCAGCTTGTGACGGTGGCCATGATCGTTTGGGGCGTGTACCGCATATCCGACGGCCTGATGACCATGGGCGCCCTTATAGGCTGCAATATTCTGGTGGGGCGGACCATGGCCCCTCTGCTGCAGATGGCCTCGCTGCTTACGCGCCTTCAGAACTCGCATGTGACGCTCAAGGCGCTCGACATGCTCATGGTGCTGCCTTCAGAAAACCAGGTGGAAAAAACCTGCATGGATTTCGGCATGCTGCGGCCGTCATTCACTATGGAAAACGTGTCCTTCGCTTACCCGCAGCAGGAGCGTCTGGCCCTTGACCGCGTATCGCTGCATATCGAGCCGGGCGAGCGTGTGGGCATCATCGGGCCTATGGGGTCGGGCAAGAGCACACTGTCCAAGCTGCTTATCGGCCTTTATCAGCCCAAGGAAGGCGCCGTGAAATTCGGCGATGTGGACATACGGCAGATACCCAGCACCGACCTCAGGGGGCGCGTGGGCGTACTGCCGCAGGACGTGGTGCTGTTTTACGGCAGCATTCGCGACAATATTGCCCTGGGCGATCCCACCATCAATGACCATCTTATCCTGCGCGCAGCGGCTCTGGCGGGTGTGACAGATTTTTTACGCAACAATCCCGCTGGCTTTGCCGCGCAGGTGGGTGAACAGGGCAGGGCTCTTTCCGGCGGGCAGCGTCAGGCTGTGGCGCTGGCGCGCGCCCTTGTGCGCGACCCCGAAGTGCTGCTTCTGGATGAGCCTACCAGCAACATGGATACGGACTCTGAGGTAATGCTGCAAAAGCGCCTGTATTCGGTCATGGATGGGCGCACCGTGGTGCTGGTGACACACCGCTTGTCCATGCTGCGTATTGTAAATCGCCTGATTGTTATGGAAAACGGCCAAATAAGAATGGATGGCCCGCGCGACGCCGTTTTGCAGCGTCTGCGTGACCGTTCACGGCAAAGCATGGATACGGCACGACAGGGACAGGGCGCTCCGGCGCAACGGCCCGCGGAGAATATGTAGCATGCAGTTGACACCACAAGATAAAGATAAAGAAAAAGGCCCCATTGCTCCGGCGGCAAGCCCTGCGGAATCCGCTGTGCCCGACGGTGCCCGGGGGCAGGAGTCCGGCGGTCCGGCCGCTTCCGGGGCCGTTTCTCCGGATTCTTCTTCCCGTACCGCGCCGCAGCCGGATTTTAATGCGGCTTTTTGCGGCACGGCCGAGAACGGGTTTTTGTGTTACCTGCCCTCGGGGCAGGCTCCCTTTGGCGCGCCAAAGCCGGTCCATAAAGATGATGCCCTGCCCGCCATGCCCGGTGCGGGATCGGAAGGAGCCGCGCCCATCGTCATGCCTGTGTCTGGCGAGCATGATGGTCACTGGACGGATGATCAGGTGGACGGCATCGGCTTTCTCCCGCTGGGGCATGGTGAGGAGAGCCGTCATGACATGCCGCACCCCGTCGGCCCGGAAGGGAGCGTTCCCGCGCCTGTCGAGCAGAGCGGCCCCAAGGCTTTTCTGCGCGACCTGCTCATGGGCGGCGAGCATGAGCAGCGGCCGGATAAAAGTCTCCGCCAGTCCATCGCCGAAACCCTGAACCGCCTGAAAGGCGGTGAGGGAGCGCCGCCACCCGGCCAGCAGCAGGGCAATCCCGGTCTTTTTGCCGCTATGGACGCACCCCTCAACGGCCTGACACCCGACGACATACAGTTTGCCAGCGAGGTGGACGCCGCGCTGGCGCGCAGGCCCCATTTCGGTGTCCGGGCGCTCTCCATCTGCGTGGCGGTCATGTTTTTGTGTCTCATCATCTGGGCTGCCTTTGCCAGTGTGGACGAAGTGACCCACGCCGAAGGCACGGTGGTGGGGTCACAGCGTACCCAAACCATACAGAACCTTGAAGGCGGCATTCTGCGTGCCGTTATGGTGCGCGAAGGCCAGATTGTGGACAAGGGGACAATACTGGCCCAGCTGGATAACGAAATGGCCGAGAGCGCGTACCGCGATGCCGTGAACAAGGCTATGGAAAACAGTCTGGCAATAGCCCGCCTTGAGGCGGAAATAAAAAGTGAGCCACCTGTTTTTCCGGAGCATCTTGAAGCATGGGCCAGTCAGCTTATTGGCCGCAGGGTGGACGAATCCGTCCTGGCCCGCGCCCGCCAGATCATGCAGGACCAGGAAAATGCCTATCAGGTGCGTCGTGTACAACTGAATGCTGAAGTCGAGGTATTGCAGTCGCAATACACCCAGCGCATGCACGATGTCGAGGAGCAGACAGCCCGCAAGGTACAGCTTGACCGCAGCCTGGCCCTGGCCATTGAGCAGCGTGATACTGCCTATGCGCTGGTGCAGCGCAACAACTTTTCCAAGATGGAATATCTCGGCCTGCAGCAGCGGGTGGTGGAACTGCAGGGGCAGATTGACGCCCTGGCCGCAGCCATACCCAAGGCGCAGGCTGCGGCTGAAGAATCGCGGCAGCGCATAGCTTCGCGCCGTGCGGAGCAGGCCTCGGCCATTACGGAAGAAATCAATAAAAGACGCCAGGAGCTGAACTCGCTGCGCGAAAGCATCTCTGCCGGACGCGACCGGGTGACCCGCACCGAACTTCGCGCGCCTGTGCGCGGCACGGTAAAGCAGATATACATTTCTACCGTAGGCGGCGTGGTAAAGCCCGGTGAACCCATCATGGACATCGTGCCCCTGGACGATACCCTGCTGGTGGAGGCCAAGGTCAAGCCGCAGGACGTGGCTTTTCTGCGTCCCGGGCAGGATGTGATGGTCAAGGTTTCTGCCTATGACTTTTCCATTTACGGCGGTCTTGAGGGCAAGCTTGAGTCCATCAGTGCCGACACCATTGAGGACAAGAAGGGCGAGCATTTTTATCTGGTCAAGGTGCGTACCCAGAAAAATGCCATTGTCTATCACAAGGAATATCTGCCCATTATCCCCGGCATGATTGTGACCACAGATATTCTCATCGGCAAAAAAACTGTTCTGGATTATCTGCTCAAGCCCATTCTCAAGGCCAAGCAGAACGCCCTGCGAGAGCGCTGATCCGTCGCGAAAGGAACGATTATGGCATTACAGGATTCTTCCGACATAAAGTCGCGCAACCGCGCCGCAGCCCGGATCATGCTGGCTGTCTTTGCGGTGATGGCAGTTCTTATCGTGACAGGGGCCAACTGGTACCTGCAGAATTCCCGCGAGCGCATGCTGCGCGAAGTGGGGCAGAATCTGCACGTGCAGGCCAACAACAAGGTGGCCCTGCTCACCGTGTGGTCCGGCGGCATTATAAAACAGGTTGAAATGTTTGCAGAAATGGATCTGCTGCGGCTTTTTGCCGCCGAGGTAAACAGTTCGCATCTGTCGCCGGACGTGCTGCTGCGCGAGTCACGAAAAGAGGTGGAAAGCCTAGCGGTGCCGGACAGTTTTGCAGATCCGGATCATGACGGGTGGCGGTCGTCCACGCAGGACCCCATAAGCGCCATTCTGCCGCGTCTGCCCATGATGCTGCGGCAGCTCAAGGATTTTATTGAAAAGAACTCGTTCTGGGGTGCAAGTCTTATCAACACAGATCTGGAAGTATATCTGTCGCCCGGTGAACCGCCCGTTTTGAGCGAAGAGCAACGCATGTACGTTGCCGAGGCCATCCGTACGCGCCAGCCTGTTTTTCTGCCTGTACGGCGGCAACACGGCGAACTGGTCATGGATATGGCATTTCCCATTGTGGCTCCGCTTTATGTGGATGCCACAGGCGACAGGGTGGTTTCCGTCTTGCTGGCAACCAACAACGTGCTGCCGGTCGTCAAGGCCATTACGCGGCATACGGGCGGCAAAGAGTTCAGTTCCGCCATACTGGAGCATTTCAACCAGCGGCTGCAGCGCATCGACCCAACCGTGCAGGAAGGCTTTGTGAATCTGCCGGGCTGGACGCTTGAGGGCGGGCGTTTGCCCCTGGCCATGCGCACCGAACCCGGCCCCGGCGGCAATGGCGAAGAAACCACATATACGCTGGCCGTGCCTGTGCCGCGACTGCCCTGGCTTGTGGACCAGGGAGTGGAGACCGTGCGGATTGACGCGTCCTACCATTCTCTGCGCAAAAACGTCATGCTGGGCGCGGTTCTGGTGCTGGCCCTGACGGGCATCATGCTGTTCGCCCTGTGGTGGTGGCTTGTAGGACGCAGGGAACGCGCAGTGGCCGACCAGCTGCGTCGTCTGTATCTTATGGTCAACCAGCAGAAGCAGATCATGGACGGTGTGAATTCAGCCCTGTCGGCAGGGGTTGTGCTCAACGACCTTAACGGAATCATATTTTACGCCAACCAGAGTTTTGCACATATGGTGGGTGTGGATGCAGGCAGCCTGCGCGGCCGTTCCTATACCGATCTCGGTCCGGATATCGCGCGCAGCCTTGTGACTCATACTCTGGCGGTACACCAGACCGGCGACCTTTCAAGTTTTACCGAAACGCTGCCGGTAGACGGCAGCCAGCGCTACTTCTTTACGTCCTGCACGCCGTTTCGTGACGAGGCGGGGCGCATGTCGGGCGTGGTTTCTGTCTACAGCGACGTGACAGACCTCGCCGTGGCCCAGCAGCGGGCGCAGCAGATGGTCAACCAGACCGTCAATGCCTTTGTGCGCGCGGTTGAAGCTGTTGACAGCTATCTGCGCGGGCATTCATCCCTTATGGCGCAGCTTGCCGTGACCCTGGCCTATGGACTTGAAAAAACAGATGCAATCACTCTGGCTACCTTGCGTACGGCAGCCAACCTTTCGCAAATAGGCATGATTCAGCTGCCCAGAGAGCTGCTCACCAAGTCCGGTGTGCTTACGCCCGAAGAACGCTCGATGCTGCAACGGCATGTGGAATATGCCGTACGTGCCCTGGAAGGCATTGATTTTGGACTGCCGGTTCTGGAAGCCATTTCGCAGATGTATGAAAGGCAAGACGGTTCCGGCTATCCGGCCGGACTTTCCGGCGATGCCATTTGCGAAAACGCCCGTATTCTGGCCGTGGCCAATACCTTCTGCGCACTGGTCCGCTCGCGTTCTTACCGTCAGGCCCTCGGCGTTGAACAGGCGCTGGGCATTCTGGAAGAACAGCCGCCCAAATACGACGTGCACGTGGTGGCAGCCCTGAGAAAATTCCTGGCTTCGGAGCAGGGCGCGGCCTTTCTTGCGCTGTTGCATGACAGCCGGGATGATAAATCTGAACATGAAGGCTAGCGTGGGTATACATGCGGGTATTGTTTTTGAATTCGACGTTTCCAGGGCGTTTTCGCTCCTTGGCCCAGGCGTTTGGGGCTGTGCGTGAAAATAAGGTGCTTTTTCTGGCCGAAACCGGACAGAAGCTAACGCTTGCCGGAGTTCGCCGCCTGCGTCTGCCGCCTGCCGCCCCCTGTGATAGTGATGACCCGGCGGAAAGGGAAATCGTCACGCGGCTGCGGCGTGGCGCACGCGCGGGCAATACTTTGCTGGGGCTGCGTAAAGACGGATTTTTTCCTGATATTATTTGTGCTTCGGCCAGTATGGGCGGCAGCTTTTATTTGCGCGACATTTTTCCTGATGCCTTTTATGTGGGGCAGGGCGACTGGTTTTATACTCCGGGCGAAAGCCACTGCTTTTTCACCAGGGGAAAACAGCGTCCGGCTGCGGACTTTGCTCCCGCAAGGGTCGCGAATCTTTGGGAATATAACGCCTTGGGAGACTGTGATCTGGCTGTGACCTCATCGTTGTGGCAAAGGGAGCAGTACCCTGAATTTCTGAGAAAAAGGTTGCACGTTGTGCACAGCGGCATTAATCCCCGTTTTTTTTCCCCGGTGGAAAACCAGGAGGAACACGCGCAAGAGCTTGTCAGCTTTTTGGGACCGCCGCATGAGCCGGCGCGTGGTTTCAACCAGTTTGTGGAATGCCTGCCGCACCTGCTTGCGCAACGTCCCAACTGCCTGGTTCTGATCGCCTGGCTTGAAGGCGCAGCCTCGGGTGGCAGTATGCGCGGAAGGGAAGAAGAAGCCCTGCAACGGGTAGACAGCCTGAACCTGCCGCCGGAGCAGAGAGTTCGCGTACATGTGCTCGGGTCACGCTCTCTCAGGGAATACCGGGAACTTTTGCGGTCATCTACTGCCCATGTTTACCTGGCCGCGCCGCATTCACTGACTACCGGCCTGCTGGAGGCCATGGCCTGCGGCACTCTGGTGGTAGGCTCTGATACGCCGCCTGTGCGGGAAATCATACGGGACGGCGTCAACGGTTTTTTATGTGGTTTCTGGGATGCGGAATGTATGGCCCGCACTGTTGCCAAGGTACTGGAAAATGCCCCTTCGCTTGTGCAGATACGCGTTGGCGCACAACAGACCATATTGCGGGAGTTCGATGCGGAAGTGCAGACGAGGCGGTTCATGAGCCTTATCCTGCACAGCATGGAACAGAAAAAAAGCAAGGAAAGCACCGGAGCATAGCCGGCTTGCCTTGCAGCACCAGCCTTTTTTAAAGCGTCCTGCAGGCCATGCCTTCCCAAAAGCAGATTATCTTTGAGAATATATGTTCTCAAAGGTTAAGGCACAATTACTTCGGCGTTTACCCGCGCAGATACATGCGCTTACGCCTCTGCAGCGAAGGTCTGCTCACGCAGCCGTCAGAGCAGTGTAAAAAGTACATCGTTCTAGGGCATTTCACACTTGAAATATTCTACACGGATTTGTCGCCAACTCCTTGTCGTCAAATGATTATAGGGTGAATTTACCGACCGCTAAACGATCATTTGAAGCGTTAATTGCTCTATGTGATGAGCATGGCCAGCCGGGCTTCAAATTCGTGCTCCGGCTCGGGTTTGGCATAGTAGTAGCCCTGAGCCTTGAAGCAGCCAAGCCGCATAAGAATGGCCGCCTGCTCGGCGGTTTCCACACCTTCGCAGATAACAGACATTTCAAGATCCAGAGCCATGCGTATGATATTGCCAAGCACTGTCTGCGCCCTCTGGCCGGGCAGGTCGCGCAGGACAAAGCTGCGGTCGATCTTGATGACGTCGGCATTGAGCATCTGCACGAGGCCCAGTGAGGAATAGCCCGCGCCAAAGTCGTCAATGGCGGTCTTGAAGCCGTACTGTTTGAGCTGGATCAGGCGCAGCCAGGCCGCCTCGGGGTTTTTCATGATGGCGCTTTCAGTAATTTCCACTTCCAGCAACTCGTGGGGAATGGCGTAGCGGTCGGCTATTTCTGCCAGTTGCCGGGGGAATCCGGGCCGGTCAAAATGTACGCGCGAGAAATTGCATGAAACAGTGTACAAGGGCAGATTGCGCAAACGCCAGCTCTGCATGGCCTTGCAGACCTGCGTGAAGACATGCATGTCAATGTCCATAATCAGGCCGTTGCGCTCGAACAGGGGAATAAAACTATCGGGCATAAGCAGGCCGCGGGTGGGGTGCTTCCATCGCACCAGGGCCTCGCTGCCGATAATGGCGCCTGTGCGCATGTCCACCTTGATCTGATACCACGGGACCAGTTCGCCCTCCCTGAGGGCGGTCTCAAGTCTGCCGTTAAGTTCTTGGTGTAACAGGGTTTCCTGTCGCATCTGCTCGTCGTAGAGCATCAGGCTGGTGCTGCCGTTGCGTTTGGCCTCGCGGCGCGCATAGTTTGCCAGATCAAGCATGAGCTGCACATCGCGCCCCTCTGTGCCACTGACAATGTAGGCGCCATATACCGTTTTGACCTTATACGGCATTTCTTCTTTTTGCCGCCAGATATCCAGACTGTCATCCATATGGCGCAGCCGCGCCAGCAACAGCTCCCACCCTTCATAGCGCAGAAACATCGAGTACATGTCGGCCGATGCGCGGGCGCAAAGTTCACCTTCGCCCACATTACTTCTCAATATATCGCCATATGCGCGTAACAGCCTGTCGCCGCTGGAAAAACCAAACTGGTCATTAATGGCCTTGAACTGGCAGATATCGCCAAAAAGCAGCACATAGGCATGCTTGCCCGTATCTGCGAGCAGTTTGGCGCAGTCCTGGCGGAATTTATAAAGATTGGGCAGGCCGGTGAGCATGTCGCGGTGCAGCAGTACCTGTATGCGCTTGTTGCTGTTGGACTTGATGGCGAGGCTGATGCCCATGAGCAGGGTGACAGTGAGGAAGAAGAGCATGAGAGCGCTGAATGTACTTACAGGATTCTGGCTGATGAATTCTGCAAGCGTGGTTTCACGCTGCAACGGACCCGCAGCGGACACCATGCTGTCGACAGGGCTTTCCGGCAGAAATTGCAGGCCCTTGTCCAGGATGGAATACAGGCGCAGATCTGCCTGGCGCGAAACGCCCATCCTGATATTGCTGATGTATTTGTCCGCAGGATTCACAGACAGGCCCGCGTAACGCGGGTTTTTCAGCAGGTGGGCTGCGGCGTAGACGTCAGAATAGGTCATGTCCGTTTCGCCGTTGACGAGGGCGTCCAGGCATTCTGTGAGGTTGTCGTAGTAGTGCGCTTGCTTGTCCTTGTTGTCGGCGGCCACCTGGCTTGAAATCAGGCAGCCCCGGCGCAACGCGATGCGACGCCCGTTTTGGGGCGAGCCGTCACGTCGGTATATCTGAACCACCGCCGTGCGCAGATACGGACGCGTAGTACGCATGAACAGCTCTTTGTCCCACAGAAAATTTCCGGAAAGAGCGCAGACGATATCTACTTCGCCGCTGGTGACCATGCTCAGGGACTGGGACATGGACATGGGAACAAACTGGAACCTGAGCCCCGTTGCCTGACGGATTTTATCAAACAGGTTTGCAACAATCCCCGAAAAAGCCCGTGTCTGAGGATCTTCCCAGGTCAGCGGGGGCCAGTCCGGGTCATACGCCACGATAACGGGTTTGCCCTCATTCAGGTACAGATGTTCATCAAGAGTAAAAAGAGACTGTTCGGCCATATTGACGGAGAGATATTTGCCGTACAGCTCATGGGTGGCAGAGACACGCCGCGCGATCCGGCGCTGCTCTTCGTTGAGCGTGGCAAGCAGCCGTGATTTCCTGGGGGTGACGGCAAAATAGAAAGGTTCCGGAGAAAAATGTGCCACCACGCGGAGGGGAGTGTCGTTACGAGGCTGGCTGGTGGCAATGGCGTCCACCTCATTGTCGCGCAGGGCTTGCAGCAGGGCCGGGGTGGTGGTGTAGGCAACCGGGGACAGGCGTATACCCATCTTGCGGGCGTAGGCTGCAAGGGCGGGAGCATCCCTGGCGCCGGAAATAACACCTACACGCATGCCGTCAAAACTCGCTGGTTTGTCATATCTGTAACGGGCATCGTCCGGTTTGACGGCGATGGAGACAAAGGAAATGGCAAGGGGCAGGTCGGGAAAGAGCATGCTGTTTTCCCGGCTGGAAAGGAAAAACGTGCAGGGCAGCAGGTCTATCTGGCCTTGCTCGAGCAGTTGAAGACCGCGCGGCCAGTCGTCGCAATCCACGATCTTGTAGCGTATTCCCGTATTGGTCGAAATTTCGTGCAGAATTTCAAAGACCGTTCCCCGGTAATGCCCGTTCCGGTCACGGGTCATATAGTCGCCGAACTCAAAAAATCCCACGCGCACGACCTCTCCGGCAAGAGCGGACGTGGACAATAACAGGTAAACTGCAATGGCGAGGACCGGAAGAAAAATTCTGTACCGAAATATCTTCATGAGCGCTTTCCTCAGGTTTAACAGATCGTTAGGGAAGCGTGTGCTCGATGCTGCCAACGCAGCACTATCGTGTGCTTTTTTGAGGGGATTGCAGGGCCGCCGTGACCTTCAGGCTGTGGGCGGACATCGCCGCACAATAAAAGAGTTTACCCGCCATGGCGTACGGGTATGACGGGAGGAACAGCCTGCGATTCTGTCGCAAACGTGCAGCAGAATCGCAACAAATGATAAATCACTCTACCTTTATGGAATTGCTGATGCAAGTATCAAAAGTTTATTGCACTTAGTATATGATTTTTATTGCGGAAATATTATTATTTTTTATCTTAATATGTTGAAATAAAAGCATAAAAATATATATTTGATACAGGGAATGACACCATGTTGCTAATGATGCCAGTTCGTATTGCTACTTTGTAGCGCGTAGTGGAAAGAAGACAGCTCATTTTTTAGTGCATATTTTTATAAAGATGTAATTATATATTTCGCTATAGCTATTATGTGTTAAAGTTGTAGATGTATATTTATATTTTATTGATGCTGTTTATTTGTATTTATATATCTAGACTAATAATCATATATTATTAATATAATATTGTTATGTGCAATACATAACTATGATGTAATGATTATTTTTTGTTATATACAAATATAATAATATTTAAAATTTATGCACATGAATGTTTTTAAAATTGTCATTTGTGTAAACTGTGTATGCACTGGAAAAAGAAATAACAGGAATTCTTGATATATGGATAGTTTTAAAGAGGTATTTTACGGCTCACCGCGGCAAAAAAAGAATAAATATGGAAAAGATGTAAACTATAGTTCCCGATTTGTGAGTGCTATAGTTCATATTCATCGGCGTGTTTTGGTGTAATTAATACTTATGAAAGTATATCCGTACCTTTCGGGCGCCATTGCAAAGGTGATTGAGGCCTTGCGCGCAGAGCGCGGCATGACCAAGTCATCGCTGGCTGACTTTGCCTGTCTCGAGCGACGCTATCTGCGCGATATTGAACAGGAACTGAAACGACCGACGGTCAATGCCGTCTACTCTATCTGTGAGGCGCTGCGTGTGCCGCCGGAGGAGTTTTTCAGGAGGGTTTCGGAAGAAATTGAGAAAAAAAGAAACAGTGAGCGCCGCGTCCATTGTGGAAAAAATGCGTCGGGCATGAAAAAAATTGATGGAAAAAAGGTCTGAAAGCGAAGCGCGCGCGGCGGGTGCCCCGCGCGCGCTCCTGGTTGCAAGGGCTACCGGCCGAGGCAGGCCCGGACAGCGGCAAGCAGTTTGTCAATGGCTTCGGGCCGTGCGCCTTCGCCCATAACGCCCACGCGGATAACCTTACCGGCAAGCGCCCCAAGGCCGCCCGCCACTTCAATCTTGTGCTTTTCGCGCAGGCAGGCGCGCAGGGCGTTGGCGTCCACGCCGGCGGGAGGAATGAAAAGGTTCACCTGAGGTGCCGCGCCTTCCTTTACATACAGGCTGAAGCCCAGTTCTGCCAGGCCGTCCGCCAGGCGGTGATGCATGGCCTTGTGCCGTGCAAAGGCCGCGTCCAGCCCTTCCGTCAGCAGGTTGTCCAGCGCCTGGTGCAGGCCGTAGTACATGTTGATGGGCGCGGTATGGTGGTATACGCGGGGGGAGCCTTCCCAGTATTTGCGGATGAGTGAAACATCAAGGTACCAGTTGGGTACTTTGTGCTTGCGCCTGGCCATGGCGTCCATGGCGGCCTCGGAGAAAGAGGCGGGAGCAAGGCCGGGAGGTACGGAAAGGCACTTTTGCGAACCACTGTAAAAAGCGTCCACGCCCCAGTTGTCCACCTGCATGTCCACGCCGCCGAGTCCGGCCACGCTGTCTACCATATAAAGAGTGTCGCTGCCCTTGACCAGCTCACCGATCTCGGCAATGGGGTTGTTGACGCCCGTTGATGTCTCGGCATGCACCACGGCCAGGATCTTGTAGTGTTTTTTGCCCAGCTGGGTTTTGACGTCCTCGACCTTTACGGGAGTACCCCAGGGGCTTTCAACCACGTCCACCTCTGCGCCCAGGCGCGAAGCCACCTCTACCATGCGCGAACTGAATACGCCGTTGTTGACGACAAGCACGGCATCGCCCGGTTCCACCAGGTTCACAAAGCATGCTTCCATACCCGCAGAGCCGGTGCCCGACAGGGGAAAGGTTACCACGTTGCCGGTTTTGCACACGGCCCGCAGCTGGTCCTGGATGGCATCCATAACCTTGATGCAGTCGGGGTCAAGATGCCCCAGGGTGGGCAGGCTCATGGCCTGGAGAACGTTGGTGGCAACGGGGCTGGGGCCGGGGGCCATCAGCAGAACATGGTCAAGCGATCCCAAAACTGTACTCATGGCAGTCTCCTGTGGTTGACGGCTAATACTCGTCAGGGCTGGGTATTTCGACGTCCGTACAGACGGACGTCCGCTGCGCGGTACGCAGCTTAAAATTTTTATTTTTCAAAAAAATTTTACGATACCATGCGGCATCTGTCCAGCGGGCGAATGGACTTTTCGCACGCCACGACAAAAAACTGTGCTTTGCCCTCATGCCGTAAAGGCTGCGGCGGAGCAGCCGCCATGTGCCGGCGTCTTTTCAAAGTTTCATAATCCTGATATGCCTTGCCGAATCATTTTAACACACGAGCCGGCTATGAAAAAAGAAACACCAGAGCTTCACCGTGCCTTGAAGAACAGGCACATCCAGTTGATCGCCCTTGGCGGGGCCATTGGCACGGGCCTTTTTCTCGGATCTGCGGGAACCATCCAGATGGCCGGGCCGGCTGTCATACTGAGTTACGCCATTGGTGGTTTTATCGCCTTTCTCATTATGCGCCAGCTTGGCGAGATGATGGCGCAAGAGCCTGTGGCCGGCTCTTTCAGCAATCTTGCCTACAAATACTGGGGCGAGTTTCCTGGTCTTCTTTCCGGCTGGAACTACTGGATTCTTTATGTTCTGGTGGGCATGTCCGAACTGACGGCCGTGGCTGTTTATGTGCAGTACTGGTTTCCCGGCATTGAGCCGTGGCAGACCACGGCTTTTTTCTTTATTCTCATCAATGTGGTCAACCTGGCGCAGGTTGGCGTTTTTGGCGAAATGGAGTTCTGGTTTGCTTCCATCAAGGTGGCGGCCATTGTGGCCATGATCGCCCTGGGGACGTTTCTGCTTGCCACCGGGGGGGCCGGACCCGATGCCAAAGTAAGCAATCTTTGGGAGTATGGCGGCTTTTTTGCCAGGGGTTGGGGGGGCGTGTTTACCTCGCTTGCGGTGGTGAGCTTTTCTTTCGGCGGGCTTGAGCTTGTGGGCATAGCTGCGGCGGAAACTTCTGATCCGCAAAAAACCATTCCCAAGGCCGTCAACCAGCTCATCTACCGAATCCTGATCTTCTACATCGGCGCGCTTACCGTGCTTCTGGCGTTGCACCCCTGGAACCAGCTTGGCGCTTCCGTTGACAAAAGCCAGTGGGCCGAGGCCATGGTCGCCAGCCCCTTTGTGCAGATTTTTGACCTCATAGGTATTCCTTCTGCTGCGCACGTGCTCAACTTTGTGGTGCTGACTGCGGCCCTTTCCGTATATAACAGCTGTGTCTACTGTAACAGCCGCATGCTTTACGGCCTGGCGCTTCAGGGCAACGCGCCCAAGGTTCTGGCCGCTGTGAGCGCCAGGGGGGTTCCGGTTTATGCGCTGATGATTTCTTCCGGCGCAACCCTGCTGTGCGTATTGCTGAACTTCATTATGCCCGCCAAGGCCCTTGGCGTGCTTATGGCCCTGGTGGTGACGGCTCTTGTGATCAACTGGGCCATGATAAGCCTGACCCACCTGAGATTCAGGGCCGCCAAGGTAAAGGCCGGAGAAAAGATAGTTTTCAGGGCATTCTGGCATCCCTGGTCCAACTACCTCTGTCTTGTCTTTATGATGGTAGTGTTTGTAGTGCTGGTGCAGATAGACATGGCCGTTTCTGTTTATGTGGCTCCCATCTGGCTGTTCTTCGTGTGGCTGGGCTACAAGATGAAGAAGCACTATACGCAGTAGCGCCGCTTCAGTTTTTCGGCTTTGCGGGCGCCTCTCACGAGGTGGCCGCAAAGCCCCTCTTTTCAGGCTGCCTGTTTTTGCGAAAGGTCCCTTTCTATTGAAGGGGCCTTTCTTTTTTGCCGCCACCCGGCCGGATCGGCGTGACAGGAGCACGGCTTCCCGGCTGGAGCCATTGCCGGCCGGTTCACATTTGCAGTGGTGCGGGCTATCATGGATGGTCTGCCGCATTTTCCGGCAGCGCGTCTGCGGGGACTGCCCGCCCAGAGAGGAGAGAAAGGTTCACACCTATGCAGGACAAAAGTATTTTTCAGCTCAGCCGGGGCGAATGGGCGCTGGTTGGCATAACCATAATATGGGGCACGACCTTCCTTATCATCCGCAACGCCCTGGACGTGACCGGGCCACTGTTCTTTGTGGGCCTGCGTTTTGGTTCGGCGGCTGTGGCGCTGACGCTTGTTTCTTTGCCTGTCCTGCGCGGCCTGACCCTGCACGAACTTTTTGCGGGTTCGATCATAGGGCTTTCGCTGCTGGGGGGCTACGCCCTGCAAACCTTTGGCCTGCAAACCATTACTGCCAGCAAGTCGGCATTTATAACGGCTTTTTATGTGCCTACAGTGCCGTTGCTGCAATGGCTCTTCATGCGGCGCGCGCCCAGCAGAATGGGCTGGCTCGGCATTGGCTGCGCGCTGCTGGGCCTGATCATGCTGGCCGGGCCGGACGGCGTTTCGCCGGGTTTCAGCACCGGGGAACTTCTTACCTTGCTGGGGGCCGTGGCCTGCGCGCTGGAAATTTTGTTCATCAGCTATTTTGCCGGTACGGTTAACGTACGCAGGGTCACTGTGGTGCAGGTGACGGTGACCGCGCTGCTGAGTTTCAGCCTGATGCCGCTGGCAGGAGAATCCGTACCGGAGTTTTCCTGGCTGCTGGTGTGCAGCGCCGGGGGGCTGGGGCTTGCCACGGCCCTTATCCAGCTGGTCATGAACTGGGCGCAGAAAAGCATTTCGCCCACAAGGGCCACCCTGATCTACGCGGGCGAACCGGTATGGGCGGCCATTTTCGGGCGTATGGCCGGAGAGAGGCTGCCTTTTATGGGGCTTGTGGGCGGCGCGTTTGTGGTGGCGGGCGTGCTGATAAGCAATCTGAACCCGCGCCGTAAGGGAAAGGAAAAAAAATCCGCATAAGCGGCAGGCGGCCTGAAGTATCCGGATATAGTCCCGGCAGTTGGCGGACAGCCATTTTGCGAGACGGGCAGGGCACCCTGCACGGATCCGTCAGGTTACGGCCGGGTCTGGCAATGGGCTGTCAGTGGAGCCGCCCGGAACTGTTTTTTATAGGTATGCTACCGGAAGGGACTGCGCCCGGCGCGATCTCTTCCGGTCTGTTTTTAGAGCATTTTACACGTGAAATGCCCGACAGGGATTTGTCTCCAAATCCTTGTTCCAATTGCTTGTAGGGCGGCTTTGCCGACCGTTAAGCAATCATTTGAAGCGTTAATTGCTGGGGGGGGGCAGCTTTGCTGACGCATGCCCTACAGGCAGCAGCATAAGAAGGATTTTGCCTGCCCTCCGGGCCGGTATGCTGTGAGCAGGTGCTGCAGGAAGACTGGTACTCCCGATACTGTTGAGGCAAATGCGGGTTACAGGCGTTTTTGTGTGTTTTTCAGAATATTTTTTTCCATGTTGACGTATAGCTGAGAGGGGGGTATTTAAAACGAAATTCAATTTTGATTTCACTAAATATCGGATATTCCATTATGTCGCACTCGAAAACACTTCAGACGGTCGGCACGGGCCAGACAGTCTTTGTTCTTGCCGTCAACGCGGCAGAGGCCGAATTGCAGCGCCTTGAATCCATCGGCGTTTTGCCCGGCGTGGAACTGGATGTGCTGGCCGACAATGGCGGGCCTATTCTTGTGGCTGTGGGCGAGGCACGGGTGGCCGTAGAACGCGAACTGGCCGCATCGGTTATTGTTGCGTAAGCAAGGAGCATTTGATGACACTCAGCAAGATGGTTCCGGGCGATACCGGCAGCGTGAAGGATGTCAGCGCCACCGGCGCCCTAGGCCAACGGCTGATGGACCTGGGGTTTTACCCCGGCGCACGTGTGCGTGTTGTACGCAACGCGCCGCTTGTGGATCCTGTGGAAATTGAGCTGGACGGTTACCACGTCAGTCTGCGTCATGACGAAGCTGATCTTGTGGAGGTTGACGGCCAATGAGTTCTCCCCTGCTAGTGGCTCTGGCCGGGCAGCCCAATTGCGGCAAGTCCACACTGTTCAACATGCTTACCGGGGCGCGCCAGCACGTGGCCAACTACCCCGGAGTTACCGTTGAGAAAAAGACAGGATATTTTGACCTCGGCGGCCGCAAGGTAGAGCTTGTGGACCTGCCGGGAACCTACAGCCTGACCTCCTATTCGCTGGAAGAAAAAGTGGCGCGTGATTTCATCCTTGAAGCTTCGCCTCAGGTCACCATCAACGTGGCCGACGCGGCCAACCTCAAGCGTCATCTTTATCTGACCCTGCAACTGCTGGAAATGGAAGCGCCGCTCGTACTGGCCCTTAACATGATGGATGTGGCCGAACGGCGCTCTATCAAGGTTGATGTGGATGGGCTGGCCAACGAGCTGGGCATTGCCGTTGTACCCACGGTGGGTAAAAAGAGCAGCGGCGTGCAGGCATTGCGCGCGGCCCTGACCACCGCAGGGGAGGGCGGGCCGAGGTCTGCGTTTGCCGTGAATTACGGCCCCATGGAGCCGTATCTTGCCGATCTTGCTGCCCTGCTTGCCAATGAGGAAGCCCTGGCCGGACTGCCCCTGCGCTGGCTTGCTGTGAAGCTTATGGAGAATGACGAAGCCGCCATTGCCCTGGTGCAGAAGCGCTGCGCAGAGGGGGCCGGCATTCCGGCCAAGGTGTTCGCCATGCGCGAGAGCTTTGCCGCGCAGGGCGTCAATGCCGAAAGGCATGTGGCCTTTGCCCGCCACCGCACGGCCGCGGCTCTGGCTTCGCGGCATGTAACCCTGCCCGCGCAGGGAACCACAAGCCTTTCCGACAAGGCTGACAGGTTTGTCTGCCACAGGTTTTTCGGCCCGGTGATTCTGCTCGCCATTCTGCTCATCCTGTATCAGGTATCCATAGTTTTTGGCGGGGATGTGGCGGCCATGATCTGGCCCCTGTGGGACAATGCCCAGAATGCCCTGGCGGGACTTTTGCCCGCATCCGGCTTTCTGGAAGATCCTCTTCTGCGTTCCCTGGGCGTGTGGGTTATGCGCAGTGTTACGGCCATTCTTAACTATCTGCCCATATTCTTTCTGCTTTTTGCCCTTATCGCTATTCTTGAAGACAGCGGATACATGCCGCGTATGGCCTTTATTCTTGACCGCGCCTTTCGCCGTTTCGGCTTGCACGGCCAGTCCACGCTGCCGCTTATTCTCGGCGGCGTATATGTGGGCGGCTGCGCCATCCCCGCGGTCATGGCGACCAGGGCCATTCCGGACGAGAAAGCCCGCCTGGCTACCATTCTTATCGCACCAATGATGAACTGCCTGGCCAAGGTGCCGCTGTATCTCATACTGATCAGCGCCTACTTTGCCGCCAACAGCGGCATGGCCATGTTCTTTATTGCCACCATTACCCTGTTTATGGCCCTTCCTGTGTCAAAGGCCCTTTCGCTTACCCTGTTGCGGGGGAAACCCAGTGCGCCCTTTATTATGGAGATGCCGCCCTATCACCTGCCCACCATCAGGGGAGTACTTGCGCGCGCCATCGAGCGGGTGTGGATTTTCATCCGCAAGATTTTCACCGTGGTGCTGGCTGTGGCCGTGGTTATTTTTGCGCTCATCAATTTTCCCGGTCTTGGGGAAGAGCGCATGGCCGTGTACGAAAAAAAATCCACAAAAGCCATGAGCGATTTTGTCAAGGCTGTGGACAAGACCGCGCTGGCCGGGCAGCTCACCTTGGATGACGTAACGCCTCTGCTGCTTTTTGAAGAAGACCTCAAGGATGCCAAACGCAGCGTGACAGATCAGGAAGCCTCAAACAAGATTGATGCGGTTTTTCAGGAAAAAAGCCCGATCTACTTCACCATAGTGCGCGCTGTAGGGGCGGACGGCAAAGCCCTGCGCCCGGCGCTGCGCAAGCTCATCAGTGCGCGCAAGCAGCTGCGCCGTGAACTGCGCGAAGAAACCTTCGAGCACAGCGCCCTTGGTATTGCGGGCAAGGCTCTGGAACCGGTGACGCAGTATGCCGGTTTTAACTGGAAGATCAATATTGCCCTGCTTTCGGCCTTTGCGGCCAAAGAAAACAGCGCCGCCACCCTCGGGGCCATTTACGGGCTTGATGGCGATGCGCCTGTGCAGGACAGCATGCGTGAAGACGCTACCGGCTTTACTCCGTTGCATGCCCTTGCGCTCATGCTGTTCATGGCCCTGTATCCGCCCTGCGTGCCCACCTCCGTTATGGTGCGGCTGCAATCCAATTCCACGGGCTGGATGCTTTTTTCCATCATCTATCAAACCTGCCTGGGGCTGGCGGTGGCCGTTCTTGTGTTCACCGGCGGCACGTTACTGAGGCTTTCTGGCTGGCAGGCCATGTGGATATTCTACGGCCTGTGCGTGGCGCTCACCATCGTTATGGGGATGATACCCGAGCCTGAAAGCAGAAAAAAAGTGGACGCTAAAAAGCCGGTGACGGCATAACATCTTAAGGAGGATCTGATGAAAAATCTCTTTCTGGCCGCAGTGCTCGGCCTGACCATGCTCTTCGCTACCGCCGCCATGGCGCACAGCCCCCTGTGCAGCTGCTTTGACAACGGCGACGGTACCATTACCTGCGAAGGCGGCTTTTCTGACGGCTCCTCTGCCTCCGGCGTGAAAATGCTGGTGGTGGACGGCAGCGGCAATACCCTGCTTGAAGGCAAGATGAACAAGGACAGCGAATATAACTTCAAAAAGCCGGAAGGTGCCTACAAGGTCATCTTTGACGCCGGCGATGGCCACAAGGTGGAAGTGGACGGTTCGAAGATCGTTCAGTAGCAGGCCGCGCTGCGATTTTTTGAAAAATGGAAGACTTTGAAATTCAAATTCTAATGGAGGTTTCATGAAAAGCATCAAAACCCTGATCTTCGCCGGGCTTCTGGCCCTGATGGCAGTGCCTGCCCAGGCGCACTTCATGGTCATGTACACGCCGGAAGTGGCCAAGAGCGAACCCAGCGATCTGGACGTCCGCATTGTCTTCACTCACCCGGCAGAAGCCGGACATACTATGGATATGGGCGGGGTGAAGGAGTTTTATGCCATGTATCAGCGTGGCGAAAATGAGCCGAAAAAAATCGACCTCATGAGTTCGCTGAAGCCCATTACCTGGAAAAATTCCGAATCCTCCGGTCCGGCTTTTTCTGCCCTGATTCCCCGCAAGGACATGCGCTCCATGGGCGACTATACGTTTGTGATGGTCCCCGGCTACTATCTTGAAAAAGAAGAAGACGTCTACATGCAGCAGATCACCAAGCTGGTGGTCAACGTGGGCGGCATCCCCGGCAACTGGAATTCCCCGCTGGGCCTGCCTTGCGAAATCGTGCCCCTGATCAAGCCTTACGGCGTATGGACCGGCAACGTGTTCAAGGCGCGTGTGCTTTCCAACGGCAAGCCCGTGCCCAACGCCGAAGTGGAAGTGGAATACATGAACCACATGCCCGACCTCAAGGCCAATGCCATGACCAAGAAGGGCATCGTCAAGTACCCGCATGATGCTTTTGTTACCCAGACCATCTTTACCGATGATCAGGGCTACCTGACCTTCGGCATTCCCAAGGCCGGCTGGTGGGGCTTTGCCGCTCTTGGCGTAGGCCCGGACAAGGAATACAAGGGCAAGGAGCTTTCCCAGGATGCCGTTATCTGGGTCAAGGCTGTGGATATGAAGTAGGCTTTGACGGGCAAAGCGGCTGATTGCCGTGGTGGTCGGCTGCTTTGCATCTGCGCTGCCTGTGCCGCGCAGGATTGTCTCAGTACGGCATTCGTGCAGAGGAAACCGCATTTTCGCTGCATGAGGCCTTGAAAAAAGTGTAGTGTTTTGACTGTCTGTTCAGTTATGGAAAAAGTACCGTAGTGTGTGTGAAAAATGCCCGGTTTACCGGGCATTTTTCGTTTTTTGCGGCGCAGGCCACAAATAGCGTCCACGCAGCGTGATCGTTGCGTGGACGCTGTTCGGAGCGGATTTGCCGCGGCTTATTTTTTCACTTCAACCCATACAGGATTGGTGACGGCGTAACGGCCTTTGCCGTCCATCACCACAAAGTTGTACCAGGTGTCCTTTTGGGGCGCAGCTTCAAAGGTGTAGGTGACGGCATCCTTGGTGTCACTGAATTCTTTTTTGCTTACAGGCTTACCTTCGCTGTATACCTCGATGCTTTTCAAGCCATGTACGGCCTGCAGCTCTGTGCTGAGCGTGACGGTCTCCCCGGCCTTTATGGTTCTGGTGGAGCCGAACATGCTGCCGGCGGCAGGAGTAATGACAGGCCCCATGGTCACATAGCTGTTGCCGGCCTTCAGGGCCGCCATGTAGGACTTGGGGCTTACCTTGCCGTCAACGTATGCGTAGGTTCTGATAATACCGGGATAGAGAATGGACGTTACATCGTGCTGGTCCGAACCGGAACTGAGGTAAATCTTTTTCCCCTTGTTCCAGTAGTCCATGGCGGCATCAAGAGCGCGCTTGTCCATATTTTTAGGATCGGTCAGATCAATGGTGGACTGGATTTCAAGCAGGTCAAAGTCGTCGCTGCCGGGCGCATAGCCGTCCTTGACGCCGTCCCTGTTATGGAGGAAGCCGTAGTCGGTATACGGATGATTCATGACCACCAGCGCGCCCATGGCGTGTCCGGCCTTGATGATCTCTGCGGGAGTAAGGTCGGGCGAGATGGGTTTTTGCTTGTGGTCCACCCCGAGAATGCCCCAGTGCCCCCAGCCGGGAGAAACTTCAAGGCTGGAAAGGAAGGGGTTTCCGGTTGACTTTGCAAGTTTTTCCATTTCGGCATTATTGCCCACAGAGTCGTGGTCAGACACGGCAAGACAGACCAGCCCGGCAGCCAGCTGGCCCTTGTGCAGTTCCTTGATGGGGGTGGCGCCGTCGCCGATGTCGGAATGCTGATGGATGTCCGCGCTGTACCATTTTCTGCTGGAAGTCTGGATGGCAGTGGGAATGGTAATGGTTTTTTTGAGTACTTCTTTGGGGGTGACGGTCTTTTTGACCACCGCGGGCAGACTTTCAAAGTCGCTGCCGTGAGTGATGGTAAACGTCAGCTCATTTTCCGGAGCAGGGATGTCCGCCCGGATTTCGTATGTTTTGGGGTCGGAGAAAAAGACCGTTCCGCCGAGGGTTTTCACCGTCGAGGTAGTGCCCTCAACCTTCATCTTGGCATGGATTGGTTCGCCTTTTTCGTTCACGACCTTAAAGACGGCTTTGGCGCCGTCCTTTACGGTAAACTGCACCTTCTGGTCAGCCGTAAGCGCCATCAGCTGACTGCCCGAAGGGGTATAGCCCTTGGCCTCGACATGGGTACTATAGTTCCCCTGGGGAAGCCGCATGGAAAACTTGCCTTTCGCATCGGTCATTTTCCATACAAGGGGCTGCAGGATGTCTTTTTTTACCGCTTCGGCGCCGTGCGACTTGACGGTTTCCTTGTACGCGCCTTCCTTGCTGATGATAACAAAGGCTCCGGGAACCGGCTTGCCGCTGCTGTCCTTGACCTGACCCTGCACGAGGGCAAAGGGAAGCGACGGGTCTTTTTCTTTATAGCGCTCAAGTATGGGGGCGGTTTCGCCCTTGTCCACAACGATTATTTCGCCGGTATACTCGTAGGTTTTGCCCGGTTCAATGGTCCGCAGCACATACAGGTCTTTGTAGCCGCTGGAGCCTTTGTAGGCGTTAGCGCCGTCAACCTGCACGGCAACGGCATAATCCTTGCCGTAGGTGACAATAAAGTCGCCAAAGCGTTCCTGCACGTCCTTGTCGGCGCCGATAGCTATGCCGGTGGCCTTGAGGTCGGGGTAGTAGCCAAAAGGACCGTACATGCTGGCGGCCAGGGTGCTCAGGGAGTAGCCGCTGTACATGTTTTCATAGGCTTCGTTGCCGGCGGGATTGTGTACCGTGGTTTTCAGGCCGATGTAGTTTTTGTCCGCCTCAAGCGTGTACTCGATGGTGACTTTGAGGGGCAGGGTGTGTCCCTTTGTCCAGTAGCGGCTGTTTACCGTAACGACGATCTTGTCTTTGTCCTGCTTGCACAGGATGTCCTGATGGGGAACATGAAGCAGGTCTTCATCATTGTACGAGCCGGTGGCAGACCAGAGGTCGTTAAGAAATTCGATGTCATTGACCAGGTCTGTGCCGAACTTGCCGTCTTTCATGACGGCAACGTCGAGGATGCTGCCACTGGTCATATTCCAGTAGTTGTTGGAGCCGACAGCAAAAGAGACAGCGATTTTGCCGTTATAGATGGTGAAATCTTTTTCGTGAATGGCCATGCCCTGATCAATGGGGGTAGGACCTTTGACAACGCCCAGAGGAAAGGCGGGCGATGTTCCGGCAAAACACACAGTGGGCAATGCTGTAGCGGCAAGCAGCCCCGCTGTGCCGATAAGAAATTCTCTGCGCTTCATGTTCTCTCCTGTAGTAAAATGTAGCCCGGCAAGTGTGGCCTGGACTGATAAAACGTGTGTGCAACCGCGCTTTGCCGTGTGTACGGCCAAAGCCGCAAGGCAGATGCGCACATAAAATTGTGCTTTTGCAGCAACACCGGAACCGGCCGGAAGAGCGTGAGAGAATTTTCTGGAGGCAACCTATACCGCCAGGGGCGGCACGATTGAAAACAGGAAGAAGGAGGCAGGCGGCAGCCAACAAAAAAGATGTATAATCTTATGTTACAGTAACCTGCTGCGACATGTTTTCCTGCGCAATGCGGCAGCTACGCTGCGCGAGCAGTGAAAAAACGCAAGGTCAGGCATGTGCCGTCTGCTGTGCGGGCGTCAGGCCAAAGGCTCTGGCTGCTCACAAAGCATCTCTCCTGTAGGCAGAAGTTCCAGCAGTTTCCCGCTACGCCTCTATAAAAGGCCGTATTCTGACTTGTTAGAGCCTAGTATATCTTCAGGATTTTTCAATAAAAATTTTTGAAATACTAAAAGTTATTGAATAAAGAATTTTATATACGAAGGCCGAAGTGCCCAATCGTACAGGCATGTCCTGCGGATACGAGGACCTGTTGCACAATGTGCGTGCTGTGATAACCACGTTGCAATAAAGCCGATGACGTGCGGGCGTCTGCTGTTTTACAGGTATGGCGGCGGTGCGGCCGGTGCGGGCTGGTTGCAGCGGGTGGTGCATGGCAACACAGGCGGGTTGTGCGGATTGCTGTGAGCGTTGATGGCACGCAGGCGTGGAAATGCATGGGGGCTGGCTGTGGACTGTGGTGTAGCGGGGGCAAGCTGCGAGGGGCGCGGTGCCCGCTATTTCCTGTACTGCATTGGCGATATTGCGTTTTTTGGATGCGCGATATGTGATAATACCCGGAAGCGGATGGCTGTGAAGCGGCTGGCCCAGGTCGGAGAGCGCACAGGCTCAGGCGTACAAAAGAAAAAAGGTTACTGCCGGAACAGTAACCTTTGATTTCGTGGAGCCCTTGAGCAGGATTGAACTGCTGACCTCATCCTTACCAAGGATGCACTCTACCGACTGAGCTACAAGGGCGTTGTAACGAAAAATGCTTTTAGCTCATACCTGCTTTATGGTCAAGTATTTTGTGCAGGGTTTTTGCATTTTTATGCAGATTGCTCGTTGCTACCCGCGCCCGATTCAACCAGCAGCTTGTGTAGCGCGCGAAAAACGGCCCGTCGCGCATGGGGTGCGCTGCCATCGGCCATTTCCTTGCGGGCCTTGAGTACCAGGCTGCGCAATTCTTCGCCTGCGGCTGCCCGTCCTTTGCGCGGGTTTTGTCCTGCAGCGGCGGTCTGTGGGCCGTCGGATTCTGCCGGATTTTCAGCCTGCGGGCGGGGCAGGGCATCCAGCAACTGGTCAAGCTCGTCTGCCGGTGCAGAAAGCAGACGGTCGCGCCACTGTTCTGCCCGGTGCAAGGCTGCGGTGGCCGCCATAGTGCCTGCCTTGCGGCGCTCCAGAGCGGCACGCAGGGGTTCTGCATCATCCATTTCGCGTATGAGGCGGCCGATGAACTGCATCTGGCGGCGGCGCCCTTCATGATTGCGTATGCGGGCATACAGGGCCAGGGCTTCTGCAAGTTCCGGGGGCGGATTCAGGGCCTGCACTTCCTGCGGCCCAAGGCGGGCAAGTTCTTCACCCAGGGCCTGAAGAGCGTGGCTTTCGCGCTTTTTGGCCGAACGGCTGGGCTGCTCGAAGTCCTGTCCCTGGCCGTCATCATGGGCCTGCCATTGATACTGTTTTTTACGAGGCATGAAACATCCTGGAGCAATTGTATTTTTTAGAGGTAAATGCCAAGAATCACCCCGGCCAGCACCACGGGAGAAATGATACCGTTAAGAGTGAAAAAGGCCGTGTTTACGTGGCGCAGGTCTTGCGGGCGCATGAGCCTGTGCTCCACAAAAAGCATAAGGGTAATACCCAGCCATACCACATACCAGGGCCAGCTCAGGCCGGCAGCAAAGCCTGACAGCAGCAGGAATATGGATGTCATGGCATGCGAAAAGGCCGCCAGAACAAGCGCGGTTTCCGTGCCGAAGGTGGCCGGTATGGAATGCAGCCCGAAAGCCGCGTCAAAGTCCATATCCTGAAAGGCGTAGTAAACGTCAAAGGCGGCCACCCAAAAGGTAACGGCAAAAAACAGCAGTATCGGGGCCATGCCCAGGCTGCCGGGATCGACGGAAAGCCATCCGGCCAGCGGAGCAAGGCCGAGCGTGGCGCCCAGCCAGAAGTGGCACAGGGGCGTAAAGCGTTTGAGCACACTATAAATGGCCGAAAAAACAAGCGCAGGAACGGAAAGCCACAGGCAGACCTGGTTCATGCAGGCACAGGCGACGACAAAAATGACGGCCATAAGCCCGCAAAATGCCCATGTCTGCCTGGTGGAGATGACCCCGGTAACAAGGGGGCGGTTCTGGGTGCGCGGGTTGTCGCTGTCAAAGGGCAGGTCCACAAGGCGGTTGAACGCCATTGCAAAAGACCGGGCCGCCACCATGGCGATGGTCAGAAAAACCAGGCTCCATGCCGGGGGCATTCCCCGCGCGGCCAGAAACGCTCCGGCCCAGGCGTACGGCAGGGCAAATATGGAGTGCTCGATCTTGATCATCCGGCAGATATCCGAAAATTTGCCGAAAGGGGAGGACAGACGCCCCAGGTGCGGGCTGATCCGGCCAAGAGGATTTTGGAAACGCATTTTTTCTCCTTACAACTGATCCTGATCCGTACGGAAAATATTTTTTGCCAAAGTCCGCCGCGCCCGTGCCGTACATGCCCCGGCAACGCACCGTTTCCGGTGGCAAGGGTGCCGCGCAACCGTCAGAGCGGCTTTAGGGCAAAACCGGCTAGCCGCCGCAGTCGGCGGGGTCGCCCTGGAGCTTGGCCAGGGCGTGGGGCAGGGCAGGCAGCACGGCGGCCAGATTTTCTATAACGGCCTTGCGGCTGCCCGGCAGGTTTATGATGATGCTTTGCCCAAGCACGCCAGCCGCGGCCCGTGATATGACGGCGTGCGGGGTTTTTGCCATGCTCGCGGCCAGCATGGCCTGGCTGAAGCCAGGCAGGCTCACATCCAGCAGGGCTTCTGTGACCTGGGGCGTGATATCCCGGGGGGAAAGGCCTGTGCCTCCCGTGGTGCAGATGAGGTCATACCTCTGGCTCAGGGCAAGTTCCGTCAGCAGGGCGCGCAGCGGGGCTGCTTCGTCCGGAAGCACAAAACCCTGGCTGTGGCACAGGGGCATGGCGGCAGCCACCGCGCCTGCAATGGCCGGTCCGCTCAAATCCTCGCGCATACCGCGCGAGCCTTTGTCTGAAAGGGTCACCCAGGCGAGACTGTAGCCCTTTTTGCGGGCGGTCATCTCCAGCGGTCCCTCGGGCAGGTCGGTAAGGGCCGTCAGCAGAAGGCAGTGAGATGCATGACTGGCCGTGCCGTTCTGCGTGTCGGGAGCGGGCAGCCACATACGGCCGGTCACCTTGAAAAGAGGGGTGCCGCAGGCTCCGCAAAAGGTTGTGCCCACCGGTACTGGGGGCAAGGCCCACTGTTCTGGAGCCATAAGGCCGTGCCACGGAAAATGTTTTTCAAGAGGCATGCCCCCCGGCAGGAGCGGCAGACACTGGTCCTTTTGGCAGGCGCGCACATGCAGCAGAATGTTCATAAACATGCTCCGGAAAAATCACTGGCGGGTGTCGGATTCGTGAGAATAATAGAATATTGTAGCCGCAAGCGCGATGGGTTACAAGTCCAATACGCGCCCGCGCCTGCCCGGTCCGGCCGGGCGCGGAGCATATTTTTCAAGGAGTTTAAGCTATGACCACTCGCAGCCAGGATCAGACCCGGGACCTCAAGGTTCTCGGCACAGGCCGCCTTACCTCCCCAGAAGGAGGCCCCAGCGTAGCCTTGCTGGAGGCTTTTCCCAACTGTTTTCCGCAACGGCCCTATGTTATCAGCATCAGCTTTCCCGAATTTACATCGCTCTGCCCGGTGACCGGTCAGCCCGACTGCGGGACTATAACCGTTGAATACATTCCGGACGAACTGTGCGTGGAATCCAAAAGTTTCAAGCTGTATATGTTTGCTTTTCGCAATCATCAGTCTTTTATGGAGACCATCACCAACAACGTGCTGGAAGACCTGCGAGCACTGCTCAATCCCTGCTGGTGCCGGGTCAAGGGCCTGTTCGCGCCGCGTGGCGGCACGCGCATCCATGTTTTTGCCGAGGCCTTCAAGGACGGCATGCCCGAAGAACAGAGCGCTCTTGTGCGTGAAACCGTTCGTTCCTGGAAGTCCGAACCGGACCCGCACCGGCCGTAAGCGCCGCCGCGCCGCCTGCTCTTGTCCGGCGGCGCGGGTTTGCCAGGACTTGCGCCGAAAAGCCCGGCCCAGGCCTGATAGCCATGAGCAAAGACTACCGGCAGAAAGATGCGGCCCCATCAGGCGGCCTTGCCCGCATTGCGGCCCTTTTGGGCGGCTTTGCTCTTTTTTCGCGTCTGCTCGGTCTTGTCCGTGATATGGGCATGGCCTGGCTTTTGGGCGGCGGCGCGGCAGCTGATGCGCTGGTGGCGGCCATGCGTCTGCCGCATGTGTTGCGGCGGCTGCTTGGCGAAGGCTCATTGTCAATGACGCTGACCGCCAGCCTTGTACGTTTGCAGCTTGGCGGGGACGGCGGACCGGGCGGGGCAGAAAACGCTGCCACGGGGCTTTTGGCCCGTGCTCTCTCCTTGCGGCTCGGCATTGTGCTGATCCTGTTTACCCTGGTGGCCCTTGCGGCAGCCCCCTGGCTTGCAAAAGCGCTGGCTCCGGGCTTCAGCGGTGCTGAACTGGAGCGCACGGTTTTTCTTTTACGGCTCTGCCTGCCATATGTGCTTGCGGCGGGCATGGCGGCGCTGGGCATGGCCCTGCTGCACAGCATGGGCATATTCTGGCTTCCGGCGCTTTCTCCGGCCCTGTTCAACATGGTTATGCTGCTGGCTGCAGGGGCTGCGGCCCTGGGGTTTTTTCCTCCTGCGCCAGCCCTTGCCGCGGGTATGCTGTGCGGAGGAATTGCGCAGTGGCTGGCGCAGTGGCTGGCCGTACGGCGCCTTTTGCCCGGAAGTTTCAGGAACGGGCCGCCGGGCACGCCACTGAACGCGCTTGGGCAGGCGCATGGTGCGGGTGCGGAACGCACGCGGGCGGTCAACAGGGCTGCCTGGCGCTGTCTGCGTCTTCTGCCCGGCGGGGTGCTTGGGGCTGCGGCTCCGCAGCTTGCCATGCTGGCGGCCATGGCGCTGGCCTCCGGTCTGGGGCAGGGGCAGGTGGCGGCGCTGTATTATGCCGAGCGTCTGCTGGAGCTGCCATTGGGGCTTGTGGGCGTCTGCCTGGGCATGGCCAGCCTGCCTGCTTTGAGCCGCCTGGCTGCTGAAGGTAATTTCAGCCGGTTCGGGCAGCATCTTTCGGCGGCTCTGCGCCTCACCCTTATGCTCAGCTTGCCCGCAGCCGCGGGCTTGGCGGCCTTGGGGCCGCAACTGGTAGAAGGTCTGCTGGGTCATGGGGCTTTTGACCGTCAGGCCGCGTTTGAAACCGGCCTGGCCCTGCTGGCCTATGTGCCAGGGCTGCCCGCCTTTGCCTGCAACCGTTCGTTGCTGGCGGCCTGCAACGCTCTGGGGCTTGTACGGCACACAGCCGTGAGCGCCCTCTGGGCCGTGGGGGGGACCCTGGTCGCCGGACTGGCACTGGTACGCATGCTCGGGCCGGAGTATTCGATACTGGCCCCTGCTCTGGCGGTGAGCTGCGGTCTTTGGCTGCAATGTGTCCTGCTGTTGCGCCTGCTTGGCAAAAGGCTGCGGGAAGGCGACGTTTGCCCGCCCGCCGGGCGTAGAGGCTTCTGGCCCGGCCTGCCGCTCTGGCTGCCCGGCCCGCAGGTCATGGGGCGACACGTGCTTGCCGGAGGCCTGACCGGCTTTGCGGCCAATGCCCTGTTGCGCCTGTGTGCGCCGTGGGGCTTGTGGCCGTCTCTGCTGGCGGGCATTGCTGGCGGGGTTGCCGTATGGGCCTTGGTGCTGCTGGTCCTGCGCGATCCGGATCTGTTTCTTCTTGCCGGGAGCTTGCGCAAGAAGCCACGTGTCCCTATAGTTGATGGCAGTGCCTGAGGAAGCGCAAGGATTGCCCGCATGAAAAAAAAATTCTCGCTGCATTTACGGATCACGCCCGGACGCGCGGCTCTGGTCATATGGGCCACGGGGCTGCTGCTGCTTGCGTTGTGCTCTTTATGGGCCATGCGTGAAGACAGCGAGGCGGCGCGTGAACGCCTTGCCGTGCAGGCCCGTAATACCGCGGTGCAACTTTCTGCCCTGCTGGCCGTTCCGGCGTGGGATGTGGACGAACTGGCAGCCCGCACCATCGTGATGGCCGCTATGGAAGACGAGCGCATTTATGCCGTCAAGGTACAGACGCCCCAAGGCATGCTTGAAGGGCAACGCCGCAATTATCAGTGGGAACCTGTACCCTGGGATGATGAAATGGCCGAAGATGCCGTGGCGGGGCTGAGTCCATTGCGGGTGGAGGGCCGCCCTGTGGGCACGGTACAGGTTTACGTTGCGCCACGCGTGAGTCAGGAAGAAACAGCTCTTGCCGCGCGGCGGGAGCTGTGGCGTTTTGTTCTGAGCGGTATGCTCTGGACAGCGGGCCTGGCCGTGGTATTCAGGCTGCGCCGTGGCCGTGGGTCAAAGATTGCGCATGGGGCGGATATGTCTTCCGTACCTCCTGAGTCCGCCGCGGCGGAGATGGCGAGAACGGAAGCAGCGCCCTCCGGGGCGCAGCCCGTAATGTCCGGCATGGCGGAGCTGGCTGGAGCCTGCCCCTGTGATGCTGACAGGTCCACGCCCGGAAACGGAAATGACGAAGGTCTTGAGGCGCTGCTGCCCAATGCGGCGGGCGAGATTGTCAGTCCGGTGCTCGGTCTGGCCTTTATGCGCAGGCATGACCATGCCTGGCATGTTGCCGCCGGGCTGTTCCGCCATTGCTTTGCCCATGCACCGGGCCTCATGAGCCGCCTTTATGAAGAGGGCGACAGAACCTCGCTGTGCCGCCTTGGGCATCTGCTGGAAAAAGCGGCTCCCTGTCTTGGGGCAGAGCGTCTGGCCGGCGCGGCCAAAGACATGCAGACGGCCCTGCATGGACCAGACGGACTGCGTGCCACGCTGGCTGTGGAAGAATGCGTTCTGGCCCTTGATGAAGTGCTGGACAGCCTGCGGTAAACAGTTTCAAAGAGGCACGGCCTGCCGAAAACCTCTTTTGCCTGATGTGCCTGTGCGCAGAAAATTTTCTGAAGCCTGCTGCATTGTGACACGGCAGGCGCGACATGCGTTTTTGTTGAAGGTTTGCACCGTGCGCTTATAGCGCCTGGGCGGCCATAGCCCGGGATTTCGGGCCTGTACCGTTTTTGTCTTGGGGCACGAGTCAAGAAGGAGAAGGAATGGGATTTTTTTCAGCCATAAAAAAGATTTTCAGCACCGGAACCACAGAGGGGCAGGAACAGGAAAAGCTGGAGCCGACCGGAGAGCAGGTTCCCGGCGAAGTCGCCGCCCCCGAGCAATCGGCAGCACCGTCAGAAGCCACGCAGCCTGCCCCGGAGCAAACCGGGCCGGAGCCTGGTCTGGAACAGGCCGGCAGCCGGGAATATGCTTCTGAAGCCCCCCCCATGCCGCACGAAGAACCTGCACGGGAAGTTTCTGTGCAGGCAGGCAGCGCGCCGGAACACTCTGGGCAGGAGAGCGCGGCGGTGGAGCAGCCTCTGTCTGCTGGAGAAAGCGCGGCAGATATGGCGCATTCGACCGAAGCCGACCGAGTTGCGGGCGCGTCTTCAGTTTCTTCGCCCCACGGGACTGAGCCGTCTGCCGTCGCTGCCGTCGCTGCTTCCGGCGATCAGGCGCTGACCCTGCGCCTGCGCGAGGCCGAACCGCGTCTTTCTGTCTGGCTGGGCATTGTGCTGGAAGGCGTGGACGAAACCGGCGATTTTTTGTGGCAGCGCCTTTCTTTTCTGCTTGGCGCGCTGGAAGCCCCGCCCCATGAGGCACAGGCTTTTGTGGAGGACTTCCGCGACTGGACGCAGCGTATGGACTACCGGCAGGTGGACGAATTCCGTTCGGAATTGCAGTACCGCCTTGCCCTTGCCCTTGATCTGGAAGATGAAGAAGACGAGCGCAGTCGACTTTTTATCAAGATTACCGAAGGGTTGGCCCGCACACGTGAGCAGTTCGCACGCGGACTGGACACCCTTTTTTCTGGACACGGCGAACTTGATGACGCGTTCTGGGAAGAGCTTGAAGAACTTTTTATCATGGCCGACCTGGGCTATGAGCCGTCCATGGAGCTTGTTGAGCGCCTCAAGGAGCGTGCCCGCAAGGAAAAAGTTACCGAAGCCTCCGGCATGCGCGCCTTGCTCATGGCTGAAGTGGAAGAGATATTCCGCGCACCGCGCCGCATTGCTGCGGTCAACCCGCCAGAAGTGGTGCTGATGATAGGCGTCAACGGCGTGGGTAAAACCACCACCATCGCAAAACTGGCCCACCGTGCCCGCATGCAGGGCAAAAAGGTCATGATTGCCGCCGCCGACACCTTCCGCGCCGCTGCCATAGAGCAGCTTCAGGTGTGGGCCGAGCGTGTGGGAGCGCTTTTTCATGCCAAGTCCGCCGGGGCTGATCCGGCGTCTGTGGCCTACGAGGCCATGGACCGCGCCGTCAGGGAAGGGGTGGATATTCTTTTTGTGGATACTGCGGGCCGCCTGCAGACCAAGGTCAATCTTATGGAAGAGCTGACCAAGATTCGCCAGGTACTGGGTAAAAAGCATCCCGGCGCACCCCATCGCAGCATTCTGGTCATTGACGCCACCACGGGGCAGAACGCCCTGTCGCAGACAAAGCTGTTCAAAGAAGCGGCCGGGGTGGACGAGCTTATCCTGACCAAGCTGGACGGTACGGCCAAAGGGGGCGTTGCCATTGCGGTAGCTATGCAGCATCATTTGCCCATCACGTTTGTGGGGCTGGGCGAAAAAATGGAAGACCTGCGCCCCTTCAACGGCGAAGACTACGCCCGTGCACTGCTCGGGCAAAAAGAATAGGCAGCGTGATTTCGCACATGGGGTTGAGCCTCGTGTGCGGATGGCATGTAAATGTTTTTCTGGAGGGAGCGTAAAAAACTCTCATTGCCGATATGCAAAAGCGGCCCGCCTGACGGGCCGCTTTTTGTCGCTCTGGGGCGGGAAGAACGGGCGGCAGTACAGGGGCCGCCGCCGCGGGGCGGTTTTTTGCTGTCGCTACATCATGCTGCGCTCAAGGCCGCGCCGCGCACCTGCATGGCCAGGCTCCATATCAAGGGCCGCCTGAAAGAACTGGGCCGCACGCTGCTTTTCGCGTGACTGAAGAAAAACAGCGCCATAATTGTAGGCAATGGTTACGCTGGCCCGATACAGGTCCGGGTCCATATCCAGCGCCTTAAGCAGGTTGGCCTTGGCCTGCAGAAAATCCTGCCCTTCGGCAAAGGCCATACCCATATTATAGTAGAGGTTGGCATCTTCGGGCGCAATCCTGACTGCCCGTTTGTATTCCGTAATGGCGTCCTGCCAGCGGCCCTGTTTGCGCAGGCTGATACCAAGCTGGTTAAACAGCGCAAGATCACTTTTGGAAAGATATTTTCCTTTAACATCGAGGCTGTTGCGCAGGAATTTTTCGGCCTTGAGCGGATCGCGCTCCGCGTACACCCCGGCTATGCGGCCGGAGAGCGCGCTTAGCCCCTCCACTGCCTCACGGTTCATCTGCACAAGCGCCCTGTCAAAAAAGTCTTCCGCCTGCTCCGTATTGCCCAGGGCCAGATGCACTTCACCCAGGCTGACTTTGCGGTTGACGTTGAGCGGTGAAATGTGGTCGAGCTTTTGCAGGTAGCGCAACTGGTTTTCCCTGTCGCCCAGGTGTTCGTACATTTCTGCCAGCCGCTGCAACGGGGCCAGGTACAGGTCGGCCGCGGCTGCTGCGGCTTCATAGGCCTCTCTGGCAAGGTCATACTCGGCAAGGCCCCGGTGGGCATCACCCATAACGAGGTAGGCGGCGGCGCTGCCGGGCTTGATTTCAAGAATTTTGCGGCTGGCGGCCAGAGCCTGTGTATATTCCTTGCGTTCAAGCAGGCCCTTGGCCAGGTCAATGGCCTGCCCAAGCTTGCCCTGGGGTTTAATGGTAAAGGCCATTTTTTCAATAAGCGTGTTCATTGAAACAGGTTTGGCAATGAAGTTGTCCGCGCCGACTTCGTGCAGCAGCATGAGCCTGTCGCGTTGCACCTCACTGGTGAGAATAATAATCTTGAGCGCGGTATAGGCCTGCTTGATCTGGCCTACAAGAAAGCTCAGGTCCTGTCCGCCAATGCTGCGTTCAAGAAAAAGCAGAGGGGCAGGGTGCCGTTGCAGAAGGTTGCGCAGTTCGCCGGGCAGGTGGCGGGGGTCAGTAAGGGCGGTAAACTGCCCGGGGGCGGAGAGGCCCAGTTCTTTTGCCAGGGTAAGGCGCAGTTGCGTGCTGAAGGCCTGGTCATCAGTAAGGGCAATGACGTGCCCGCCTTCCTTGCTTATATAATTGATGACAGTGTCCTGATAGGATGTCTGCCGGGCTTTCAGGGCCGGGTCGGATGCCATGACATCTCCTTTGGGGATTCAAAAGAATAAAACGGCCGGAACCGGCCGTGAAAACAGGGGAAATGTTTTCCGTCTCCGTGGCAGACCACAGCATGGCGGAATTGTATTGGCTCATACGTAGTTTTTTAGTGTGTTGTCAAGTGCGCGCGGCAGAGGCAAAAACAAAAAATATGGCAAAAAGCCTTGACGCCGCGCCGTGTGTTAGCTAGAACAACGCTTGCCCATGAGGACAGGTGTCTTCAATGGGTATTTCCCTGGACGGCAGGGAAGGGCAGGTCGAGCCTGCTCTGCTGCACCTGGCGCGGTCAATCGCGATCGCACAGGATTTGACATGTGCAGGCGTTACCAGATGCCGGACAATGTCGAGCCGTTCCAGCCCAAAGACGGATCCCACCGCTGCCCCGGAGGCGCGCGTGACCCGGGGCTGTAAGGTAGAGGGGTATACCCCTCATTTGGTGACCCTGCGGGACCGCCTTGCCACCTTTTCTTGGTGGCCTGGCCTGGGCGACGCCGGGGAGCATCATGCGGATGATGCAGGCGCGTTCAGGCGTCCAAAATCTTCCGAATTTCCTGATTATCAGGCATGATGCGCGCATTAGCGCAGCCCCTTACGTTGCTCCGTTCCGTCCCTTCCAGGGTGAGGTCGGCCTTCGGGTCATACTTCATGGCCCCGCGTATGCTGTGAAGAAGCCCGCACTGCCGGTGGTCGGCAGGTGGGATGTTTTTGCAAACGGAGTAGGCACAATGACGACAGTTAGCAGCGATCGCATTCGGATCAAGCTCAAAGCCTACGATTACCGCATACTGGATAAAGCCGTTGCGGAAATCGTGGATACGGCGCGCAATACGGGTGCTGGAGTGGCAGGGCCAATCCCTCTGCCCACCAACATCCACAAGTACACCATCCAGCGTTCCGTGCACGTGGACAAAAAGTCCCGTGAACAGTTTGAGATGCGTATCCACAAGCGCCTTATGGATATTCTGGAACCCACGCAGCAGACCGTCGACGCGCTGGGCAAGCTTTCCTTGCCCGCCGGTGTGGACGTGGAAATCAAGCTCTAGCGAGAGGCAGTCATGGCTGAGAAAATGGGAATTTTGGGTCGCAAACTCGGTATGACCCGCATATTTGACGGTAACGGCGCAGCCGTGCCCGTCACGGTGATTGAGGCAGGGCCTTGCCCCGTCACCCAGGTCAAGACCGCGGATTCCGACGGCTATAACGCCGTGCAGATCGCGATGACCAACGCTAAGGAAAAGCATGTGAGCAAGGCCATGCAGGGCCACTTTGCCAAGGCTGGCAAGGGCCTCTTCCGCCATCTGCGCGAAATCCGTCTTACGGCTGCTCCTGAGCAGGAACTGGGACAGGAACTTACCGTTGAAATGTTCGCTGCCGGCGACACCGTCAAGGTGACCGGCAAGAGCGTGGGTAAGGGCTACCAGGGCCGCATGCGCCGCTGGAACTTCGCCGGTTCCAAGGATTCGCACGGCTGCGAAAAGGTGCACCGCAACAACGGCTCCATCGGTAACAACACTTTTCCCGGTCGCGTGTTCAAGGGCCGGAAAATGGCCGGTCACTGGGGCAATGAAACCGTTACGGAAATGGGCCTGACCATCGTTGACGTGCGTCCTGAAGACAACGTCATTCTGGTCAAAGGTTCCGTGCCCGGCCCCAAGAACGGGCTGGTGCTGATCCGCAAGCAGTAGAGGAAGCAGCAATGGCTACCGTGAAAGTATATGACCAGAACAAGCAGGAAAGCGGTGAAGTTACGCTGGCTTCCGACGTGTTCGAAATCGAGGTGAGGCCCGAAATCCTCAACCTCGTGGCACGCGCGCAGATGGCGGCCAAACGCGCCGGGACGCACAATGTCAAAACCCGCGCCTTTGTTTCCGGCGGCGGCGCCAAGCCCTGGAAGCAGAAGGGTACCGGTCGCGCTCGCGCCGGCTCCAACCGTTCGCCCATCTGGCGCGGCGGCGCGATCACCTTCGGCCCCAGCCCCCGCGACTACACCTTCAAGGTGAACAGCAAGGTGCGCAGCCTGGCCCTCAAGATGGCCCTTTCGAGCCGTCTGGCCGCTGAAAGCCTGATGGTGGTCAAGGGCATTGTGCTGCCCGAAGCCAAAACCAAACATTTTGCCAAGGTGGCCGACACCCTGGGTCTTACCAAGGCCCTCATTGTGGCGCCCGAGGAAAATGCGGACCTGACCCGTTCGGCCCGCAACATCCCCGGCCTCACCCTGACTACGGTGGACCGCCTGAGCGTGCTTGAAATCCTGAAGCACAAGCAGCTTGTGCTGCTGGAAGGCGCTGTGGAATCTGTGCAGGCGCGCTTCGAGAAGAAGGGAGCTTAGTTATGGAAATCACTTCTGTTCTGCTCAAGCCCCTGCTGACCGAAAAGACGACCATGCTCAAGGACGAAGCGCAGCAGGTGGCCTTTATGGTCCACACCCAGGCCAACAAGCTTGAAATCAAGCAGGCCGTGGAAAAGGCTTTTGATGTTAAAGTGGAAGCGGTTAACGTGGTTCGCCGCGCGCCCCTGAACAGGGAGCGCCAGGGCCGCGTTGTCGGCCGCAAGCCCGGCTGGAAAAAAGCGTATGTGACGCTGCGCCAGGGCGATAAAATCGAGTTCTTCGAGGGAGTATAAGCATGGCTGTCCGCAAGCTGAAACCGACTTCCGCTGGGCGTCGTTTCCAGACGGTTTCCGATTTTGAGGAAATCACCCGGACGCGCCCCGAGAAGTCCCTCACTGTCGGTCTGACCAAAAAGTCCGGCCGTAACAACCTGGGCCGCATCACCAGCCGCCGTCGCGGCGGTGGCGTCAAGCGTCTGTACCGTATTATTGACTTCAAACGCGACAAGACCGGCATTGAAGCCCGCGTGGCGCACATCGAGTACGATCCCAACCGTACTGCCCGTATCGCCCTGCTGCATTATACAGACGGCGAAAAGCGCTACATTCTGGCCCCTGTGGGCCTGAAGCAGGGCGATGTGGTCATGAGCGGCGTCAACGACCGCAACGGCGAAGTGGCCGACATCATGCCCGGCAATGCCCTGCCCATGCAGCGCATTCCTGTGGGCACGGTCATCCACAACATCGAGCTGTACCCCGGTAAGGGCGGCCAGCTCTGCCGCGCCGCCGGAACCTACGCCCAGCTGGTAGCCAAGGAAGGCAAGTATGCTCTCCTGCGCCTGCCCTCGGGCGAAGTGCGCAAGGTGCTGGTTACCTGCGTGGCCACTGTGGGCCAGGTGGGCAACGTGCACCACGAAAGCATCAGGCTGGGCAAGGCAGGCCGCAACCGCTGGCTCGGCCGCCGTCCCAAGGTCCGTGGCGTGGCCATGAACCCCATCGACCACCCCCTGGGTGGTGGCGAAGGCAGAAGCTCCGGCGGCCGCCATCCTGTGTCGCCCTGGGGCATGCCTGCCAAGGGGTACAAGACCCGCGACAAAAAGAAGGCCTCTTCCAGGCTTATTGTTAAACGCCGCGGCCAGAAGTAGGAGTAGCTCATGCCGAGATCATTGAAAAAAGGGCCGTTTGTTGACGGCCATTTGATGAAAAAGGTCGACACCGCTGTGGCCAACAGTGACCGCCGCGTGCTCAAGACCTGGTCGCGCCGCTCGACCATCCTGCCCGAAATGGTGGGACTGACCTTTGCGGTGCATAATGGCAAGAAGTTCGTGCCGGTGTTCGTCACCGAAAACATGGTGGGCCACAAGCTGGGCGAATTTTCGCCCACCCGTACCTACCATGGGCATGCCGCCGACAAAAAGGCCAAGGCCGGCAGGAAGTAGGGTAGCGATATGGAATCTAAAGCTATTGCGAAGTTCCAGCGCGTTTCGCCGCGCAAGACCCGTCTTGTGGCCAAGAACGTGCAGGGTCTTGGAGTGGAGGAGGCTATGAACCTTCTGCGCTTCACGCCCAACAAGCCCGCGGGGGTTCTTTACGGCGTGCTCAAGAGCGCGCTGGCTAATGCCTCCCAGCTGGGCGGCGTTGATGTGGATGCCATGGTGGTGAAGGAAGTCGTTGTTAACGAAGGTCCCACCTGGAAGCGCTTCATGCCCCGTGCTCAGGGCCGGGCTACCAAGATCAACAAGCGCACGAGCCACATCACCGTTATACTCGCAGAAGGGCAGGAATAGGCTATGGGTCAGAAAGTACATCCGTTCGGGTTCCGGCTTGGGTACAACAAGAATTGGCAGTCCCGCTGGTTCAGCAAGAAGGAATACCCTGCCTTTGTCTACGAAGACAGCAAGATCCGCGCGTTCGTCAAAAAGCTCCTCTATCATGCAGGGCTTTCCAAGATCGAGATTGAACGTGCTGGCGGCAAGGTACGGCTTATTCTGTCCACGGCGCGTCCCGGCATCGTTATCGGGCGCAAAGGCGTGGAAATTGAAAAGCTGCGCAATGACCTTCGTCAGAAGTTCGGACGCGAGTTTTCTCTGGAAGTGAATGAAATCCGCCGTCCTGAAGTGGACGCCCAGCTTGTGGCCGAAAATATCGCCCAGCAGCTGGAACGCCGTGTGGCCTTCCGGCGCGCCATGAAGCGCACCGTGTCCATGGCCCGCAAGTTCGGCGGCGAAGGTATCAAGGTAACGTGCTCCGGCCGTCTGGCCGGTGCTGAAATCGCCCGTACCGAATGGTACCGCGATGGCCGGGTGCCCTTGCAGACCCTGCGCGCCGATATCGATTACGGCTTTGCCGAAGCGCGCACCACCTACGGCATCATTGGTGTCAAGGTGTGGATATACAAGGGTGAAATCCTTGACAAAGAGGTTGATCAGTAATGCTTGCGCCCAAAAAAGTTAAATTCCGCAAATGGCAGAAGGGCCGCCTGCGCGGTCTGGCCACCCGCGGCGCCACCGTTGCCTTTGGCGATATTGGTTTGAAGGCCGTACAGCATGGCCAGCTCACCAGCCAGCAAATCGAAGCCGCGCGTATCGCCATGATGCGCCATATCAAACGCGGCGGTAAAGTGTGGATCCGCGTGTTCCCCGACCGCCCCGTGACCGCCAAACCTCTGGAAACCCGTCAGGGTTCCGGTAAGGGTGCGCCGGTCGGCTGGTGCGCTCCGGTGAAACCCGGTCGCGTGCTGTATGAAATCAAGGGCGTCAGCCTTGACCTTGCTCGCGAAGCGCTCACCCGCGCCGCGCACAAGCTGCCCGTGAAGACCGTCATCGTGGTGAGGGAGGGCATCTAATGGCCGCCAAGAAAAAAACCGACAAGGGCGCCCGGCCCGTCGCCGCTGATCTTCGCTCCATGAGCGTTGAAGAGCTGCGCGGCAAGCTGGCCGAACAGCGCCAGGAACTGATGACCGCCCGGTTCAAGCATGCCGCCGCGCAGCTTGAGAAGACTTCCGAGCTGAAAGCCATGCGGAAGCAGGTGGCGCGCATCGAGACTGTACTGAACGAAAAGGAACAGAGGGCCTAAAATGCAAGCTCTGGAAGATCGTAAGGGCAGAACGCTGACCGGCATTGTGGTGAGCGACAAGAACGACAAGACCATTGTCGTGCGCGTTGAGACCCTGGTCAAGCACCCTCTGCTCAAAAAGTATGTGAGGCGCCGCAAGAAGTTCACGGCTCATGATCCCATGAACGAATGCGGTATGGGCGATAAGGTCAAAATTGTGGAGTTCCGTCCGCTTTCGCGCAACAAGCGTTGGCATCTGGTCTCCATCATTGAAAAAGCCGTATAGGGTAGTGCCATGATTCAGGTAGAATCCACGCTCCAGGTTGCCGACAATTCCGGCGCCAAAAAGGTTGCCTGCATCAAGGTGCTGGGCGGTTCACACCGCCGTTACGCCTCTGTCGGCGACATCGTGGTGGTTTCCGTCAAGGAAGCCATACCACATAGCAAAGTGAAAAAGGGCGACGTTATGAAAGCTGTTATCGTGCGCACCGCCAAAGAAGTGCGTCGCATGGACGGCAGCTACATCAAGTTCGACGGCAACGCCGCGGTGCTGCTCTCCACTCAGGGTGAGCCTATCGGCACCCGCATCTTCGGCCCCGTGGCCCGTGAGCTGCGCGCCATGAACTTTATGAAAATTATTTCGCTGGCCCCGGAAGTGCTGTAGGAGACCGTCATGAAAATGTATCGTATCCGCAAGGACGACAAGGTGATGGTAATCGCCGGCAAGGACGCGGGCAAAATCGGCAAGGTGCTCAAGATCCTGCGCAAGAAGGATCGCGTGCTGGTGGAAAAGACCAATATGGTCAAGCGCCACATGCGCCCCAACCCCTATGCCCAGCAGCCCGGCGGTATCGTGGAAAAGGAAATGCCGATCCACGTGTCCAACGTCATGGTTGTCTGCTCCGCTTGTGGCAAGGCCACTCGCGTGGGTTACAAGACCATTGAGTCCGAGGGCAAGGAAAAGAAAGTGCGCTTCTGCAAAAAGTGCAATGAAGTCATGGAATAAGGTGATACGATGACACGCCTTGAAAAGATATATAGAGAGAAGGTGGTTCCGGTAATGCAGAAGGAGTTCAGTTACTCCTCATCAATGCAACTGCCCGGGATTGAAAAGATCTCTCTGAACATCGGCCTTGGCGCCGCCAGCCAGAACAATAAGCTGATGGAAGAAGCCGTGGCTGAACTTTCGGCCATTGCCGGCCAGAAGGCCGTGGTGACACGCGCCAAAAAATCCATCGCTGCTTTCAAGCTGCGCGAAGGCATGCCTATCGGCGCTCGCGTCACCCTGCGCAGGGACCGCATGTGGGACTTTCTTGACAAGCTCATGAACTTTGCCCTGCCCCGGGTACGTGACTTCCGCGGTATTCCTGATCGTGGTTTCGATGGGCGCGGCAACTTCACCCTGGGCATCAAGGAACACACCATCTTCCCCGAACTCGAGGTCGACCGTGTGGAAAACCCCAAGGGTATGAACATCACCATTGTCACCACGGCGGCCACGGACAAGGAAGGCAAGTTCCTTCTTGACCAGCTGGGCATGCCGTTCCGCAAGTAGGAGTTAAGCTATGTCCCGTACTTCTTTGGAAGTAAAGGCCAAGCGCAAGCCCAAATTCAGCGCTCGCGCTTACAATCGCTGCCCGCTCTGCGGCCGGCCCCGGGCTTTTCTGCGTCAGTTCGGCATCTGCCGTATCTGCTTCCGCAATATGGCCCTTCGTGGCGAGCTGCCCGGCGTGCGCAAGTCGAGCTGGTAAATTTCCGGGCGCGAAAGCGCCCGGATGGCGCGTTTTTGGCGCGCCGCGGGAAGTGGCGGCATTGGGCCGTTAACCCCGCCCCCAAACTCTTAGGAGCTTCTCGATGTTGACAGATCCCATTGCGGATATGCTGACCCGCATCCGCAACGCACATTTGGCCCTGCACAAGGAAGTAAATGTGCCGCGCTCGAGGATGAAGGAATCGTTAGCCGCCATCCTCAAGCAGGAAGGTTACGTCGAAGACGTGGCCGTGGCCGACAGCAACATTACCATTACCCTCAAGTATCTGAAGGGCAAGCCCGTCATCAGCGGCCTCAAGCGCATCAGCACTCCTGGCCGCCGCGTGTACGTGGGCGCTCACAAGATCCCCAGGGTGCAGAATGGCCTCGGCATATGCATTTTGTCCACGTCCAGCGGCGTGCTGGACGGCATGACCGCCCATGAAAAGAAGGTGGGCGGCGAACTTCTGTGTGAAATCTGGTAGGCGGTGCGAGCATGTCCAGAATAGGTAAACTGCCCATTCCCGTTCCCAATGGCGTTGAAGTCAAGATCGGAACGGATGTTGTGGAAGTGAAAGGCCCCAAAGGCTCGCTGAGCACGCCTGTCTGCTCCCTGCTCCAGTACGAACAGGCCGACGGCCATGTTGTACTGACCCGCATCGAAGACGACCGCGTTACCCGCGCCCAGCACGGCCTGCGCCGCTCGCTGCTTTCCAACTGCATCGACGGCGTCACCAAGGGCTTTTCCAAGGCCCTGGAAGTCATCGGCGTTGGTTACCGCGTGGCGGTGAAAGGCAATATCATCGAGCTTCAGGTGGGCTATTCCCATCCGGTGCTGGTGGAACTTCCCGAAGGTCTCAAGGCCACTGTGGAAGGCCAGGTGCTGACCATCAGCGGTATTGACAAGGAACTGGTGGGCGAAATGGCCGCCAGGATTCGTCGCATCCGCAAGCCCGAACCCTACAAGGGCAAGGGTATCAAGTACGCTACCGAGACGATTCGCCGCAAGGTCGGCAAGTCCGGCGGCAAGAAGTAGGGGGCGCGTCATGAAGTACAGCAAGAATGAATCGCGGCAGCGCCGCAAGATCCGCATCAGCAAAAAGGTCAGCGGCACCGCCGAGCGCCCGCGTCTGGTCGTTTACAGGTCCAACCTGCATGTCTACGCCCAGATCGTGAATGATCTGGACGGAGCCACTCTGGTGGCCACCTCCACCCTTGCGCTTGGCAAGAACGAATCGGGGCTGCACTGCAACAAGGGCGGCGCTGAGAAGGTGGGCATTGAAATTGCCCGCATGGCCAAGGAAAAGAATATCGACAAGGTCGTATTCGATCGCAACGGGTATCTTTATCACGGTCGCGTCAAAGCCGTAGCCGATGGCGCCCGCGAAGGCGGCCTGGAGTTCTAATATGCGTCAGGAAAATACCGAAACACAGCAGAACGAGTTGGGCGAAATCGAAAAGATCGTTTCCCTCAACCGCGTGGCCAAGGTGGTCAAGGGCGGACGCCGGTTCAGCTTCAGCGCTCTTGTGGTGGTGGGTGACGGAAAGGGCGGCGTGGGCTTTGGCCTGGGCAAGGCCCAGGAAGTGCCCGAAGCCCTGCGTAAGGCGACAGAGCGCGCCCGCAAGAACCGCGTTCAGGTGGCTCTTGTGGACGGCACCCTGCCTTATGAAATTCTGGGCCGCTTCGGCGCCGGACGCGTCATGCTCAAGCCTGCCTCCGAAGGTACCGGCATCATCGCCGGCGGCGCTGTGCGCGCCATCATGGAAGCTGCCGGCGTGCGCGACGTGCTGACCAAGGCCATTGGCACCAATAATCCGCACAACGTGCTTCGCGCCACCATGCAGGGCCTTACCGCCCTGCGCAGCGCCGATGACGTGTCGGCTTTGCGCGGCAAGAAGCTGGAAGCTCCGAGGAAGTAGTCATGGCAGAAATCAAGGTAAAACTCGTGCGTTCGCGCATCGGCGCTTCGCCGGCGCAGCGCAAGCTGCTGGACTCCCTTGGCCTCAAGCGCCGCGAGATGGTCAAGACGTTCAAGGACACCCCGGCCATCCGGGGCATCATCGCCAAAGTTCCGCATATGGTGGCCGTTGTTGAATAACGGCCGGAGGACATATACCATGCAACTGCACAATCTCTATCCTTTCCCGGAAGAGCGCAAAACCCGCCGCAGGGTGGGTCGTGGCTCCGGCTCCGGTCTGGGTTGCACGGCGGGCAAAGGCCACAAAGGCCAGAATGCTCGTGCCGGCGGCGGCGTGGCCCCCGGCTTTGAAGGCGGCCAGATGCCCCTGCAGCGCCGCTTGCCCAAGCACGGCTTCAAGAACGCCCCTTTCAAGGTAACCTACGACGTGATCAATCTTGACCGTCTGCTGGAAGCCTTTGAAGGCAAGGATACTATTACGCTGGACGACATCTACGCCCGCGGCCTCGCCCGTATGGGTGCGCCCGTGAAAATTCTTTCGCGCGGTGAAGTCAAAAGCGCTCTCAAGGTCGAAGCTCACAAGTTCAGCCAGACTGCTGCGGAAAAAATCCGTGGCGCCGGCGGCGAAGTGAGCGAGCTTGAAGCTGTTCCTGCGGCTTAACAGTTGACGCCAAACCGGCTGGTTTAACGACCAGCCGGTTTGTTCCGCTTCCGGACTGTCGGGCGGAAAAGGTGAAGGCCCTGCAACGAATACTCCATTTCGATTCCGGCGGCCTTCAGGGCATGGCCCTGTCAATGCCTGGCATTGGCCTCATTGTCTTCGTGAGCGAAGGGAATGAGGCTGTGCATATACTGCGCCTGAGGCGCATAAACGCAAAGAGTCTTACATGGCAGTAGGAACGGCAAACACTGTGGCGGGTCAGCCTTCGCTGTTCAAGCGACTTGGCTGGACCTTCCTGATTTTGTGCTGCTACCGTATTGGTGTGCATGTGCCCATTCCGGGTGTGGACGCCTCCGCCCTTGCTTCTTTTTTTCAAAGCATGCAGGGGACGCTGTTCAGCCTTTTTGACATGTTCTCCGGCGGTGGCCTGTCCAACGTTTCCGTCTTTGCCCTGGGCGTCATGCCGTATATTTCGGCCAGCATCATCATGCAGCTGCTCCAGGTCATCAGCCCGGACGTGAAGCGCATGGCAAAGGAAGAGGGGCAGGCCGGGCGGCGCAAGCTCACCCAGTACACCCGCTACCTTACCGTGCTCATCACTCTGGTGCAGGGCCTGGGCATCGCCGTAGGCCTTGAGAACATGACAAGCCCTGCAGGTACGCCCGTGGTGCTTAACCCGGGCTGGCAGTTCCGCATGGTGACCATGACCACGTTTACCGCCGGTTCGGTGCTGGTTATGTGGCTTGGCGAACAGATTACGGAACGCGGCATCGGTAACGGCATTTCGCTGATCATTTTCTGCGGTATCGTTGTGGGCATCCCCCGTGGGATCATTCAGTCCGTGGCGCTTATACAGGCTGGGGACATGAGCATTTTCATGGCAGTGGTCATCGTGGTCTTCATGGCTGCAGTGCTTGTGGCCATTGTTTTTGTGGAACGGTCGCAGCGGCGTATACCCATAAGTTATGCCAAGCGGCAGGTGGGCCGTAAAATGTACGGCGGGCAGAACTCGCATCTGCCCCTGCGTCTCAATACGGCTGGCGTTATTCCGCCTATTTTCGCCTCTTCATTGCTGCTTTTTCCGGCCACCATCGGCCAGTTTTCCAGCAATGAGTATGTAAAGCATGCGGCCGAGCTGTTCTCTCCCCAGGGCGTGGCTTACAACGTGCTTTATGTGGCCCTCATGTTCTTCTTCTGTTACTTCTATACTGCCATCATCTTTGATCCCAAGGATATGGCTGAAAACCTCAAGAAGAACGGCGGCTTTATCCCCGGCATACGTCCCGGCGAAAAGACACAGGAATATATTGATACTGTACTGACGCGGCTGACCCTTTCGGGGGCCACCTATATTTCCATCGTATGTCTTCTGCCCATGTTGCTCATCAGCAATTTTAACGTGCCGTTCTTCTTTGGTGGTACGAGCTTGCTGATTCTTGTGGGCGTGGCTATGGACTTTATGAATCAGGTGGAATCGCATATGATTTCCAGCCAGTATCAGGGCCTGATGGCCAAGGCGCGCAAAAGCGGCCGGCTGTAACCAACGGGTGATGGAGTATGAAGAAATATCACGGCGCGTACATCAAGAATGAGCGTGAAATCGGCTGCCTGCGCGAAGCTAACCGCATGGTCGCCAACGTTCTTGATGCCGTGGGCGACATGGTGGCTCCCGGCCTTCCCACTATGCGCCTTGAAGAGCTGGCGCGCGATATGTGCGCCGATTACAAGGTCAAACCGGCCTTTTTGGGCTACTGCGGCTATCCATATGCCCTGTGCTGCTCGGTCAACGAGCAGGTGGTGCATGGTTTTCCTTCCGGGCGGCTGCTTGAGGAAGGGGATATTGTCAGTGTGGATATGGGCGTAGTCTTTGAAGGCTTTGTTGGCGATGCGGCACGCACCTTTCCTGTGGGCAAGGTGAGCGACGAAGCCAGAAAACTCATGCGGATTACCGAGGAAAGCCTCTATGTCGGCATTGAGCAGGCGCGGGCAGGCAATGATGTGTATAACATCGGCGCCGCCGTGCAGGATTATGTGGAAGCCGCAGGTTTTAACGTAGTGCGGCGTTTTGTGGGGCACGGCGTGGGCGCCAAGATGCACGAAAAGCCCGAGGTGCCCAACTTCAGGCCCGGCATGCGCGGGCTGACCCTGCAAAACGGCATGGTGATAGCCATTGAACCAATGGTCACCATGGGGACCTACGAGGTCGACATACTTGACGACCAGTGGACTGCGGTGACGCGCGACGGCCTTTGGGCCGCGCACTTCGAACACAGTGTTGCCATTACGCCGTCCGGGCCGCAAATCCTCAGCATCTCGGATCGTGGACTCAACCGGCACACCATCGAAGGTTGACAGAACAGGTAAAGCCGGATAAAGATTTCCGTTCACGTCCTTTTGTTTGGAGGACGTCGGTCAGCCGTCTGTGCGGCCTGTGCCGGTATGCCGGAGACTTTATCTGTCAAAGCAAAGGCTCTTATTGGAGAAATGGAATGAAAGTAAGACCTTCCGTCAAGAAAATATGCCCCAAGTGTAAGGTTATCCGGCGCAAGGGAGTGCTTCGAGTTATCTGCGAAAACCCCCGGCACAAGCAGCGCCAGGGCTAGGGCAGGAGACGTATTGTGGCGAGAATAGCAGGTGTTGATTTGCCTCGCGGCAAAAGGGTGGACATTGCGCTCACCTATATTTATGGCATCGGCCGCACCACGGCCATGAAAATTCTGGACACCACCGGCGTCAACTGGGAGCGTAGTATCGACGATCTCTCTGCTGACGAAGTGAACGAGATCCGTAAGGAACTCGAGCAGCACTACAAGGTGGAAGGCGATCTTCGCCGTGAAGTATCCAGCAATATTAAGCGCCTTATGGACATTGGCTGCTACCGTGGCCTTCGTCACCGTCGCGGCCTGCCCGTGCATGGCCAGCGCACCCATACCAACGCGCGTACCCGCAAGGGTCCCCGTCGCGGAGCCGTGGGCAAAAAGAAGTAGGGCGTGCGGCTGCGCTTGTCGCAGTTTGTAAAGCGGACGCAGCATTCGTGCTGCCGTGAGGACGAACGGATTTTCCGCCGCGCGCGGAGCATAAATCTGACAAGCTCCATCCAGAGGGATAGTTATGGCCAGACCCAAAAAAGTGGTCAAGAAAAAGGAAAAGAAAAGCGTGCCGGTGGGCATTGCCCACATCCAGGCTTCGTTTAATAATACCATTATTACTTTTACGGATACGCGCGGAAACGCTGTTTCCTGGGCCTCTTCGGGCCAGAGCGGCTTCAAGGGCTCGCGCAAGTCTACGCCTTTCGCCGCTCAGGTGGCTGCCGAAACAGCCGCCCGCAAGGCACAGGACAACGGCATGCGCACTGTCGGCATCTATGTGCAGGGTCCCGGTTCCGGCCGTGAAGCTGCCATGCGCGCCATTTCGGCCGCCGGCATGAAGGTTGCCTTCATTCGTGATGTCACGCCCATTCCGCACAACGGTTGCCGGCCGCCCAAGCGCCGCCGCGTCTAACCGGCCTGCCCCGGCAGAGTCCGTAACGTAAGAGGTATTGATAAATGGCAAAATATACTGAAGCCAAGTGCCGCATGTGTCGTCGCGAGGGCTGCAAGCTCTTTTTGAAGGGCGACCGTTGCTTTACCGACAAATGCGCCTATGATCGCCGCCCCTATGCCCCCGGCCAGCATGGCCGCGCCCGCAAAAAGGTGAGCGAATACGCGGTGCAGTTGAGGGAGAAGCAGAAGACCCGCCGTATTTACGGCATTCTGGAGCGCCAGTTCCACGGCTACTTTGTTAAAGCCGACATGCAGAAGGGCGTTACCGGTACCAACCTGCTCGTCATTCTTGAACGCCGCCTGGACAACGTGGTTTACCGCCTTGGTTTCGCTAACTCGCGCAACCAGGCCCGCCAGCTCGTGCGTCACGGTGTTTTCACCCTCAACGGCCGCAAGGTGAACATTCCTTCCTTGCAGGTGCGTCTGGGCGATACCATCGAAGTGCCTGAAAAGAATCGTAAGATTCCCGTGCTCGCTGAAGCTCAGGAAGTTATCGCCCGCCGCGGCTGCCCCGCCTGGCTGGAAGCCGACGGCGCCGCTTTCAAGGGTACTGTCAAGGCAATGCCGCAGCGTGACGACATCCAGTTCCCCGTCAACGAGCAGCTTATCGTCGAACTTTACTCGAAATAACCGGGGGTTCGCATGCTTATCAAACAGGGCGAACGCCTTATCAATGCGCGCAATTGGTCCGAGCTTGTCAAGCCCGACCAGATTTTGCGCGAAGAAGAGACGGCCAGCGGCACGCACGGCAAGTTTGTCTGCGAGCCTTTGGAGCGGGGCTACGGCACCACCATCGGCAATGCCATGCGGCGCGTCCTTCTGGCCTCCCTTCAGGGGGCGGCCTTTGTGTCGGTGAAAATCATCGGCGTACAGCACGAGTTCACCACCATCCATGGCGTGCTGGAAGACATCACTGATGTCATCCTGAACATCAAGCAGGTTCGCCTGCGCATGGATACGGAAGAACCCCAGCGTCTGACCCTGCGCGTTGAGCGCAAGGGACCGGTGACGGCGGCCGACATTGTGGCCAATCAGCACGTTGAAGTGCTTAACCCTGATCTGCACATCGCCACTCTTACCGAAGACGTGGTGCTGGAGATGGAGTTGGAGGTCCGCATGGGCAAGGGCTATGTGCCCGCCGACATGCACGAGGGCCTGGCCGATGAAATCGGCCTCATCAAGCTGGATTCCAGCTTTTCCCCGGTGCGCAAGGTCGCCTATACGGTGGAACAGGCCCGCGTGGGCCAGATGACCAACTATGACCGTCTTCTGCTTGAAGTGTGGACCGACGGCTCGCTGACGCCTGAAGATGCCATTGCTTACAGCGCCAAGATCATCAAGGATCAGATATCCGTATTCATCAACTTTGATGAACGTGTATCCGGCGACATGCGCAACGGCAGCGGCGAAAGCGGAGAAGTGAACGAACATCTGTTCAAAAGCATTGACGATCTTGAGCTTTCCGTTCGTGCCACCAACTGCCTGCGCAGCGCCAATATCGGCCTTGTGGGTGAACTGGTGCAGCGTACTGAAGCCGAGATGCTCAAGACCAAGAATTTCGGCCGCAAATCGCTGGACGAAATTAAGGGTGTGCTTTTGGGCATGGGGCTTGACTTCGGCATGAAGGTCGACTCCTTCGACAAAAAATATCAGGAATGGAAAAGGAAGCAGCAAAATGAGGCATAGCAATTCCGGCAGGAAATTCTCGCGTACCCCTGCGCACCGTAAGGCCATGTTGCACAATCTCGCCAAGGCGCTGCTGATCCACGGCAAAATCCGCACCACGGAAATCAAGGCCAAGGAGCTTCGCCGGGTTGTGGAGCCTCTGATTACCCTTGCCAAGCGCAACGACCTGCACGCTCGCCGTCAGGCCTACCGTGTGCTTAACGATCATGCCCTGGTCAAGCGTCTTTTTGACGAGATCGGCCCTGTCTTCGCCGGTGTACCCGGCGGCTACACCCGTATTCTCAAGATGGCCATGCCTCGCAAGGGCGATAACGCCCCCATGGCGATCATTGAACTGAGCCGCAGCAGTGAAACCGCTGCCGCCGAAGCCCCCAAAGCCGCCAAGGCCGCTCCCGTCAAGGAAGCCAAGCCCGCTGCTGAAGAAGCTCCGGCCAAACCCAAACGTACCCGCAAGCCCAAGGCTGACGAAGCTGACGCTGAAGCTGCCAAGGAAGAAAACTAAGCCGGCAGGCGAAGATTCTTCACGGGTTTAAGGTTATTGATATGAAAGGGCGCTACGGCGCCCTTTTTTTGTAAGTAAAAACCTACTACAGCAACCACCACTTGAAATGCTCCCATGATCTTCATCTGGTTCGCCTGTGTGGTGGCGGCAATGGGGCCTGCCAGGGTTGCACCTCCTCCAGGGCCTCCTTGTACTCCTTCTGGATATTTTCAGCGTTTTCAGATGGCTGCTGTGCGATGGGTGCGCAGCGTATGCTCCGGAGTCTCTTCTCGTCGCCTGATGGTCTCCTTTCGCGTAGCGCAATGCCCCAGCAAGGTCAGGCTGGATCTGGAAACTACCCGCAAAATGGTGCAGTCCGCCGGCTTATACCTTTTTGGGCATAAGCCGGAGAGGATTTCAAGGGAGATTACTCTACCTGCACTACAGTTGTCGGATATTAAAAACAGTGGCGTGGAGTTTTTGTATTTGCCGCGTATGGCCTGCCTTGAATTTCATCAAGGATATTGGGAACAAGGGTAGGCAGTTATTGCAAGGCATGGAAGAACGACCATATACCGCATTAAGAAATGGCATCGCCAGCGCACGTGTCCGTTTTGCGCAGGCGATGCCCAAGAATTTTTCCATGAATTGTGGATATGAGCTATTGCAAGTGCCACATGCTCTACAAGGAGTTGAAGACAAATCCTTGCAAGGCGGATTTGCCGACCGTTAAGCAATCATCTGAAGCGTTAATCGCTCTAGTATTCCGACAGTTCCCGCTCCACTTTTTTGGGATCAGCGGCGAGGCCTTTCTGAATGCTCTTGGCAAACGCATCAGGGTAGATGTCCTCGGTGCCGTTTTTCATGCCTTCGAGAATTTCCAGCGCGACAGCTTCAGGGCGGGCCTTGGGCATTTCAAGACCGTCAGTCATGCGTGTATCGACAGGCCCCGGGTATACGCCGATGACAGTCGTTTTTTGTCCGGCCAGTACACCGCGCAGCCCCTGGGTAAGCGAATGCAGGGCTGCCTTTGAGGCGCAGTAGGTGCCGATGGAGGGCATATTTACCAGGCCGATGACAGAAATGATGTTTACTATGCAACCGCCGCCATTGTTGCCCAGAACCGGCGCGAAAGCAGAGCACATGGCCAGTGTGCCGAAGTAGTTGACCTCCATTTCGGCCCGCGCCGCCTGGGGGGCGCCGAGCAGGCCGCTGCCGCCCATACCCGCATTGTTCACCAGGATAGTAGTGTCGCCGCATGCGGCAACGACATTTTCAATGGCGGCGGGCCTGGAGATATCGAGCTGGACAGGTAGGATTTTTTCGTTATTCCGCAAGTGCTCCAGTGATGCCGTATCGCGGGCGCAGGCGTAAATCTTTTTGGCTCCGGCTGCCAGAAAGGCGTTGATCAGCGCCTTGCCAATGCCGCCGTTGGCGCCTGTGACAAGAATGGTCTGTGCATTGATATTCATTATACTTTCTCCATATAAAATATTTGACCGTGGTGTCGGGACGAATTTTTGTGATGTAACTTTATTCTCGTATAATTTGCTGTTGTTATGGATGAATTGTTCATTTTTCAGCATATCCAAGAGATACAGGAGGGGCGGACCGTGCCGGATCTGGAACCCCTTACCTTTGATAATATATATTCTCAAAATGTTAAAGGCGCACAATAGCACAACTCACTGGTGGCGCCTTCGGCGTAAAACCTTTCGGACAACGACCGCACAGGCACATGCCTGCTTGCACCCATGCGGCATGTTTGAGTTACACGTGTTCCGTGGCTGCCACTATGCCCCGTACAGCCGGGCAGCCAGCGAAAGGGCGGCATTGGCGCGGCATGTATGCTTGAGGCAGAAACGGGTGGCGAGCAGTCACTGCCTGCTGTGACCCGCCTGGCGGGGCGGCAATAGCGGCCCTGCTGGCTGTTTTGACCTTTGTGACGGAAGAGCGCATACTACAACAGCAAATTTACGCAAGGAGACGCGCATGAAGCTTCTGGAAAAAGCTCGCGCTGCCGGCTGAGCCGCAAAACTTGCTCCAGGGGCCCTGGAGCGGCTTTTGCATGGACTGCCGCTAGGCACCCGGCCGGATCTCGAAGCCCGTGTGCTGGCAGGCCGCGCCCGCAATGAAGATGCGGTGGTGCTTACCGTGCCGCCCGGTCGCGCCATTGTGCAGACCGTAGATATACTTGCGCCCATTGTTAATGACGGCTTTCACTTTGGCCGTATAGCTGCGGCCAATGCGCTTTCAGACGTGTACGCCATGGGCGGTGAGCCGTGGAGTGCCATGAACGTTGCTTTTTTTCCGCAGGCTCTGGCCGAAGAGGACCCTGACGGCATTCTTGCAAGCATCCTTCGTGGCGGTCTTGAGGCCATGAATGAGGCCGGAGCCGTGCTGGCCGGAGGCCATACGGTTCAGGACGAAGAGCTGAAGTACGGCCTTGCCGTCACAGGCATTATTGATCCGGATCACATGGCGCGTAATGACGGCCTGCAGCCCGGGCAAAAGCTTCTGCTGACAAAGCCGCTGGGTACAGGTGTACTGGCTACCGGGGTCAAGGCCGGGTGGGACGGCGCGGACCAAAGCGAAGCGGAGCTTATACGCTGGTGTTCACGCCTTAACAGTGTGGGCGGTGCGGTCATTCGTACGCTCAGGCTTGCTGCGGCCACGGATATTACCGGCTTCGGCCTGGGGGGCCACGCCCTCGAGATGGCGCTGGCGTCCGGCGTGTGTGTGGTTTTTGAAACCGAAGCCTTGCCGCTCATGCCGCGTGCCCTGGAGTATGCGCGCGACGGCCTTATTCCGGCTGGCAGCCACCTTAACCGCAAGCATTGCGCCTGTTCTTCCCTGGTGGAGAAAGGCGTGGATGAAGCGCTGGAAAGTCTGGCCTTTGATGCCCAGACGTCGGGGGGGCTGCTGCTTGCCGTGCCTCCGGATCAGGTGGATGAGGCGTGCGCCCTGCTGCATGCCGGCGGTGACCTTGCCTGTCTTGTGGGCGAGGTTGCAGAGCCTAGGCCGGACGGCAAGGCACTGGTACTGCGCTGATATTTTTCGGGCAACAGATATCCGCACGGTGCTTTCATGCTTTTGCCGCATCGTCGGTAACGGCGTATTTGGGGCCTTTGCCCCGTTACCGGGTGCATGGGCCAGAGAGTTTCACCTTGAAAACGCTCCGGCCGCCGCGCAAGCAGGCGTCCGCCGTGGGGGGCGGAGCGTAACCTGCCTGTGCGGTCAAGACCGGGCAGGCGTGTCCCAGCCTTTGAGGGTGTGTATTCGCAAAGGTAACATGCTATAGGGGGTATTGCTGTTTTTTTATGCCTCCGGCTTGCCATAAGGCCTGGAAGTATTATCTTAATGAAGTTGCGTCTCCGCCATTGTTTCCGCATGCTCCGCCGCCCGTTTTTTCACAGCCGACGTGGCCGGACGCCGCTTGCGGGCCGAGAGCAAGTGTGCTATGGAAACACGCTTTGCGAGAGTGGCGGAATTGGTAGACGCACTGGACTTAGAATCCAGCACCATAGGTATGGGGGTTCAACTCCCCCCTCTCGCACCATCACGCCCACCCAGAAAAGGAGTCCCTCGTGGAATATAGCGCTGAAGACATTTCGCCGGTCAGAAAAAAAGTCGTCATCACTACGGAACCCCAGGAAGTTGAAGCTTCCATCATGGGCACGATCGCCCTGTACAAGACTTCCGTACAGGTTGACGGTTTCCGCAAGGGCAAGGTTCCGGCCTCGGTCATCGAGCAGCGCTTTCGCGACAAGATTTACGAAGAAGCCCGTCAGGACCTCATCAACGTGCACATCAATGACGTGATGCAGAAGCTCGACGTCATGCCGCTGGCCGGTCTTGATGTAGACACGCCCGACGCTTTCGAGCGCGGCAAGGGCTTTGCCTATACCATCGAATTTGAAGTGCTGCCCACGTTTGATCTGCCCCCTTACGAAGGTATGGATGTGGAGCAGGAAAAAGTTGTGGTGGACGAAAAAGAAGTGCAGGAAGTGCTCGACCGCATCCTGCGCGACCGCGCCCAGCTTGTGCCCGTGGAGGGCAAAGGCCCCGCTGTGGATGGTCAGATAGCCACCGTTGACTTTGCCGCTTTTGAAAACGGCGAACCCGTGGAAGGCGTCAAGGCCGAATCCTTTGATCTGGCCCTGGGCGAGCGCCAGGCTCTGGAAGATTTTGAAGCTCTGGTCAAGACCATTCCTTATGGCGAAGAAGGTGAGGGCGAGATTCACTTTCCCGAAGACTTCATTGCCAAGGATCTGGCTGGCAAGACCGTGACCATGAAGGTCAAGGTGCATGCCATCAAGGAGCGCAAGCTGCCCGCGCTTGACGATGAACTGGCCAAGAGCCTTGGCCTTGAAAGCGTTGAAAAGCTGAAAGAAGCCATCACCAAGAGCTACACTGAAAGCCGCACCGGCCTGAACAGGAGCGCGGCCCAGAAGAGCCTGCTGGACGGCCTGCTCAAGATGGTTGCATTTGAGCTGCCCCCGAGCCTGGTGGAAACCCAGATGAACACGCTGTTGGCCGACATGGCCGGCCGCCTGGAACGTCAGGGCCGCAGCCTCGAAAGCCTCGGCAAAAGCATGGAAGACCTGCGCAAGGACATGCAGCCCCAGGCTGACGAACTGGCCCGCGCCCAGGTGCTGCTGCTTTCTGTTGCCAAAAAAGAAGGTCTGGACGTTACCGACCACGAAGTTACCACGCAGATTTACCAGCTTGCCATGCGCACCGGTGAAGACTTCAAGGCCCTGCGCGAACAGTATGAGCGCTCGGGCATGATCTTTGTGCTGCGCGACCGCATGCTGGCGGACAAGGCCATGGATCTCATCTACGCCAAGGCCAATGTCAAGGAAGTGGAGCCAAAAGCTCCCGAAACCGGAGCAGAGGCCGATGCCGCGCCGGGCGCATCCGCCAGCGCTCAGGAAAGCAAATAATAATCAGGGAAGGCGGCCTCTGGGCCGCCTTTTGCTTTTTTCGCGGCTCGATGCCGCATATATCGGCCCCCGGGCCATGTCAGTGAGGCTTTCATGTCGCTTATACCTATGGTTATTGAAACCACCGGCCGTTCCGAACGCGCCTACGATATCTATTCGCGCCTGCTCAAGGACCGCATCGTTCTGCTGGGGTCCGAGGTCAACGACACCGTGGCCTCGCTGATCTGCGCCCAGCTGCTTTTTCTTGAATCGCAGGATCCGGAAAAGGAAATTTCTCTCTATATCAACTCGCCCGGCGGCTCGGTTACCGCTGGTCTTGCCATCTATGACACCCTGCGCTTCATTTCCGCGCCTGTTTCCACGGTGTGCATGGGGCGTGCTGCCAGCATGGGCGCTTTTTTGCTGGCCGCGGGCAAACCGGGGCTGCGCTACGCCCTGCCCAACAGCCAGATCATGATTCACCAGCCTTCGGCCGGGTATCAGGGGCAGGCCACTGATATAGAGATTCATGCCAAAGAGGTGCTGCGGCTCAAAGAGCGCCTCAACCGCATACTTGCCGAAAATACCGGTCGTCCTTACAAGGATATTGTCAAGGCGACCGAACGCGATAACTTTTTGACTCCTGAAGAAGCCAAAGACCTGGGCATTATCGACCGCGTACTGGTTTCGCGCCAGGACATGGCTCAGGAAAAGAGCGAATAATCATGGCCAAGAACGATAAGAACAAGGTCAGCGAACCTTTGAGCTGCTCCTTCTGCGGGCGCAGCGAACTGGAGGTGCGCAACCTCATCGTGCAGGACGGCGCGAGCATTTGCGACAAATGCGTCAAGGCCTGCAACGACATCATTGTGCGCGACCAGATGGAAGTTACCGAGGACGACGGGCCGCTGCTCTCGCCTCAGGAAATCAAGGACAGGCTCGACCAGTACGTCATAGGGCAGCACGAAGCCAAGAAAATTCTTTCCGTGGCCGTGCACAATCACTATAAACGCGTGTTCTATGCCGACGCCCTGGGCGACGACGTGGAACTGGAAAAAAGCAATATCCTGCTGGTGGGGCCTTCGGGCAGCGGCAAAACGCTGCTGGCAAAAACTCTGGCCCGTGTGCTGCGCGTACCCTTTGCCATAGCCGACGCCACCACCCTTACAGAGGCGGGTTATGTGGGCGAGGATGTGGAAAACATTCTGGTCCAGCTGCTGCAGAATGCCGACTATGACCTTGAAGCCGCCAGCAAGGGTATCATCTACGTGGACGAAATCGACAAGATTTCCCGCAAGGGCGACGGCCCCTCCATTACGCGCGACGTGTCGGGCGAAGGCGTGCAGCAGGCCCTGCTGAAAATCATTGAAGGCACCGAGGCCAACATTCCTCCCAAGGGCGGGCGCAAGCACCCGCAGCAGGAATTTATCCGCATGGATACGCGGAATATCCTGTTTATCGTAGGCGGAGCCTTTGTGGGCCTGGACAAGATTGTGGAATCGCGCATGAGCGGCGGGGCTATGGGCTTCGGGGCCAAAGTCCGCTCCAGCAAGGAACTGCCCCTGGGCGAACTGCTGGACAGGATACATCCTCAGGACCTGGTCAAATTCGGCCTGATTCCCGAATTTGTGGGGCGTATTCCCATCATCACCCACGTGGATGAGCTGGACGAAGCGGACCTGGTGCGCATCCTTACCGAGCCGAAAAATGCCCTGGTGCGTCAGTACCAGAAGCTGTTCGGCCTTGAAAATGTGACCCTGCGTTTCACGCCCAATGCCCTCAAATCCATTGCTTCCAAGGCCATTGAGCGCAAAACCGGCGCGCGCGGCCTGCGCAACGTGATGGAGCGCATTATGCTTGATATCATGTTCAGGCTGCCCTCCATGCCCAATGTGCGCGAATGCCTCATCAACCGCGCCGTGATCGAAAAGGGCAAGGAACCTGTGCTCCTGTTCGGTGAGGCGGACGAAAACCTTGTGCAGGAAAAAAAGCAGGCAGGTGGCGACCGGGCATCCTAGGGCATTTTTATTGTAAAATGCTTGGATGGCGGTGTGACATGGTTCCTGCTTCTGGCTGCCTGTCTTTGCCGCAACGGTTGAAGACGGTTTTGGGCGGGCAGCGGCTGCTGCTCCGGCGGCTTTCGGAAAAATTCGCCGCTGAAACAGCTTTTTCTTGAAATATCCGGTGGCTCGCGTGGTTTTGCTTCCAGTTTCGGGCAAAACCACGCAGGCCCAGGACAGGTTTGCCGCGGCAGCCGTGTGCCTGCCGGAACTGCATATTGTGAAGTGCGCTCGAGGGGCGTGGCGTATGCCGTTCTTCGCGCAAAAGGAAATTTTAATCCGGAATTTGGGCGGCCTGCTGCCGCAATGCCATGACATCGTGGCACGGCTGGGTTTTTTCCGCTCTGACAGGTCGGGCGCTGCACGATCTACAGGCCATTCTGTCGCGCGGCTGTACCCCTGCCCGGAATGCCCCGGCAGCGCAGGCAAGGACGCCGGGTCCAGATGGGTACAGAAGTACCGGACTTTTGACGTATGCGCCCCGGGGTATGTTCCCGGCTGTGTTTATGCCGCCTGGCGGTGCGCTGTGGCGCACGCGGCGACAGAGTGTAACCCGTCTTTACCGTAATCCGCTCTAATCTCCCAAGCTATGGGGCCGTGCCAATGCGGCCCGCGGCCTTTCAGGGGAAAACTATGACTGAATCCGTACGCGGTACTGGAAAACTTGTGGAACTGCCCGTCATGCCTCTGCGTGAGGTGGTCATGTTTCCGCGCTCCATCATGCCGCTTTTTGTGGGGCGTGAAGCCTCCATCAAGGCCATAGAGGCCGCTCAGGCCAGCTACAGCAAACAGATTTTTCTGGTGGCCCAGCTCGAGCCGGAACTGGAAAAACCCGAAGCCGGAGACCTGGCTCCCGTGGGTGTGGTCAGCAAGGTTCTGCAGATGCTGCGCCTGCCCGACGGCACCATAAAGGTGCTGTTTGAAGGCATGTATCGTGCCGATTGGGAAGACATGCACGAAAACGAGCAGTGCGCCGTTGTGCGCGCGGCCCGGCGCGGCGAGGCGCAAAGCCGCCCCGAGGAGCGCGAAGCTCTTGTGCGCGCAGTGCATGAGGCTCTGGAAGAGTTTGCCAAGGGCAACAAGAAGCTCTCGCAGGAATCTGTGCTTTCCATGATGGCGCTGCATGAGCCAGGCCCGCTGGCCGATTCCATTATCCCCAATCTCAAGGTGGACTACCGCAAAAAGCAGCAGGCCCTGGAGATGGACGACGTGACCGAGCGGCTGGAGCTGGCCTATGAGCTGCTTCACGGTGAGGTGGCGCTGGCCACGGTGGAAAAGCGCATTAAAAATCGTGTCAAGGTACAGATGGAGCGCAATCAGCGCGAGTATTACCTTAACGAGCAGATCAAGGCCATCAACAAGGAAATGGGGCGCGACGACGACCCCCAGGCCGAGGTGGACGAGATAGAGCAAAAGCTCAAGGCGCGCGACATGCCCGAAGAAGCGCGCCAGAAAGCCCTTGGCGAAGCCAAAAAACTGCGCAGCATGCCGCCTTCGGCTGCCGAATATACGGTTGTGCGCAACTATGTGGACTGGATTCTCGATCTGCCGTGGAATGACCTCAAGCAGGTTGATATCAATATCGAAAAGGCCCGCAATATTCTGGACGGCGACCACTATGGTCTTGAAAAGCCCAAAGAGCGCATCCTTGAATACCTGGCAGTGCAAAAGCTTTCCCAGGGGCTGAAGGGGCCGATTCTCTGTTTTGTGGGGCCTCCGGGCGTGGGCAAAACGTCTCTGGCGCGGTCTGTGGCCAAGGCCACAGGGCGGGATTTCGTGCGTCTGTCACTCGGCGGCGTACGCGATGAGGCCGAAATTCGCGGCCACCGCCGTACCTATGTGGGCGCGCTGCCGGGCAAGATCATCCAGTCTCTCAAGCGGGTGAAATACAACAATCCGCTCTTCTGCCTGGATGAAGTGGACAAGATGACATCCGACTACCGGGGCGACCCGGCATCGGCCCTGCTGGAAGTGTTGGATCCGGAACAGAACCATACCTTTATGGACCATTATCTGGACCTGGAATATGACCTGTCCAAGATATTCTTTATCACCACGGCCAACTCGCTGCACACCATTCCCGTGCCTTTGCTGGACCGCATGGAGATAATAGAGCTGAACAGCTACCTTGAAACAGAAAAGCGCCATATCGCGCGACACTTTCTGCTGCCCCGCCAGATAGAAGAGCACGGACTCAAGGAGAGCAACATCCGGGTTTCGGATAATGCCGTTCTTGAGATCATCCGTTCCTATACCCGCGAGGCGGGCGTGCGTAACCTTGAGCGCGAAATTGCGGCCCTGTGCCGTAAAACAGCCATCAAGCTGGTGGAAGAGGAAAATCTGGACAAATGCGTGAACATCTCGTGCCAGAGTCTGCCCTCCATGCTTGGCGTCAAAAAATACCGGCATGACGAGCGCGAGGCTGAGCCGCAGGTGGGCGTGTGCGCCGGGCTTGCCTACAATCAGCGCGGCGGCGAAATTCTGCTGGTGGAAACAACGCTCATGGCCGGTTCTGGTCAGGTGGTGACCACTGGCAAACTTGGTGAGGTCATGACTGAATCGGCCAAGGCCGCGCTTTCCTATGTGCGCTCGCGGGCCGAGGTGCTGGGGCTTGACCCGCGCTTCCACCGCAAGGTGGATATTCATGTGCATGTACCCTCCGGAGCCACGCCCAAGGACGGTCCCTCGGCAGGCATTACCCTTGCCACGTCAATTACCTCGGCCTTGCTGGGCATTCCGGTTCGCAACGATGTGGCCATGACGGGCGAGATATCCTTGCGGGGCCGTGTGCTGCCCATTGGCGGCCTGCGCGAGAAACTGCTGGCCGCGCGGCGCAGCGGCATCAAAAAAGTGCTTATGCCCCGCGACAATGAAAAAGACCTCAAGGAAGTGCCGGACGAGGTGCTGAAAGACCTTGAAATTGTTTTTGTGGATCATGTGGATGAAGTGTTGCCCCATGCCCTGGATGCCGGTGTGGAGGAAATATTCTCCGGCCGGGCTACGGCGCAGCCCATCTGCCGTATCCTGCGGCCCGAAAAGCATGGCGAAGAAGACAAAAAACAGCCCGCCCAATAAAATCACTTTGGCAACGGCAGAGCATACCTGAAAAGCCCGCGTAAGCGGGCTTTTCAGGTTATGGTTTTAGAGCAATTTCTGACGGCTGCGTGAGCGAACGTTCGCTACAGAGGCGTAAGCGCAGGTTATCTGCGCGGTTAAACGCCGAAGTAAGTGTGTTTTAAACTTTGCGGAGACATATTCTCAAAGGTAATCTGCCTTGGCCCGGCGAGCACAACAAAAAGCATCCGCTCTGCGGGCACTGCTGACTGGCGGCACCAGCATGCCCCGTCAATTTGATGACGAGAGAAAAAATTTCCGCACAATTATGTTGATTTATATGGATAAATTTTTTTGGCAAGACCTTTGCATATGGTTTGTATCCGGCAGCGTGCCGCGCTGCCATTCCACTGCTTCTGGAGGTCAGGCATGTTCTTCTTACTGGGCGGTCATGAAAAAAAGGCGCGTAAGGCTGAAAAGCAGGTGCGCATGTCGGACGCCAACGCGCGGGTGCGCGAGGTTTTTATGGCCGGGCGTTTTCCCGTGGTGACCACGCATCAGGTGGAAGGCCGCCGTATTGCCAAGGTACTGGGCCTTGTGTGCTGCCGGGGCTTTGACTCTGACGAAGCCTTTTTCGGCATGGCAGCGCGTGCCATGAACAAGGGGGCGCAGGCCATCGTTGGGTATAGCGAAAACGTGGCCTTTCACCCTGATGGCAGCAAGTATTTTTCCTGCTTCGGCACGGCAGTCATGTTTGAGTATGACCCTATGGACCCCGAAGCCCTGCCCATCATGCTGCAACAAAAATTCAGGGCGCAGGAACAGTCTTCTGACCTGAATGAAATGATATAGGGGAGCGTTTTTTCGCTTTGAAGTGTTGCGTGGCGAGGGACCTTTTTGTAAAAAAGTTCCTCGCCCTCTTCCCCCCCCTAAAAATTTTATTCCTGGTCGTGCGGGCCAGAAACAGTGTCTTGCAGGCATGGTACTGTTTCAAGCGTGAAATATATAAAAGTCCCCATCTTGCGGTGGGGACTTTTGCGTTAGTGAGCGAAAGAATGGTTTGCTGCCAATGTGTGCTGCGGGCAGCATATAAAGCTATGGCTCTGGATATTTCACACTCACCAGCGCCAGCCCCTCGGGTGGGGCCGTTACCGAAGGCACTGCCTGGCGGTCGCGGGCTGCAAGCAGCTCAGGTATCTGCGCGGGCTGTATTTTGCCTTGACCGCACGCGGCAAGCAGACCGGCCACATTGCGTACCATCTGTTTCAGAAAGCCATCGGCCGTAATGGTAAGGCGCAGCATGGGGGCGTGGGGGGGGTAGTATTCGCAGGGGGCCAGTGCGTCCAGGCGGGCGTCCATAATGGTACGTTCGGTACTCTCCACATCCGTACCGGCATTACGCAGGCCGGCGAAGTCGTGCCTGCCCAGAAGAAAGGGCAGGGCATCGCGCATGGCGTCCAGGTCCAGCATGCCGCAGTTCCATACATACGGGCGCACGTGCGGCGGCAGAAAGCGGCGGTCCTGCCAGAACTGGTAGGCATAGGTTTTGCGCAGGGCGTCCTTGCGGGCATGAAAGTCCGGGGCAGCGGGGGAGGCGTCCAGTACGCGGATATCGCGCGGCAGCACGGCATTGAGGCTGTGCCGCCAGTCAAGCCCGGCCCGGGTATCGGGGATGTCGCAATGGGCCACCTGGCCGTGGGCATGCACACCGGAATCAGTGCGGCCCGAACCGTGAACGCGCACGGCTTTACCGGCAATGGTACGCAGTGCGGCTTCAAGAGCGCCCTGCACCGTAGGCGGCGGTTTGGGTTTTTCCTGAATCTGCCAGCCGCTGTAGCCAGTGCCCACGTAGGAAATAAGAAGTTTCAGGCGCATTATTCTGGCAGCTTCATGCGGGTGATGATTTCCGTCAGTTTGGCGGTTTTTGCCGGGTTGACGTAGGTGAGGATGTCGCCGGACTGCTTGGGGGACATGCCCGTCAGAATGCGCACAGCCACGCGCTCATCCATGCTTTCCAGCGCCTTGGCGGCGGCTTTGGGCTTCATCTGGGTGTAGGTGAGCACGAGACGGCGGATTTTTTCGTCTTCAATACCGCGCGCTTCGCGGATCATGTCTTTCATTTTTTGTTCGGCGTTCTGGATGTCCTTGAGCCGTTGGTCCATCTGCTGGCGCAGCATGAGAATATCCTGCTGCTGCCGGGCAAGTTCCTGCGCCTTGAGGTTGGGATCCGTCCCCGAGGGGACCGGACGGACTGCCGGGGGCGGCACGGCGGGCAGCCCCGGCTGGTTGCTCTGGGGCAGGGCGGGTATGCCCGCCGCACCCGAGCCGGATGCGGAGCCGAAACTGTTGGAACCGGAAGCGCCGCGTGGGGGCAGGGGGGCGCCGTCCGTGCTTTGCCCGCGCGGAATATTGGCCGGGATGTCGGGCGCTCCCGGCAAGGAGTAGGGCGCGGCCTGCTCTGCCGGGGCAAAGGGTGAGGTCGGCGCAGAAGACGGCGCTTGCGGCACGGGCATATCCAGTGCCGCCGCATGGGCGGCCTGCACGCTGCCGAGCGCGGGGACCGGCAGCCCGGCAAGGCCTAGGGATTCAAGCCAGCCATGACGGGGTGCGGCGTTTTTATCCGCGGCATTGGCAGATACCCCCATAGTATCCTGGCGGGGAGCGCTGATGCCCGGCTGGGCAAGGGGTGCGGGCAGAGGGGCGGGGCTGTCCGTGCTGTCAGGGGTAAAAATCTGGATCTCGGCGGGGCCGGCCGGATGTACTCCGGCAGTGACCAGCGGCGTGGGCAGGGCGTCGGCATCAAGCATGCGGCCTGTGGTCGGGGTGGTATCCCTTTGTCTGGGGCGTGCGGCTGCGGCCAGCCGTGCGGCTTCCGAACCCTGGGGGGCACTGCCGTGGGCTTCGCCACGGGCCTGCGCCGGATTGTGGTTTACGGCAGGGGTTGCCGGGAGGGGCTCAGGGACCGTGTTTGCACTGCTGACCGGGGAATGGGTGGGACCTTCATTGTCTTTGGGCTGACTGGCGGCCACAAGAGCGGTGAGCCTTTCCATTATGTCGGCGTCGGAAGGAGCATCAGCGGGCAGCTGTGACGGGTCGTTTGAGGCAAGCTGCGAGGGGCGGCCGTCAAGCCATGCGGGCAACGGCACATCCAGCAGAAGCATGGCAAGCATGGCAAGCTTGATAAAGCAGAGCACCGCCAGCCAGCGGAACAGCTTAGAAAGTCGGAGCTTTGTAGCGGAGGGTGGCTGTTTCGTCATTGATGCGTTGCTCCTTGAGTTGTTCCTCGCGAACATGATGCTGCTTTTGCCTTTCCTTGAGTTTTTCCAGCAGTTTTTTGTCTATGGCACGCGCGGCAAGCAGTTGGCGGGCCTCTTCGGCCAGCTGTTCCAGCATGCGCACCTGGATGGCTTCGTGGGCGGCGTCGGCCCGCAGCCCCTTGACGTACTGCTCGCGCAGCCAGCGTTCTGGCGCGTCCATAAGGGCGGCGTTCATAAGCCCGTCTTCAGCCTGATGCAGTTCCTGCCGTATCTGCTCGAGACGCTCGCGTGCCTCGGCCAGCCGGGCCTGCTGAACGGCCAGATTGACCTTGGCTTCTTCTTCCAGTTGTTCCCGGTAGTCCAGAACTTTTTGCATTTTGAAACGAAATGGCACGCGCACACCGCCTTGATTTTGACGCCTGCACGGCATCCATATTCAATAGAGTGCAAACAGCGGGCCAAGCCCGCTGTTTGTTGTATTGACAAGATGCTTCGGCCTTGCGCAGCCACCATGCCACGAAAAGTGCAGTCTGCCGCAGCGGGCGTTCAAGCGCCTTCAACTGTTTTTTTGCGGCATGCGCCGGTTTCAGGGCATTTTATCTTTAAGAAAGTTTAAATGCCCTGAAGGTTCAACCCGGCCGAGTGATTGACAGGACCGCATCCGTTGCCGGGGCTGTAGCTGCGGCGCAGGGCAAGATTGAGAAACTCCTGTGCGCGGGTTACCGCCACCTGCAGGGGCAGCCCCTTGCCAAGGCCGGTGGCAATGGCGGCGGAAAGGGTGCAGCCCGTGCCGTGGTTGTTGACGGTTTCTACCTTGGCCTGCGGCAGGTGTTTGGGAGCTTGTCCCTCCATGCACAGGCAGTCGGTGACAACCACATTGCTTTCCATATGACCGCCCTTGATAAGAACGGCCCGTGCGCCCATTTGCAGCAGTTTTTCACCGGCCGCCGCCGCGTCGTCAAGATTATCAATGGTCATGTTGGTGAGCATTTCCGCTTCGGGCCTGTTGGGCGTCAGCAGATCGCAGCCGGGCAGGATTTCCTGTACAAGTGCTTTTACCGCGTCTTCCTGCAGAAGAACGCTGCCGCTCTGGCTTATGGAAACCGGGTCTACCACAAGCGGAAAGTCGCGCTTGCGCAGTATGGGGGCAATGGCCTTGATGATGGGGGCTGAAAACAGCATGCCTGTTTTCGCGGCCGCTACAGGAAAACCGTCAAGCACGGTGCAGAGCTGCAGGGCTACAAAGTCCGGGTCCGGGGCGTGTATGCCCGTGACGCCCTGACCGTTCTGGGCAGTGAGCGCGGCGATGACACTCATGCCGTAGCCGCCCAAGGCCATAATGGTTTTCAGGTCGGCCTGAATGCCCGCGCCGCCGCCGGAATCGGAACCGGCGATTGTCAGGATATTGGGAGGAGTCTGCATCTTGCCCTCTAGGTGTGTATTTTATGTGAGCCGGGTATACTATAGCCTTCCCTGTTGACTGATGCAATGTGCGGCCCGCGTCCGCATCGTATGGCCGTATTACCCCCTGTGCCGCCAGATACGGCGATGTGTGGTGGGGCCTGCCATGCCGTGTTTGAGCCATGGTCCGGCCGGGCTGCGCCCCGCGCATCTGTCGTCCGCGGTTGCCTGGTGGCAGGACGTTGCCGCGCCGGTTTCACGGCAGCCTCATGTCTGGAAAAAGTCTTCACAGGCCCATAAAGCGATGCTAGCATCGGCCCAAGCGGTTTGAGCGCCACGGGAACGCCGTGTCCGCCTTGTATTTTTTGGGCGGGGCTTCTTGTTTTACCTGTATAACGCTCTGCGCGCCGCCGTAAAGGAGTTGCGCATGAAACTGGATAAAAAACAACCCGGCGTGCCGGGCATCGTCAATCTGCCGGAGCCTGCCCCCGGCAAGGGCGGACGTAAGGTGGCTGTTCTGGCCCTTCTGGCGGTGTTGCTTGTGGGTGGCGCGGCGTTCTGGCTCTCGCGGGACAAGGACACGCGCGACCAGTGGCGCGAACAGGCCGCCGCCGTCATCGACAATGCCACAAGCGGCACGCCGCTGGCAGGGGTGAGTGGTGTGCTGCGCGATGCCCCGCCGCCTCCGCCTTCGGTGGTCAGCCCCTATACGGCTCCGGGCACGCTGGCCGGGCAGAACGTGCAGGGCACTGTGGCTTCGCCTTCGGATATGGCTGCGCAGGGCAGCACCGCCGCTCCTTTTACCGGGGCAGACATACCCGGACAGCCGGGACCGCGTGTTACCGAAGACAGCCGCGTGCGCCCGCAGTTTGTGGAAAGCCTGGCGGCCTATCTTGTTTCGCGTTTCAAGCCCGGCCCACGGGGCGGAACTCTCAGCGCTTCGGTGCAGAGCGTAAACCAGCGCTTTGGCTCCAAGCTTACCGGCCTTGCCGAGGGTGATGCCGGGGGCAGGGCGGCCCTGCTGCGTTATGCTTTTCATCCCACAATGGTGCAGGGGCTTTACAGCCTCTATGTAGACCGCTTTTTGGAGGCCATAGCGCGTGAGGCTCGCGCCAGGGATTTTAACGCCGAGCAGATGCATCAGCTTGAAATGGCGCTTGCGGGCCGCTTTGTGATGCTGGCCGGAGCACTGGAAGGCGTGGCGGCCACGCCTGACCTGGATGCCCGCTTGCGGCAGGTGGACGCGGCGGCGCGCAATGCCGTGGAAATAAACGGGCAAATGGCTGAAGCCGTTTTTGATTATGACCAGTTGCGTGAGTCCGGCGCTTCGCAATCGCAGCTCGGCACGGCGCAGTTGCGTGTGGATGGCCTTGGCGCGCGCTTCCGGCGGGCGCTGGAAGAGCAGGCCACAGCGCAGCGGGCGCTGGTAAGCGCCATTCGTCGTGGAGCCGGCCAGGCTATGGACGACGATGAACTTATCTTTGTGGCCCGGTGGGCAGACCGCCGCCTGAAGCAGGATCCGCAGGCCATGAGCGCAGTGCGGACATCAGCAGGCGTTTTGCGCGACCTTGCCCGGCGTTGCGCCCAGGCTGCCACGGGCACGCCTGCTGCTACTGGCCGCACGCCGGAGACAGGGCAGGGGGCTTTGCCTTCGCCGTCAGCTGCTCCATCATCCGCGCTGCCCCCCGCTGCTTCTGTTCCTCAGGCTCCGGCAGTGTCCACTGTGCCGCAGGCTTCTCCGGCGCTTACGCCGCCCCCGGCGCGGCCCGAGGCCGTGGATGCACCTGTTCAGGTGGGCGGTCAGGGGCGTTGAGCGCGCCTTGTGTTTTTTTTGTGGGCGGCACGCGCAGCGGAAAAAGCGGCATGGCCCAGCGCTGGGCCGAGGCCGTGGCCCCGCAGCGACTGTATCTTGCGACCTGCCGGGCGGAAGATGAAGAAATGAACCGGCGCGTGGCCCGGCATCAGGCCATGCGCGGGTCAGGCTGGCAGTGCCTTGAGGAACCGCTGGAGCTTGCGGGCGCTTTTGACCGCATTTTTGCGGATGTTGCGCAGGCGGGCGCGATGGTTACAGGTGTGCGTGGCGGCCTGCCCGTTTGTGTGTCCGCTGACATGCCTGCCGAAGTTGTGGGTAAAGTGCCTGGTCTTGGTCTGTCCGGCGTACAGCTTGGGATAAAGTCGGAAATGCAGTCCGGAATGCTGTCCGAAATGGAGCATGGCGCACGGCCTGAGCAGGAGGCTGCCCAGCAATCTGCTCCGAAGCCGGGCGTTCTCCTGCTGGACTGCATAAGTCTGTGGATTGCCAATCTGTTGGCCTGTGACCTGGGGCAGGAAGATATTTTATGCAAGGTGTCGGCCCTCGGCGAGCGGCTGGCAGCGCCTCCCCTGCCCGTGGCTGTGGTCAGCGCCGAAACGGGGCTGGGGCTTGTGCCCATGTCGCCTTTGGCGCGGACCTTCAATGACGTTCTAGGTCTGGCCAATCAGGAACTGGCGCGTGCCTGCCGTCATGTTGTTTTTGTCAGTTGCGGCCTGCCCCTGCCTCTCAAGGGGGGGCTGCCGGAGGAATTATGCTGAAATTTGCCCGTTTGGGCTGCGCGGCGGCACGGGCCGCCATTTTACCGTTACCTGTGGCTTTTTTACTGCTGTTTCTTCTTGCCGGGTCTGTCATCGCAGCGGGTACGGCCTCCGGGGCGCGCCAGTGCGTAACGGATATCGGACTGGCCGTGGACAGGGCCGATGCCGCAGCCTTTGAAAGACTTGTGGATGTGGATACGATTCTGGCCGCTGCCCTTGATATCTTTGTACAGCGGGCGCGGGATCCCAGGGTGGCGGAAGAACTGCCGCCCATGCTGGCTATTCTGTTTGCGCAGGCGGCACCCGGCGAGCAGGGCAATGCCACGGTACGCGCCGTGCTGCTCAGCGAATCCCGCGCTTTTGTCATGAACGGCATAAGCTCCGGGGCTTTTGCCGGGCGCAGGGTAGAAGGGCGAGCAGCCCAGGGCGTGCTGGCGCCGCTTTTTGCCGATGCTTCCACTGGCCGTAAGGAAGTGCGGCAGGTGGGCGAAGCCCGCGCCAAGAACGGCGACTGGCTGGTTCCATTTACGGTGTATGACCATGGCAATGGAGAAAATTACCGGGTGACCGGGCGTGTACGCTTTAATGACGGCAAAGCCCGTCTTGTGGCGGTGGAAAATCTGGACGCCCTCATGGGGCAGGTAGCCGACGAAAGCCGCAGTATGCAATAAACCAACCCGAGGTTTAGATGCGTATCTCTGTTGATAATCGCCACAGAATAGTGCTGTTGCTCCTTGTTATCGTTGACCATTTCATATGGCTATATGGCGGGCATTGGGAACAGGCGTCGTTTGCCTATGTGGTCCTGACGGAATGTATACGGATTTTTGTGGGTATTGCTCTTGTGGTAAGCTTTTTTTATAAAAAGATTTTGGAGTTTAGTGTCAATATCATATTGGCATATTGTGCGATCATGGCAATACTGAATTTTTCTGGGTGTACTACAGAAGGCATCTCAGCATCTTCAACCCCTGGTGCTATGCCTAATATCCTTTTTTTTAAAAAAGACCGCCTTGTTCCCATTGAATACGGATTTCTGGCGTCAATATTTTATATATATTTTATATTAAGTACATATTTCTTTTCTGGAAAATATATTAACCCTGAAGTTCTTGCAAAAAAACAACAATAGAACCTGTAAAAAAATATAGATTATTACTATTGTTATATTTTGAATGTGGCCTGATACGTTCAAAAGTGACGAATTTTACTATTTTCGCATACGCTGCCCGAGGTTTTACCTATGCGCATCTCTGTTGATAATCGCCACAGGATAGTGCTGTTGCTCTTTGTTATCGTTGACCATTTCATATGGCTGTATGGCGGACATTGGGAACAGGCGTCGTTTGCCTATGTGGTCCTGACGGAATGTATACGGATTTTTGTGGGCATTGCTCTTGTGGTAAGCTTTTTTTACAAGAGAATTCTGGAGATAACTGTTAATTTTATATTATCATATTGCGCAATTATGATGTTGTTAAACTTTATTGGCGGTACGGATAAAACGAACTTTTCCGAAGTGCCCGGCTCGGTGGACAATGTTTTTTGGTTCAAAAAAAAACGCCTTGTTCCCATTGATCACGGATTTCTTGCGGCTGTAATTTATTTATACTTTATATTAAGTGCATATTTCTTTTCTGGAAAATATATTAATACAAACAAAATGATAAAGGCAAAGCAATAGATGGGTTACCGCTATTGCCTGGCCTTTATGTTCAATCATACTATGTTATTTATTTTTACTGCTCTTTTTGCCCTTGGTGGTTGCCTCTTTGAGTAATCTAGCACCGAATTCTATTATATAACTCTGCGCATCAGGATGGTTTATAAAACCACTTCCCATTTTTTCCGCCCTTGGCTTGAGAGCCTTTTGCAGCATCTCAATTTTTTTGTTTTTTTCCGGATGCCCATAGGGGTAAAACCACCACGGGCGCAAGACGTCAAGTATACCGCCGGAGGGGCCGCCAGCGTCTGTGACCGTGTTTTGGGCGGCCGCAACCAGCGTACCTTTGGCAAAAGCCTCTGACGCGCGCCAGCCGTCTGTTCCGGCAAAGAATCCAGCACCTCTGCCTCCACCCATTACGCAGCCTCCTTACGAACAGAAAATGCGTAATATGGCAGTTCAATGGGTTCCGGCCCGTTATTTCGATGGTTCTTCCGGGTTTTCCGTGGGTAACCCCTGTCAGGAACTGGCCGGGTAGAGGTTTAGACCGCCACAGAAGAAGTAGATGGCTGTCTTGAAATGCTCCCGGTTCCTATAACCGCAAG